>Ga0136846_1221172_pt1 | contig 27190 bp, 13 predicted proteins | sample HopSoiMetagenom2_FD_96841 | JGI IMG/M metagenome (GOLD analysis project Ga0136846, IMG submission 96841) | Grasslands soil microbial communities from Hopland, California, USA - 2 Assembly 2016 (version 4) | ecosystem: Environmental > Terrestrial > Soil > Grasslands | place: USA: Hopland... | reverse complement strand
CGTACAATCACTACTATCATTACTACAGCCGGTCTCCGCTGCTGGTGGTGGACACGAGGCATCTCAACTTCCCCCAGCGGCCCGAGGACTTCGACGAGCTGATGCACCGCCTGTCGAAGCCCATCAAGGGGACCGAGTACTTCCAACCGCTTGGATCCCGCTGAAGCGGGACCGAGACGGATGCTCAACGCCCCCTGCGGCGCGGCCCGGCGCGCGAGGGCCTGATCCCCCGGCGGGGACAGCCACCTCGCACCAGCGCACGACAAGCCGTGAACCCGCGGGCCTGCCAACGGCCCTTCCGTCTGAAGCGCGCGGAAGGGCTTTGTCTTTTCTGGGCTCAGAAAGGAGAGTTGGCAATGGCTGGAGAACCGAAGAGCGTTACGGTTCCCTGGGTGGCAGGGGCACCCGAGCGCGGCGACCACCTCGTGATGGTCACCGCCTACGATTTTCCGCAGGGGCGCACAGCCGACGCGGCCGGAGTGGACGTCATCCTGGTGGGCGACTCGCTCGCCATGGTGGTGCTGGGCCACCCCGACACGCTGTCGGTGACCATGGACGAGATGATCCACCACACCCGGGCGGTCCGGCGGGGCGTCAAGCGCGCCCTGCTGGTGGCCGACATGCCCTACGGCTCGTTCCACCTCGGGCCGGACCAGGCGGTCGCCAACGCCATCCGCTTCGTCAAGGAGGCCGGGGCGCAGGCGGTGAAGATCGAGGGCGCCCGGCCCGAGCTGGTCGCCGCCATGACGGCGGCCGAGGTGCCGGTGATGGCCCACCTGGGCCTCACCCCGCAGTCGGTCCACCGCTTCGGCGGCTTCAAGGTCCAGGGGCGGGACGAGGCGGCGCGCCGCTTCATCCTCGACGCCGCCGAGCAGGTGGAGGCGGCAGGCGCCTTCTCCCTCGTGCTCGAATGCGTGCCCACGGACCTCGCGGCCGAGGTGACCCGGCGGCTGTCCATCCCCACCATCGGCATCGGCGCCGGCGCGGGGTGCACGGGGCAGGTGCTGGTCTACCACGACCTCCTGGGACTGGAGGAGCGGATCGCGCCCCGCTTCGTGCGGCGCTACGCCGAGCTGGGCAAGCTCTCCCGCGAGGGGATCGCCCGCTTTGCCGACGACGTTCGCGCCGGGCGCTTCCCCGCACCGGAGGAGAGCTACGGCGGGGCCGCCGCCCCACGACCGGCGGAAGAGCCGGCGAAGCTCTACGGCTGATGCGCACGGCACGGACGAAGGACGAGCTGCGCCGCCGGCTGGAGGCTTGGCGGCGGGAGGGGGCGAGGATCGGGTTCGTGCCCACCATGGGTGCGCTGCACGAGGGACACCTGTCCCTGGTGCGGCTCGCCCGCGAGCGCGCGGACCGGGTGGTGGCCTCGGTGTTCGTGAACCCGACCCAGTTCGGGCCGCACGAGGACTTCGGCCGCTACCCCCGCCAGCCGGAGAAGGACGCCACGATGCTGGAGGCCGCCGGCTGCGACCTCCTGTTCCTCCCCGGTGTGGACACGATCTATCCGCCCGGCAATGCCACCTTCGTGGAGCCCGCCGGGGCCGCGCTCGGCCTCGAAGGGGCCTGCCGGCCCGGGCACTTCCGAGGGGTGGCGACCGTGGTCCTGGCGCTGTTCAACCTGGTGCAGGCCGACGTCGCCGTGTTCGGCGAGAAGGATGCCCAGCAGGTCGCGGTGATCCGGCAGATGGTGCGCGACCTCCATCTGCCCGTCGAGATCGTTCCGGCGCCGACGATCCGGGAGGCGGACGGCCTCGCCCTGTCCTCTCGCAACGCCTACCTCTCGCCGCAGGAGCGCCAGGCCGCGACGGTGCTTTACCGCGCCCTGCGGGCGGCGGCGGAGCTCATCACCGCGGGGGTGGGCGAGCGCCGGGGCGACGAGGTCCGGCGGTGCCTGCGGGAGGTGCTGGCGTCGGAGCCCCTCGCGCAGGTCGAGTACGCGGAGATCGTGGACGCGGAGACCTTCGCGCCTGTCGACGCCTTGCAGGGAAAACTGGTGCTCCCCCTGGCCGTGCGGATCGGGGGGACGAGACTGCTCGATAACATTCGGCTGGCGGTCGAAGATGTGGCCGCCGGAGGGTGATACGGATATGAAACGGACACTTTTGAAGTCGAAGATCCACCGCGCCACCGTGACGGACGCCAACCTCCATTACCAGGGGTCGGTCACCATCGATCCCGTGCTCATGAAGGCGGCGGACCTGGTGCCCCATGAACGGGTGGAGATCTACAACTGCACCAACGGCGAGCGCTTCGCGACCTACGCCATCCCCGGCACTCCGGGAAAGGGTGAGATCGTGATCAACGGCGCCGCCGCCCACAAGGCCGGGACGGGCGACGTCGTCATCCTCGCCACCTACGCCGACTACGAGGACGCCGACTGCCGCGCCCATCAGCCGTCGCTCGTCTTCGTGGACGCCCGCAACCGCATCCTCATTCAGGGACACGAGCGGGTCGAGGAGGCGGTCCTGGCCGGAGCGCTGTGAAAGCCGGTCTTCCCCTCGCCATGGCCACGGCAGGCCTGCTGACCCTGGCCTGCCTCGGCGCCTCCTCGACTTCCGGGCACGGCGGGGGCCCCATCGGCTTCGCGACCCTCGTCCAGCGGTCCATCCCCGGCCAGACAGGAGACCAGCTCCGGGAGGTGGCCCGCGACGAGACCTCCTGGAAGGCTCTCTGGGCCCGTCTGCGGGAGAGCGACGGCGGCGTTCTGCCGGCGGAGCCCCCGGCGGTCGACTTCAAGAAGGACATGGTGATCGCCGCCGGCCTGCCCACTCAAGGCTGTGTCTCCAGGGTGACCATCCGGGGGGTCGCCCACAGGCCCGGCGAGTTGGTGGTCGACCTCCTCGAAGCGCCGCCGGCCCCCAACTGTGTCTGCATCTTCTCCGCGCGGCCGATCCACGTCGTCCGCCTCCCCCGAAGCGCGGAGCCGGTGCGGTTCGAAGCAGAGCGGGGAGTGACAACCTGCGGACGCCGGGAGTGAACGGCACGCGCTCAGGTACAATTCCCAGGCCAAGGAGGCAAGATCATGCGTAGCCGTTCAGCTCTGCCCGTCCTGTTGCTCTTCCTGCCCCTCTCTCTCAACGCTCAGGCGCCGCTGCCAGGCGCCGGGAAGATCACCAATGGCGTGGTCGACAATCTCCATCCCACCGTGGGGCTCTTCATCGTCAATGGTGAGTGCTCGGCGACGCTGATCGGCTGCCAGACGGTGCTCACGGCGGCCCACTGCCTCTGCGAGGAGGCCAACGGGAGCGGTGTCGACGGCGCCGCATGCGCCGCCCGGCCGGACCTCGTGGGCCCCGCCGGGAAGTTCGTCTTCTTTCAGCATGCCGGACTGTTCGCATTGTCGCGCATCGCCGTGGACCCGGCCTACAATGCCCACAGCGGGGTGTCCGACGTGGCGATCCTCCACTTGGCGGCACCGGTGACGAACATCGCGCCGAGCCCGCTCAACCGGGTGTCCTCGCCGCCGCTCGGGCTCCCCGGCGAAATCGTGGGCTTCGGCAGCACCGAGACCACCTCCACGGACGATGGCATCAAGCGGCGCGGCGTGGTGACGACCGCGGCCTGCAATCCGCCCGCGGCTGGGGCCGTGTGCTGGAACTTCAAGAACCCCTTGGGGGCTCCGGGCTCGAACTCGGACACCTGCTTCGGCGACTCGGGCGGGCCGCTCTTCCTGTTGCTCGGGGGGCAGACGGTGGTGGCCGGCGTGACCTCCAGCGGCACCAACCCGGAGTGCGCGCCGGTGGACAACTCCTTCGACGACGACGTGTTCAGCGACCTCGCCTGGATCCAGGCCGAGGGTGGCGCCGATCTGGCCGCCACCTCCTGCGGCGCGGGACTCCAGATCGGCGGTACGGGCACCGCGGTCTTCGGCAGCACCGCCACTCTCAGCAGGAGCCAGACCCAGGTGGCGAGCACGGTCGAGGTGCCGGCAGGGACGGCCGAGCTCCGCGTCGCTCTCAACGTGGCCAATTGGTTCCAGAATAGCGATGCCCTCTACATCCGGCATGGGGCGGCGGCCTCGACCACGGCGTTCGACTGTAAGGGGGACGCGCCGGCCGGGCAGCAGTTCTGCAGCGTTCTGAGCCCCGCGGCCGGCACCTGGAACATCCTGGCGAAGCGCCTGTCAGGCCCGGGGGGCGCGGTCCAGGTGACCGCGACGCTGATCGCGCAACCACAGGTCGCCCCCAGCCCGTGCGTACCCGGCCCCACCACCCTGTGCCTCAACGGCGGCCGCTTCAAGGTGGAGGGCACGTTCGACACCGGCACGCAGCACGGACAGGCCCATGTCGTGAAGCTGACGGACGAGACCGGCTACTTCTGGTTCTTCTCGGACACCAACGTCGAGGCGGTGATCAAGGTGCTGAACGCCTGTACCTTCAACCAGAAGTTCTGGGTGTTCGCCGGCGGCCTGACCAACGTGCAGACCACGATCACGGTGACGGATTCGAGCACCGGGCTGGTGAAGACCTACTCGAATCCGCAGGGGACGGCCTTCCAGCCGATCCAGGACACGTCGGCGTTCGCGACGTGTCCGTAGGCAGCGTTGGTGCAGGACAACAGGGACTGCAAGGACGGCAGGGACACGAAAATTAAGACCGGAGTTTTTCGTCCCTGCTGTCCCTGTTGTCCCTGTCTTGGCTTGCTGCGCCGTGCAGCCCCCCTAGCCCCTACCCCTTCCCGAAGATCCTCCCCAGCTTCTTCTTCAGCCAGTCGGAGAAGCGCAGGCCGAACTGCTTCTGCTTCTCTTCATAGCGCGGCTCGTGCTTCCAGGTGCAGGCCTGGGTGGGCTTCTCGCCCGGCAGGAAGACGTCGGCGATCTGCCAGGGGCAGATGGGGCGGGCAAGCATGCCGCTGTCCCGGCAGACGGTGGCGTGCTCCAGGCCCGGAGGCTCGGGGAAGCCGGAGCCCTGGGCACCACGGAAGGACGCTTTCATGTAGCGGCCCCAGATGGGCAGGGCGGCGCGCGCGCCGGAAAGAGAGGTGGCGCCGGGGTTGTCCAGACCCACCCAGACGACGGTGACGCGGTCCGGACGGTAGCCGGCGAACCAGGCGTCACGGGCTTCGTTGGTCGTCCCCGTCTTGCCGGCCAGGGGACCGGGGACGCCGTAGCGCAGGACGCCCCGCGCCGTGCCCCGCTCCACCACTCCCTCCAGGACCGAAGTGGTGATGAAGGCGATCTGGGGCGACACGACCCGCTCCGCCTTCTTCGGCTGGAGGTCGCGCACCGGCTTGCCGTCGGGACCGAGGACCGCGGTGAGGCCGTGGAGGACGGGGCGGAGGCCGCCGTTGGCCAGCGTGGAGTAGACGGTCGCCATCTCGCGCGGCGTCACCTCGGCGGCGCCCAGGGCGAGGGCGGGAAGCTCCACCAGGGCGGAGTCGATGCCCATGCGGTGGGCGGTGGCGGCCACCTTGGCGATCCCGACGTCCAGGGCGAGGCGGATCAGGGGCACGTTGCGGCTCTGCTCGACGGCCTTGCGGACGGTGACCGGCCCGAGGAACGCGCCGTCGGCGTTCTTGGGGGTCCAGATCCCGGCGCCCGTCCTCAGCGTCAGCGGCTCGTCCTTGACCAGGGTGGACTGAGAGATCCTGCCGCTTTCCAGAGCCGCCACCAGGACGATGGGCTTGAAGGAGCTCCCCGCCTGGCGGTGGGCCTGGGAGACGCGGTCGAACTCGCTGCGGCCGAAGTCCCGGCCGCCGACGTAGGCGAGGATGGCCCCGGTGTGGGGATCGACGGAGATCAAAGCGGCTTCCAGAGGGTCGACGCCCCTGCGGCGCGGGCCGTCAAGCTCGGCGAGGACTTCGCCGGCGGCCTTCTGGGCCAGGCCCTGCTCGCGGGTGGAGAGGGTGGCGAAGAGGTTGTAGCCGCGGTTGCCCAGGCGCTGGAGCCCGAAGCGGTCGCGGGCCTCATTGGCCATGGCGTCGGCGAAGTGGGGGGCTGGCCGGCCGCCGAGGCGCTGAGGGGAGGTCACCATGGGAGTCGCCAGAGCCCGCTCCAGGGCGCCGGCGTCGATCCACTTCAGCTCGGCCATCCGGCGGAGCACCTCGTCGCGCCGCCGGCGGGAGCGCTCGGGGCTGGCCACCGGCGAGTAGACGGCGGGCGACTTGATCATGCCGGCGATCGTCGCGGCCTCCGGCAGGGTCAGCTCGGTGGCGTCCTTGCCGAAGTAGGCGCGGGCCGCGCTGCCGAGGCCGTGGTAATTGAGGCCGCCCGCGCCTCCCAGGTAGATGGTGTTCAGGTAGGCCTGAAGGATGCTCCGCTTGGAGTGCTGGGCCTCGACGGCTAGAGCGATGACGGCCTCGCGGATCTTGCGGCCGACGCGCCGGTCCTGGGTGAGGAAGACGTTCTTGACGAGCTGCTGGGTGAGGGTGCTGCCGCCCTGGGCGGCCTTGCGCTTGCGCAGGTCCACCATCAGGGCGCGGGCGATGCCGGTGGGGGAGACGCCGGGGTGCCAGTAGAAGGCGTCGTCCTCGGCGGCGAGCACGGCCTGGACGACGTACTCGGGGAGCTCCTTCACCTGGACGGGCCACTTCTCGCGGACCTCCTCGTCGTAGTAGGTGGCGAGGACCTCGGGGTCGAGGGCGGCCGAGTCGGCCGTCCGTCCGTCGGCGCTCAAGGCCGTGACGCGGCCGGCGTGGAACCGGACGAGCAGGAGCTGGCCCGGCACGGGGCCCTGCGGGGTCTCGTGCCGGCGGAGCCTCACCACCAGGACGTCGTCGCCGAAGTGGTAGCGGCCGGCGGGCAGGACGTCCTCGTCCCACAGGCGATAGCCATGGGCCTCCAACTCGCGGGCGAGGTCCTCGGGCGCCGTCTCCTGTCCGACGCGGATCTCCTCCGGCATGGCGTAGAGGCGCGACGGCGAGCTCTCGGGTCCGGCGCCGATGTCGCCGAACGCCCTGAGGTAGGGGAACAGCAGCCAGAGCGTGATCACCAGGAGGACGGCGACGCTGGCGGCGACCGTGTAGAGCGTCCGGCGCAGGCGGGGATGGGTGCGCACCAGGCGACGCCAGGCGGCCAGCCGGCGGCGGAATCGGCCCCGAGGCACCGGGGGAGGCGTCGAGGGCTCGCTCATGGTGGCGTCTGATGATGCCACAGTCGGGCCTCGCCTCCCCGGCTCCCTACGGCAACGGCAGCAAAGGCGACCAAGCCCACTCGGGGCGCTCGCCCTCGCCGCCGGCGGGGCCCATCTCCTGCCTCTCGGTCATCAGGTCCAGGGGCTCGGCGGCCTTGCGCAGGCTGTCGTACTCGGCGCGGTTGCTGTGGACGGCGCTCTCGATCCAGGACGGCTTGTGGGCGGCCGTCAGGTCCTCGGCCGTGTCGAGGGGGAGGAAGAAGGCGTCGTCGGGCTCGGCGAGATGGCCGCGCTCGGCGGCGGCGCGGGCCAGGGCGCGATAGATCGGTGCCAGTTGGGAGAGGCCGGCCCTCCAGGCTTCGCGGAAGCGGCCCCGATAGCGGTCGTGTGCGGGCAGCGGGTGGCGCTCCAGGGCGTGGCGGGCGGCCCGGGCGAGGTCCGGCTCCTCCGCCCAGGAGGGAGCCAGGAGGTCGGGCAGGCCGAAACGCCGGAGGTCGCCCCGGCCGCGGGTGCGCAGGGTCCAGGCCCCTTTGCTGAGCGCGGGCGGGACCTCCTCCCCTCGCGCTCGCAGGGCCCGCCGGTCGAGTGCCGAGACGAGATCGGAGAGCAGGGCGTCGTTGGTCCTCCCCAGCACGCGGGAGAGGCGGTGGCGGAAGTGGCGCCAGAGCGCCGCGGGAGGCTCGTCCCCGCGCAGTCGGGCCGGCCGGTCCGGCGGCACCCGGAAGGGGAGGAGCCGGACGCGGTGGAACGACAGGGCGGCGACCAGGGCGCGGGCCTCCGCCGGACGCTCGCCGGTGTCGCCGGGCTCCAGCAGGGCGGCCACCACGTCGGATCCGCCGGGCACGGGGGTGAGCAGGCAGCGCAGCTCCCGGGCGTCCAGGTAGAGCCGCAGGCGCACGATCTTCACCGGCGGCGCCTCCGGCATCGGCATTCCCAGGTGATAGAGAGCGTAGCGCAGGCCGGTGCCCACGGCGTGGCGCAGCAGGGTGATCCCGAAGTGGGAGAGGGGCGGCAGCGGCCCCGGCAGCAGCAGGGCGCGGCTGTAGACGGGTCGCTGTCCGGGTGAGAGGTCCAGCTCTCTGAACCGGTGATCACTGCGCTGTGCCATGGCTGCCCGGCGGCTCTCCGACCGGAGTACCCTACCATTTTCCCCGGATTCGAGCCGGCATTAGCGCAACGATTGACTTTCCCGTCCGACCAGGGTAGAAGCGAGATCAGTTTTCGTTCCTGAGCTGTCGTTCCAATTCATCTGCGGCTGGAGCCAATCCGTGCAGGGTGGGCTCGAGGCGTTCGCCGCACGGATCGCGGAGGTCGTCATGAAAGGCAAGTGGATGTGTCTCCTCATCGCCCTGGCCCTCCTCCCGCTCGGCGCGGGGCTGGCGCAGGCGCAGGGAACCGGGAAGATCGCAGGCAAGGTCGCGCGGCTCGATGGCACAGGCTTGGCGGGCGTCACGGTCCGCATCCAGTCCCTCGACCTGTCGACGCAGACCGATGCCACGGGCGCCTACGTCCTGGATGGCGTGCCGCCCGGCACCTACGAGGTCACCTTCGTCCTGAGCGATCACACCAAGACCGAGGCGGCCGTCGTGGTGGCGGCCGGATCGGCGCGGACCCTGGACCAGAAGGTCGACTGGGACCTGAGCTTCGCCGAGACCATCACCGTGTACTCGGTGTCGCGCAAGGCGGAGCGGATCACCGAGGCGCCGGCCGCGGTGACGGTGGTGCCGGAGGAGGAGATCGCCCTCCAAGCCCCCACGGGCCAAGTCCCCAAGCTGCTCGAGTTCACCCCGGGCGTCGACTTCACCCAGAGCGGCCTCTACGACTTCAACTTCAACGTGCGCGGCTTCAACAGCTCCCTCAACCGGCGCATCCTGACGCTGATCGACGGCCGCGACCCCTCGGTGCCGTTCCTCGGCGCCCAGGAGTGGGCGGCGGTCTCCTTCCCCATGGACGAGCTGGCCACGGTGGAGCTGGTGCGCGGACCGGGCTCGGCGCTCTACGGCGCCAATGCCTTCAGCGGCGTCCTCAACATGACGACGCGTTCGCCGCGGGGCAACACGGGGGGCAAGGTGCGGCTGACCGGTGGCGAGCTGGGCACGGCCCGCGGCGATCTGCGGTATGCCACCGAGCTGGGGAACGGCTGGTTTGGCCGGGTGGTCGGCGGCTATCAGAAGAGCGACGACTTCACCCGCTCGCGCAACCAGAAGGTGGAGTACTCGACGATCTGCGCCTCCGCCGCCCAGACCAACTGCCTGCGGCGGGAAGCCCAGGGGCTGGCTCTCGACCAGGTGAAGATCCGTTACGGCGGCCTGCGCCTCGACCGCTACTTCAGCGACAGCCAGGTGCTGACGGTCGAAGGCGGCACCGCCGGCCTCGAAGGGCCCACTTTCCTCACCGGCATCGGCCGCGTCCAGGTGACGGACGTCAACCGCCCCTGGGGCCGGGTCAACTTCAACACCGTGCACTGGAATCTCCTGGGCTACTACGACACGCGCAAGGCGGAGAAGCAGGTGGCCCTCTCCTCCGGCGCCCAGCTCTTCGAGGACTCCTCGAACCTGCACGGCGAGCTCGAGGGCAACACCGGCTTCCTGGGGGGCAAGGGCTTCCTGGTGGGCGGCCTCGCCTACCGCAAGCAGAAGGTGGACACGGCCGACAAGACCGGCTTCCAGACGCTGATGGACTCCCCCAAGAACGAGCACTCCGAGGCTGTTTTCGGCCAGGTCGAGTACAGCCTCACCTCGTCGCTCAAGGCGGTGGTGGCCGCCCGGGTGGACGACAGCACGCTGCACGACCGCCAGTTCTCTCCCAAGGGCTCCCTGGTGTGGGCCGCGACGCCGACGCAGACGTTTCGCGTCACCTACAACAAGGCCTTCCAGGTGCCCAACTACTCGGAGTTCTTCCTGCGCGCTCCGGCGGGCGCACCCATCACCGCCTTCGCGCCCCTGGAAGCCGCGCTGGCTCCCCTCCTCGGCGGGCGCACCCTCGGCCTGACCAGCATCCCCATCCTGGCCCGCGGCAACAACGGCCTGGGAGTCGAGAAGGTCCGCAGCTACGAGGCCGGCTACAGCGGCATTTTCGGCGCCAAGCTCTACCTCACGGTCGACTACTACAAGAGCCGGCTGGAGAACTTCGTCACCGACCTCCTGCCCGGCGTCAACCCGGCGTTCACGCCCTATGCTCCGCCGTCGTTCCTGCCGGCGCCGGTGGCCGCGACGGTGCTCAACACCCTGCGCGGCGGCCTGGGGCCGAATTTCGTCGGCCTGGCCAACGTCAACGGCCTGCCCGCCCTGGTGTTCTCCTACGCCAACGCCGGAGTGGTGGACACCCAGGGGATCGACGTGGCGTTCAACTACTACGTCACCGACCGGGTGCTGGCGGATTTCAGCTACTCGTGGTTCGACTTCACCGTGAAGTCGAAGAACGAGCGCGACCAGCTCCTGCCCAACGGCCCGGGAAGCAAGGCCTCGGGCGGCGTCTCTTACCGGGGCGACAAATGGAACAGCTCCGTCAAGGTGCGCTGGGTGGAGGCCTTCCCCTGGGCGGCGGGCGTGTTCGTGGGCGACGTGCCGGCGTACACGCTGGTGGACCTGGGGGTCACCTACAAGCTGTCCAACAACTGGCAGATCGGCCTCGACGTGAACAACCTCCTGGACAAGCAGCACTTCGAGTCGTTCGGCGGCGACCTGCTGCGGCGCCGCGCGTTGGCCCACGTGGCGTACTCCTGGTAAGCGGAGTCTCCGCAGCGGGGCTCGCGATCCCCGGCTCTGGGCTCGCGATCCTCGTCTGGGGTTCGCGATCCCGGGTCCAGGGCCCGCCATCCCGGGCCCGGGGCTCGCGATCCCTGCTCCGGGGCTCGGGAACCCCGCGCCGGGCTGGCGATCCCCGGACCTGGGCTCGCCATTCCTGGCTCTGGGCTGGCGATCCCCGGTCCGGGGATCGCGAGGCCGGCTCCAGGCACGGCCTGCCGGGAGGGATTTGACTCCCTCCCTGGGGTGTCCTATATTGTCCTGCCTGCGCGTTTCCGTCGGGGCGTAGCGCAGCCTGGTAGCGCACCTGCCTTGGGCGCAGGGGGTCCCCAGTTCAAATCTGGGCGCCCCGATACCGACGGCGCACACGGCTGCCTGTAGCTCAGTTGGACAGAGCGGCGGCCTTCTAAGCCGCGGGTCGGGGGTTCGAATCCCTCCAGGCAGGCCAACGTTTCTTTCTCACCGCGGGCGTACCCCAGCCCCGCACCGCAAGCGCCCTTAGCTCAGCTGGATAGAGCGACAGCCTCCGGAGCTGTAGGTCAGAGGTTCGAATCCTCTAGGGCGCACCATGTAAGTCGTCCAAAGCAAGCACTTAGGCAATCCTATCGCCATGATGATGAAGGCTCCTCTGCGGCCTGGGGCGCACTAGTCCAGGGGCGCGGCAGGATCAGGTTCCATCCTGTGGAATCGTCTATCGCCTTTGTCCCGCCGGATGGCTCGGGGAAGGCAGGGTTTACGAACAAGCTGCAAAGAAGGATGCTTCTTGCTGGAAATACAACGGTTCCGGCAAGAGGGTGGAGCCTCAAGCCGGTCCTAACCGAGCAAGGAGTGACCCATGCCCGGAGCTAGTGTCGGAGTGTACACCCGCCCCCGCCCCCGCTCCTCTCGGTTTTCCTTTAATCTCACCGGAAAAGGAGCCCGCCGTCCACCCCTCACGCCCTGCACTCTTTGTAGGTCCGGGTAGGTCCGGACGGGGGCCAGAACCGCCCGTCCGGGAGGCAGTCGAGGGTGTAGCGGTGCCGTTCGGCATAGTACGCTGGCCGTCATCGGTCCCCGCGAAGGTGCCAAACGGCGGGGGAGATGAAGCCGGTCACGTTGACAAACTTCGATAGGCTAGAAGTGTAGTGCACCCGCAGGAGCACCCAGCTCGACCGCCGCTTGCCTAGGGAGATCCCGATTGGGCACCACACTTCCCTGTTTAGCCTGTAACGTTTTTGTAAGCGTGATATACAAGAATACCGGTTTCAATAGCAAGCGCTGTTGCGAGTGGCACCAACGTCACGGTGAGTGGGAGGGTTCCACCCTTGGCATCGACGAGCGAGCCCGGATCCAAAGGGTAGAGGGTTTCCTTGGAAAGCGACAGACTACGAGACTGCTTCTTCTTCATCGCGTGAATCCTTTCTGCTACCAGTCAGTTAGTAGCTCAATACATCATACAAGTAAGCAACCCACCTAACTTATTCCCGTCTTGGCCCTTTGTGGGGTAGGTCTGTAACTTTCAATCGCGGTTACCCAATCGACTTTGGGTAGGCTGGCGATCCTTCGCGGGTCCAGGCTGACCTACAGGACCCGACTCTGAATTGGAGAGAGACCACTTTCCGTTGGAAGAAAAAGATACTACACCTCTACTCCGGGTTGCTCTACCGGCTCGGGTTCGGGTCTACGAGCTACCGGCCGAAGCTGAGGGAGATCCGGGAGCGAAGCGGAGTACAAGCCTGCGCCCTTTCCAGAGAAGATAACCAGCCGCCGCCGGAATCGACTTGGGTGCGGACACGCTCCGCATCGCACTCCCGCCCCTCGAACCAGGCGCGATCCCTCTAAGCCTTATGGCCATCGACGGGCTGGCTAACGAAGCGGGAAGGAGCAGAAGAGACATCGGAGCCTCATTGACATCGATAAGACGGAGCAGGACACTATTTGGGTCGTCGGTGGCACCGAGGCCAAAGGAGACGGATCGTAACCTGGGGTAATCGAACAAGGTTCGGCAGCTTAGGAGATAGCTGCGCGACGAGATTCAGAAGATCCCTGAGCACGCCGCCGCGTGATGAAGATGGGTCACCTGCCAACTCGTGAGGCGGCGGCCTTCTCCGAGGGGAAAAGGTCCCGGCCTTGCCCTGTCCGCCGCCTGGAACACCCGCAGAGATCCCGCCGGTGCAGGCGGACCTCTCGCCGGCGTCCGCGAGAGTCCCCTACCTGTCGGCGACGGCCTTGCCGCTGTCTTCGAGAATCCCGCCGCTGTCGGTGGAAGCCCCGCCGATATCAGCGAACGTCTCGCCGGCGCCGGCGAAAGCCGCGCCGCTGCCGGCGAAGAGGTCGCGGTTATCGGTGGAAGGCTCGCCATCGGCGACGAGAGGATCAAAACTGTCAGCCGAGTGATCGCCAGCCGGTTGGCAGGCTTCCAGCCGAGGGGGTAAAGGTCGTGATCTGCCGGTGGGGGACCAGGAAAGGCTCTCTGCATCGACGGTTGACGGGACGCAATGAATCGAACAGAGGGCCGCAGCATGCGAAGGCAACCAGGACCTCTGGCTTGAGTCCCCTCCAAGCACAACGTTCCTCATTTGGTTCCGGTTCTCCGTCCCGGCTCTGGAGGCCCAAAGGGTCGTCCTTCCTTAGCCCAGGGCAACGCCCTGGGTTGGAGAGGTGCGTAGGCAATGCGGCCTGAAGGGTCGCGCTAGGAGGGAGGAATGATCCTGCGAGGCGCGGTGTCGCAGCAGGACCGAAGATAGCGCTCCCCGTTGGGGCGCACGCAAGGGTAACCGTCCGGACCCAGCCCGCTGGGCTGGGCTAAGTGCTCTGGCACGGAAGTTCGGTCACGTATTCGTCAGGCGGCCGGTAGGAGGTCTCGGTCCGACATTCCTCCCTCACGGAAGAATTTTAGCCCATCAGGACGTGTGTTCGTATTTATGTTGGCTTGTACTAAGGGAGCCCGGACCTTCGGCCCGGAACAGCCGGTCCATTTCCTCCGCTCAGGATTCTCACCCAATAGACCGGTAATTGAGTCGCGCCAGTAGACTCCGCCAGCCTCGACGCCCGGGATTTCGTCTAGGGCCGGACCCGGGAGCCTCGTTCACCGGGTCCGGCGTTCGCTTCCGTCCTTCTGGCTCAATCGTCGTCGTCCGGGTCCATCGGCGGCCTCTTGTCCTTCAGGAAGAAGGTCGCATTCTTGGGGGCGGCGACGGAGAGGAAGGGGCGGGGCGTCGCGGTGAGGTTGAAGAACGCGGTGAGGTCGCCGTTGGCCCGGGCGTCCGCGAAACTCAGCGCGCCCTCGTGGATGCTGAAGTTGTGCTCGACGAACCGCAGCATGCTGCCGAAGTCGTGGCGCGCGTTGTTGATGTAGCCCGCGGGCGTGTAGGCCGAGACGACGACCAGCGGCACCCGGAAGCCGTACTGGTAGCCGCCTTCCGGGGCGGGAAGGATCGTCGGCGGCTCGTGGTCGTACCAGCCGCCCCAATCATCCCAGGTGATCAAGATGGCGGTGTTCTGCCAATAGCCCGTGCCGTTGTCGCACGCCGTGCTGGTGCCGATGGCGTTCACGATCGACGCCACCCAGGAGGGGCCGCCGCCGTCGTTGCTCCTCGCGTGATCCGAATTCTGGCCGGTGGGCACGACCCAACTGACGGACCGGAGGTTGCAGTTGGCGATGTCGGTCAAAACGTCCGACGGTGTGAGGTCGACGTTCTGTGTCCACGCCGTTCCCACGCATTGCCCGCCCGGCCCGGTCGACTGGCAGATGTGTTGAATCGCATTCGGCGCCGTCCAGATGCTGCCGGCGCCCGGCGTGTAGTACCGCCAGGAGACGGTGTTGGTGAACAGATCCGGCAGGGTCTGGTGCTCGAAGCACGGATAGATCGTCTGGTTCTCGGTGCCGTCGGGTTGGATCAACTTGACGGTCGTCCCTGCCGCTGCGATGCAGCCCGCGGCCCCGCCTGTTCCTCCCATGTTCTCAGCAGCGAAGATACCCGCCGCGTCGTCGGCTGCGTTGGGCGCCGACGTGCCACCGAACAGGAATTGGTGGGCGGGGAAGCTGGGCCCCTGGTTGGTCTGGAACATGTAATTGGCCCACCCGTACTGGGTGGCCAGTTTGAGGTAGGGGTTCAGGATGCCGTTCGTGTTGGCCACGAACTTGAACTGGGGTTTCGTGGGGCAGGTGCCGGAACAGTTGACGCCGTCGGCCCCGTCCATCAAACAAGCTCCCGCCGTCAGGTCACACTGGGTGACCCAAGCGGGGTGGGCGTGACTGAGGTCATAGGCGTTGGCGAGCGCCACGGCCGTCGGCTGAATCACGCCGCCCGGGGAGGTCTTGTCCTTCCAGTTGCTCGTCTGGATGTTGTATTGCGAAGAGGTCGGGGTCGTGCTGCAACTGGTGGCCGAGCCGAAGGGAGAGACGCACAAGCCCCGGAACAGGTTGTCCGGCGTGCGATTTTCCTGAATGACGACGACGACGTGGCTGAATTTCTGGATCTGCGCGTGGGCCACGTTGGTTCCAAGCCAGAGCAACAGCAGGCTGCCAGCGATTTGTTTCATGGTGTCCTCTGCTTTCGAAAGCCTCGTTGAATCGTCTACGGGTGTCGATGCGCGACGCGGAGCCCGCACCTTCTGCGCGAGCCTCGCGGTCTTGAAGACGGCGTTGCAACCGGCAGCGACAGCCGGGGTGGGCCGCGGATTCCTGCCGGCGAGGGAGTGCCGGGGAACTGAGCCCGGAAAAGTCCGCGGGGCGCGAGGGAATTCTGAGGACCGGCCGTCGGGTCCGGCATCTCGATCTCCTGAGCGCCCTGAAAGTCAGTCTGCACGCCGGCCTTCTGAACCCGGACAACCGAGGCTCGCGGCATGCTCTGTCGAGCGCCTTCCCCTGGAACCCTCGGCCTGCACGTTTCCTGCTGTGTCCACTCCTTATGTCAGGCTGCGCCGCGCCAGGAGACCTCTCCCCCCTCCGCCGCCGCCTCTACCTGGGCTCCCGCGGCTCCGCCCAGGGGATGGCTGCGACCCAGATCCGGATGGCGGTGACAGCGGGGGCGAGCGTCTTGAGAGGACAGCAGGCCCCCGGGAGAACCCCGGGGGCCTCGAGGAATGCTTCTACGGCCGCGGCGCTACTGCTTGGTGAGCTTCAGGGCAATATCGTAGCTGTAGTGAGGAGAGGTGATCTTGCACGGCGGATTGGGATTGCCGACGCACGAGCCATTGGCGTTGACGGTCAGCGTGAAGGGCGATCCCGCGATGTCCGTGTTGGTTGTCGGCTGCACCCACTCGGCCGTGTAGTTTCCCGCCGGCAGCGTGAGCGAGAGCGTCTCTTGATAGAGATTATTGGTGATCACGGGTGAGTAGCCGTTGAAGGTCAGGTAGGTGCAGGAGGGCTCCGTACCGCTGGAGCACCGGCGCAGGCTGTTGTGCAGGTAGAGCACGTATTGCTTCGTGGTCGCCGTGCTCGTCGGCTCCATCGCCGCCCAGAACTGGCGGCGAGCGATGGGTGGTGAGGTGGTGTAGGTGCCCCAGGCCGGCAAGGACGAAACCCAGGCCGGCGCCGCCGGGCTTCCCGTGGTGTCGGCGGCGGACTTGGTGAGCTGGCGCAGGAACAGGGCGCTGACGAAGTTTTTGAGGTTCTTCATCTGCGTACGGGCGGCCTGGCCGTTGGGGGAGGAGTAGTTGTAGCCCCAGTGATCGTAGACTCCGGCGTGGTCCAACATGAATTCCCACCCCTCGGCGCGCGCGGAGTCCGGAGCTCCGGCGGGCAGCGTGCCCGCGTTGCCGGTGATCGCCGAGATCTTGGTCTCGTTGAAACCGAGGACTTTGAAGGCGCTGTTGGCGGCGTTACCGGAGCGGAGCATGAGTTGGATGGCTCCCATGCCCGTGCCCGCCGGGTAGATCTCGGTGTAGTGACCATTGATCACGTTCACGTTGGCCAGCGAACCCGTAGCGGTCACGTAGTTGAAGCCTGTCGTCGTAGGGTTGACGGCAATCGCGCGCCGCGCCGTCACGCCCGGAGTATGGCCCACGTACGCGTTCTCGGCGTCGACCGCCTTCTGCACCATGTTGGCCTGCCACTGCGACACGGTGATCGCGTCCACGCCGCCGGATTCCGGCTCGTTGGCGATCTCCCAATAGACGTTGTCATAGCAATAGAGACGATCGACCGTCCACTGGATGAGGTTCTGCTGGACCTGGCGGGGGCGGTTGCCGTTGGTCGGATCCGCGCCCGGGCGGACGAACTGGTCCTGGGAGGAGAAGCCGGCCGCCACCAGGGAGTGGCCGATCTGCGTGCAGGTTGTGTCTCCCGGCTGGAAGTTTCCCGCGCCGTCCACGCAGACCTTGCCGTTGGCACCGTCCCAGGGACCGCCGGAAAAGGTTCCGATAAAGGGAGCAAAGAACGTTACTTCCACGGTGATGTTGCCGAAGATGCCGCCCTGACGGCAGTAGTCGACGACGTTCTGGAGGTTGCTGAAGTAGGTCTCGTTCGGAATGTCCAGGCGCCAGTAACCCGGCGTCATCCCCACTGGACGGACATACGCAAAGGGGTGGTCGTAGTCGTGGAAGGGGGTGGTGATGGGGCTGTTGCCGGCGATTGCAACCCACAGCCGGATCTTGTTCAAGCTGTTGGAGATCGCCGACTGGAGGACGTCCTGGTTGTTGGCAAGGTTGCAGATCGTGTTGTCGGACAGCGGGATGTGGCAGGCAGCATCGTCCGAAACTCCTACCAGGGGCTTCACCGCGCCGGCATAGCAAAGGTAGTTGGTAGCGGGGCAATGAGAGATGGGGGAGGCGCTGCCGGTAAAGGTGGCGCACCGTTGGGTGGCCGGTGGCACCGTCACCGCGGAGACGGCGGCGGCGAGGAGCCACCCGGTGAGAAAGGTCAGAGCTCTGACGCTGCTGGTCGAATTTGGACGCCACATCGTTGATACTCCTTTTGTTGAGCCCTCGCGCATAGGATCAGAATCTCCCCTCTGAAGATCATTGTATGCGCCTTACTTCCGGTCATTTCGTTTTTGAATGATCTTGCGCTTGACAAAACTTGCTATTTCGACCGAACACGCCGGCCACGGAGTCGCGCTAACTCCGCGCCGCCATGAACGACGGCGATCTCCGGGGTCAAGCTGCCGGCGGGTCTCCCGGCTTTGCGCAAACCTTAGTTCGCGAAAAAGACGTGTCCGTGTAGGCGATCCAGATTGTGCGGCGATTTCTCTGTTGCAAGCCGTCTCCCTTGACGCTATCCTGCATGGTCGCGCAAGGTCGGATAGAAATCACAGCGCGGCGGCAGCGACGCTGAACAACTCGAGGCAGGTATTGGAGAGAGGAGTCGATGGAGAGCTTCTGGCGGGACTTACGGCTTGGACTGCGGCAATTGAGGACGGACAAGGGATTTTCCGTCGCCGCGATTCTCACGCTGACGCTCGGTATCGGTGCTACGGCGACCATCTTCACGGTCGTCAACGCCGTGCTTTTGCAAGAGCTCCCCTACCGGGATCCCACACGGCTGGTGATGCTCCAGGGCAGCTCCCAGGTCAAGAACAGCAAGGGCAAAGGCAATACCTGGCCCCTCTCGCAGATGGACTTCGTCGACTGGCGCAAGCGGAGCACGGTCTTCTCGGAGATGTCGGTGTGGGGCAGTTTCGCCTTCAACCTCCAGCAAGAGGAGAAATCGCAGCGGCTCTGGGGCGAGTTGGTCAACGACGGCTACTTCCCGATGCTCGGGGTCAAGCCCGTGCTGGGTCGCTTTTTCACGGCTGACGAGGATGCGAAGCCTCTGGAGCAATATGTCGTCGTGCTGGGCTACAACCTCTGGCGGAGCGACTTCGGCGCCGATCCGGGGGTGGTGGGCCGCAAGTTGCAGCTCAACGGCAGGTTCTTCGAGGTCGTCGGCGTGGCGCCGCAGGGTTTTCGCGGGCTGTCGGACCAGGCCGACGTCTGGGTTCCTTCGATGCTGCCTCCGGTCCCGCTCTACCTGACCGTCCGTGGCCTGCGCTGGGCTTCCGGAGCGGCACGCCTGAAGCCCGGCGTCACGGTGCGACAGGCGCAGGAGGAGCTGAACGGCATCACCGCTGCCCTGGCACAAGAGTATCCCAACACGAATCAGGGGATTGGCGCCATCGTGACTCCGTTCCAGGACTACTGGCTTGGCGGGCTGCGCACCGGTCTGCTGTTCCTGACCCTCGGGGCCTGCATTCTGCTCCTCATCGCCTGCATCAATATCGCCAGCCTGCTGCTGACCCGGGCGGTGGCCAAGCGGCGCGCCTGGGCCATCCAACTCGCCCTGGGCGCCAGCCGCATGCGCCTGATTCGCCAGCTCCTGACCGAGAGCGTCCTGCTCTCCCTGATCGGTGCCGCCGCGGGGCTCCTTCTCGCCCATTGGGCCGTTCGTTTGCTGATCGTCCTCAGCGGCGCCCGATTCCCGAGCTTCATCCAGGTCCAGATGGAGCCGGGCGTGATCGTCGCCACCGTCGGCCTGGCCGTGCTCTGCGGCCTGGCGTTCGGCCTGGCGCCCGTCTGGAGCAGCTTTCTCGCCGACATCACCCAGAACCTCGGCCGGTCCGAGAAGATGGAGGCCTCCACCCGGGGTTGGCGCTGGTTCCAGAACATCGTCGTCATCGCCCAGGTGGCCCTGGCCCTGACCCTCTCCGTCGATGCCCTCCTGATGGCGAAGAGCTTCAGCCGGTTGACGGGCAGGGAGCTCGGTTTCCGCTCGGACAACCTGCTCACCTTCCGCGTCGACATCCGGGAGCCGCGGTACTTTGACGACGCCGTGGCCGCCAAGATGCTGCGCGAAACGTATCTGCCCCGGATCGCGGCGGTCCCCGGAGTGCAGCAGATGGCGATGTCCGATCCGTCGATCCCCACCGATGACTGGGTGGGCACCTTCATCGCGGTCGAAACTCACGACAGCGACCTGTCGGACGGCACCTATCCCGCCATCGTCCACGCGGTGAGCCCGGGGTATTTCGAGATCCTCGGTGTGCCGATCCGGAAGGGCCGCAGCTTCAACATGCAGGACACGCAGTCCAACGCCGTCATCGTCAGCCAGGCCATGGCCGATCAGCACTGGCCCGGTAAGGACCCGATCGGTAAGCGCATCAAGCTGGGCGCCCGAGTGAGGGAGGGATTTCCGTGGCTCAGCGTGATCGGGGTCTCGGCGCCCATCCGGCAGGAGGGCCTCCTGGAGGAGAAGGCGGCGCCGACGCCCGAGGTCTACGTGTCGTTGCTGCAATTCGTCAGGCGACCATTGACGGCCAACTTCCTGGTGCGTCCGGCGCCGGGAGCCTCGATGGCCGGGCTGCGGCAGGCCCTGCACCGGGAAATCATGACGATGAACCCCGAGCTCCCGGACTACGACATGGCCACCATGCAGGAGCGGCTCGCCAAGCAGACGGGCAAGGCGCGGTTTCAGGTCATCCTGATCAGCACCTTCGCCACTCTGGCGCTGATCCTGGCCTCCGTCGGCATCTACGGCGTCACTTCCTACAGTGTGACGCAGCGGACGCGCGAGATCGCGATTCGCATGTCGCTCGGGGCCGCTCGCGGCAGCATCCTCCGCATGGTCGTGGGGCGCGGTGCGGTGCAGGCGGCGATCGGCCTGGCTCTGGGTCTGGCGGCGGTCGTCCTTTTGAGCCGGTACCTGGCCGATCTGTTGTACAAGACCAGCGTTACCGATCCCCTGATCCTGAGCTGCACCTCTCTGGCGCTCTTCCTGGTGACGCTCGCTGCGAACTATCTTCCGGCGCGCCGCGCCGCGATCCTGGACCCTTTGGACGGTCTTCGGCAGTAGCCTCTGGCAAATCAAAGGTTGGGTACCAAGGGAATGAGCGAAAGCGTGATGAGACGGTCTCGGCAAGATGCCGGCGGGGAACTTGCCGCCTGTCCGGCCCCAGGGCCGATGGACGGCGAGGATCTGGCGCCGCTCTCTTATGGCCAGCGCTCCCTCTGGTTCCTGCACCACCTCGCGCCCGTGGGTGGCGCCTACAACATCGCGGCGGCGGCCCGCGTACGCACCCCGGTCGACGCCGGGACGCTGGAGCGCGCCTTTCAGGCCCTGGTGGACCGCCACGCAGCCCTGCGGACGACCTTCCCGGCCGTCGGCGGCACACCGTGCCAGCGGGTCGCCGGACGCCAGGCCTTCGCGCTGGCGTGCGAGGACGTCACGGGCTGGAGCGAGGAGAAGCTGCGATCTCGTCTGGCCGAGGAGGCCTGGCGTCCCTTCGACCTGGAGCACGGGCCGCTCCTGCGCGTCACGCTGTGGACGGGCGGTCCCGGCGGGCCGGTGATCCTCCTTGCGGTTCACCATATCGTCGCCGATTTCTGGTCTCTTGCGATCCTGGTCCGCGAGTTGCCGGTGCTCTATCGCGACGCGGCCGGCGAGGGGCCGGTGCAACTTCTCCCTCCAAGCCTCGCCTACGAGGAGCACGTCCGGCTGGAGCGGGAGGCCCTGGCGGCTGGACGGGGCGAGGCCCTGCTGGCCTATTGGCAGGAGAAGCTGGCGGGGCTTCCCACCCTGGAGCTGGCCCTCGACCGGCCACGTCCGGCCGTCCAGACCTATCGGGGCGACTCCTGCCGGCTCAAGCTGCCGGCCGATCTCGCGGCGGCCCTGCGCGCCCGCAGCCGAGAGCAGCACGGCACTCTGTTCATGACCCTGGTCGCCGCCTTCCAGGCGCTCCTGAGCCGCCACACCGGCCAGGAGGATCTGGCGATCGGTGCGCCGCGAGCCGGCCGGTCCCTGTCGAAGCTCGCCGGCACGGTGGGCTACTTCGTCAACCCGGTGGTCCTGCGCGGTGGCCTGGCCGGCGATCCGGGCTTCTCCGAGCTCCTGGAGCGTACCAAGGCGATGGTGCTCGCCGCTTTCGAGCATGGGGAGTATCCGTTCCCGCTCCTCGCCGAGCACCTCCAGCCCGTGCGCGATGCCAGCCGGACGCCTCTGTTCCAAGTCTCGTTCGTGATGCAGAAGGAAACGCGGGGTGTCGAGGGGCTCACCGCCTTCGCTCTGGGTGAGGAGGGGGTGGAAGTCGGGCCGGAAGACTTCCGGCTGGAGTCGCTCTCGCTGGAACGGCCGCCGGCTCCCTTCGACTTGATGCTCCATGGGGTCGAACGGCAGGGCCGGCTGAGCTTCGCGTTGCAGTACAACTCCGACCTGTTCGACGCCACGACCGGGGAACGCCTGCTGGAGCGCTTTGCGACGCTGCTGCAGTCGATCGTCCGGAGCCCGGGCCTGGCGCTCTCGGCGTTGCCGGTCCTCCCCGAGGCGGAGCGCCACCAGCTCCTCTGTGCCTGGAATGACACGGCCGGCGCGGCTGTCGCAGGTGGCGCGGCTGGCGCGGAAACTGAGGCGAATCTCTTCGAGCTGTTCGCGGCCCAGGCGGAGCGTTCGCGGGACGAGGTGGCCGTGGTCTTCGAAGAGGAGCAGATCACCTATCGCGAGCTGGCCGGGAGGGCCGCGGCCCTCGCCCAGCACCTGACGCGGCTCGGGGTCGGGCCCGAGGTGCTGGTGGGCGTGGCGGCGGAGCGCTCGGTCGAATTGGTGGTCGGCCTTCTCGGCGTGCTCGGCGCCGGCGGCGCCTACCTGCCGCTCGAGCCGAGCCTGCCGCGACAGCGCCTGGCGATGATTCTGGAGGATGCCAGGCCGGCCGTCCTTCTCACCCACCGCTCCAACGCGAGCGCGCTGCCGCTCGACGCCGTCCCCGGACTACGCCTCGTCTGGCTCGACGACACCGCCAGCCCGCCGTGGGACGAGGCCGCCAGCGCCCGCCCTCTGGCCCGGCCGTCAGCCGACAACGCCGCGTATGTCATCTACACCTCGGGCTCGACAGGTCGGCCCAAGGGGGTGATCAACAGCCACCGCGGCATCCTCAACCGCCTGCTGTGGATGCAGGAGACTTTCGGCCTGGACGCCGGCGAAAGGTTCCTGCAGAAGACCCCGTTCGGCTTCGACGTCTCGGTCCCGGAGCTCTTCGCGCCCCTCATCCTCGGGGGCCGGCTGGTGGTGGCGCGGCCGGAAGGGCACCGGGACAGCGCCTATCTGGTCCGGCTGGTCCAGCAGGAAGGGATCACGACGATCCACTTCGTCCCGTCCATGCTGCCCTTCTTCCTGGCCGAGGAGGGGGTGGCGGACTGCGGCTCGCTGCGCCGCGTGCTGGTCAGCGGCGAGGCCTTGCCCTGGGAGGTGGAGCAGCGCTGCCTGGAAGTGCTCCCGGTTCCTTTGTACAACCTGTATGGGCCGACCGAGGCGGCCGTCGAGGTGACCGCCTGGGCCTGCCAGCCCTCGGCCCGGCCGCGGCCCGTGCCGATCGGACGGCCGATCCATAACACGCAGGTCCACGTCGTGGGCCGGCGGCTCGAGCCGGTGCCCGCCGGAGCGGTCGGGGAGCTCGCGATCGGCGGCATGCAGGTCGCCCGCGGTTATCTCGGCCGCCCGGACCTGACAGCCGAGCTCTTCGTCCCCGATCCATTCCCATCGGAGGCGGGCGGCACGCCGGGCGCCCGCCTGTACCGCACCGGCGACCTCTGCCGGCATCTGCCGGGGGGCGAGCTCGAATATCTCGGGCGGCTCGACGACCAAGTCAAGATCCGCGGCTTCCGCATCGAGCCGCGCGAGATCGAGATCGCGCTGACGGCTCACCCGGAGGTGCGGGAAGCCGCGGTCGTGGTGCTGCATCAGGACACTGGGGCCGAGCGGTCGCTGCTCGCCTGCGTGGTGCTGCGGGAGGCTCAACCGAGCGCGGCGACTGCGGCGATGGCCGCGGTGCTGCGCGATTTCCTGGCCCCCCGTCTGCCGCCCTACATGGTGCCGGCGTTCGCCTTCGGCGGCGAGCTCGACCGCCTGCCCAACGGCAAGCTCGACCGCCGGGCGCTGGCGCGGTGGATGCCCGCCACCGGGACGGCGCGCGCCGTGGGCGCGCCGCGCACGCCGCGCGAAGAGCTGCTCGCGGGCATCTTCGCCGGGGTCCTGGGGGTGGAGCGGATCGGGGTCGAGGACAGCTTCTTCGAGCACGGCGGCCACTCGCTGGCGGCCATGCGGCTGCTGGCGCGGGTCCGCGAGACCCTCGGCGTCGACCTGCCGTTGCACCGCGTCTTCGAGACCCCGACGGTGGCGGCCCTGGCCCAAGCGATCGAAGCGATCGGGGCGAGCGCGGGCGCCGCGAGGGGCGGTGCCCCTCCCCTGGCCGCGGTGCCGCGCCATGCGCCGCCGCCGCTCTCTTTTGCCCAGCAGCGGCTCTGGTTCCTCCACCGGTTGGCGCCGGCGAGCCCGGTCTACAACGTGCCGGCCGCGGTCCATCTGGAAGGGCGGCTGGAGCGCGCCGTGCTCGCCGCCGCCCTTGGCGAGGTGGCGCGCCGCCACGAGTCGCTGCGCACCCGTTTTGCCGCGGAGCCGGACGGGCCGGTTCAGATCGTCGAGCCCTCCGCGTCCGTCGCCTTGCCGGCGATCGACCTCGCGAGCCTGCCGGCGGACCAGCGGCTGGGCGAGGCCCGCCGGCTGGCGCGCGAGGAGGCTCTGCGCCCCTTCGACCTCACCCATGGACCGCTGCTGCGGGCGAGCCTGGTGGGGCTGGGCGGCGAGGAGTTTCTGCTCCTCCTGACCCTGCACCACGTCGTGAGCGACGGCTGGTCGCTGCGGCTGCTGGCGCACGAGTTGGGGGAGATCTACAGCGCCTGCTCGGAGGGCCGTCCGTCACCCCTGCCGGAGCTCGAGATCCAGTACGGCGACTACGCGGTCTGGCAACGGCGCTGGCTCCAGGGAGAGGTGCTGACGGCCGAGCTGGCGCACTGGCGGGCGCGCCTGGCCGACGCGCCGCCGGTGCTCGACCTGCCGCTCGATCGTCCGCGGCCCGCGGTGATGAGCGATCGTGGCGCAAGCCGTGCGCTCGAGCTGCCGCCCGCGCTGCTGCCTCCCCTCCGGGCGCTGGCGCGGCGACAAGGGGTGACCCTTTTCATGGCCGTCCTGGGAGCCTTCCAGGCCCTGCTCTCCCGCGTGAGTCATTCCCAAGACGTGAGCGTGGGGACGCCGGTTGCCGGCCGTGGCTCGCTCCAGACCGAGGGGCTGATCGGCTTCTTCGTCAATACGCTGGTGATGCGGACCGACCTGTCCGGCGAGCCGTCGTTCTCCGCGCTGCTCGCACGGGTGCGGGAGGCCGCGCTGGCGGCTTACGCCCATCAGGACCTGCCGTTCGAGAAGCTGGTAGAGGAGTTGCAGCCGCGCCGCGATCTCAGCCATGCGCCGCTCTTCCAGGTCTCGTTCGCTCTCGACGCCGAGCCGCCGCCGTCTCTGCGGCTGGGTGGCGTCGCGGCGGCCCTGTGGACGCTGGGGCAGGAGACCGAGAAGTTCGACCTCAGCCTTACTCTTGGGGTGGGGGTGGGGGTGGAGGGGCAGGGCCTCTCCGGCGTGCTCGGCTTCCGTACCGACCTGTTCGACGCGCCGACGATCGAGCGCCTGGCCGGCGGCTTCGTGCGCCTGCTGACCGGGGCCGTGGCGGACCCGCGTCTGCACCTCTCAGAGCTGCCACTGCTGTCGCCGGTGGAGCGGTCGCAGCTCCTGGTGGAGTGGAACGACGTTGGCACGGTGCCGCCCTCGCCCTCGGATGCTCTCACGCTGCACGAGCTGTTCGAGGCGCAGGCGGCGCGTACGCCCGAAGCGGTCGCCCTGGTGATGGGGTCGTCCGGAGAGCGCTGGACCTACCGCGAGCTCGACCTGTGGGCCGAAGGCGTGGCGCGCCGGCTGGCCGGCCTCGGGGTCGGCCCGGAGGTGCGGGTCGGGGTATGCCTCACCCGCACGCCCCTCCTGGTCGCCTCGCTGCTGGCGGTCTTGAAGGCAGGCGGCGCCTATGTGCCGCTCGATCCCGACTACCCTGGCGAGCGGCTGGCCTTCATGCTGGAGGACAGCGCGGCGGCGGTCCTGCTCACCGAGCCGGGCCTCGCCGGCCGGCTGCCCGCGCACCGCGCAAAGCTCCTGGTGGAGGAGCCACCCCGGAGCCGGCCGGCACGCCGCTCGAGGCGCCGCGCGAGCGGCGTCCTGCCCGGCAACCTGGCCTACCTGATCTACACCTCGGGCTCGACGGGTCGTCCCAAGGGGGTGGCGATCGAGCACCGCAGCGCCGTCGCCTTCGCGCGCTGGGCACGCACGGTCTTCGCGGCGGAGGATCTGGCGGGGGTGCTCGCGGCGACGTCGGTCTCCTTCGACCTGTCGGTGTTCGAGCTGTTCGTGACGCTGGCCTGGGGCGGCAAGGTGGTGCTCGCGGCGGACGCGCTGGAGCTGCCGCACCTGGCCGCGGCTGACGAGGTGGTGCTGGTCAACACCGTGCCTTCGGTCATGGCGGAGCTGGTGCGCCTGGGCGCGGTGCCGGAGTCGGTGCGCACGGTCAACCTCGCGGGCGAGCCCCTGAAGAGATCTCTGGTCGAGGGACTCCATACCTCCTCGCCTGCTCTGCGCGTGCTGGATCTCTATGGTCCCTCAGAGGCCACGACCTACTCGACCTGGGCGCTGGCACCGCGGGGCGATCGGCGGGAGCCGGCGATCGGCCGTCCCATCGCGGGGACCCGGGCGGTCCTGCTCGGGCGTTCCGGCGAGTTGGTGCCTGCCGGAGTGCCGGGCGAGCTCTTCCTGGGCGGTTCGGGCCTGTCTCGCGGCTACCTCGACCGGCCGGAGCTGACGGCGGAGCGCTTCGTCCCCGATCCCTTCCCGGGAGCGGAAGGCGGCGAGCCGGGCGGTCGCTTGTACCGCACGGGCGATCTCGCGCGTTATCTGCCCGACGGGCGGCTGGACTACCTGGGTCGGATCGACCAGCAGGTGAAGGTGCGGGGCTTCCGCATCGAGCTGGGGGAGATCGAGGCGGCGCTGCTCCGCCACCCGGCAGTGCGCGAGGCCGCGGTGGCGCTCGCCGGCAGCGAAGATCGTCACCTGGTGGCCTACGTGGCCGGGGAGGGTGAGACGGCGGCGGCGGAGCTGCGGGAATTCCTGCGGGAGCGACTGCCGGTCTACATGGTGCCGTCGTTCTTCCTGTCTCTACCGAAGCTGCCGTTGACGCCGAGCGGCAAGGTGGACCGCAAGGCGCTGGCGAAGCTGCTTCCGGACCGGCTGGCGGAGAGCGCGGAGACGGCGCCGAGGACGCCCACCGAAGAGCTGGTGGCGGGGATCTTCGCCGAGGTTCTGCATCTGGAGCAGGTGGGGGTGGAGGAGGACTTCTTCGCGCTGGGCGGCCACTCGCTGCTGGCGACGCAGGTGGCGTCGCGAGTGCGCTCGGTGTTCGGGGTGGAGCTGCCGGTGCGGACGGTCTTCGAGGCGCCGACGGTCGAGGGTCTGGCTGGCCGGCTCGAGCGCTCGACACCGTGCGCGGTATCTCCCCTCGTACGGGTCTCGCGCGGCGAGCCGGTGGTCCTGTCCTTCGCGCAGCAGCGTCTCTGGTT
>Ga0136846_1230292_pt1 | contig 27211 bp, 29 predicted proteins | sample HopSoiMetagenom2_FD_96841 | JGI IMG/M metagenome (GOLD analysis project Ga0136846, IMG submission 96841) | Grasslands soil microbial communities from Hopland, California, USA - 2 Assembly 2016 (version 4) | ecosystem: Environmental > Terrestrial > Soil > Grasslands | place: USA: Hopland... | reverse complement strand
GCGTCTCGCGCTTGTAGAAGTTGGCGTAGCGGAAGCTCATCACCAGCGCCGCGTAGAAGAACAGCCCCATCGAGATGGCCGCGCTCGACTCGGCGTCGTCGCGCGCGCCGCCGAAGATGAGATAGAGCAGCACGAGGATGAGGAGCAGCCAGTGGATCTCGGCCACGGTGCGCGAAATGCCGCGCAGCTCCTCCTGCTCGATCGAGACGCCGGATCCGGACGTCGGTTCTTTTGCTTTCACCACGCTGGCTTCCCCCTAGAAGCCAGCGCTATTATCCAACGCGATGGAATTGTCCGCCAAGGGGTTGCGGGTCATCGTGACGGCCGGCGGCGCGGGCATCGGTCGCGCGATCGCGCAAACCTTCCTCGAAGCGGGCGCTCGCGTCCATACGTGCGACGTCGACCCCAAGACCCGGCCGGACACCGTGGCCGACGTCGCCAAGCTCGCCGACGTCGATCGTCTTTTCGATGAAGCAATGCGGAAGCTCGGCGGGCTCGACGTGCTCGTCAACAATGCCGGCATCGCCGGCCCGACGGCCAAGGTGGAGGATATCGATCCGTCGGACTGGGACCGCTGCCTCGCGGTCGATCTTTCCGGCATGTTCTATTGCACGCGCAAGGCCATGCCGCACATCAAGCGCGCCGGCGGCGGCAGCATCGTCAATCTCTCGTCCGCTGCCGGAAGGCATGGCTTTCCGCAGAGAAGCCCCTATTCGGCGGCAAAATGGGGCGTGGTCGGCTTCACCAAGAGCCTTGCCGTCGAGGCCGGACCCGACAAGGTTCGCGTCAACGCCATCCTGCCGGGCATCGTCGAGGGCGAGCGCATCGAGCGCGTGATCGCCGCCAAGGCGAAGGCCCATGGCGTGACCGAGGAGAGCTTCCGGGAGAAGTTCCTGGATACAACCAGCCTGCGCTCGACCGTGAGCGCGCAGGACATCGCAAACATGGCGCTCTTCCTTTGCACGCCTGCCGGCGCGAAGATCACCGGCCAGGCGCTCGCGGTCGACGCCGACGTTCGGTACCTCGTCTAAGGAAAAACATGGCTGCAGCGCAAGGCAAGGTCATCATCACGTGCGCCGTGACGGGCTCCATACACACGCCCAGCATGTCGCCGCATCTGCCGATCACGCCCGACGAGATCGCCGAGGCCGCCATCGGAGCGGCCAAGGCAGGGGCGGCGATTGTCCATCTGCATGCGCGCGAGCCGAAGGACGGGCGGCCGACGCAAGATCCGGAGCTTTTCCGGCAGTTCGCGACGAAGATCAAGGCCGCGAGCGATGTGGTGATCAACTTCACCACCGGCGGCGCGCCGACCATGTCGATCGAGGAGCGGCTGCAGCCGACGCTGAGGCTGAAACCGGAGGTGGCGTCGCTCAACATGGGATCGATGAATTTCGGCCTCTACGAGATGATCGGCCGCTACAAGGAGTTCAAGTATGACTGGGAGAAGCCTTACCTCGCCGGGTCGGACGACCGCATCTTCAAGAACACGTTCAAGGACATCACCTACATCCTGACGAGCTGCCGCGACAACGACACGCGCTTCGAGATCGAGTGCTACGACATCGGCCACCTGTATGTGGCGGCGCACTTCCTCGACCGCGGGCTGGTGAAGCCGCCGCTTTTCATCCAGTCGGTGTTCGGCATCCGCGGTGGAATCGGCCCGCATCCCGAAGACGTGATGCACATGAAGCGCACGGCCGATCGCCTGTTCGGCGACGCCTACTTCTGGTCGGTGCTCGGCGCGGGGCGCAACCAAATGTTCATCGCCGCGATGAGCGCGGTGATGGGCGGCAACGTGCGCGTCGGCTTGGAGGACAGCCTGTGGCTCGGCCGCGGCCAGCTCGCCAGGACGAATGCCGAGCAGGTCGGCAAGGCGCGCCGCATGCTGGAGGAGCTCGGACTGTCGGTCGCGACGCCGAACGAGGCGCGCGAGATGCTCAAACTAAAAGGAGGACGCAATGTGGCTTTTTAGGATCCTGGTTCTCGCCTGCGCGGCATTTTCGGCGCAGGCGCAGGAATGGCCGACGCGAGTCGTCAAGTTCGTCTCGCCGTATCCGCCCGGCGGCTCGGTCGATCCGCTGGCGCGGCTCTTCGCGGCCAAGTTGACGGACTCGCTCAAGCAGCAGTTCATCGTCGAGAACCGCACCGGCGCCTCCGGCATCATCGGCACGGAATACGTGGCGAAGAGCGCGCCCGACGGCTACACCTTCTGCTTCATTTTCGATACGCACGCCGTGCACAAGGCGTTGAATCCGAAGCTGCCGTTCGATCCGATCAAGGACTTCGCGCCGGTCATGCTGGTCGGCACGGCACCGATGGCAGTGACGACCGGCGCGGACAAACCGTACAAGACCTTCAAGGACGTGATCGCCGCGGCAAAGACCCAGCCCGACAAGCTCACCATCGGCAACGTCGGCAACGGTTCGCTCGGTCACCTGGCGACGATCCTCCTCAACCAGGCGACCGGCATTCACCTGGTGCCGATTCCGTATAAAGGCGGTGGCCCGCTTTCCACGGACGTGATGGGCGGCCAGGTGGACTTCGCCATGGCGTCGACCGCTGCCCAGGCGCAGCACGTGCGCGGCGGCAAGATGCGCGCGCTCGTCCTTACGGGCGAGAAACGCTCGCACACCATGCCCGACGTGCCTACGCTCGCCGAGCTTGGCTACAAGTGGGAGCCGGCCTATGCGTTCTGGGGCATCCTCGCGCCCGCCCGCACGCCGCGGGCGATCATCGACAAGCTGGTAGCCGAGCTGAACAAGGCGATCAAGCTGCCCGAGGTGCAAAAGACCCTCACCGACACGCTCGGCATGGACGTTCAGGCGCTGAGCCCCGAAGCCACCGGCAAGTTTCTCGTCCAAGCGGCCGACCGGTGGGGCAAGGTGGTCAAGGACAACAATATCCGCGCAGAGTGAGGGCCACCTTCATCGTTCTGCTGGCATTGGCGGGCTGCACCGAGATGTCGCAGCTGCCGCCGACGGCGGACAAAGGAGCGGATCCGAAGCTGCCCGCGCCACACCGTCGCCTGATCCCCACGGTGCACACCGCGACGGCGAAAGGATGGGCCGCGGGCGAGACGCCGAAGGCGGCCGCCGGCATGCGCGTCAACGCCTTCGCGAGCGGCCTCGACCATCCGCGCTGGATTTACGTGCTGCCCAACGGCGACGTGCTCGTCGCCGAGACCAACGCGCCGGAGCGCCCCGAGGAAGGCAAGAGCGTGAAGGGCTTCGTCATGAAGCAGGTGATGAAGAAGGTCGGCGCCGGCGTGCCGAGCGCGAACCGCATCACGCTGCTGCGCGACACGGATGGCGACGGCGTGGCGGAGACGCGCAGCGTGTTCCTGGGGAAGCTCAACGCGCCGTTCGGCATGGCACTCATTGGCAACGACTTGTACGTCGCGAATACGGACGCGGTGGTGCGCTTTCCCTATCGGAGCGGTGCCACGAGCATCATCGAGCCGGGCAGCAAGGTGGCCGACCTGCCCGCCGGGCCGCGCAACCACCACTGGACGAAGAACATCCTCGCCAGCCGCGACGGCCGCAAGCTCTACGCCACTGTGGGATCGAACAGCAATGTGGCGGAGAACGGCATGGAAGCCGAGGAAGGCCGCGCCGCCATCTGGGAGATCGACCTCGCCACGGCGCAGAAGCGCCTCTTCGCCACGGGGCTGCGCAACCCGAACGGCATGGACTGGGAACCGTCCAGCGGCGCGCTGTGGACGGTAGCCAATGAGCGCGACGAGCTCGGCAGCGACCTCGTGCCCGATTACCTCACTTCGGTGAAGGACGGCGCCTTTTATGGCTGGCCGTACAGCTATTACGGAGCGCATGTCGACTCGCGCGTCGAGCCGCAGCGTCCCGACCTCGTCGCGAAGGCGACCAAGCCCGACTACGCGCTTGGCAACCACGTCGCGGCGCTTGGCCTCGTCTTCACCGCCGGCGGCGCATTCGTCGGCCAGCACGGCTCATGGAACCGGCGGCCGTTGAGCGGCTATAACGTCGTGTTCGTCCCTTTTTCCAATGGGCGTCCGTCCGGCCAGCCGGTGGAAGTACTCGGCGGCTTTGTCAGCGACGAGCGCGAGGCGCGCGGTCGCCCGGTCGGTGTCGCTGTCGACAAAGCCGGCGCGCTCCTTGTGGCGGATGACGTCGGCAACGTAATCTGGCGGCTCACAGGAGGGCCGCTTGAATCCACGTCAGGCCGATAAGGCCGTTCGCTTCAGAAAGCTTCACGAAGGTCCCGGCGCGTTCGTCATCCCCAATCCATGGGACGGCGGCTCGGCGCGCATCCTCGCCGGGCTCGGCTTCCAGGCGCTCGCCACCTCGAGCGGCGCGGCCGCCGGCATCCTCGGCCGGCGCGACGGGCACATCACACGCGAAGAAGCGCTCGCGCAGGTGCGCATCATCGTCGCCGCGACGGATCTGCCGGTATCCGCCGACCTCGAGAAAGGCTTCGGCGACGCGCCGTCGGTGGTGGCGCAGACGGTGCGGCTGGCTGCCGAAGCTGGCCTCGTCGGCTGTTCCGTCGAGGACGCGACCGGCAGCAAGGATAAGCCGCTGTACGACTTCGACTTTGCCGTCGAGCGCGTGCGCGCGGCCGTTCAAGCCGCACGTCAGGTCGGCTTTCCGTTCACGCTGACTGCGCGCACCGAAAACTTTCTGCGTGGCAATCCCGATCTCGCCGACACCATCAAGCGTCTGCAGGCATTCGCCACTGCGGGTGCGGACGTGCTGATGGCGCCGGGGCTGCCGGACCTGGCTTCGGTCGAGAAGGTCTGCAAGGCGGTAGCGAAGCCCGTCAATTTCATGGCCGGAATCAAGGGCAAGTCGTTCAGCGTGGCCGAGCTGGAGACGGCGGGCGTGCGGCGCATTAGCCTCGCGACATCGCTTTACCGCGCGGCGATGACCGGGCTGGTCGATGCCGCGCGCGAGGTGAAGGAGAGCGGGACGTTTGCTTATCTCGATCGTTCGCTCCCGACGCCGGACCTCGCGCGCTTCATGCAGGATTGAGCGGCTCTTCCTCCATCAGGGAAATCTGCTCGCGCAGCTCGAGGATCCGGTCCTGCCAATAGCGCTGCGTGTTGAACCATGGGAACGCGGCCGGGAATGCCGGGTCGTCCCAGCGCCGCGCGATCCACGCCGAGTAGTGGATCAGCCGCAGCGTGCGCAGCGCTTCGAGGAGGTTCAGCTGCCGGCGGTCGAAGTCGGCGAACTTCTCATAGCCGGCGAGGACATCGTGCATCTGCTGGTTCATCGAGGCGCGATCGCCCGATAGCAGCATCCACAGGTCCTGCATCGCCGGTCCCATGCGTGCGTCGTCGAGGTCGACGAAGTGCGGGCCCTCCTCGGTCCACAGGATGTTGCCGACATGGCAATCGCCGTGCAGGCGGATCGCCTTGTATTCGATGCGGAAGCAACGCTCGACGCCGGCAAGCGCCTGCTGCGTCACCGCCTTCCACGCATCGAGCAGGTCGTCCGGAATGAAGTCGCTGGCGAGGAGAAAAGCGCGCGCATCGTGGCCGAAGGACTTCGGCGTGAGCGCTTCGCGATGCTTGAACTTCTTCGTCGCGCCCACGGCGTGGATGCGGCCGATGAAGCGGCCGATCCATTCCAGCGTCTTGCTGTCGCCGAGCTCGGGCGTGCGGCCGCCGCGGCGCGGGTAGACGGCCACGCGAAAATCGGCGAAGCGCAATGAATGCATTGGCGCGACGATCGGGATCTCGCGCTCGGCGAGCTCGCGCGCGAAGGCGTGCTCCTCGTCGATCTGCGCGTCACTCCATCGATCGGGGCGATAGAACTTCGCCACCACCGCCGTGCCGTCCTCGAGCCATACCTGGTAGACGCGGTTCTCGTAGCTATTCAGGCTGAGCAGCCGCCCATCCGGCCTCAAGTCGGCCGCCGCGACCGCATCGAGCACGAGGTCCGGCGTCAGGCGCGAATAGGGGTGAAGGTCCACGGTTAGAATTCTCCTCCATGGAGAACGCGATCGAGATCTCGGACCTGCATTTCTCTTATGGCGATCTCGACATCTTCCGCGGCCTCAGCTTGCGCATTCCGCGCGGCAAGGTGGTCGCGATCCTCGGCGCGAGTGGCTGCGGCAAGTCGACGCTGCTCAAGCTGATCGGCGGCCAGCTTCGTCCGAGCAAAGGCAGCGTCAAGGTCGCCAACACGGACGTGCACCAGCTGAACGCGGCGGATCTCTACCGGCTGCGCCTCGAGATCGGCATGATGTTCCAGAACGCGGGCCTCTTCACCGACGTCAATGTGTTCGACAACGTCGCCTTCCCGATCCGCGAGAACTTCAAGCCGCCGGAGGAGATCGTGCGGCGCATGGTGCTCATGAAGCTGCACGCTGTGGGCCTGCGCGGGGCGCGCGCGGTGATGCCGAACGACCTTTCGGGCGGAATGACGCGGCGCGTCGCGCTCGCGCGCGCCATCGCCACCGACCCCAAGCTCATGATGTACGACGAGCCGTTCGCCGGGCTCGATCCGATCTCGCTCAACCACATCGTGCATCTCATCCGCGAGCTGAACGAGGCGCTCGGCCTCACCTCGATCGTCGTCACCTACGACGTGAAGGAGGCGCTCACCGTGGCGGACTATTGCTACGTGATCTGCGACGGCGTGGTACTCGGGCGCGGCACATCGGACGAGATCCGCAACTCGTCGAGCCCGTACCTGCGCCAGTTCGTGAACGCGTTGCCCGACGGCCCGGTGCGCTTCCACTTTCCCGGGCCGCCGCTCGAAGAGGACCTACACCTGAGCGCTAGGCCTTCGAGTCCTTCGGAATGAACTTCAGCGCGACGCCGTTGTTGCAGTAGCGCTGGCCGGTCGGCGGCGGGCCGTCGTCGAACAGGTGGCCGTGGTGCCCGCCGCAGCGGATGCAGTGATACTCGGTGCGCGGGTAGATGAGGTAGAAATCCTTCTTCATCTCGAACACGCCCGGGATGGTGGTGAAGAACGACGGCCAGCCGGTGCCCGACTCGAACTTCATCTCGGAGGTGAAGAGCGGCAAGCCGCAGCCGGCGCAGGCGAAGACGCCGGGGCGCTTCTCCTCGTTGAGCGGGCTGGTGCCCGCGCGCTCGGTGCCTTCCTCGCGCATGACGTTGAACGCCTGTCCGGGAAGGCGCTTGCGCCATTCCTCTTTCGCGAGCTTCACCGGCTCGGTCGGCGACGGTACGCTCGCCCCGGTCGGCAGGAAGCTCTTCCAGTTCTTCTGCAGTTCCTCGACGCCTTTCATATTGGCTGGAGGCGCAGCGTGCACTGCGCGGGACAAGCCCACGAGGGCAAGCGCTTTGAGAAGGGTGCGCCGATCCATCGGTCTCCTTTCAGTAGAGAGTTCCGTACGCCGATTGGTCGGCGTACGGACTCGTAACTGACAGTCTACAGCGGCAGATTCAATCGGATCGAAACGCTCGGGGATCCGTACACGGGCGCCGGAGCCGGGTAGTAAACCGGCGCAGGCGGCGCGGCATAGACCACGTGCGGCGCAGGGACTACGTAGACCGGCCGCGGCGCGACATACACCGGGCGGGGCGTCACGTAGACGGGGCGATAGTGATCGTGATGCGCGCGGTAGCCGTGCGCCGGCGCCCAGTGCGGCGGATGCGCCAGTGCGGCGCCCGAGAGGCCGAAGACGCCGGCGGTGACGAGGAGGGCTTTTTTCAGCATGGTGTTTCTCCGGTTCATGATTGCGATGCTCATTTGACGCACCGGCGCGCCGGAAGTGAACCGAGAAACTGCAAGAGCTGTAACCGGTTGTTACTTGCGCTTCTGCTTGGCGCTCGCCAGCTTGTCCAGCGGCGTGCGCGGCTTGCGGTACTGGCCGAGGATCGCGATGCGCCGCTCGAACGGATCGCGCCGCGCGACGGCGCGCAGGTGATGACCGTTCACCAGCTTGAAGTGGCGGATCTCATCGAGCTTCTCCGCCACCGCCCAGCAGTGCTTCGTGCCGCTCACCCAGACCGAGGTCTCGATGCGGCGCAGGTCGAAAGGCACCGAGTACTCGCGCAGGGTCTTGTGGTTGCGCCGGTTGGTGTACTCGTGGAAGTACGACATCGCCAGCTCGCGCAGCGTGCGGTACACCGGATCGCGCCAGCGCAGCCCGATGCCGTTGGTCTTGGAGATTGCGCCCCAGCAGCCGTTGCGGCGGAAGAGCGTCACGACGTGGTCGAAGTCCTGCTCTGCGCGCATGTCGAGGATGAAAGGCGGCTCGCCGTGCACCCACAGCGCCGCGGCGGCGAGCATGGCGCCCTCGATGCAGTGCGCGCGCTGCGTGCGCAGCACCTCGCGCACCGTGCGGCAGGTCTCGCCGTCGGGCTCGAAGTTCTGCTTGAGCTCGTGCAGGTACATCTGGATCTTCTGCGGCGTATCGAGCCGCTCGAGGACGGCGAATTCCCGCTTCGCGAGGCCGAGATCGGACTCGCGGGCAAAACGTTTCGTCATGGTGCGGAAAAAATATAACGAGCGCCGGCCGGCAGCAATCGCAGCCGCAACTACCTGATTCGTCAGGCCGGTTGTAACTGCTGTGGCCGCACAACCGGCGGCGGGAAGGCGAGGGCGATAGCCGCCGCGCCGAGGCCGATGGCAAAGGAATAGAGGTAAAGCGGCGCGTAAGTGCCGAAAGTGTCGTAGATCCAGCCGCCGATCCACGGCCCAATGGCCATCCCCAAGCTCGACACCATGGCCGCCGCGCCGAGCACCGTGCCCATGATCTGCTGGCCGAAGTAGTCGCGCGCGAGCACTGCATAAAGGGGCATCACGCCGCCGTAGGCGAAACCGAAAACGGCGGCGACGGCGTAAAACTCCCCCAGGCGCTGCGCGAACATGAAGCTGCCGGCGGCGAACGCCTGCACGATGAGGCCGGTCATCAGCACGCGCCGCGCGCCGAACCGGTCGCCGGCCAAGCCGAACACCAGGCGCCCGGCGAGGCCGCCGAGCCCCTCGACGCTGTAGATGGTGACCGCGGCGACGGTCGGAATGCCGCATACCATCGCGTAGCTGATCGTGTGCAGGATCGGCCCGGCATGCGTCGCGCAGCAGGCAAAGAACGTCGCGGCGAGGACGATGAACGGCGTCGAGCGCAGCGCTTCGCGCGCTCCCATCGGCGCAGCACCCGCCATCGCCGACCGGGCGTCGTTGATCGGGGTGGGTCGGATGAAAAGCGCGGCCGGAACGAGCAACAGCCAGACGCCCAGGCCGATGCTGAGCTGCGCGAAGCGCCAGTCGTAGCTCGTCAGGAGCGAGGCGGCGAGCGGCGAGATGGTCATCGGCGCGACGCCCATGCCGGCCGAGACCAGCGACACCGCAAGGCTGCGTCGTTCCGGCAGCCAGGCGGTCACCGCCGCCATCATCGGCACGAAGAAGCTGCCGGCCGAGAGGCCGACGATGACGCCATAGGCGAGCACGAACTGAAGCGGCGTTGCGGCACGGCTCGCGAGCACGAGACCGAGCCCGAGGAGCACGGCTCCAGCGAGCACGACCGGCCGCGTGCCGAAGCGATCGCTGAGCGCGCCCCAGCCGAAACCGGCCGCACCCATGACGAGGAAGTTGAGCGTCGCTGCGCTCGACACGGCGGCGCGCGACCAGCCGGTGTCCTGCGTGATGGGCTGCAGGAAGACCGCGAGCGACATCATGGCGCCGACCGCGACGCAGCCCATCAGCGCACCGATCGCCACCATGACCCAGCCGTAGGGCATCTTCACGGCTGATAGTCGAGCTGGCGCACTTCGCACTCGATGTCCCACTCCTCGCCGTGCACGCGCAGGAAGCGTTTGGTGAGCTCAACCGCCTCCTGCATCGACTTCGCCTCCAGCACGGCATAACCACCGATCACTTCCTTGGTCTCGGTGAAGGGCCCGTCGGTGCTCGTCAGCTTGCCGTTGCGCAGGCGCACGCGGACCCCTTCCGAGGTGGGGCGCAAGCCCGCCGTGCTGACCAGGGCGCCGGAGCGCGTGAGCTCCTCGATCAGCTTGCCCATGTCCTGCATCAGCTGCTCGCTAGGCTCCTGGCCGCTGCGCTCGTCGATCCGGATCATCGATAGGTATCTCATGGTTCGTCTCCTTTCCTGCTAGTCGAGCGAGGCGCCGGCAAATCGACATCGGCCTGTCGAAAAGGGGCTTGCCCGTTCGACAAGGACTGAGAGGAGCTACTTATGCACAGCCTTTATCCGCGCCGCCCGCTCGAGCATGGCGACCGCCAGGTCGTACAGGCGGCTCCCTGGCCCGCCGCTGCCGATGCTTTGCAGGCTGACCCGCGCGCCTTCGACCACCAGGAAGATCTCGTCGGCGAGGCGCTCGGGCCGCGCATAACCGGCCTCGCGCACGAGAGCGACCAAGCGCTCGCGTTGCCGGCGCTTGTGCGCCTCGACGATGCGCCGCGCGGGATGCTTGCGCTCGGCGAGCTCGACCGCCGCGTTGGCGAGCGCGCAGCCGCGGCCCTGGCACTCGGCGGCGAGCTCGGAGACGCGACGCAGGAGAAATCGCAGCTGCGCTTCCGGATCTTTCGGATGCGCGGCGCGCGCCTCGTCCCACACCGCTTCGCCTTCGGCGGCGAGCGTCTGCAGGTACGCGGCGATCAGCTCGTCTCGCGAGCTGAAGTGCCGATAGAGCGTCATCTTGTTGGTGCCGGCGGCGGCGGCAAGGGCGTCGACGCTCACCGCGTGGATCCCCTCGCGGTGGAAAAGCTCGCGCGCCGCCTGCAGAATTCGTTCGCGCGGCGGCGAGGCGATGGCCTGGCGTTTCAATCGTGCCATGAGCCTTCGTGTGGTTGACAAGGCATGTTACCGATCAGTACCATCATGGTACTACTCAGTAACATCGTCCGCAATTCCCGGGAGTTGGCAATGCGCAGTGCACGATTCGCTCCGCTAGGCGTGATGCTCCTTTCTTTGCTGCTGGCGGCGTGCAGCCCCTCCGACGGCTCGGACAAGAAAGGCGGCGGCGGCCATCCCGGCATGGGCATGCCGGCGCCGGAGGTGAATGTGACCACGGTCGAGCCGAAGAGCGTCCCCGTCACCTTCGAGTACGTCGGCCAGACGGCGGGCTCGCGCGAAGTGGAAGTGCGGGCGCGGGTCACCGGCATTCTGCAGAAGCGCAATTTCGACGAGGGCGCGCCGGTGAAGCAGGGGCAGTCGCTCTTCACCATCGACCCGGCGCCCTACCAGGCCGCGGCGGCGCGCGCCGAAGCGGATGTCGGCGCGGCGCAGGCGCGTCTCGAGCAAGCCAAGCGCAATGCCGCGCGGCTGAAGCCCCTTTACGCCGAGAAGGCGGTCAGCCAGAAGGATTACGACGACGCGGTGTCGGCCGAGGCGATCGGCACCGCGGACCTGAAAGCCGCGCGCGCGAGGCTCGACGAAGCACGGCTCAACCTCGGCTATACAAAAGTGGAAGCGCCCGTGTCCGGCGTGGCGAGCCGCGCGCTGCGGTCGGAAGGCTCGCTCGTCTCGGGGCCGGACGTGCTCCTCACTTCGGTCGTCCAGGTCGATCCCATCTGGGTGATGTTCGGCATCGCCGACAACGAGCAGGCGCGCCTGCAGCGAGAGCTGCAGGCCGGTCGCCTCGAGATGCCCAAGAGCGGTGCATTCGAAGTGGCGCTGCTTCTTCCCGACGGCTCGATCTACGGCCATACCGGGAAGTTGAACTTCACCGACGTGCGCATCTCGCCGAACACGGGCACGCGCGAATCCCGCGCCACGGTTCCGAATCCCGACGGCTCATTGCGCCCGGGCCAGTTCGTGCGCGTGCAGCTGCGCGGGGCGCAGATCCCGAACGCCGTGTCGGTGCCGCAGCGCGCGGTGCTCGAAGGCCCGCAAGGCAAGTTCGTCTATATCGTCAACGCGCAGAACCAGGCCGAAGTGCGCCCGGTGGAGGCCGGCGAATGGTCCGGCAGTACCTGGATCATCACCTCGGGCCTCAAGGCAGGCGAGCGCGTCATTACCGACGGCGTGATGAAGCTCGGCCCCGGCGCTCCGGTGCGCATCGCCGAAGCCAATGCCGCCCCGAATGCGGCGCAGAAGCCGCCGGCCAAGATGGAAGCGCAGAAGAAGGGTAAGTAGCCAATGTTCTCGCGCTTCTTCATCGACCGGCCGATCTTCGCGGCGGTCCTGTCGTTCTTCATCGTGCTCGCGGGCCTGGCGGCGATGCGCGTCCTGCCGATCGCCCAATACCCGGAGATCGCGCCGCCGGTGGTGACGGTGCGCGCGGTGTATCCAGGCGCCTCTGCCGAGGTGCTGGAGCAGACGGTGGCGGCGCCGCTCGAGAACCAGATCAACGGCGTCGAGAACATGATCTACATGGCCTCGACCTCCACTGCGCAAGGCGTGGTGCAGATCCAGGTCACGTTCGACATCGGCACCGACGCCGACAAGGCCGCGCTCAACGTCAATAACCGCGTGAAGCAGGCCGAGGCGCGCTTGCCGCTCGAGGTGCGCCGGCAGGGTGTGACAGTGGAGAAGGGGTCTTCGGCCTTCCTGCAGGTGCTGGCGTTCTATTCGCCCGAGGACCGCTACGACGGCGTCTTCATCTCGAATTACGTGACGCTGAACGTGCTGGATCTGCTCAAGCGCGTCCCGGGCACCACCAACGTGCAGATCTTCGGCGCCAAGGACTACGCGATGCGCATCTGGGTGCAGCCCGACCGGATGACCCAGCACCGCATCACCGCCGCGGACCTGATCCGCGCGGTGAACGAGCAGAACGCGCAGTTCGCCGCCGGCAAGGTCGGCCAGGCGCCCGCGCCGCGCGGGCAGGAGCTCGTCTTCACCATCACCACCAAGGGGCGGCTCTCCGATCCGAAGGAGTTCGAGGAGATCATTGTGCGCTCGAACGGCGACGGCTCCGCGCTGCGCCTGAAGGACGTGGCGCGCGTGGTGCTCGCCTCCAAGGACTACGACTTCATCGGCCGCATCAACGGCAAGGAGGCGACGCTGGTCGGCGTGTTCCTCCAGCCGGGCGCCAACGCGCTCGCCGTCGCGAGCGATGTGAAGAAGACCGTGGCCGAGATTGGCAAACGCTTCCCCGCCGGGCTCGCCTATTCGGTGCCGTACGACACCACGCGCTTCGTGGAGGTGTCCATCAAGGAGGTGGTGGAGACGCTGCTCATCGCGATGCTGCTCGTGTTCCTCGTCGTGTATCTCTTCCTGCAGAGCTGGCGCGCGACGCTGATCCCGTTCGCGGCGGTGCCGGTTTCGCTCATCGGCACGTTCGCCGGGCTGCTGATGCTCGGCTACTCGATCAATACGCTGACGCTCTTCGGCATGGTGCTCGCGATCGGCATCGTGGTGGACGACGCCATCGTGGTCTTGGAGAACATCGAGCGCATCATGCATGAGGAAGGCCTCGTGCCGCGCGAGGCGGCGATCAAGGCGATGAAGGAAGTGACGAGCCCGATCATCGCCATCGTGCTCGTGCTGTGCGCGGTGTTCGTGCCGATCGCCTTCCTCGGTGGATTGACCGGCGAGCTGTACCGGCAGTTCGCGGTGACCATCTCGATGGCGGTGGTCATCTCCGGCGTCGTAGCGCTCACTTTGACGCCCGCCCTCTGCGTGATCGTGCTCAAGCCGGTGGAAGGCGAGCGCAGGCAGCGCGGCTTCTTCCATGCCTTCAATCGCGGCTTCTCGCGCGCCACCGACCACTACGAGACCGGCGTGGCGTGGATGATCCGCCGCGGCGGCGTCGGCCTCGTGCTCTTCGCCATCATGGTGGCGGCGGCGGTGTGGCTATGGCGCATCACGCCGTCCTCCCTCGTGCCCGACGAGGATCAGGGCTTCTATATCGCCGCGGTGGTGCTGCCCGACGGCGCCACGCTCGAGCGCACCGACCGCGTGGTCGGTGAAGTGCTGAAGGCGATCCAGTCCAACCCCGCGAACCTCGACGTCGTCGCCTTCACCGGCTTCGACTTCCTCGGCGGCGGCTTCCGCAACAACGCGGCGACGATTTTCGTCACCCAGGTCCCCTGGCACGAGCGCAAGGCGACCACGCCGCAAGTCGTGGGCGACTTCTTCATGAAGACCGGCCACATCAAGGAAGGCCTTGCGCTCGCCTTCGGCCCGCCGGCGATCTTCGGCCTCGGCACCGCTGGCGGCTTCGAGTTCTACATCCAGAACCGCGGCGCCGGCGGCTCGGCGCAGATGGCGCAAGCGCTCGGCGCGTTCCTCGGTGCCGCGCAGAAGGACCGCCGCCTCGGTTTCGTGCAGACGCTGTGGCGCCCCTCGGTACCGCAGCTGTCCGTCGATGTCGATCGCGAGAAGGCCAAGGCCTACGGCGTGACGCTCGAGGACCTCTACGGCACGCTCGCCGCGACGCTCGGCAGTTACTACGTGAACGACTTCAACAAGTACGGCCGCACCTGGCAGGTGCTCATGTCGGCCGACCCTGTCTACCGCGACCGGCCCGACGACATCGGCAAGGTGTGGGTGCGCTCCGAGAAGGGGGAAATGATCCCGCTCGCTTCGCTCGCCCGCGTGCGCTATAGCTCGGGGCCCGACTCGCTCGATCGCTTCAACAACCTGCCGGCGGTGAAGATCTTCGGCAGCGCCGCGCCCGGCGTCACCTCGGGCGAGGCGATCCAGATCGTCGAAGGCATCGCCGACAAGGCGCTGCCCGCGGAATTCAGCTACGACTGGGGCGGCACCTCGTACCAGGAGAAGCGCTCCGCCGGCACCGCCGGGCTCGCGCTCGGCCTCGCCGTGCTGATGGTGTTCATGATCCTCGCCGCGCAATACGAGAAATGGTCGCTGCCGCTTTCCGTGCTGCTCGCCCTGCCGTTCGGCACCTTCGGCGCCCTCGCCGCGATCTGGGTGAACAACCTCCTGATCCCGTTCATCGGCGCGCGGCCGCTGTCCAACGACGTCTATTTCCAGATCGGACTCGTCACGCTGCTGGGACTCGCGGCGAAGAACGCCATCCTGATCGTGGAATTCGCGGTGCTAAAGCGCGAGGAAGGCCTTTCGGCATCCGCCGCGGCAGTCGAGGCGGCGCGCCTTCGCTTCCGTCCGATCCTGATGACCTCGCTCGCCTTCATCCTCGGCGTGCTGCCGCTCGTCTTCTCCACCGGCGCCGGCGCCGGCGCGCGCCACTCGGCCGGCACCGGGGTGATGGGCGGCATGCTCGCCGCGACGTTCCTCGCCATCTTCTTCGTGCCGATGTTCTTCAAGCTGATGACCGACCGACACCTGACCGAGAAGCGCTCGACGCGCGAGATCAAGGACGAGGTCGCGCATGCGCGCGGCGCCACCCACACCACCACGCCACATGTTCCGCACCATGCACCGCTACCTAGGGATTAGCTTGGCGCTGCTCGCCGGCTGCGTCGCGCCGGTGAAGTACGAGCGGCCGCCGGTCGAGGTGCCCGCGGCTTGGACGGAAAGCGGCCCGCGCTTCACGCAGGACGGGCGCTGGTGGGGCATCTACAGCGACGCGGATCTGGAGAAGACGATCGACGAGGCGCTCGGCGCCAATGCCGACCTGCTGATCGCTGCGGCGCGGGTCGACGAGGCGCGCGGCGTGCTGGGCGAGGCGAACTCGTTCTTCTGGCCGTCCATCGACGCGCGTGCCGCCACCAGCCGCCAGCAGGTGTCGACGCGCACCGCGACCGCTTTCCCCGGCATACCGCGCGAATACACCAATAACCGTGCGACGCTGAATGTCTCGTACGAATTGGACCTCTTCGGTCGACTGCGTGCCGGTGCGGCGGCGGCGCGCGCGGAGCTCGAGGCAAGCGAGGCCTCGCGCGACGCCGTGCGCCTCGCGCTCGCCGCCCAGGTGGCGAAATCGTACTTCGCGCTGCGCTCGCTCGACGAGCAGGTCGACCTCACGCGCCGCACCGTATCGCTTCGCGAGGAGGCGCTTGCGCTGCAGCGCAAGCGCCTGCAGGGCGGCGTGATCTCCGAATTCGAGCTGCGCCAGCTGGAGGCCGAGGCGGCAGTCGTGCGCGCGCAGCTTCCGCCCCTCGAGCGCGAGCGCGAGCGGGAAGAAGCGGCGCTCGCGGTGTTGCTGGGCCGCAATCCGAAGGAAGTGTTCGAATCGAAGATCGCGCTCAAGCAGGCCTTCGAGGAGCGCCCCGGGGCGGCCGTGCTGCCCTCGGGCATACCGTCGGAGCTTCTCCTGCGCCGGCCGGATATCGTCGAGGCGGAGCGCGGCCTCGCCGCCGCCAACGCGCGCGTCGCCGTGGCGCGGAGCGAGATGTTTCCGACCATCACGCTCACCGGCTTCCTCGGCAGCGAGAGCGCGGCGCTCGGCAACCTCTTCAGCGGCTCGCCGGCCGCCACCTGGCAGCTCGCCGCCGGCCTCGTGCAACCCATCTTTTCAGGCGGCCGGCTGCAGGCGCGCAGCGAGCAGGCCCAGGCGCGCGAGCGCCAGGCGCTGCTGCAGTACCAGCAGACGATCCGCGCCGCGTTCGGCGAGGTGAGGACCGCTCTCATCGTGCAGAAGCGCGCGCTCGAGAGCTTCGAAGCCGAAAGCGCGCGCGAGGCGGCGCTCGCCGAGACGCTGCGCCTCGCCCGCCTGCGATACCAGAACGGCGTGTCGAGCCAGCTCGACGTCATCGACGCGGAGCGGGGACTTCTCGCTGCGCGCATCGGCCGCATCGAGGCGCTGCGGGCGCACCGGGCCGCCATCGCCGACCTGTTCAGAGCGCTGGGCGGATAAACTCCGCCCGATGCAGGTCCGCAGGAGCACGCTGGCCGACGTGCCGGCCATCTTCGCCATCGTGAATGACGCCGCCGTGGCCTATCGCGGCGTGATCCCCGCCGACCGTTGGCATGAGCCGTACATGCCGATGGCGGAGCTCGAGAGCGAGATCGCGGCGGGCGTGCAGTTCTGGGTTGCCGAAGAGGACGGCGAAGTGCTCGGCGTGATGGGCATCCAGGACAAGGGCGAGGTGGCTCTCGTGCGCCACGCGTACACGGCGAGCGCCGCGCAGCGCAAAGGCGTCGGCACCAAGCTCCTGCGCCACGTCGAGGCGCTGAGCGGCAAGCCGGTGCTGATCGGCACGTGGGCCGACGCGCGATGGGCGATCGACTTCTACGTACGTAACGGCTACAGCGTCGTTCCGCACGCCGATAAGGAGCGCCTGCTTCGCAAGTACTGGTCGATCCCGCCGCGGCAGGTTGAGACTTCGGTCGTCCTTGCCGACCGGCGCTGGATTGCGCAGCAGTGAAAGGGCGCCGCTGGCTTCTGGCTGCCGCGCTCTTGCCGGGCCCCGTGTGTGCCGAGCCGTCGCCGAGCGTTGCGGCCGTAGCCAGCGCTATCGTTCCGGGACTCGGGCAGGCGACGCAGGGCGACTACACCACGGCGGCGGAGCACTTCGGCGTCTTCGCCGCGTCGCTCGCCGTCGCCTCGCACTACCAGGGCAAATCCGATTTCCTCTCCGACGAGGAGCGCTACCAGCACGAACGCGAGATCATCAACCAGACCACGCTGCGGCGGGACTTCGCGCTGCGGGTCGCCGGCGACACGGCGCTCTACTCCTCGTTCGCTGCTTACCGGGATGGCCGCTCGCGCGACACGCGCGGCTATCGCACGCCAGCGCCGAAGGAAACGCTTTCCGAGCTGGCGGTTGCGCCATTTCGTTGGGAGTATGTTTCGCGCCCGACGACCTTCATTCCGCTCGGCCTGCAGATCCTTGCCGCAGCGAGCGATCGATACGGCGTGTATCGCGCACCGGACGTGAGCAAGAACGCCTTGTACGCGTATGAGCTCACCGCGAATGAATTTACCGCCGTGGGAGAGGAGGGATTTTTTCGCGGCTTTCTCAACAATGAGCTGAGCGACCGCTGGGGCAACGGCTGGGGGCTGGCGGGCTCATCGGCGATCTTCGGCCTTGCGCATACCGGGCAGGGCCAGGCGGCCAATGCATTGCAGGCCGGGCTTGCCGGCGCCTATCTCGGCTGGGTCCATCAGCGCAACAACTTCCAGATCGGCGAAGGCGTGGCCATCCACTACTGGGTGAATGTGATCGCCGGCATCGCCGCCATTCGCCACGGCGGCTCGGCGCAGCTGGTGAGCTTCAGTCTGCCGTTCTAGTTGAAGACGTAGCCGTCCATCGACAGCACGCCGGCGTCGATGGCGGAGTAGAAGCGCTCGGGCTTGTAGTCCTCGCGTGCCGCACCGAGAGCGAAGAAAAGCGGCAGGAAGTGCTCGTCGGTGGGATGCGCGCGCGCGCCGTGCGGCGCCTTGGCGCGATAGTCGGCGAGCGAGTCGAGGTCGTGCTCGTCGATGCGCTCCTGCACCCACGCCGAGAATTCCTGCGCGTAGGGCTGCGGCTCGCCGCGGCCGCGCATCCAGTCGCGCAGATTGTGCGTCATGTGACCGGAGCCGACGACCAGCACGTTGTCCTCTTCCACCGCGCGCAGCGCGCGGCCAAGGCGCAGGTGGTGGCGCGTGCCGAGCTCGGGCTGCAGCGAGATCTGCACCACCGGCACATCCGCATCCGGATACATGTAGAGAAGCGGCGCCCACGCGCCATGGTCGAGGCCGCGAGTGCCGTCGACTGCAGCGGTCACGCCTTGCCCCTTCAGCAATTCGATGATTTTGCGTGCCACTGCGGGTGCGCCCGGCGGCGTGTAGCGCAGGCGATAGAGCGGCTCGGGGAAGCCGGAGAAGTCGTGGATGGTCTGGGGGCGGTCGGTGCCCGTGACCATCGGGATATTGGTTTCCCAGTGCGCCGAGGCGATGAGGATCGCCTTTGGCTTGCCCAGGCGCTTGCCGAGCGCCGCCCACGCCAGGCCCGCCGCGCCCGCCTCGAGGGCGTGCATCGGCGAGCCGTGCGAGATGAAGACGCTCGGCAGAGGGACCATAAATCTAAAAGGCAGGAACCATTACGCGGTTCTTTCCTGCTCTTTGGGGATCAGGCCTTCAGCCTGCATCGCTTCCTTCACCTTCGGCCGCGCAGCGACGCGCTTGTGGAACGCCTGCAGGTTCGGCAACTGCGCAAGGTCGATCTGCGTCGGCTTGGTCCAGCCGAGCAGCACGAACGCGTATGCGTCGGCAACGCTGAACGACTTTCCGGTGAGGTAGTCCTTGCCGGCGAGCTGCTGGTCGAGCCATTTGAAGCGGTTCGCGAGGTTCTCTTTCGCGATCTTCTTGTACTCGTCGGGCGTGTTCGGCTTGAACAGCGGCGTGAACTGCTTGTGCACTTCCGAGGTCAGGAAGTTCAGCCACTCCTGCAAGCGATAGCGCTCGAGGGTGCCGTTCTTCGGCGCGAGGTTCGCGTCGGGCTTCTGGTCGGCGAGGTACTGCACGATTGCCGGTCCTTCGGTGAGTCGCTCGCCGTTGTCGAGCTCGAGCACCGGCACATAGCCGCGGGGGTTCACTTTCCAGAAGTCGCCGCCGCCTTCCATCGACTTATCCTTGGTGTTCACCTTCTGTAGCTGTATCGGCAGGCCGGCTTCGCGCGCGACGATGTGCGGGGATAGCGAGCAGGCGCCAGGGGCGTAATAGAGCTTCATCGACTTTCTCCTTCTGGGTTAAGACCAGGCTTGGACAACCGCGGGCGGGATGCAGGCCTCGCGGACGGTATTGGTTACATGCACCGCGCCGAAGGCGCTGGCGACGAGAAGCGCGAGCGCCACGGCGGTGACGATTTGTTTTTTCATACGTGGATCTCCTGCCGCAAGTTGTGTGCGACAGTCTGCTGGAACCGATGGCGGGGATAAAGGCCCGTCTGCGCAATACATTGTCGCTCCACGCGGGATAATATCCCTGCGTGGACCGCCTCTCGGCCATGCAGGTGTTCGCTCAAGTGGTGGAAGCCGGAAGCTTCGCGAAGGCGGCTGAGCGGCTGGGATTGTCCACTTCCGCCGCCTCCCGCCACGTGGCGGAGCTCGAGGCGCACCTGCAGACGCGCCTCCTCAACCGGACGACCCGCCGCGTCAGCCTGACGGAGAGCGGCCGAGCGTTCTACGAGCGCTCGGTGCAGCTCCTCGCCGACCTGCAGGAAGCCGAGGAGGAGGCATCCAGTGCGGCCGTCGTCCCGCGCGGGACCATTCGCCTCACCACGTCGGTCAACTTCGGCGTCCGCCACGTCGCGCCCGCCATCGCCGCCTTCCTTGCCGCCTATCCGGACGTGCGGTTCGATGTCTCGCTCGCCGACCGGGTGGTAGATCTGGTCGACGAGGGCTTCGATCTCGCCATCCGCGTCGGCCCGCCCGGCGCGGAGAATCTGGTGGCGCGCAAGCTCGGCGAAACGCGGCTCGTGCCCTGCGCCTCGCCCGCGTACCTTGAGCGCCATGGCGCGCCCAAGACCCCGGCCGAGCTCGCGCGGCACAACTGCTTCACTTATGAATACGTGACGCCGCGCAACGTCTGGCGATTTCGCGACCGCTCCGGAGTCGAGCACGCGGTGCGCGTATCGGGCGCCTTGCATTCGAATAACGGTGATCTCCTCGCCGAGGTCGCGGCGCGCGACGCCGGCATCGTGTTCGAGCCGGCGTTCATCGTCGGCCCGGAGGTGCGCGCCGGGCGCCTCGTGCCGCTGCTGCAGGATTTCGTTCCGCCTCCCGTGCCGATCTATGCGGTGTACCCGAGCCGCAAGCATCTCTCGGCCAAGGTGCGGCGCTTCGTCGAATTTCTCACCGAGCGTTTCGAGAACGCACAGGACTGGAGCGCGGCATGAGATGGCTGCTTTGGCTGCTGCTCGTTCCGTTCGGCGCGCTCGCCCAGGAGCCGGATTACCTGCTCGTCGCCCCGCAGCGAGTGGTGGCCGGGGAGCCCTTCGAGATCATCGTCGTCGCTCCGCCCGACGGTGAGCTGCCGGCAGAGCTAGAGCTGCGCGTGAAGCTGGACCTCACCGAGATCGATCTTCGTGCCGCCGCGAGTGGCGAGCCGAAAGGCGCCCGGCGCCGCTATCAGGCGGTGCTGCCGCCGCACGCCGGCGGACCCGGGACGCTGTCCCTCGTCAATCGAACTTCGAACGCCGTCGCGCTCGTCGTCGCGCGGCGCGATGCGATGCAGCGGCTGACCGGCCGCGAGCAGGCGCTCGAAGAGCCGCAGCTCTCGGAGCAGGACCCGGTCTACTTCGTCGCCGGTCCGCGCGAAGGCTGGAACGCGCGTTTCCAGCTTTCCTTCAAGTACCGGCTGTTCGACCAGTCGGCGGGATTCGGCGCCGAGCGACCGTGGCTGGCGGGGCTCTACTTCGGCTACACGCAGACCTCGCTCTGGGACTTGTCGGCCGAATCGAAGCCGTTTCGCGACACGAGCTACCGGCCGTCGTTCTTCTGGCGTTGGGAGCGCGCGGACTATAAATCCTGGATCGACGGCGCGCGCATCGGCTTCGAGCACGAATCCAATGGCCAGGGCGGCGAAACGTCCCGCACGGTCAACACGCTCTTCCTGCGTCCGGAATGGCGCTGGGCCGCCGGCCGAGGCGAGCTCGAGTTCACGCCGAAGTTCTACACCTACCTCACGAATCACGAGAACCCCGACATCGCCGAGTACCGCGGGTACGTGGACTGGCGCCTGCGCCACGATGCGGGTGGGCAATGGATCACGACCGCGGTGGCGCGCACGGGAACGGCGGGGAAGGGCAGCCTGCTGGTGGAGCTTTCGCGGCGCACGCGAGACCTGAAGGTCGGGCCGGTGAGCGGCTACCTGCACCTTCAATTCTTCAATGGCTACGGGGAAAGCATCCTGGATTACAACGTGCGGCGCACGTCACAAATCAGGATCGGGCTGGCGATCGTCCCCTAACGCTTGGGATCTTCCATCCGCGGCGGCCGCCAGGCCGCGGGCAGCGGCCCGGGCGTGCGCAGCACGCGCAGCATGCGAAGCGCCCCTTCCTTGCGGCCCTCGCCGCTGCGGTAATAGCCCGGCACGAGCACCGTCTCGTAGAAGCCCATCGCGCGGTAGAAGCGCCGCGCGGCTTCGTTGGCGGCGCGCAGCTCGAGGTGGATGCTGGCGATGCCGGCGACGCGCGCCGATTCGACGAGCCATTCGACCATGCCCTGGCCGACGCCGGTGCGCCGGTGCGACGGGCGCACGGCGAGCAGCACGAGGTGCGCGCGTTCGTCGCCGAATTCCATGATGGCGAAGCCGTTGATGGCGCCCGAGCGGCTGTCGCAGGCAACGACGGCGACCGTCTCGCGGTCGCGGATCGCCCGCATGACGCGCGCCGAGTCGTATTTCCAGCCGAGGCCGGCCTCGATAAAGTCACGCGACATCGCCGCGATCGGCTGCGCGTCGCGCAGCTCGGCGAGGCGAATCGTCATGGCGCGTGAAGTCATGCCCCATTGTGCCACGATCCGTCCTAAACTGGCATACGCCATAGGGGAAATGGGCAACAAGGGAGGAAGGGAATGGCGGCGGTCGACACTACACCGGAGCTGATTGCCGATCTCGGCGACGAGGTCAAGAGCCGCTCGGCGAATGCGGCCGCGGCAAAGCTCGAGGGATACGGCGGCGCGGCAATCGCGATGGCGCTTTCACGCTTGAGTCCGGCGTTCGCTCAGGATGTGCTCGACGCGCTGCCTTCCGAAGCGCGCGAGCGAACCCTCGGCGCAGCCTCGGGCGAGCTCGCGCGGCAATGGCAGGTGAACGCGCGCTTCGCGAAGGACACTATCGGCCGCATGATGGAGCCGATCGTCGCGGCGTATCCCCCCGATCAGCTGGTCGGCGCGACGGTGGAGAAGCTGCGCGAGCTCGTCAAGACGACCTTCATCACCTATGTCTATGTGGTCGACGCCCAGTCGCGGCTCCTCGGCATCGTCACCATGCGCGACCTCCTGTTCAGCGATCATGCGAGCCAGCTGAAGAACGTGATGCTGCGCGATCCTTTCGCGCTGCCGGCGAATCTCGACCTGATGGATGCGATGAAGCTGGTGCTCGACCGGCACTACCCGATCTATCCGGTGATCGACGAGGACAAGCGGCTTCTTGGCCTGGTGCGCGGGCAGAGCATGTTCGAGGCGCAGGCGATCGAGATCTCGATGCAAGCCGGCACCATGGTCGGCCTGGAGAAAGAGGAGCGCCTTTCCACGCCCGTGCTGCGCAGCCTCAAGATGCGCCACCCGTGGCTCCAGCTCAACCTCCTCACGGCGTTTCTCGCCGCCGCGGTGGTCGGCTTTTTCCAGGACACGATCGATCGGCTGGTCATCCTCGCGCTTTTCCTGCCGGTGCTCGCCGGCCAATCGGGCAACACCGGCTGCCAGGCGCTGGCGGTGACGCTGCGCGGCATGACGCTCGGCGAGATGAAGACCGGCTCGGCGCGCCCGCTGGTCGGCAAGGAAACCTGGCTCGGCATGGCGAATGGCGCCGGCGTCGGCCTGATGGCCGCGCTCGGCATGTACATCACCGCCGCCACTCAGCACCTCGAACAGCCGTTCACGCTCGCGTTCGTGGTGTTCGCCGCAATGGTGTTCTCGTGCATCGCGAGCGGCTTGTCCGGCGTGCTGGTGCCGGTGGCGATGAAGAGGCTTGGCTTCGATCCGGCCACCGCGTCTTCCATCTTTCTCACTACCGCCACCGACTGCGTGAGCATGGGGACGCTGCTCCTGCTCGCCACCATCCTCGTACGCTGAGCTACTCGGCGTAGATCATCTTGCGCGTCATGCCGCCGTCGACGACGAAGTTCGCTCCGGTGGTGAACCCCGAGCGATCGGACAGCAGGAAGGACACCATCTCGGCGATATCCTGCACGCGGCCGACACGGCCCGCCGGGTGCTGCTGGTGATCGGCGCGTCGTAGTTTCGCCTTCCCGGTATCGATCCACCCGGGGCTCACGCAGTTGACCCGCACATCGGGGCCCAGGCTGATCGCGAGCGCATGCGTGAGCGCCACCATGCCGCCCTTCGCCGCGGCGTAGGCTTCGGTGTCCGGCTCCGATTGCAGGGCGCGGGTCGAGGCGATGTTCACGATGGCGCCGCGGGTGCGTCGCAGATGCGCTGCAGCATGCTTGGTGGTCAGGAAAACGCTCGTGAGATTGGTCGCGATGCGCCGATTCCATTCGGCGAGGGACAGTTTCGCCACCGGCCCGTTCTCGGGCGAAGCGATGCCTGCATTGTTGATCAGCGCGTCCAATCTTCCGAAGCGCTGCACCACGCGGCGGATGCACGCGCGTACCGCAGCCTCGCGGGAAACGTCGCAACGAATGAAGGAAATTCCACTTTCCAGGGCGCCGGAGGGCTTTACGTCGCACACCGCAACCCGGTAGCCGTGCTCGGCGAGGAACTCCGCGATCGCTTTTCCGATGCCGCGCGCGCCGCCGGTGACCAGCGCGGCCTTTTGAGAGTATTCTCTTTTGTCCATGCGGCTCATTTTCCCGCTCATTTTCGTGGGAGGAGGATCGAGCAATGCAAGTTAAGGAAATCCTGCGCGTCAAAGGTAACCGGCTGCTCTCCATTGAGCCGTCGGGCCGCGCCGCCGACGCCGTCACGACGATGGCGAAAGAAAACCTGGGCTCCCTGGTGGTCCTCGAGCACGGGCGCATGGTCGGCATGCTGACCTTCCACGAGCTCCTGCGCGCGGTTGCGCAGCGCTCGGGCTCTCTGGGTGAAGTGCGGGTCGCGGACATCATGGTGCGCGAGCCGGTGACGGCGACGCCCGACATGGAAGTGAACGATTTGCGGCGCACGATGCTGGAGAGTGGCGCCCGCTACCTGCCGGTGCTCCAGGACAGCAAGCTGATCGGCGTCATCTCCTTCCGCGACGTGGCGAAAGCCGTGCTCGAGGAGCAGGACTTCGAGAACAAGATGCTCAAGGGCTACATCAAGAACTGGCCTGCGTAGACGCACCGTCCTGGGTCTCGTAACCGGCGCCATCGGCGCCGGCGCCTTCGCCGCCTGGCGCTTCTGGCCGGAGCAGGGTTTTTGGAATCCGTGCCTCGCGGCCCTGCCGCGGCAGCTGGCGAATCACGATCTGGTCGCCGCTGCCTGGGACGGCATCGATCCCGCTCAAGTGTGGGACAGTCACGCGCATCTGGTCGGCACGGGCGATGCGGGGAGCGGCATCTACGTCAACCCGCGGATGGAAAGCGTGCTCAATCCAGGCTTGTACGCGCGCCGGCTTTTCTTTCTCAACGCCGGCTGCGTGCACCATGCGACGGGTAGCGTCGATCGCGCTTACGTCGAGCGCATGCATAACCTCATCGACGGTCTGCGTCCGGGGGTGAAGCTGCTCCTCTTGGCCTTCGACCGCGCGCACGACGAGCAAGGTCGCCCGCGTCTGGACGAGACGGCGTTCTACGTTCCGGACGCGTATGCGCGCGACGTCGCTCGCGCGCATCCGCGATACTTCGAGTGGGCGGCGTCGATCCATCCGTACCGCGCGGATGCAGTGCAGGCGCTCGAGAAAGCGAAGGCCGAAGGCGCGCGCGCCGTGAAGTGGCTTCCTGCCGCGATGGGCATCGACCCGGCGTCGACGAAATGCCAGAAATTTTTCGAAGCGATGCAGAAGCTCGACTTGCCGCTCATTTCGCACGCCGGGCTCGAGCGCGCGGTTTTCGGCCACGACCTGCAGGGCGCCGGCAATCCGCTGCGCCTGCGGCGTGCGCTCGACGCGGGCGTGCGCGTCGTCGTCGCGCATTGCGCCTCGATGGGCGAGGATGAGGACCTCGACCGCGGCGGCGCGCGTACCGATAGCTTCGAGCTCTTCGCGCGGATGATGGGCGAGCGGCGCTACGAGAAGAACCTGTTCGGCGACATCTCCGCCATGACGCAAACCAACCGCGCCGGTCCCGCGCTCGCGCGGGTGCTCGAGGAAGAGTCCTGGCATCCGCGTCTGCTCAACGGTTCCGACTACCCCCTGCCGGGCGTGATGCCCATCTTCTCGCTGGACTATCTCGTTTCGCTGCGGTTCATGGAACAAGCTGCGGCGCCGGTGCTCCGCGCGATCCGTCGCCACAATCCGCTGCTCTTCGACTTCGTGCTGAAGCGCCATCTGCGCTCGCGCGGCAAGGGCTTCTCCAGCGCCGTGTTCCAGACGCGGCGCTTCTTCCAAGTAGAATCCAAAGAAAATGTCCGGCAATAGCTTCGGTCTGCTCTATTGCGTGACCTCGTTCGGCGAGTCGCACGGGCCGGCGTACGGCGGCGTGGTGGACGGCTGCCCGCCGGGAATGGCGCTCGACGCCGCCGACATCCAGAAGGAGCTCGATCGCCGCAAGCCCGGCACCTCGCGCCATGTCACGCAGCGGCGCGAGTCGGACAGCATCGAAATACTCTCCGGCGTGTTCGAGGGCAAGACCACCGGCACCGCGATCGGTTTTCTCATCCGCAACGAGGACTCGCGCTCGAAGGATTATTCGGCGATCGCGGAAAAATTCCGCCCAGGCCACGCCGACTACACGTACCTGCAGAAGTACGGCGTGCGCGATCCGCGCGGCGGCGGCCGCGCGTCGGCGCGCGAAACGGTGATCCGCGTCGCGGCCGGCGCCATCGCCAAGAAGTGGTTGAAGGAAAAATACGGCACCGTGGTGCGCGGCTATCTTGCGCAGCTTGGCCCGACCGTCATCCCGTTCGAGAGCTGGGACGCAGTCGGGGACAATGCGTTCTTCGCCGCCAACGCGGCCCTGGTGCCGCAGCTTGAAAAGCAGATGGATGCGCTGCGCGAGTCCGGCGATTCCTGCGGCGCGCGCGTCAACGTGGTGGCGGAGCAGGTGCCGGTCGGCTGGGGCGAGCCGGTGTACGGGCGGCTCGACGCCGACATCGCCGCGGCAATGATGGGCATCAACGCCGTGAAGGGCGTGGAGATCGGCGCCGGCTTTGGCGCCATCGCGCAGAAGGGCAGCGAGCACGGCGACGAGATGACGCCGCAGGGTTTCCTCACCAATAACAACGGCGGCGTGCTGGGCGGCATCTCCACCGGCCAGGACGTCACCGTGTCGATCGCGCTCAAGCCGACTTCCAGCATTCGCGTGCCGCGGCGCACGATCGACCGTCAGGGCAAGGCGACGACGATCGAGACCACCGGGCGCCACGACCCCTGCGTCGGGATCCGCGCCACGCCGATCGCCGAAGCCATGCTCGCCTGCGTATTGATGGATCACGCGCTGCGCCACCGCGCGCAGTGCGCTGACGTGACGCCGCCCGTGCGGGTAGAAAAGGCCAAGAAAATCAATTAGAGTATGGCGACAACACCCCCAAGAGAGAAGAACATGAGCAACAAGGGCCAGTTGCTACAAGACCCGTTTTTGAACACGTTGCGCAAGGAGCACGTCCCGGTTTCGATCTACCTCGTGAACGGCATCAAGCTGCAGGGCCAGATCGAGTCGTTCGACCAATACGT
>Ga0136846_1230091_pt1 | contig 27211 bp, 27 predicted proteins | sample HopSoiMetagenom2_FD_96841 | JGI IMG/M metagenome (GOLD analysis project Ga0136846, IMG submission 96841) | Grasslands soil microbial communities from Hopland, California, USA - 2 Assembly 2016 (version 4) | ecosystem: Environmental > Terrestrial > Soil > Grasslands | place: USA: Hopland... | reverse complement strand
CGCCGAGTTCTGGCAAGGCGTCGAGACGATCCCCGGAATCGAGAGCCGGATCCCGCTCGAGTGGCTGCTGAAGCAGGTCGAGCTCGCCCTCAGCGAGGAAGAGAAGCAGCAGATCCAGGCCCTCGGCGGTTGGGAAAAGCTGATGGAAACGCTCAAACAGCGCTTGGAGGAGCAAAAAGGTCGTCACCAGGGCGGCAGCAAATGGATCGGCACCGGCGGCACCTCGCCTTTCGGCGCTTACGGCTACAACCCCGAGGGCATCCGCATCGGGCAGGAGAAGGGACGCAACCGCAGCGCGGTGAAGGTGTGGGACCAGCGCGAGTACCGCAACCTCGACGATTCGGTCGAGCTGGGCACTCGCAACATCAAGGTCGCTTTGCGCCGCCTGAGGAAGTTCGCCCGCGAAGGCGCGCCGGAAGAATTCGACCTGCCCACCACCATCGACAACACGGCGCGCAAGGCGTATCTCGACATCGCCATGCGCCCGGAGCGCCGCAATGCCATCAAGGTGCTGATGCTGATGGACATCGGCGGCACGATGGACGATCACATCAAGCTCGCCGAGGAGCTCTTCTCCGCAGCAAAGACCGAGTTCAAGCATCTCGAGTTCTATTACTTCCACAACTGCCTTTACGATTTCGTGTGGAAGGACAATCGGCGCCGCCATTCCGAGCGCACGCGCACCTGGGAGCTCCTGCACAAGTACGGCCACGACTACAAGGTGATCTTCGTCGGCGACGCGACGATGAGCCCCTACGAGATCCTGCAGCCCGGCGGCTCGGTGGAGTACTTCAACGAGGAGCCGGGCGCGGTTTGGATCAAGCGCTTCATGGAGGTTTACCCCAAGTGCATCTGGCTCAACCCCGAGCCCGAGGAAATCTGGAACTACCGGCAGTCGATCGGCATCCTCAAGGAGCTGATGAACGGGCGCATGTACCCCACCACGCTGCAAGGCCTGGAGCGTGCGATGAAGGTGTTGGCGAAATAGCGATGCGCGCGCTGCTTGCGTTGCTCTTGCTCGCCTCCTCGGCGGTCCTTGCCCAGACTCCGCCCCTCGTCAAGCCCGAAGGTCTGAAATCCGTCTCGGAACATGTGCAGGTGATTCCGGACAACAGCGTGCCGCTGGTGCCAAACGTCGGCTACATCGTCGGCGACAAGGCGCTGCTCGTCGTCGACACGGGTCTAGGTCCGCGCAACGGCGCAGCCGTGTTCGCCGTGGCGCAGAAACTCGCCGGGTCGCGCCCCATCTACCTCGCCGTCACTCACGTGCATCCCGAGCACGATCTCGGCGCATCGGCCTTTTCGCCGCAGACGAAGCTCATCCGCTCAACTGACCAGGAGAGAGATATCGGCGAATTCGGCCTGCAGCTGGCAAAGGTCTTCGCGGGACGCTCCGCGATCAACGCCGAGCTCCTCGAGGGGGCGGACTTCCGCAAGGCGGATACGGTGTTCGACAAGGAGTACGAGCTCGACCTGGGCGGCGTGACGGCTCGCCTCCTCGCACTCGGACCGGCTCACACGCGCGGCGATGTCGCGATCTGGATCGAGCGCGACCGCGTGCTCTTCGCCGGCGATCTCGCCATGAAGGCGCAGCCGGCCTTCGCGAGTCCCTACTCGAGCATTCCGCAGTGGTTCGCGAGCCTCGACCGGCTGCAGGCATTGAAACCCGCCGTGGTGGTGCCGAGCCATGGACCGGTCGGCGATGCTGCCTTCATCACCGGCTACCGGGATTACCTGAAGGAAGTGCAGGAGCGAACGAGCGCCGAGAAAAAGGGCGGCCGCGATGTCGATGCCGCGGTCGAGACCATCAGTGCCGCGATGGTGCCACGCTATCCGGACCGCGCGCGGCTGGCGGGCGCCATCAAGGCGGCGTACGCCGCGCGTCCCTAGTCATGGCCATCGAGATCGCGGCAGTTGACCACATCGGCGTGCGAGTTCGTGACCTCGAGCGCGCGATGAAGTTCTACGGCATGCTCGGCTTCGAGCTCCATTACAAGGCCGGCAATGACGCCGTCGCGGTAGTGAAGAACGCGCATGGCGTCGAGCTGAACCTGGTCTACAACGCAAACGCCGGCGCCGAGGGCAAGAACATCCTGATGGATGTCGGCGAGAAGTATCCCGGCTATACGCACGTCGCCCTGCGCGTCACCTCCATCAGAGCAGTGATCGAGGCATTGCGCGAGCACGGCGTGCGCATCACGCAAGGACCGGTCTCCTTTGGCCGCGACGGGCACGTCTCGGTGTTCGTGCGCGATCCGGACCTGAACGTCGTCGAGCTGCGCGGCCGCGAGGAAGACCTGTCCTCGATCGGCGGCGTGGTGGAGTACGTGCCTCTCAACTGACCGGCGACACGCTTATCTGCAGTGCATAAATACCGCGTTGCACCTCGCTTGCCCCGGCGTCGCTGAGACTGCGGTCGTCGAGCAGATCGGCCGTTGCACGCTCGAGCCCCTCGCGGCCGGCCGCGCCTTCGACCATCACCACCCAACCGGGCACGAGGGCGGCCGTAGGTCGCGACTTCTTCTCTTCGGTCTTCACGCTGGAAGCGCCCTTGTCGGCGAGGCAAAGATGCGCTCCCGTCACGCCGGGCCGCATCAGCAGGCGCGGCAGGCGGTCGCGCACCAGTAGATGGAGCAGTTCTTCGTCGGTCGATTCCGGCCCATCGAAGCGAAGCGTGGCGATCAGGCCGCCTACCGCGGTGCCGCGGCTCCATGCGACGCGGCAGAGCGAGCGCACGTTATTGATCATCATCGGCGCCACGCGGCGCGTCTGCTCCGTCGGATTGTTCAAACGCTCGAAGTACGCCGGGCTGGTATGGACTTCGGGCGTCGCCGTCTCATAGAGCGTGAAGAACTCCGGCGCGCCGGCTAGCGCGGCATAGCGCCGTCCGCGCAGGAATCCCGGGATGCCGACCCGCTCGGGGATGTGCTCGGCATTGTGCCAGGCGAAGAATTCCTCCCTCGCCTCTGGGCGCACGTCCTGCCAGATGGTGATCGCGCCCTTCCCGGCCAGGCTCATCGCCCATCGCTTCCGGGCACCACTCCCTCGGGCAGCGATTCGATGTGGCGGTAGATGTCGCCCGGCCGCGTGAGCCACACGCGGTCGCGATGCTTCACGATGTGCTCGATCACCCGGCGAAAGCGCCGCAGCCGGTGCGGCACGCCGAGGATGAAGCTGTGCAGCACCACGCTCATGACGAGCGGCCGCTCGGCCGACTCCTCGAGCATCTCGTCGAATTGGTCGACGAGGTTCTCGCAGTAGAGCTGCGAAGGCGTGCGGCGCGAGACGACCTCGAAGGAGTCGTTGAGGTCGTGGGCGTAAGGCACGGAGAGGATCGGGCCGTGCTGGGTGCGGAACCACACCGGCTGGTCGTCGAGCGGCCAGTCCATCATGTAGCGAAAGCCCGCGGCGCGTAGGAGGTCGAGCGAGACGTTCGTCTGCGAGATGTACGGCGCGAGCCAGCCGAGCGGCCGTGTGCCTTCGTGCTTTTCTATCGTGGCGGCGGCTTCCTCTATCAGCGCTTTTTCGTGCTCAGGATCGAGATCGGCCTGCCGCTCGGCGTTGGTTCGGCCATGGCCGACGATCTCGTCGCCCCGCTTGCTGAACGCCGCCACCATCTGCGGGCAATAGTCGTACAGCGCGGTGTTGGCGAGGAGCGCGTACGGCAGGTGGTAATCGTCGGCGAGCTTGAGTAGCCGCCAGGCGCCGACGCGATTGCCATAGTCGCGCCAGGCGTAGCTGCGCGAGTTCGGCTGCGGATGCGGGGCGCCATAGTCGTTGCCGAGGCCTTCGCCGAAGGAGAAATGCTCGACATTCAGGCAGAAATGGACGGCAAGCCGCTTGCCGCCGGGCCAGCTGTAGTCCTTGCGCTCCGTGATCGCCGAATAGTCGTAGCGGCCGTGCGACTTGAGCTTCATCAATCGACCTTCGCGCCCGAGACCCGGATCACTTCGGCCCATTTCTTGATCTCGACGCGGATCCACTCGGCGAACTGCTCCGGCGTGTTGCCGACGATATCCGCGCCTTGCGCGGTGAGCTGCTCGCGCACCTGCGGCTGGGCGAGGATCTTCACCACCTCGGCGTGCACGCGCGAAATCACATCGCGCGGGGTGCCGGTCGGCGCCAGCAAGCCGTTCCAGCCGACGGCATCGAAATCCTTGAGGCCCAGCTCATGCAGCGACGGCACGTCGGGCAGCACGGACACGCGACCGAGGCTCGTCACGGCGAGGGCCTTGATCCGTCCGGAGCGCACATGCGGCAGGAGCGGCGGCACATTGTCGAACATGATCGGAATCTGCCCGGCGACGAGATCCGCAATCGCCGGCGCGCCGCCCTTGTAAGGAATGTGCTGCACATCGACGTGCGTATAGGACTTGAAGAGCTCACCCGTCATATGCGGCGGCGTGCCGTTCCCCGCCGTGCCGTAGCTCAGCGCGCCGGGCTTGGCTTTCGCGGCCGCCAAGAGGTCGTTCACGGTGGCGAAACCGGTGGAGGGATGCACGACCAGCAGATTGGCGTAGTTCACGGCCTGCGTGATCGGCGCGAGATCGCGCAGCAGGTCGTAGTTCAGCTTGCGGTACAGGCTCTGGCTGATCGCGAGCGAGCTCGTTCCCATGATCAGCGTGTAGCCGTCGGGCGCTGATTTCGCCACGTGCTCGGCCGCAATGTTGCCGCCGGCGCCGGGCCGGTTGTCGACCACCACCGGCTGGCCAAAAGATTCGGACAGCCGCGCGCCGATCGTGCGCGCCAGGATGTCGGAAGTGCCGCCCGGCGGGAACGGCACGACGATGCGCACGGCGCGGTTCGGATAAGTCTGGGCGCTGGCCGCCGTGCCGACGAGCAGAAAGATGCAGGCCAGAAAAATGCGGCCCATAAGTCTCCTTTGAGTTCGGGGACAGAGCCCTAACTAATTAGGGCTCCGTCCCCGAATTAGGCGTCACTTGCTTTTGCGCTCGGCTTCGTGCTTCTGGCGCGCCTTCTGGTAATAGGCCCACACCTGGCGAACGTTCTTGTGGCCGTCGGCTTCCTGTTTCTTGAACATTTCCTCGTTGGCACGGTTGCCGGCTTCCTGGATGAACTTCGCGTCCTCCGGCGTCGGGTCGTAGAACTTGACGCCGTGCTTCGTCTCCCACTCCTTGCGGATCGCGCTCTCGTCGTCCATCAGCGTTTGCGCGTAGCGCACGCCGTACTCGCGGCGCAGATCCAGCAGCATCTTTTGCTGGTCCTTCGGCAACGCACTGAACTTCTTCTGGCTCATGTAGAAGCCCGAAGCGAGCGCGCCGCCGTTGCCGTGCACGCCGGCCGGCGCGTTGGTGTATACCGCCTTCGCCACCTCCTGCAGCTTGAAGGCGTTGGAGAGGACGATCGCCATGTCGCCGAGCGCATCCACCGTGCCGCGGTTCATGGCCTCGTACATGTCGCTGAAGGACATGAAGATCGGATTGGCGCCGAGGTTGTTGTAGAACGTGGTGCGCACGCCGCCGTAGGTGCGCAGCGATTTGCCCTTCAGGTCCTTGATGGACTTGAGCTGCGTCCTCGTGCCGACCGGAGCGTGCCCGCTGATGTGCGGCATGAGCAGGATGATGTCGGCCTTGGCGAGCTCGGCCTTGAGCACCGGCTCGTTGTCGACGGTGTCGATCGCCGCCAGGACCGCGGCGACATAGTCGTCGCCGAAGTTGAACATGTTGTCGAGCATCAGGTAGCCGGGGAATTGGCTCGGGAAGTAGGTGCTCGACACCCAGGCGAGGTCGGCGACGCCGGACTGGATCGCCGGCAGCGCGTCCTTCCATTTCGCGAGCTGCTCCAGCCAGAAGATTTGCACCTTGATCTGGTCGCCGCTTCGCTTCTCCGCCTCGGCCACCCACCACTTGTGCTGCTTGCCGAACCAAGAGCCTTCCGGCACGACGTTGGCCATTTTCCAGTTCTGCTTCTGTTGCGCGAGCGCCGGGAATGCAAGGGCCGCGGCAACTACCAAGGCAAGGATGCGATGCACGGTGTTTCCTCCTCAGGTCACCTGAATCGTTTCACGGCTCTGTCGGTCCAGTCCGGCATAGGTTTCGCGGCCGCGGGCGAGCGCCAGATGCTTCACGGTATTGAGTACCAGCTGCACGGTCAATAGCACGAGGCCGGCGGCGAAGAGCGACTTGAAGGGCCAGAGCGGAAAGCGGTACACGCCGAGCCGGAATTCGAGCAGCGCGATGGAGCGTGCCGCCTCCGACGCCGCGCCGGCGGCGAGGAAGCCGAATACGAGCGCGGCGAGGATATTGCCGAGCGCATCGAGGAGGTGCTGGACCCAAACCGGCAGCCGGTCATTGCCGAGGGTGACATTCACATGGCCGCCCTCCAGCGCGACGAGCGCGACGCCGAAATAAACCGAAACGACGAGCAGGCTCTCCACCGACTCGATGGTTCCCGGAAACGGCACGAAGAGCTTGCGGCCGATCGCGTTCAGGAACTCGATGATCGTCATGGCGAGGAGCGGGAGGAAGACGAGGTAGGTCGCCACCCGGCGGTAGATCCGTTCGTAGGCGACGATGAACCGTTCCATCCTAGCGCCCCGCCATCATGTTCGGCAGCCAGAGCGACAGTCCCGGGAACGCGGCGATGATGACCGCGATCCCCAGCATGAGGGCCACGAAGGGCGCCGCGCCGGCGAAGATCTCGTTCAGCTCGACTTCCTTCCCCATCGCCCCCTTCATCACGTAGCAATTGAGGCCGAGCGGCGGCGTGACCGCGCCGATGACCACCATCATGCTGATGAAGACGCCGAACCAGACGAGGCTCTGCCCGTGCGCCGTGATGAGCGGCGCGACGAGCGGCATCGTGAGGAGCATCATCGAGATGGCATCGAGGAAGCAGCCCAGCACCAAATACAAAAGAATCAGGCAACCCATCAGCCCCCAGAACGGCAAGCCCATGTCCATCACCGATTTGGTCAGCGTCGCGATCACGCCGGTGACGGACATGAACTTGGCGAAGATGCCGGCGCAGCCGAGCAGCAGGAAGATCATCGCGCTCGCCTTCGCGCTATCGATGGTCGCGCCCTTCACCGAGGTCCACGAGAAGCGCCGCCGATAAGCCAGCAGCGCCGCGGCGCCCACCACCCCTACGGCGGCCGCCTCGTCGGGCGTCGCCCACCCGGCATAGATGGCGCCGAGCACGAGGAGGAACAATGCGGCCACCGCCCAGAGATTTCGCACCGCGGCCCATTTCGCGCGCCAGGAGGTGTCGATATTGCGAAACGGCGGCGCGAGCGCGGGGTTCCACCAGCACGCCCCGGCGATGGCGACGGCGAAGATGCACGCGTAGACGATGCCCGGAAGAATTCCCGCGATGAGCAGCTTGCCGATGGACGTCTCCGTCATCACGCCGTACACCACCATGATGATGCTCGGCGGAATGAGGACATCCAGACCGCCGCCCGCAGCCACCACGCCGAGCGAGAGCTTGCGGTTGTAGCCGGCCTTGATCATCTCGGGCACCGACATCTTGGAGAACACCGCGCAGGTGGCGAGGCTCGAGCCCGAGCAGGCACCGAAGATCGCGCAGGCGTAGACGGTGCCCACCGCCAGGCCGCCGGGAACGCGGCCGAACCACGCCTTCGCCGCTTCGTAGGAATCGGTCGCCAGATCCGCGTAGAACGCGAGATAGCCCATCAGGAGGAAAAGAGGCAGCGACGCGAGCGTGAAGCTCGAGGTCTGCGAGAACATCTCGAACGGCACGAATTTGAACACCGCGCCGAAGTCGTACACCGAGAACAGGCCCAGCGTGCCGACGATCGCCATGGCGTAGGCGATCGGCGTGCGCAGGAAAATCAGCGCCGCAAATGCCGCGCAGCCGACGTAGCCGATCATTAACGGTTCCAACCCGGACGCTGCCTCCTCCTCGGCACAGCTTACACGCACGCTTTCGCAGGCAAGCTCGCATTTCGAACCGCGAGGCGATTACGATAGGACCATCACAGGAGGAGTCATGAGCGCGGAATTCAATTCGGAAATCCGGGATGGCATGCGCATCGACTGGGACGTCCCCATCAAGATGGACGACGGCGTCGTGCTGCGCTGCGACGTGTACCGGCCGATCAAGGACGGCAAGTACCCGGTGATCATCACCTACGGGCCGTACGCGAAGTGGCTGCACTTCGAGCAGATCTACAAGACCTGCTGGGACAAGATGGTGGCCGAGCACCCCGAGGTGCCGGCCGGATCCTCCAACCGCTACCAGAACTGGGAAGTGGTCGACCCGGAAAAGTGGGTGCCGGATGGGTACGCCTGCGTGCGCGTCGACTCGCGCGGGTGCGGGCGCTCGCCGGGCTACATCGAGTTGTGGAGCGCGCGCGAGGCGCAGGATTTCGCGCAGTGCATCGACTGGGCCGGCGTGCAGTCGTGGTCGAGCGGCAAGGTCGGCATCAACGGCATCTCCTACTACGCGATGAACGCCTGGCAGGCGGCGGCGCTGCAGCCGAAGCACCTCGCCGCCTTTTGCGCGTGGGAAGGCGCCAACGACTGGTACCGGGAAGTGCGCGGCCACGGCGGCATCCTCTGCACCTTTCTGCAGAACTGGTACGACATGCAGGTGAAGACGGTGCAGCACGGCCTCGGCACGCGCGGCTTCCGCAGCCCGATGACCGGCGACTGGGTGTGCGGCCCGCAGACGCTGCCCGAAGAGCAGCTGCATGCGAATCGCTTCGACTTCCCGGGACTCGTCCACGAGCACCCGTTCGACGACGACTTCTGGCGCTCGCGCACGCCGGACTACTCGAAGATCAAGGCGCCGCTCCTTTCCAACGGCAACTGGGGCGGCCAGGGCCTGCATCCGCGCGGCAACATCGAGGCTTATCTCGCCTCCGCGAGCAAGGAGAAGTGGCTCGAGATGCATGGCGACGCGCACTGGACGCACTTCTATACGAACTACGGCGTCAGCATGCAGAAGAAGTTCTTCGGCTACTACCTGAAAGGCGAGAAGAACGGCTGGGACCAGCAGCCGAAGGTGCTGCTGCAGATCCGCCATCCGGGCGAGAAGTTCGTCGAGCGTGCCGAGAACGAATGGCCGCTCGCGCGCACGGAATGGACCAAGCTGCACCTCGACGCGCGCAACTACGGGCTGTCGCGCACGCCGGTGAAGGAAGAAGGCAAGGTGAGCTACCAGGGCTTGTCGGAAGGCGTCACCTTCTTCCTGCCGCCGCTCGAGAAATCGACCGAGATCACCGGCCCGATCGCGGCCAAGCTGCACATCTCGTCGTCGACCAAGGACGCCGACTTCTTCCTCATCGTGCGCGCGTTCGACCCGAACATGAAGGAGGTCGTCTTCATGGGCGCGCTCGACCCGCACACGCCGCTCGCGCAAGGCTGGCTGCGTGCATCGCATCGCAAGCTCGACCCCGAGCGCTCCAAGCCCTACCGGCCCTACCACCCGCACAAGAGCAAGGAGCCGCTCACGCCGGGCCAGGTCTATGAGCTCGACATCGAGATCTGGCCGACGTGCATCGCGCTGCCCGCGGGCTACCGCATCGCGCTCACCGTGCGCGGCAAGGACTACACCTATCCGGGTGGCTCGGGCGGCAAGCTCTCCAACATGAAGAACGAGTTCACCGGCGTCGGCCCGTTCCTGCACAACGACGCACGCGACCGTCCACCGGAGATTTTCGACGGCACCGTCACGCTGCACACCGGCGGCTCGCACGAGTCCTGGGTCATGCTGCCGGTGATCCCCAAATAATTCGGGGACAGAGCCCTAATTGGATCCGAAAGAACAATTCCTCACGCTGCAGGAGATCTACCAGGCCGCGAAACGCAACCTGCAGCCCGGACCCTGGGCGTACCTGATCGGCGGCGCGGAGACCGAGACGACGGTCAAGCGCAATCGCCACGCGCTCGACACCATCGCCTTCCGGCCGCGCGTGCTGCGCGATGTGAGCCGCGTCGACGTCTCTGGAACATTCTTCGGACAAAAAACCCGGCTGCCGGTGATGCTGGCGCCGATCGGCGGCCTGGAATCGATCGTCGATGGCGGCGCCGCTGCCGCCGCGCGCGGTGCGGCCGCATTCGGCGTACCGCAGATGCTCTCCTCGGTTTGCAAGCCCGGACTCGAGGAGACAGCCGCCGCGGCGCAGACCGTGCGCTCGTTCCAGCTCTACGTGCGCGGCGACGATGCGTGGGTGGACGATTTCGCCAATCGCGCCAAGGCGCACGGCTTCGGCTCCTTCTGCCTGACGGTGGACGTGGCCGCGTACAGCCGTCGCGAGCGCGATCTCTTGGGGCGCTTCGTCAAGCCGTGGCGCGCGACGGCCGGCGCGGGACAGCCGTACCAATCGGGCCTGTCGTGGAATCAGGTGAAGCGCTTCAAGGAAAAGCATCGCGACACACCGCTCATCATCAAGGGCATCGCTACCGTCGAGGACGCGCTCCTATGCGTCGAGCACGGTGTCGAGGTCGTCTACGTCTCGAACCACGGCGGCCGCCAGCTCGACCACGGCCTCGGCAGCACCGCGGTGCTGCCGGACGTGGTGAAAGCGGTGAAGGGAAAAGCCGAGGTCTGGGTCGACGGCGGCTACATGCGCGGCACCGACGTCGTGAAGGCGATCGCTCTCGGCGCGAAGACCGTCGGCCTCGGGCGCTTCACCGGCCTCGCGCTCGGCGCCGCCGGCGCGCAGGGCCTCGTGCGCGCGCTCGAGATCCTCGAGGACGAGATCCGCATCTGCCTCGGCCTCCTCGGCGTCACCTCGTTCGCCGAGCTCACGCCTTCCCACGTCACCACCGCGCCCGCCGTCGGCATGCCGGACATCTTCAGCGCCTTCCCGCACGCGGCAGAATAATTCCGTACGCGGTACGTAATTATTTCGTCAGGAATCACTGCCATTGGAATGTTGATCTGACCCCCATTTATGGTTCGCATTTACGGCATCAAGAACTGCGACACGATGAAGAAAGCGTTCGCGCTGCTCGACAAGCGCAAGGTGGCGTACGAGTTTCACGACTACAAGAAGGACGGCGTGCCGGCCGACAAGCTCGCGGCGTGGGCGAAGCGCGAAGGCTGGGAGAAGCTCGCGAACACGCGCGGGCCGACATGGCGCAAGATCCCCGATGCGCAAAAACAAAACCTGGACGTCACGCGTGCGCTGAAGCTGCTGGAGCAGAATTCGAGCGCGATCAAGCGTCCGATCGTGGAGGCCGGCAGCCGCCTGCTGATCGGTTTCGATCCGGTCGAGTTCGAAACTCTGCGCTAGACCCGGTTTCGCTCGACGAGCTGGCGGGCGATGATGATGCGCTGCATCTCGTTGGTGCCCTCGCCGATGCACATCAGTGGCGCGTCGCGCACCAGGCGCTCGATCGGGAATTCCTTCGAATAGCCATACGCGCCGTGGATGCGCATCGCCTCGAGCGCGTTCTCGAGGCCGGCTTCCGACGCGAAGTATTTCGCCATGCCGGCCTCCATGTCGCAGCGCCGGCCTTCGTCGTAGATCTTAGCCGCCTGCTCGATCAACAGCCGCGCCGCTTCCACGCGCGTCGCCATCTCGCCGAGCTTCAGCTGGATCGCCTGGTGCTCGGCGATCGGCTTGCCGAATGTCTTGCGCGTTTGTGCATAGCGCACCGACGCGTCGAGCGCGGCCTTGGCGATGCCGGCGCCGCGCGCGGCGACGTTGATGCGCCCGAGTTCGAGGCCGCTCACCGCGCAGTAGAAGCCCTGCCCTTCGCCGCCGACGAGATTCGCCGCCGGCACGCGGAAGTTGTCGAACACCAGCTCGGCTGAATCGATGCCCTTGTAGCCGATCTTCTCGAGTTTCCTCGACGCGGTGAAGCCCGCCCCTTTCTCCATGATGAACATGGAGAGGCCCTTGCGCGGAGGCTGCACCGTGCTGTCGGTGCGCGCGAGCACGGCGAGGACATTGCCCTCGATGCCATTGCTGATCCACGTCTTGGTGCCGTTGATTACGTAATGCTCGCCCTCCCTCACCGCGCGCAGACGGATTGCCGAGAGATCGGTGCCGGCATCGGGCTCGGTGAGCGCGAGTCCGCCGCGCAGCTCGCCGCTCGCCATGCGCGGCAGGAAGCGTGCCCTCTGCTCCTCCGTGCCGAACTTCTGCACCAGGATCGCCATCATGAGGTGCGAGTTGAAGATGCCGGTGAGCGACATCCACACTTCGGAGATTCGCATCACGATCTTCGAGTAGGTCGACGCCGAGAGGCCGAGGCCGCCCCACTTCGGATCGAGCACCGCGCCGAAGAGCCCCATCTCCTTCATCTGCGCCACCAGGGCATGCGGATAAATATCGTCGTGCTCCAGGCGCATCACCTGGGGCTCGACTTCGCGCACCAGCCAGCGGTCGATGGCGTCGAGCAGGGCCGCGTCGTCGGCGGGAGCGTTCATGCCAATATCATATTGTATGGACAAGAAGAGGAGCCCCGCGCCCGCCGCGAGGTACCTGCGCATCGCAGCCGACTTGCGGCGCGCCATCGCCGCCGGCCGCTATCCGGTCGGCGCGCAGCTCCCCACCGAGCACGCGCTCTGCCGCAGCCTCGGCGTCTCGCGCTTCACCGTGCGCGAGGCGATTCGTGTCCTCGCCGCCTCCGGGCTGGTGCGCCGCAAGGCACGCGCCGGCACGGTCGTCACGGCGCTGCCCGACGACACGCGCTACCGCCACAGCATCGGCTCCCTGCGCGACCTCGTGCAGTACGCGCAGACCACCGGCTTCCAATACATGTACATCGGCCGCGTGCAGCTCACACGCGAACAGGCTCGTACCTTGGGCGCGCGAGCCGGCCAGGAATGGATCTATGCCGTAGCGCTGCGCCGCGAAGTGGGCAGCGCAAAGCCGCTCGCGCTGACCCGGCTCTACCTCAACCCGGCGTTGAAGGGCATCGAGCGAGCGCTGCGCGGCGCCAAAGGCGCCGTGTACTCGATCGTCGAGCGCGACTTTGGCCTGCGCATCGAGCGCGTCGAGCAGGTCATCAGCGGCATCGTGCTCGACGCCGAGGACGCGGAAAACCTCGGCGTCGCAGCCGGTACGCCCGGGCTGTCGATCCGGCGCAGCTATTTCGACGAAGGCGGCCGGCTCCTCGAGCTCGCCGACAACCTGCATCCGGCGAGCCGCTTCGCGTACCGCCTGGAGCTTCGCCGCTAGTACACTACGTTGTCCGTACAAATCGCATGATCCGCTTCGCCGCTTTCCTCGCCGTTTTCCTCGCCTCTGCCGCGCTCGCGCAAGGCTATCCCGTCAAGCCGGTGCGCATCCTTCTCGGGTTCCCCGTCGGCCAGGCGACCGACGTCCTGGCGCGCATCGTCGCCGCGCGGCTCTCGGCGCAGCACGGCCAGCAGTTCTACGTCGAGAACCGACCTGGTGCCGCCGGCATCATCGCCACCGAGCTCGCGGCCAAGGCGGAGCCCGATGGCTACACGCTGCTGGCGACCTCGAGCGGGCCGCTCGCCGTCAATCCGTCGCTCTACGCCAAGCTGCCCTATGACGTGGCGCGCGACTTCGTCGTGGTGGCGGGCATCGGCATCGTGCCGTACGCGGTGGTGGTCAATCCCGCGTCGCCGTTCAAGGACATCAAGGGTCTGGTCGATTACGCAAGAGCGAATCCCGGCAAGCTGAACTACGCCTCTGGCGGCAGCGGGGTGACCAACCACCTGGTGACCGAAATGTTCAAGGCGGCCGCGGGCATCGACATGCAGCACGTGCCTTACAAGGGCGGCCCGGCCGCGCTCACCGATCTCGTCGGCGGGCAGGTCGACGTCATGTTCGAGACCATGGTGGCGACGCTTCCGCTCGTGAAGGGCGGCAAGCTGCGCGCGCTCGCCGTGTCGACCGCGCAGCGCGTGGCCGCGGCGCCGGAGCTGCCGACCATCTCGGAGAGCGGCTACCCCGGATTCACCGGCGTGCCGTGGGTGGCGATGGCGGCGCCGATCAAGACGCCGCACGCGATCGTCGCCGCGCTGAACGCGGATATCAATCGCATCCTCGCCGCGCCGGAGGTGCGCGAGAGCTTCGTCGCGCAAGGCAGCGAGGCGATGGCGATGAGCCTCGCCGAGGTCGACGCCTTCGTAAGAGCCGAAACGCAGAAATGGGGTCGCGCCGTGAAGGCCTCGGGAGCCAAGGTCGATTGAAACCCGCCTTGAAGCCCATGGCGACGCCAGCCATCTCCGAGCGCCTCGCCGACTTTACGCTCGGCCTGTCGCTCGAGGAGGTGCCGGTGGGTGTCGCGCTGCGCGCCAAGCACCTGTTGCTCGACGCGATCGGCTGCGCCTTTGCCGCGCGTCGGGAAGAATTCGCCGGGCGCATGATTGGCTCGGTCATCCGCCTCGCCGGCCCCGGTGCGCGCGGCGTGATTGGATCCAGACAGCGCCTGCCGCTGCGCGACGCGGCGCTGGCGAACGGCGTACTGCTGCACGGCCTGGACTACGACGACACGCACGCGGCCGGAGTCATCCACCTCACGGTCAGCGTCTTCCCCGCCGCTCTCGGCGTCGCGGCAAACGTCGCCGCTTCGGGCGCGCAGCTGCTGTCCGCGTACATCGCGGGCGTCGAAGCCGGCGCGCGCATCGCTTCGGTGGTGAAAGGCGGCTTTCATCAGGTCGGACACCACCCCACCGGGGTGGTCGGCGCCTTTGCGAGCGCGCTCGCCGCGGGACAGCTGCTGAAGCTCTCGCACGAGCGCCTGGTGAGCGCGCAAGGGATCGCCCTTTCGTTCGCCAGCGGCAACCTGCAGTTCCTCGAGGACGGCTCGTGGACCAAGCGCCTGCATCCCGGATGGGCTGCGGCATGCGGCATCACGGCGGCGTCGCTCGCGCAAGACGATATCCCCGCGCCGCGCGAGGCGTACGAGGGGCGCTTCGGCCTCTATCGCAGCCACCTGCCGCCAACCGAGCTCGCGGCGTGCGACTTCTCGCTCACCACCGCCGGGCTCGGACGCACCTGGGAGCTCGAAAACGTGGCGGTGAAGCCTTTCCCGGCGTGCCACCTGCTTCACGGCTGCGCGGACGCTGCCATCGCGCTGCACCGTCAGGGCGTCGACGTCGAGCGCGTGCGCTCGATCCGTGCGCTGGTGCCTGAAGGTGCGATCAAGGCGGTGTGCGAGCCGGTCGCCTCGAAGCGCCGTCCGAAGAGCGACTACGACGCCAAGTTCAGCGTGCCATACGCGGTAGCGAGCGGCCTCACGCGCGGTCGCCTCGGCCTCGCCGAGTTTCTGCCCGCGGCGTACAGCGAGCCGCGCATAGAGAAGCTGATGGACAAGGTCGAGTACGTCGTGGATGCGGCCTCTACTTTCCCGCGCCACTACACGGGCGAGGTCGAGGTGACGCTCGATGACGGCCGGACGCTGCGCCACCGCGAGGCGGTGAATCGCGGCAATCCCGAGCGCCCGCTGACGAATGCGGATATCGAGGCCAAGTTTTTTGAAAATTGCTCGCTCACCTTGTTGGAAAGCGCGGCCCGGCGAATTCGCGATCGCGTGCTCAGCATCGAGAAGTCCAGCGCCTTGGAGCTGGAAACCACGCTATGCGCGGATTAGCCGCCGCTCTTCCGTGAAGCAACCACTTCCACTAGCCGGACTGCGAGTCCTCGCGGTCGAGCAATACGGCGCGGGGCCGGCCGGCACGCTCTACCTTGCCGATCTCGGCGCGGAGGTCGTGAAGATCGAGAACCATCGCGACGGCGGCGACGTGGGCCGCGCGGTCGGGCCGCATTTTTTCGGGCCGGGCGACAGCCAGTTCTTCCAGACCTTCAACCGCAACAAGCGCAGCGTCACGCTGGACCTGAAGCATGCGGAGGGCAAGGCGGCGTTCCGCGCGCTCGTCAAGACGGCCGATGCGGTGCTGGACAACCTGCGCGGCGACCTGCCGGACAAGCTCGGCCTGACCTACGAAGAACTGAAGGAAGCGAATCCGCGCATCGTCTGCGCGCATCTTTCGGCCTACGGACGCGAAGGATCGCGCCGCGCCTGGCCGGGCTACGACTACCTGATGCAAGCGGAAGCCGGCCACATGTCGCTCACTGGAGAACCCGGCAGCCCGCCGGCGCGCTACGGCCTTTCGATCGTCGACCTGATGACCGGCCTCGCCGCTGCCTTTGCCCTGCTTTCGGGCGTGATCGGCGCCCGCGCCACCGGCCGCGGCATGGACATCGACACGTCGCTCTTCGATGTCGCGCTTCACAACCTCAACTATCCGGGCACCTGGTTCCTGAATGGCGGCGCGGTCACCGGCCGCACGCCGCGCTCGGCGCACCCGAGCCTGACGCCGAGCCAGCTCTATCGCACGAAGGACGGCTGGATCTTCATCATGTGCAACAAGGAAAAGTTCTGGGGCGTCCTCGCGCAGGCGCTCGGGCATCCGGAGTGGACCACCGATCCCAAGTTCGCCACGTTCAAGGCGCGTCTCGCTAACCGCGACGGCGTCACGCAGATGCTGGACGCCGCGCTGATGGAGCGCACCACCGACGAATGGATGAAGCGCTTTGCCGGTACGGTGCCGGCGGCGCCGGTCTACGACGTCAGGCAGGCCCTCGATAGCGAGTTCGTCGCCGAGCGCGATGGCATCGCCGAGTTTGCCTACCCGGACGGCCGCGCCGCGCGCATGATCGCCGCGCCGATCCGCGTGCCAGGCGCAGAGCTGCCGACGCGCGCCGCTCCCGCGATGGGCGCCGATACGGACGCCGAGCTGCGTCGCGCGGGCTACTCGAAGGAACGCATCGCCGCATTGCGCGCCGCGGGCGTCATCGCATGAACCTTGCTGAAACCGTCACGCAGTCGGCCGTTAAGTTTCCGCAGAAGACGGCGCTCGTCTTCGAAGGCAAGCGCTGGTCGTACGAGCAATGGAACCGCTGGGTCAACCAGGCGGCGCACGCCTTCCGCGCCGCGGGCATCCACAAGGGCGATCGCGTCGCCTTCTTCACCTACAACCTGCCCGAGCAGGTGACGGGCTTCTACGCGCTGATGAAGCTCGGCGCGGTGCCGGTGCCGATCAACTATCGCCTGGCGCCGAACGAAGTGAAGTACATCATCGACGACTCGAAGGCGCGCATCCTCGTTTTCGAGGAAGCGCTGCGCGGTCCGGTGATGGCGATCAAGGATTCGCTGGCGGTGGAGAAGCTGCTGTATATCGGCCCGCGTCCCGAAGGGAAGGAAGTCCCCTTCGACCGCTTCGTCGAGCCCGGCTCCGACGCGGAACCCGGCATCGTCGGCGACTGGCACGATCCGGCCTTCATCATGTACACCTCGGGCACCACCGGCCGGCCGAAAGGCGTGGTCCGCTCGCACCTCGCCGAGATCATGGGCAGCGTGTCGATGGTGATGGAATGCGGCTTCCGCACCGACGACACGATCCTCAACAACAAGCCGCTCTTCCACATCGCGCAACTCCAGCTTCAGTTCATCCCGTTCGTGCACATCGGCGCCACCAACGTGTTGACGCGGGGCTTCGACGTCGACGAGACGCTGTCGCTGGTCGGCAAAGAGCGCATAACCGTCCTGCACGGCGTGCCGACGCAGATGGTGATGATGGTCGGCGCCGATCTCTCCAAATACGATCTGCGCACGCTGCGTCGCGGCTTCTTCGGTGGCCAGACCCTGGCAGACGACGTGACGCGCAAGGTGATGCAGTGGTTCCCCGAGTACTTCGGCAACGTCTACGGCTCGACCGAGGCGCTGATGGTGACCTGCTGCGACTATCGCAAGCACCCGGACAAGCTCGGCAGCGTCGGCCCGGCATCGGTGAACATGGAGGTGCGCGTGATCCGCGCCGAGAGCCGCGATCCGGACGATCTTTGCAAGGTCGGCGAGATCGGCCAGCTCATCACGCGCGGCCCGAGCCTGCTCACGGAATACTTCGGCCTGCCGGAGCGCACCGCCGCAGCCTTCGCCAAGGGCTGGTTCATGTCCGGCGACGCCGCCGTGCTCGACGACGAAGGCTTCATCACCGTGATGGGCAGAATGGACCACACCATCAAAAGCGGCGGCGAGAACATCCATCCGTCGGAGATCGAGAACGTGCTCTTCAAGCATCCGGGCATCGCCAACGCGGCCGCGGTCGGCCTGCCCAGCCGAAAGTGGGGACAGGTCGTGTGCGCTGCCATCATTCGCAAGGATCCGAGGCTCAATGCCGAGGCGCTCGACGCCTTCTGCCTGTCGAGTCCCGACCTCGCCGGCTTCAAGCGCCCGCGCCACTACTTCTTCGTCGACGAGATCCCGGCCAATCCGACCGGCAAGGTCGAGCGCGGCAAGCTGAAGGACCTGCTCCTCCAGCAAGTCGGCCGCGAGCTCGACTGATGAGCGCGCTCCTCATCATCCAGGCGAGCGTCGAGCAGCGCGATGCATACAAGGCCTACCAGGCAGCCGTGCAACCGCTCATCTCGTCCTTCGGCGCCAAGCTCAGGGGCAGCGGCGTCGGGCTCGAGGTGCTCGAGGGTTCTCACGATGGCCGGCGCCTCGTGGTGTTCGAATTTCCTTCGCTGGACGCGATCCACGAGTTCTGGCGCTCGCCGGAATACAGCAAGGTGAAGAAGCTTCGCGAAGGCGCGGCGACGATCGATGTCTGGGCCGTGCCCGGCGTATGACGGATCTCTTCTCGCCGCTCGACCTCGGCGGCCTGCAGCTGCCGAATCGCATCATCATGGCGCCCCTCACGCGATCGCGGGCGACACTGGACCGCGTGCCGACCCCCATGATGGAAGAGCACTACGCCCAGCGCGCGGATGCGGGACTGATCATCGCCGAGGCGACGAACGTGGTGCCGCAGTCGATCGCCTGGGACGCGGCGCCGGGCATCTTCACGGAGGCGCAGATCGATGCCTGGGCGAAAGTGGTGCGCGCGGTGCATAACGCGAGCGGCCGCATCGCGCTGCAGCTCTGGCATGGTGGCCGCGTGGCTTGCGACCGCTCGCCTGATCCGAAGCCCGCGCTTTCCCCTTCGGGCGTGAACGAAAACCTCGATGCGATCACCGTCTGGGGAATCGGACCGGAAGGCAAGTTCAGCAAGCTCAAGGCGACGCCTTCGCGCGAGATGACGCTGGACGAAATCCACACCACGGTAAAAGCGTTTGGCGAGGCAGCGCGTGCATGCAAGGAAGTCGGCTTCGACGCCATCGAGCTGCACGGCGCGAATGGCTACCTCCCGCACCAGTTTCTCTCGCCGTTCCTAAACCGCCGCACCGACGACTACGGCGGCACGCCCGAAAAGCGCGCGCGATTCGCGATCGAGGTCGTGCAAGCCATGATGGAGCACTACCCGCCTTCTCTCGTCGGCATGCGCATCTCGCCCTACACCGACTACAACGGCGCCCTCGATCCGGATCCCGAGCCGGCCTATCGCTTCCTCGCCAAGGAGCTTAACGGCGCGGGCCTCGGCTTCCTCGAGCTCGCCGATACGAGCTTCTGGTACGGCAAGGTCGAGCGCTCCCGGATGCTGGATCTGGTGAAGCCCGTGTTCAGCGGCAAGCTCATCGCCAACGGCGGCATCGAGCCCGCGCAGGCAAACGAGCTGATCGCGAAAGGCGCGGTAGACGCCGTGTCGTTCGGCCGGCTCTGGATGGCGAATCCCGACCTGCCGGATCGCATCCGCCGCGGCGGACCGTATGGCAAGGCCAATCTGCGGCGCTCCTACGGCGGCGGCGCGGACGGCTATAACGACTATCCGACGCTTACGTAATCCGTCACCGCTTCGACGATCGCGATCTCTAACTCGCTCGCACCCTCCTTCTTGCGGTGCGCCGCGGCCTCAGCGTACTCGGCTGATTCATGGCAGGCGACCGCGTTCTCGAAGCTCGGGAACTCGATGACGACGAAGCGGTGGAATTTCTCCGGGCCCTCGAGGATCTTGAATTTGCCGCCGCGCGCGAGGATCTTGCCGCCGAACTTTTGCAGGATGCCTGATACCTGCTCGGTGTACTTCTTGTACTGGTCGGGATTGTTGACTTTCGAGCGCGCGACCCAATAAGCGACCATCTGATCCTCCATGCCGACGGTGAGCATCGTTGGCATTTTTACTGCGGGGTGCGCCATTGTCGCGTGCGAACAGTTCGGTCCACACCGAACTGTTTTCCCTCGATATGCTTCTGGCATCAGCGATAGGATTAACGATGGCCGCGGCGGCAAATCTGGTGGAAGTGGCTGCTCTCGTTGGTGATACTGCGCGAGCGACGATGCTGAGCGTCCTTATGGGCGGTCAGTCGTTGACGGCCAAGGAGCTCGCCTACCACGCCACCATCTCTCCCTCGACAGCAAGCGAGCACTTGAGCAAGCTGGTTGGCGCGCACCTTTTGACGGTCACTCGCGGGGGCCGCTTCAGCTACTACCGAATCGCCTCCCCGCTGATCGCGACAATGCTGGAAAGCATGAAAGTCGTCGCCGCCATAGAGGTGCCGCTTCGCCTTCAGCCGCGGTCAGTGAACGACGAAGCACTGCGTTTTGCCCGGAGTTGCTACGACCACTTGGCGGGGCAGGTAGGAGTCGCTGTTGCCGATGCGCTTGTGGCCATGGGACACATCGTCCTAACCGATGAAGGCGGTGAGGTGACCTCTTCGGGCGAGCGCTTCCTTTGCGCCTTCGGCGCCGATCTCAGGCAGCGGACGCGACGGATTTTCTGCCAGCCTTGTCTCGACTGGAGCGAGCGTCGTTATCACCTCAAGGGCCTCGTCGGAGCCCGCATCCTGGATCGTCTATTGGAGCTCGGATGGCTCAAATCTGTGTCCGGCAGCCGTGCACTCCACCTAACGTCGTCTGGAAGGACGGGCTTGTCCGAAATCTTCCGGCTCGAGATCAACAACGGCGGGCGTGATACCCGGTTGATTATCCGATCGACGAAAAGAGAAGGACCCGCTCTGGTCCTTTGAATGTTTGGCGGCCGCTGCTTGTCGCGCCCCCTGTCGCGTCGCGCGGCCTGTGTTTTTGTGGTAGTGGAGATTGCTACGCCGCAACGGCAAGTCGGCGTGCTGCTTAACACCGCGAATCCAGAGGTGGCGATCCACTGGCGAGCATGCCAAGCTGGACCGGACATCATCGTGAGCAGTGCCAACAACAACTCTGGAGCGTTCATTGGACGAAATCGAAAGGGATTATTCATCGCCGCAGGCTGAGCAGGTGCCCATCGTCAAGGGCCGTGTGCTGTACCTTTCACCACGAGAAGCGATCCGCCATCACCTCCGGCGCGCGGAGCCGCTCATCTGGGTGTTTTTGATGTTGGGACTTATCGGCGCTTCATTCGCGGCGGGGTTGTAGCCGCGTCGTCAGCACACCGACGCCAGACTTGGCTCCCTGCTTCGCGCTGAGCCTCACCCGAGCGCCGCGCATGTTGCACACCGCCTTTCTCGACCGGACGCTGGTTCACGACTTCCAGTCCGACGTACTGATCGCCGCCTAACCTACGCCGGGGCTCGCAGGCGGGATGAGTTGGCGCATACGGCCATGGGATTGGCGCAGCGGGAATAGCGATCCAGGCCATGCCCGCATACCGTGGCGGCATGAGTCGCACCCTTCATCGTGCTGCGGAGGAAACCATGATTAGTTGGAAAGCGGAACGCCCCGCGCTGATCAACGTCGCGCCGGTCCTGCTCTCGGTCGCCGTTGTGTTAGGCGTAATCATCTTGATGGTCCACGGAGGCAGCGGCTACGCCATCGTTGGAGTCGGTGCCACGATCGCTGGCTTCGTCATCGCGCTGCCGTGGCTGGTGATCCTCGTGGCGATCAGTATGAGCGCGATAGTCGGCTGGCCAGACGAAGATTCGGACCGGGAAATCGAGGCGCGTTTTCAAACCATCAGGTATTTCTCGCGCACCTCCGGGCGCGCGGCCAACTCGGCGGGCGTGCCTTCATAGCGGATCTCGCCGCGCTCGATGATCGAGATGCGGTCGGCAAGCTCGGTGGCGAAGCGCAGATTCTGCTCCGAGATGAGAACGGTCGTACCGGTCGCCTTGAGGCGCTTCAGCCGCTCCAGGATCGCGCTGACTATCAGTGGTGCGAGGCCTTCGGAAGGTTCATCCAATAGCAGCAGGCTGGGATTGCCCATCAACGTGCGCGCGATGGCGACCATGCGCTGCTGTCCGCCGGACAGCGCCGCGGCGCGGCGGTCGAGGAACTCGCCGACGTCGGGAAAGAGCTCTAGCACCTGGTCGAGGTCCCAGCGCGTCGCGCCATCGCGCGCCGGGCGACGCGCGGCTTCGAAGTTTTCCCGCACGGTAAGGCCGCCGAAAAGGCGGCAGTTCTCGGGCACGAAGCCGAGCCCGGCGCGGCACGCCTCGAAGGGCTCGCGCCCCTGGATCTCGGCGCCGTCGAAGCGCACCGTGCCCGCGCGCGGCCGCACGAGGCCCATGATGCTGGAGAGCGTGGTGGTCTTGCCGGCGCCGTTGCGCCCAAGGAGCGCGACTACCTGACCGCGCGCCACCTCGAGCGAGACGCCAAAGAGGACTTGGCTTGCGCCATAGGCGGTCTCCAGGCGGCGAACTTCGAGCAGGGCCACCTAAGCGGACTTGCGCCGCCGCACGAGCGCGATCTTGTCGTTGCGGAACACTTCGGTGCCGGTTTGGTTGTAGACGTGATCGCGAAACACGACCACGCCGCGATCGGCCTGCTTCGACGAGCGCTTCTCCACCACCTCGACCTCGGTGCGGATCGTATCGCCCGGGCGCACCACCTCGAGGAACTCGACCTTCTCGATGGCGCGCAGCGCGATGATGCTCTCGCTGAAGAGGTCGCCGGTCATCGCGGTGGAGAACGACATGATGAGGTGGCTCGGGCAGATGCGTCCGGGCAGGCCCTTCGAGCGCGCGAAGGCGTCGTCGAGGAAGAGCGGCACGCGGTAGCCGACGAGGTGACAGAACGCCTCGTGGTCGGCATCGCTGATCGTGCGCACGCGCGTCGGATAGCGCTTACCCGGCTCGAAATCTTCGAAATAGAGGCTTGCGGGCGCGGCAGCGGACATCGATGCTTTATCTTTGAGTTCGACATCGAAGTCAATCCGGCAGGAGCTCGACCATGAACCGCTTCTTCGCACTCGTTGTAGCCTGCCTCATTCCCGGCGCGGCCGCCGCGCAAAGCTATCCCGACCGGGTCGTGCGCATCATCAACACCTTCCCCGCCGGCGGCTCGGGCGACGCCGTGCTGCGCGTGGTGTTCGAGAAGGTGAGCGCGGCGCTCGGCCATCCCTTCGTCGCCGAGACGCGCACCGGCGCCGGCGGCTCGATCGGCACGGAGTTCGTCGCGAAGAGCGCGCCCGACGGCTACACGCTGCTCCTCGGCACCGCGAGCACCTTCGGCACCAACTCAGCCACCATGCCGAAGCTCTCCTACGACGCGATACGCGACTTCACGCCGGTGGTGATGATCGCCACCACGCCCTACCTGCTACTCGTGCATCCGTCGGTGCCGGCGAGCACGGCGAAGGAGTGGGTCGCCTACGCGAAGGCGAATCCCGGCATACTGAACTATGGGTCGTTCGGCAACGGCAGCTCCAACCAGCTCGCCTATGAGCTCTTCAAGCAGGTCGCCGGCATCGAGGTGGTACACGTCCCCTACAAGGGCGGCGCGCCGCTCATCACCGCACTCCTGGCGGGCGAGGTGCAAAGCTCGCTCGACGTCTACGCTACGGCGAATGCGCACCTGCGCGCGGGCAAATTCCGCTTGCTCGGCGTGGCGAGCGCCAAGCGCTTCTCGCTCCTGCCGGAAGCGCCGACACTCGCCGAGCAGGGATATCCGGTGGAAGGCGGCACTTTCTTCGCCATCCTCGGCCCGGCGAAGATGCCACGCGAGGTGGTCGATACCCTCAACCGCGAGGTGAACCGGGCGCTTCAGCTGCCGGACGTCCGCGAGCGCCTTACCGCGCTCGGCACGGAGATCGCCGGCGGCACGCCGGAAGCGCTTGCCGGGACGATCGCCAAAGAAGTGCAGAAGTGGTCGAAGCTCGTGAAGGAGCGCGACCTCAGGTTCGAGTGACCGTCCGCAGGTCGACGAAGCGCTTGGCCTTTGCCTGGGCGGGATCGTAGATCTCGCGCGCATCGACCACCTCCACGCGCGCGCTCACGCGCGTCACCTCCAAGGCCCGCGCTGCGACCTGCGCAACCAGTTTGTGGTCACGACACGCGATGCGCACCACCAGCTCATCCATCGAATAGGGATCGGCCTCGTTCTCCCGCCGCACGACGATCTGGAACTCGTCCAGGCCCTCCATCCCGGCGAGCGCCGCGACGAGCGCACCGGGGTTGACGAGCATGCCTTTCACCTTGACGAGGTCGCCGCCGCGCACGACCGGCCCGACCACCCGCTCGCTGCTGCGGCCGCAGTGCGGGCACGGCTCGCGCGTGATGCTCACGGTGTCGCCGACCACGAAGCGGACCAGCACCGTGCCGCGCCGATCGAGGTGCGTCACCGCCAGCATGCCGCGCTCGCCGTCGGGCAGGCGGCGACCGGTCGCCGGGTCGACCACCTCGTGGTACTGGATCTCGGGCGCGGGGTTATGCCAGTCGCCCTCCTCGCGGCACTGCGCGAACGCGCCGAGCTCCGTGGACCCGTAGCGGTCGAAGACGGTCGTGCCGGCAGCCCTGAGGTCGCGTAGGCAGCGCCTGAGCTCCTCGCGCATCTCCGGCGTGGTGGCCTCGCCGCTGATCGCGCACATGCGCACGCTGCTGAAGTCGGCGGCGAGCTCCTTCGCCCGCAGGAGCACACGCCGCACGAAGCTCGGCACGCCCCACAGCACGCTCACGCGGTGCACTTGCACCGTGCGCACGGCATAGTCGAGCGGCCGATGCACGTCGAAGCCGCCGTGCGCCGATCCCGGCAGCGCCGCGCAGATAGTGGCGCCGGCGGCATACGCATTGGTTACCGAGCGCAGGAACGCGCCCATCGGTGCCGGCGTGAGCGGAAAGAGATTCGCGATCACATCGGTCTCGCGGATACCCGAGATCTCAGCCACGCGCCGCGATTGGAAGAGGTAGGCGTGGTAGTCGTGAGTGGTGTTGTAGACCGGCGTCGGCTCCGCGGTCGAGCCGGTGGTATAGATCACTTCCCAAAGCGCGCGCTCGTGCAGCGGCAGGTCGGGCACGCGCAGGCGGAACGCCTCCGGATCAGCCATCAGGTCCTGCTTGGAAGTGAGCGGCAGGCGCTCCAGGTCATCGACGCCGCGGATCGTGCCTACGTCCACGCCGGCTTCAGTCCAGCGCCGCCGGTAATAGTCGTGGCCGCGCGCGCAGAGCGCGAGCATGTGCCGCAGGCGCTCGTCCTGCGTGCGCTGCATTTCGCTCTTAGCCGCCGCTGGCGCGCGCCTTCTTAACGTCTTCGCAGCTGCGCGCGACCTTCTCGGTGTTGATCGCTTCCACGTCGCTCATGCCGATGCCGTCCGGCAGCGACGCGTCGCGCTTCACGTTGCCGACATAGAAGTTGTAGAGCGCCATGTTGTCGCACGCGCGTACTTTGGTCGGGCCGGTCGGACCTTCGAATTGCACGGTGCCAAGCGCCTTCCTCACCGCGTCGACGTCGTCGGTGCCGGCCTTGCGCATGCCCTCGACGAGCATCTTTCCGGCGACGTAGCCGACCGCGGTCGAGCCGGTGGGATAGGTCTTCATGCGCTTCTCGATCTCGGCGGCGAAGGACTTCGATTTCGGCGTGTTGATGGCATAGAACGGATACCACACGGTGCCCATGGTGTTCGGCGGCAGCGAGTCCTTCAGCGCACCCATCTTGGCGAGGTCCAGGCCGTGGGTGAAGAACTGCGTCTTGCCGCTGAAGAGGCCGAAGTCGCGCGCCGAGCGCAGGAAGTTGACAAGATCCGCGCCGAACATGCCGCCGACCACGAGGTCGACCGGCTGCGCCTGCAGCGCGGTGACGTGCGGGCCGAAATCGGTGGCGCCGAGCTTGTGCATCTCGGTGCGCACCACCGTGATGTCGGGACGCGCCACTTTCAGGCCGGCGATGAAGTCGGCGGCGAAGTGCTGGCCGTATTCGTAGTCGGGTGCGATCACCGCGATGCGCTTGATGTCCGGGCGCGACTTGAGATGCTCGGCCATCACGCGGCCAATCTCGACCGTGGAAAGATTCGCGCGCGCGACGTAGTCGTGGCCCGCCTCGCCGGTGAGGCGCTTGGTGGTGGCGAAGCCGCCGTTCACGAGCACCTTGTATTCCTTGCCGAGGTTGCCTACCGCCACCGCCGCGCCGCTATGGATGCCGACGGTGACGTACTTGATCTTCTCCTCGAGGATCATGCGCCGTGCCTCGGTGACGGCCTTGTCGACCGAGCCGCCCATGTCGGCGGTCACCACCTCGAACTTGCGGCCCTTGAGTCCGCCCTCCGCGTTGGCTTCGTCGACCGCGATCTGGAAACCGGTACGGATGCTGTCGGCGATGAACGCGAAGCCGCCGCTGTAGATGTCGATCAGGCCGAGCTTCACCGGCTCCTGCGCCATAGCGCCAGTCGCGCCGAGCGCAAGCCCAATCGCCCAGATGAATGACTTCATCGTTCGCCTCCTCAATAGGTTCGATCAATTGTCTGGACAAGGCTCTCCCGTTGTCAAGGCGCTTCCCGTATATTGGGCCGGCGTGATCGACTTCGTCGTCCAGCACCTCGCGTGGGTGCAGAACCCCGTCGTGGTGGCGCGCCAGCTCCTCGCGGGCATCTCGAACGGCATGCTGCTCTTCCTCATCTCCGCGGGTTTGTCGCTCATCTTCGGCGTGCTTCGCATCATCAACTTCGCGCACGGCGCGTTCTTCATGATCGGCGCCTTTATCGCGGTGAGCGCGAGCGGGCTTGCCCCGGGCGGTATCGGAGGCTTCGCCGCGGCGCTGCTTGGCGCCGCGGCCGGGCTCGCGCTGCTAGGCGTCGCGCTCGAGACCGGGCTCCTGCGGCGCATCTACCGCGCGCCGCACGAATACCAGCTGCTCCTTACCTTCGCGCTGGTCTTCATTCTCGGCGACGCGGCGAAGCTGATCTGGGGCCGCGAGGACAACTCCGTCGCGGTGCCGGAGATGCTCGCCGGCGCCACGCGCGCCTTGGGTCTCACCTTCCCGACCTATCGCCTGTTCCTCATCGTCATCGGCATCGGCGTCGCCGCCGCATTGTGGCTCGTCCTGCACCGCACGCGCTGGGGAGTCTTCGTGCGCGCGGCGACCATGGACCGCGGCATGCTGAGCGCGCTCGGGGTGAATACGCGCTGGCTCTTCACCGCCGTATTCGCCGCCGGCGCCGCGCTCGCCGGTCTGGGCGGCGCGCTCGCGGCGCCGATCGTGGCCGTCGGCCCGGG
>Ga0136846_1224490_pt1 | contig 27229 bp, 29 predicted proteins | sample HopSoiMetagenom2_FD_96841 | JGI IMG/M metagenome (GOLD analysis project Ga0136846, IMG submission 96841) | Grasslands soil microbial communities from Hopland, California, USA - 2 Assembly 2016 (version 4) | ecosystem: Environmental > Terrestrial > Soil > Grasslands | place: USA: Hopland... | reverse complement strand
TTCCTGGACGGCGCCTCGTTGCCGGAGGAGCTGGCGATCAGCGCGGCGGAGCTCGGCTATCCGGCACTGGCAGTCACGGACCACGATGGGGTCTACGGCTCCCTCGAGTTCGCGCATGCAGCGAAGCACTTCGGCGTGCGTCCCATCACCGGTGCCGAGCTGACGCTCGCCGACCGTTCGCACGTGACGGTCCTCGTCGAGACGGCGAAGGGCTACGCGAACCTCTGCCGGCTGATCACCACCGCGCATGCTCACACGCGGCCGGAAGGAAAGGAGACGCAGCCGCCGGCCGATCCCGCCCTCGACCAGAAGCTCCTGGAGGAGCTGAACGAAGGGCTCGTCTGCCTCTCCGGCTGCGCGCGCGACGGCCTCGCAGTGCGCAACCCGAACGGCGCTGCGCGGCTCGCACAGGTGTTCGGCCGCGAACGGTTCTTCGTCGAGCTTCAGCGCCCTTATGCCCGCGGTGACGCGCGCAGGAACGCCGGTCTTCGCGACCTCGCCTCGTCACTCGGCGTCCGGACGATCGTCACGGGAAACGTGCACGCGCACAATCTGCGCCGGGCGGCCCTTCAGGACGTCCTCGTCGCCATTCGCCACCGGAGCTCGCTCGAGGGCTGCGAGGCCGAGCGCCGTGGCAACCACGAAAGCGTCCTGCTCTCGCCGGCGGAGATGGTCGAGCGCTTCCCAGAGGATCGTGCCGCAGTCGCCCTCACGGTCGAGCTGGCCGACCGGCTGCGGTTCGACCTGACCGAGGAGCTCGGCTACCGGTACCCCGACTTCTCCGACAGCCCCGAACCGGCAATCTTGCAGCTCGCTCACGTCTGCAATCGCACGTTCGAGGACCGCTATCCGAGAGGTCACAACCTCCGCCGCGAAGCGCGCACGCGACTCGAAGAGGAGCTGAAGCTGATCGACGAGCTCGGGCTCGCAGGCTTCTTCCTGCTCCACTGGGACGTGCTCGAGCTCGCACGCGAATGCGCGCTCGAAGTGCGCGGGCGCAACTCCCCTCGACACTCACTGCCCCCGGGACGCGGGCGCGGCTCTTCTGTCGGCTCGCTCGTCTGTTACCTCACCGGTCTCTCGCACGTCGATCCGGTCGGCGCCGAGCTCTCGCTCGGCCGCTTCCTGAATCGCGAGCTCGATTCCGTTCCGGACATCGACCTCGACTTTCCGCGCGACATTCGCGAGAAGCTGATCGTGGCCGTCACCGAGCGCTACGGGCGCGAGCATGCGGCACTCGTCGCATCGTTCTCGACGTACCGCTCGCGTGGCGCGATCCGCGACGTCGGCAAGGCGCTCGGCCTTCCCTACGCAGAGCTCGAGCGGATTGCCCGCGTCTCGGAAGGCTGGAACGCGAAACGTGTTGCCGAGGAGCTGCAGCAGCTTCCCGACGCAGACCGCAAGCTGCTCTCTCCGCGCTGGCGCGCCTTCGGTGAGCTCTGCCACGAGATCGCCGGGCTGCCGCGTCACATCTCCCAGCATCCGGGCGGGATGGTGATCTCCTCGCGGCCGCTCGTCGAGCTCGTCCCTGTCCAGCCAGCTGCGATGGCCGGACGGCAGATGTGCCAGTGGGACAAGGACTCTTGCGCGGACGCCGGCTTTTTGAAGATCGACCTGCTCGGGCTCGGGATGCTCTCGGCGGTCGAGGATTGCGTCGACCAGATCGCACGGCTGCAGGGCACACCGATCGACCTCTCGCGGATCCCGCTCGACGACAAGGCCGTCTACGAGGAGATCCAGCGCGCCGACACGATCGGCGACTTCCAGATCGAGAGCCGTGCGCAGATGCAGAGCCTGCTGCGCACCCGTCCGGAGAACATCGACGACCTGACCGTGCAGGTCGCTCTCGTTCGTCCCGGGCCGATCCAGGGCAAGGCCATCCACCCGTACATCGAGCACCGCCAGCGACTTCGCGAGGATGCGGCGTTCGTTCCGCCGGCCGACCATCCACTGCTGGCGGACTGCCTGCGCTCGACGCTCGGCGTCGTCGTCTTCCAGGATCAGGTGCTCGATGTGGCGATCGCGCTCGCCGGCTTCAGCGTGGGGGAGGCCGAAGGCCTCCGCCGCGCGATGAGCCGCAAGCGCTCCCACGCCGCGCTCGAGGCATACCGCGAGCGTTTCGTCGAAGGCGCCCTGCGCAAAGGCGTCGACGCAGAGACGGCCGACATGGTCTACGACAAGCTCGTCGGCTTCTCCGGCTTCGGCTTTCCGAAGTCACATGCCGCCGCGTTCGGACTGCTCGCGTACCAGTCGGCGTGGCTGAGACACCACCACCCGGCGGAGTTCCTGTGCGCGCTCCTGAACGCTCAGCCGATGGGCTTCTACCCACCTGCGACGCTCGTCCGCGACGGGCAGCGGCGCGGAGTCGAAACGCGTCCGCCTGACGTGAACGTCAGCGCGGCCAGGTGCGCGCTCGAAAATGGTGCAGTTCGCATCGGCATCGACTACGTGAATGGAATCGGTGCAGAAGATGCCGCCGCTGTCGTCGCCGAGCGAGAACAGGGGGAACCGTTCGCCAGCGTCCGCGACCTGGCCCAGCGCACGCAGCTCTCGGCGCACGGTCTCGAGACGCTGATCGTCGCGGGTGCGTGCGACTGCTTCGAGCTGCCCCGTCGCCAGCTTCTCTGGCAGCTCGGCCTCGTGCCGCGTTCGCAAACAGTGCCCGGCTCGGGTGGAGAAGAGAAGCAGCTTGCTCTGCCGCTGGATCCGACCACGGCGACGCCCGAGCTGCCGGAGCCGACGGTCTGGGAACGCATGCTCGCCGACTACCGCACGACGAATCTGTCCGTCGGCGTACATCCCATGGAGCTGCTTCGTGCGCACTTACCGGCGGGGGTGATCTCGTCCCGCGATCTCGAGAACGCGCCGGATCGCGCGCAGGTGACGATCGCGGGAATGGCTGTCGCGCGCCAGCGGCCTGCGACTGCGAACGGCGTCGTCTTCATGCTGATCGAGGACGAGTTCGGCCCGGTCAACCTGATCGTCCCGCCGTCGGTCTACGAGAAGCACCGCGCAATCGTCCGCAGTGAGCCGCTCGTCCTCGCGCGAGGACGTTTCGAACGGATCGAGCGCAACCAGAACGTCCTCGTTCGCTCGCTCGAGACACTCGGGCCACTCGCGCGCCGGATCTCGGAGGAGTCCGAAGTGGGGACGAGCCTGCCGAGTGCACACCATTTCGGTCATCGCTGACTCAGTAGGCCTCCGTCGGCTTCTCCTCCGGAGACCGCTGTTCAATCGAGCGTCCATCCTGCGCGGCGAGGTTGAAGGCGGTGTTCACGAGCGCGACGTGGGTGAACGCCTGCGGGAAGTTTCCGAGCTGGCGCCGCGTCTCGGGGTCCCATTCCTCCGCGATCAGGCCGAGGTCGTTCCGGAGATCGAGGAGCCGCTGAAAGATCTCCTCGGCCTCCCTCTGGCGTCCCTGGAGCGCGAGGTTGTCGGCGAGCCAGAAGGTGCATGGAAGAAACGCACCCTCTCCCGGCGGCAGCCCATCGACGGACCGTGCCTCTTCGTCATGCGTGTACCGGTAGACGAGCTTGTCGCGCACCAGGACCCGCTCGATTGCCGCCACCGTCCCGACCATGCGGGAATCGTCCGCCGGGAGAAAACCGACGAGCGGGACGACGAGCAAACTCGCATCCAGCCTTTTCGAGCCATACGACTGCGTGAACGAGTTGAGCTCTTCGTCGAACCCCTTTTCACAAACCTCGCGGTGAATCTCGCTGCGGATCTTGCGCCAGCGTTCCACGGGGCCGGCGCGGCCGAAACGTTCGACGGCCTGGACGCCGCGATCGAATGCAACCCACGCCATCACCTTCGAGTGTGTGAAATGCCGCCGCGGGCCGCGTACCTCCCAGATGCCCTCGTCGGGCTCCTTCCACGCGTGCTCGAGGAAGCCAAGCAGCCGGCGTTGCAAGGACCATGCCTCCTTGGACATCTCCAGCTCGTTGACGCGGGCCTGGTGCAGCGCGTCGAGAACCTCGCCGTAGACGTCCAGCTGAAACTGTCCTGCGGCTGCGTTTCCGACGCGCACCGGCTGCGAGCCCTCGTAGCCCGGCAGCCAGGAGAGTGTGAGCTCGGACAATCGCCGCTCGCCGGCGACGCCGTACATGATCTGAAGCGCAGACGGATCTCCCGCGGCTGCGCGCAATAGCCAGACGCGCCAGGCACGAGCCTCCTCGAGATAACCGGCGTTGAGGAAGGCGAGGAGGGTCAGGGTCGCGTCGCGAAGCCAGCAGTAGCGGTAGTCCCAGTTGCGCTCGCCGCCGATCTTCTCCGGCAACGACGTGGTCGGTGCGGCGACAATGCCTCCGGTCGGCGCGTACGTGAGCGCCTTCAAGACCGCCAGCGAGCCCTGAACCTCGTCCTTCCACTTGCCGTGGTAACGGCACCGGCTCGCCCAGTCCTCCCAGAACGTCAGCGTCTCATCCAGCGCATGCTCCGCATCGATCGCGCGGGGCGGTCGCTCGTTCGACGGGTACCACGTGAGCGTGAACGGGATGCGGTCGCCCTTGCGCACGGTGAACTCTCCGATCGTGCGCATGTTCTCGCCTCGGTGCTCGACCGGTGTTCGGAAGGACAGGGCGTCCGGGCCTGCAACCGCAATGCGCGCGTCCGCGATGCGCCTCACCCACGGGATCGTCCCGCCGTAGTCGAAGCGAATGACGAGCTCCGAGACCATGTCGACGTGGCCGCGTACGCCCTCGACGATCCGCACGATGTCCGGCGCCTTCCCACGCGGTGGCATGAAGTCCAGCACACGAACCGCGCCCGTCTCCGTCTCCCATTCCGTTTCGAGCACGAGCGTGCGTGGTCGGTAGCGGCGGCCGCCCTCCCAGGAGTCACCCCGCGGTGCGACGATCCACCGGCCGTGGTCGGAGTCACCGAGAATCGCGGCGAAGCACGCGCCGGAATCGAAGCGCGGAAAGCACGCCCAGTCGATGGAGCCGTCTCGTCCGACGAGTGCCGCCGTCTGCAGGTCGCCGATCAAGCCATAGTCCTCGATCCTCGCCATCAGCGATCCTCGATCTCGAGCGCGAACCGACGGAAGCGGTGCAGCACCGCGCGGTTGAACGCGTGCTCGTACTCCTCCGCCGCGTCTGCGTCCAGGGTCGACGCGAAGTTGTCGCGAAGGTCGGCAAGCACCTCGGTTGCCGTCTCGACGAGGTCGACATAGTCCCCGTAGCGTTCTTCCGCCTCGCCGCGCTCGGCCTTGTTGTAAGAACGCTCGGCGGCGATGCAGTCCTCGATGAGACCGCGTTGCTCACGCTCGAAGAGATCGAGCTGCCGGTCGATCAGGTCGACAAAACGCACGCGACGCAGTCTCATGTCAGCTCACGGTAGAGCTCGAGGTGCGCGGCGGCCGCCGCGTCCCACGTGAGCGCCTCGCGAGCACGCCGCGCGCCGGCTCTTGCGGCCTCGAGCTCGATCGAGCTCTCGAGCAGCTCGCGAGCAGCGGCGGCGAGGGCGTCGACATCGCCGGCCGGGACGACGCGGCCGGCACCGAACCGCTCGATCGGCTCCGCGATTCCACCGACGTCGTAGGCCACTGCGGGCACTCCGGCGCCGAGTGTCTGCAGGAGTGCGCCGCTCTGGTCGAGCTCCGGTCGATAGGGGAAGAGTGCGACAGTCGCTTGCCCGAGTGCACGCTCGAGCTCCGCACGCGAGAGATAGCCGAGACGCCACTCGGCGAGGTCGCCGGCGGCGTTGCGATAACCGTTGACAGGCTCGATCGGGTCCCCTGCGACGAGCAGACGTGCGCCGTCGATCAGCTTCGTCGCCTCGATGGCGTCGCCGAGGCCCTTGTAGGGACGGATCGTTCCGAGGCACAGAAGCGTGTGGCCGTCGTCGTCCCGTGGCGGATCGCTCGGAAAGACAGGATGCGGGATGACTGCTGCTTCGACGCCGAGGGCCCTGAGGCTCTGCCGCCCGTGTTCGCTGTGGACGATGACGCGGTCGAAGCGCGCGAGCAGTTTGCGCCAGAGCGCGGTCTTCGCCGCCGTACGGCGCGGCAAGAGGTCATGGGCGGTGAACACTGCCGGGACACGCGGCCTGAAAAGCGCACGGTCAAGCTCGGGAGCGGCGAGCCACTGCATGTGCAGCAGGTCAGGCCGGCGTCGAAGCAGAGCCGCCATCCCCGGGACATGCTCCGCGGCCTTCAACGGCAGACGGAGCTTCGACCGCTTGAACGCCCGCGACGACAACGGGTAGAAGAGCTCGCTCCGCCGGTAGCCCTCCGGCTCCGGCGTCTCGCCAAAGCGGAAGCGAGACGTGACGAGCTCGACCTCCACACCCTGCCGGACAAGGGACTCGGCGAGCTCATGGTCGTAGGCCGGCGTGAAGGCCGGAGGGTCGGAGAGCACGACGCGCATCCGCAGTACAGTAGAACGCCTGCTTGTCCGGACCTGGAACCTCTTCCACGGGAACACTGTGCCGCCGGGCAGGAGGGCGTTTCTCAGGGAGATGGTGCGGCTCGCGAGCACAGACCGCCCCGACGTTCTCTGCCTGCAAGAGGTGCCCGTCTGGGCGCTCGACGAGCTCGATGACTGGAGTGGGCTGACGGCCGTCGGCGTCGTCGCCCAGCGCCCGACCTTCGGGCCGTTCCCGTCGACCGCCGAGGTGGGTCGGGTCGTCACCGCTCTCGACCACGGGCTGCTGCGCTCTGCATTCACCGGCCAGGCGAACGCGATCCTGCTCGGGCCTGCCCTCAGAGTGGTGGAGTCCCGCCATGTGATCCTGAACCCGTTTCGCTTTCGCCGTGCGCAGGCCAACCGCCTCGGGCTCGGTCTCGTCTCGAGGCTTGCCTGGGGGAAGGAACGCCGTGTTCTGCAGGCCGTGCGGGTTCGCAGAGGCGACGAGACACTGGTGATCGCGAACACGCACGTGACCGGCTCGCGTGACAAGCGCGTTCCCGACGCCGAGCTCCTGCGCGGCGCGGTGTTCGTCGACGGGCTGGCGCGACCGGACGAGCCGGTGATCCTGGGCGGCGACTTCAACCTCAGCGTGCGCAACTCACGGATGCTGGTCGATCTCACCGCTCCCGAGTGGGGCTTCGACGGCCCGACTCCGAGCGGGATCGATCATGTTCTCGTCCGTGGGCTCGAAGCAGGCGCACCGAGCGTTTGGCCGAAGCAACGGCGCGTGCTCGACGACAAGGTGCTCTCGGATCATGCACCGGTCGAGCGGGAGGTCGAATGACCTTCGCGGAGGCCCGTGGTGAGTTCCCGGTGCTCGAGCGCTTCGCGTATTTGAACGCGGGCACGCTCGGCCCGCTGTCACGTTCCACCCTTGCTGCAGCGGAGGAGCGTTTCCGATTCGACCAGGACCACGGACGAGGCGGCAAGGCGTGGTTCGAGAGCGTGCTCGCACTGCGCGCCACGATTCGCGAGCAACTGGCGACCCTGATCGGAACGACCCCGGACCGCCTGGCGCTCACCAGCTCGACGACCGACGGCTGCAACATCGTCGCGTCGGGCCTCGAGCTCGGTCCTGGAGACGAGGTCGTCACGACCGACTCCGAGCATCCGGGCCTGCTCTTGCCGCTCAATGTCTCGGGCGCGAAGGTGCGAGTCGCCGAGGTTGCGGCGCGGCCGACCCAGGCTGCGCTCGACACGATCATGTCGTCCGTCACACCGCGCACGAAGCTGATCGCCCTCTCGCACGTCCTCTGGACCACCGGGCAGGTGATGCCGGTGCACGAGCTTAAGCGCGAGAGCGGACTGCCGGTTCTCGTCGACGGTGCGCAGTCGGTCGGCGCAATCCCCGTCGACGTCGGCGACCTCGACTACTACACGGTTTCCTGCCAGAAGTGGCTCTGCGGCCCCGAGCCGCTCGGGGCGTTGTACGTGCGCGATCCTGAGCGCCTCGACATCGCGATCCCGAGCTATTTCGCCCAGAAGTCGATCGAACGCGACGGGACGTTCGTCCCCGCGGAGGGTGCTGCGCGCTTCGACTCCGGTTGGCTCGCTCCCGCGTCGCTCGCTGGGCTTCAGGCCGCGCTCGAGGGCGCGCCAGAGTGGCGCCACGACCGCGCGGCGCAGATCGCCGACCTCTGCCGGAGCGCGCTGCGCGAGCGCTACGAGCTGGTGGGCGACGGAACCGCGACGCTGGTCTCCTTCGTTCCGGCCGACGAGGCCTCCGCGGAGGCGGCGCGGCTCTACGAGGCCGGCGTCGTCGTGCGCGACCTTCCGGGGACCGGGTGGCTCCGTGCGTCGTGCGGCTGGTGGAACAACGAAGCCGACGTCGAGCGCCTGGTCGATGCTCTGTCGAGTTGAGTGTCAGGCAGCCGAATCGGCGGTGCGCAGGCCTAGCTCCGGAGCGATCGGCTGCATCGCCTCGACGACGTTGCGAATGTGGTCGTCGAGCTCGAGACCGAGGCCTTCGGCGCCTGCATACACCTCGTCTCTGTGCACGCCCGCCGCGAACGACGGCTGCTTCAGCTTCTTCTTGACCGACTTGGGCTCGAGGCCGTCGATTCCGGTTGGACGTACGAGGCCGCAGGCATGCACGAATCCGGACAGCTCGTCACAGGCGAACAACGTCTTCTTCAGCTGGGTGTCCCGCGGCATCTCGAGATGCTCGGCGTGGGAGAGCACGGCCTCGATCACCTCGTCGGGATAGCCCTCCTCGCGGAGGATCGGAGCGCCGTCCTGCGGGTGCTTGTCGAGCGTGGGATGGATCTCGTAGTCGAAGTCGTGCAGAAGGGCGACGACTCGCCAGAGCTCCTCGTCCTCGCCGAAGTGCCTCGCGTACCACGCTGTCGAGGCCTCGACCGCGAGCGCATGACGCAGCAAAGCCTCACTCTTCGTGTGCTTGGTGAGGGTCTCCCAGGCCCGTTCGCGAGTCGGTTCCACGGCGTGGGTAGGCTACCGCGATGTCTCAGACCGCCGTCATCGGGCGCGCGGCAGAATGCTTCGTGATCGAAGGCGGACGGCCGCTGCAGGGCCGCATCCGGGCCGCCGGGAACAAGAACGGAGCGCTGCCCATCCTGGCCGCGTGCCTGCTCACCTCCGAGCCTGTCGCGCTCCATAACGTTCCGCGGATCGCCGACGTCGAGACGATGCTCGAGCTCCTGAACGACGTCGGAGCCGAAGCGGACTGGACCGGGCCGAACGATGTTCGGGTGCACGCCTCAGACGTGACGAAGCACGAGCTCGACGAGGAGCTCTGCAGCAGGATGCGCGCCTCGTTCCTGCTGGCGGGCCCGTTGCTCGCGCGTCTCGGCACGGTGAGCGTCCCACCTCCGGGCGGGGATGTGATCGGGCGGCGGCGGCTCGATCCGCACATCCATGCCTTCCGGGAGATGGGCGCCCAGATCGAGGTGGGCCGGCGCTACGAGATGCGAGGCGGTTCGCTCAAGGGCCACCACATCTTCCTCGACGAGGCGAGCGTGATGGCGACCGAAAACGCGGTCATGGCCGCCGCGATCATTCCCGGCGAGACCGTGATCGGCAACGCTGCATGTGAGCCGCACATCCAGGATCTCTGCCGGTTCCTCCAGTCACTCGGCGCACAGATCGAAGGGATCGAGTCGAATGTCCTGCGCATCACCGGCGTCGACTCCCTCCGAGGTGGTGAGTGGGAGATCGGCCCGGACCACATCGAGGTGGGAAGCTTCGTCGGGCTCGCAGCGATCACGGGCGGCGACGTGACGATCGACGCAGTCAACCAGGCCGACCTCGTTTCGATCCTGCACAGCTTCGAGAAGTTCGGCGTTCACGTCGAACGTGGGGACGACTTCGTGCGCGTGCCGCCTCGGCAAGAGCTCGTCATCCAGGATGATCTCGGCGGTCACATCCCGAAGATCGAGGACGGGCCCTGGCCCGCGTTTCCCTCCGACCTCACATCTGTGGCGCTCACCATCGCGACGCAGTCGGCCGGGACGATCCTCATGTTCGAGAAGATGTTCGAGAACCGTCTCTTCTTCACGGACAAGCTCGTGAGCATGGGCGCGCGCATCATCCTCTGCGACCCGCACCGTGCGGTCATCACGGGACCGTCGAAGCTCAGCGGGCAGCGCATGGAGAGCCCGGACATCCGTGCCGGGATGGCGATGCTGCTGGCGAGTCTCTGCGCGGAGGGATCGTCGACGATCGGCGCCGTGTACCAGATCGACAAGGGCTACGAACGGATCGACGAGCGCCTCCGCACGCTCGGTGCGCAGATCGAACGCGTCGACGCCTGACACCGACCGACCGGGTACGCTCCGTCCCCATGGCTGCGACCGGACAGGGCCGCGCAAGCGCGCGGGTCAAGGTTGGCGGGCGCGGCGAGACCAACGTCGCGACCGGCCTGCCGGTGCTCGATCACCTGCTGGCGACGCTGGCGGTCTACGCGTCCTTCGACCTCACGCTCGACGTCGAGCCGGGTTCCCCGGAGCGGGAGATCACCGCGGCGGCGCGGTCGCTCGGCGAAGCCCTGCACGGACCGCTCCGCGCTGACGGTGCCCGGGGTCATGGCTCGGCGGTCGTTCCTGCCGACGAGGCGCTCGCGCACGTGGCGCTCGAGGCATCCGGACGGCCCCTGCTCGTCTCGAACGTGGACCTCTCCCAGGCGCGGATCGCGGGGCTCGCCGGAGATCTGGCCGCTCGCTTTCTGGAGGAGCTTGCACAGACCGCCGGCCTCACCCTGCACGTGCGGCTCGTCGAGGGAAAGGACACGCAGCACGTCCTCGAAGCGATCTTCAAGGCGCTCGGCGTCGCGCTCGCGCAGGCTTGCCGACCGCGAAGGAGGAAAGAGGAATGAAAGAAGTGGTACGCACCGAGACCGCGCCCGCACCGTTTCAGGGGGCGCCATATTCCCAGGCGATCAAGGCGAACGGGCTCGTGTTCGTCGCCGGCCAGGTCGCGCTGAAGCCGGGAGACCACGAGATCACCGGCGAAACGATCCAGGAGCAGACCGAACAGGCCCTCGCCAATCTCGGTGCGATCCTCGAGGCCGCAGGAAGCGGCTTCGACCGGCTCGTCAAGACGACCGTCTTCCTCCAGCGCCTCGATGACTTCCAGGGCATGAACGAGGTGTACGCAACGAAGGTGGGCGACCAGCCGCCCGCCCGCTCGACCGTCGAGGTCGCCAAGCTCCCATCGGGCGCGCTCGTCGAGATCGAGGCAATCGCCCTGATCTAGCCGTGGACCGGACAATCGAGGACTTCGTGCGAGGCCTGGGCCTCGACGCGTACCTCGTCGGCGGAGCGGTCAGGGACGAGCAGCTCGGGCTCGAGTCGAAAGATGCGGACTTCCTCGTCCCCGGCGTCGACTACGACGGCCTCCGCGCCGCACTCGAGCAACACGGCAGGGTGGAGGACTTCGAGGTTGCGGGCCGTCGAGTCGGCGCGCGTCTCTATCCGAAGGACCGCCGGGTTCGGGCCCTCGCACCGGCGGGGATCGAGTTCGCGCCGCCGCGTGCCGAGCGCAGCACCGGCCCCGGCCGCCACGACTTCGAGATCGTCTCCGACCCGGGCATCTCGATCGTGGACGATATGCAGCGCCGCGACTTCACCGTGAACGCGATGGCAAAGCGGCTTGCAACCGGCGAGGTCGTCGACCCGTTTCATGGCGCCGAGGATCTGAAGAACGGCGTGCTCCGCACCGTGCGCCCGCGGAGCTTCGCCGAGGACCCCCTCCGGCTGGTGCGCGGGCTTCGGCTCGTCTCGCAGCTCGGTCTCGAGCCGGACGAGGACACCCTGAGCCAGATGCGCGAGGCGGCCCCAAGCGTTCAACTCGTGTCCGCCGAGCGCGTCGGTGGCGGTCTGCACTCGGACGGAATGGGAGAGCTCTCGAAGTTGCTCCTCGGCAGCGAGCCCGCCAGGGCCCTGCGTCTCGCGCGCGACACGGGCGTCCTCACCGCACTGCTCCCGGAGTTCGAGCCGACGCTCGGCTTCGAGCAGAACAGCACGCGCCAGCATCTGCCGCTCGACGAGCACATCTTCGCCGTCGTCCAGGCTGCAGCCGATGCGAACGCGCCCCTGACGGTGCGCCTCGGCGCGCTTCTGCACGATCTCGGGAAGCCGCAGGCGAACGGGAGCCACGCAGAGCGGAGCGCCGGCCTCGGAGCCGCGGTGCTGCGCAGGCTTCGCTACCCGACCCGACTGCGCACCTACGTGACGCGCCTCGTGCAAGCGCACTCCTTCCCGCTCGAGAACATCGATGAGCTCTTCGCGCGCCGTTTCCTCCGCAAGCACGGAGACGAGCTTGCGTTCGACCTCGTCACGCACAAAGAGGCGGACCTGCGCGGAAAGCAGGTCGCGCAGGAGGAGCTCGACGCTGTGGCTAGGCTGCGCGCCCTGCTCGAACAGGAGCGTGCGCAGCCGCACCGCCTGACCGACCTTGCCGTCGACGGTGCAGACCTGATCGCGCTGGGTTACGACGAAAGCCCCGCGGTCGGAGAAACGCTCGAGGCGCTGCTCGACGCCGTGGTCGAGGACCCTGCGCTCAACACACGCGACGAGTTGATCGGGCGCGCCCGGGCTCGGCTCACGTGAGCGCGGCCCTCATCCCCTGGACGGCAGGAGAGCCGTACACAGTCGCCTTCTCGACACGTCGGGGCGGAGTGAGCAGCGGGCCTTTCGAGTCGCTCAATCTCGGGCTGCGCACGCACGACGAGCCGGCGAACGTCGACGAGAACCGGCGCCGGCTCTGCGAAGCCCTCGGCGCAGATGCCGGACGGCTCGCCATGAACCGTCAGACGCACTCTGCGCTCGTGAACCGCGCGCAACCGGCCGAACGCGGCCGCGACGGCGACGGTCTCTGGACAGACGAGGGTGGCGTGCCCCTGCTGGCGCTCTCCGCCGATTGCCTGCCGATCGCCCTCGCGCGGCAGAACGGGAGTAGTCCCGGGCTGGCGGTGCTGCACGCCGGCCGGATCGGTCTGCTCGCCGGGATCGTCGAGGCAGGCGTCGCCGCTCTCGGCGGGAAGGTCGCAGCGGCTATCGGGCCGGGAATCGGCCCGTGCTGTTACGAGGTGGGCGACGAGATCGCCGGTGCCTATCGCGCGCGCTTCGGCAGCAAGGCAGTTCGCGGCCGCAATCTCGATCTCTGGTTTGCAGCGGAACGACTGCTGCGTGACGCGGCTGTCGAGTCGATCGAACGCCTGGATATCTGCACCGCCTGCGATCCGGAGCAATTTTTCTCGCACCGCCGCGACGGCCCGAACACCGGAAGGCAAGGAGTGATCGGCTGTGTCGCCTGAGGTCATCCGTGCGAACTACGAGCGCATCCGTGCGGAGGTCGGCGAGACCGTGACGGTCGTTGCGGCGACGAAGTACGTCGCGCTCGCCGACCTGGGCATGCTCGCGGAAGCCGGCATCGAGGTCGTCGGTGAGAACCGCGCGCAAGATCTCGAACGCAAGCACGCCGAGTACGGCGACGCGTTCCGCTGGCATTTCATCGGACACCTCCAGTCGAACAAGGTGAAGGTGATCAATCGCATCTGCGAGCTCGTGCATTCACTGGACTCCGAGTCTGCCGCCCGCCGGCTGACCGTTCCGGCCCTCGTCGAGGTCAACCTCGCAGGCGAGTCGTCGAAGTCGGGGATCGAGCCCGATCAGCTCCCGGCGTTCCTCTCGTCCCAGACTGACGTGCGCGGCTTGATGACGATGCCTCCCGCCACGGGCGATCCCCAGTCGTCGCGCCTCTACTTCCGGCGCCTCCGCGAGCTCGCCGAGGAGCACGGCCTGGGCGAGCTGTCCATGGGGACGAGCCAGGACTACAACGTCGCTGCGCAGGAGGGAGCGACCCTCGTCCGCGTGGGCTCAATCCTGTACGGGGAGTAAGATTTCGCGCGAGATGGGCTTTGCGGACGTGTGGAACAAGACACTCGTCTACTTCGGCATCGCCGAGGAAGAGGATTGGGACGAGGCCGACTACGTCACCGACGAGGACCTGCAGCGAAGCTATGCCGAGCGCCCGAACGTGCGGCGGCTCGCCCCTCGCCGGCGAGAGCGCGAGTTCGACGATTGGACCGATCCCGAGCCCACGAACGACCGGACGGCCGTACTGCGGCCCCGGGTCGCCGCCGTCCCGTCGCCTGCCTCCGTCCGGGTGCACCTGGTCGTGCCGCGAAGCTTCAACGATGCGCAGCAGATCGCCGACAAGTTCAAGGAGTCGATCCCGGTGATCCTCAATCTCCAGAGCTCCGACCAGGATCTCTCGAAGCGCCTGATCGATTTCGCGAGCGGGCTCACCTACGCCCTCGACGGGGGCATGCAGCGTGTCGCCGACAAGGTGTTCTTGCTGACGCCGCGAAATGTCGAAGTGTCCGCCGAGGAACGCGCACGCTTGCTCGAGCGCGGCGGCTTCTTCAACCAGGCGTAGGAAACCGGCCATCCATGCCGAAATGACGGGGATGGCCTCCGTTGCCATGCTCGGCTTGCTCTACGACGCGGTCGACAGCGTCGTGAGCTTCGTGCAGGTCTTCATCTACGTCTATTCGATCCTGATCCTCGCCTACATCATCACCTCATGGGTGCGGCTGCCGTACTCGCTCTGGCTGAACAGGATCCAGCGCTTTCTCTACGACGTTTGCGACCCGTACCTCCGGCTCTGGCGCCGGATCCTGCCGACCTTTGGACCGCTCGATCTCTCACCGGTCGTCGGCGTCGCGTTCCTCTACATCATCTCGAACATCCTCAGCCGGCTGCACTGAAAGGGGGAGACTCATGACACTCGCTCCCGTCGAGATCCGACATGTCAAACCCGGAAAAAGCCTCATCGGCGGTTACAAGAAACGGGCGATCGACGACCTGCTCGACGAGATCGCCGCCAGCTACGAAGACGTCTGGCGCGAACGCGCCGACCTCGCGGACAAGGTCGAACAGCTCGAGGACGATCTGGTGCGCTTCCGCGAGCTCGAGGGCCTGTTGCGAACGACGCTCGTGTCCGCGGAGAAGGCGGCCGTCACGCTGAAGGACCAGGCTCGTAGGGAGGCGGATCTGATCGTCGAGGAGGCCCGGTCCGAAGCCCGGGCGATCACGCGCACCGCGCGCGGTGACCACGACCGGCTCCTGGTCGAGGTGCGGCGTCTGCGTGCCCTGCTTCAGGCTGCTCTCGCCCTGGTCGACGAACAGCCGCCGGCCGAGGTCGAGGCGGCATAGGCCGGAGCTAGACTCCCTGCATGGAAGCCCTTTCCACGCGGCTGAGGCTCCGCGTCTCGCCGGGTGCGACACGCGGTGGCGTCGTCGGTCGCCACGGTGATGCGTGGAAAGTGCGAGTCGCTGCGCCGGCCGAGGGCGGGCGCGCGAACGACGCCGTGGTGCGACTGCTCGCAGAGGCGCTTGCGCTGCCCCGCGACGCGGTGACACTCGTTTCGGGTCACGGCGCGCGGGACAAGATCGTCCGATTGACAGGTCTCGGCCCATCGCAGATCGAGCAGCGTCTGACCGCGGCGGCCGGAGAGGAGCGACGTTGACGATCGACACAGAGCGGTTCCGCAGCGTGCTTCTCGAGGAGCGCACGCGGGTCCAGGCTGCGCTCGAGAACCTCCGCGAGGAGACGGCGGGCAGCCTGAGAGACGACGCGGGCGAGGAGTCGGCCTACGACAACCACCTCGCCGATACGGCGACCGAGACGTATGACCGAGAGCTCGACTACACCCTGGAGGAGAACTCCGAGCACGTCCTCGGGGAGATCGAAGCGGCGCTCGGGCGCATCGAGGGCGGCACCTACGGCATCTGCTCGAACTGCGGCAAGCAGATTCCCGAAGAGCGGCTCGAGGCGCTTCCCTGGGCAACGTTGTGCATCGACTGCCAGCGCAACCTGGAGCACGGTTGACGGAGCGCGTCACGCCTCGACCAACCGACATTCGAGTCGGTTCGACGACGGACGGACTAACACCGATCTCGGTTGCCGAGCGCAACTACGGTGCAAGCTGGCCGCAGTGGCTCAGCCTCGGCTCGGTCGCGCTCGCCGCTCTGGGTGCGGACCAGTTGACGAAGTCGATCGTGACCAGCCGCCTCGACTTCAATGACCAGGTGCACGTCGCCGGTCCTTTTTCGATCCACCACGTCACCAATTCGGGAATCGCCTTCGGCCTCTTCGCGAGCGCAACCTCGCTCGTGATCCTGCTGACCGCGCTTGCGGTCGCGTGGATGCTCTACTTCTTCGCCCGTTCGGGATCACGTCATCCCGTGCTTCCGGTCGCACTGGGCCTCGTGATCGGCGGCAGCGTCTCGAATCTGCTCGATCGTGTGCGGCTCGGCCACGTCACGGACTTCCTCGACTTCCGCTACTGGCCGGCGTTCAACCTCGCCGACACGTTCATCGTCGTCGGCGTCGCGGCCTTGCTGATGGCCCTGGTGGCCTCGGATCGAAAGGCGACGACGCAGCGAGGAGTCGTCGCGTCTCACATCCGACGAGGGGAGTAGTGACCCCGGCCGGCCAGCGACAGCGCGCGCGCTGTCGCGTGGAGGCCGCGCAGGCTTTGCCTGTGGCGCCGTCCTCGACGCGTGCGTGAAAGTCCGCGTTCCTGACGAGGCTGCGGGCGAGCGGCTCGACCGCTTTCTCGCCTCGCTCCCGGAGGTCGGCTCGCGGAGCGTCGCCGAACGCCTGCTCGAAGCACAGGCTGTGCTCGTCGATGGGAAGTCGATCGCCAAGAGCAGGCGACTCGTCGGCGGGGAGGAGCTCGAATTCGACCCGCCGGAGCTTGACGGGGCCGCGGAGCTCGTTCCCGAGCCGATGGATCTCCGCATCGCCTACGAGGACGACGATCTCGTCGTCGTCGACAAGCCGGCCGGCCTTGTCGTTCACCCTGCCCCAGGACATGCAACCGGGACACTCGTCCACGGGCTGCTCGAGCACGACGTCGCCGGCGGAGACGCCGACCGGCCCGGCATCGTGCACCGGCTCGACCGTGATACGTCGGGACTCATGGTGGTCGCGCGCTCGGAGGAGGCGCACAGCCGGCTACAGGAGCTCGTGCGCCGCCATGAGCTCGATCGTCATTACGTCGCGCTCGTCGTCGGGCGGCCACGGTCGCGCAGCGGCCGGATCGAAGCGCCGATCGGCCGCGACCGGCGCGATGCTCTACGCCATTCACTCGATACCGATACACCCCGCGATGCGGTCACCCACTTCGCGGTCCGTGAGCTCCTGCCGCGCCACTCGTTGCTCGAGATCCGGCTCGAGACGGGCCGGACGCACCAGATCCGCGTCCACCTCGCGGCGATCGACCTGCCGGTTGCCGGAGATCCCCTCTACGGCCGGGCTCGCGAGCTCGGGCTCGACCGCCAGTTCCTCCATGCCGGCCGGCTCGCCTTCCCACACCCGTTCAGGGACGAGCGGCTGGACGTGGAGTCGCCGCTTCCTCCCGATCTGACCGCTGCTCTGGAGCGCGCCAGGCTCGAGAGGTAGCCGCAGCCGCTAGAATGCAGCGGTTTTTCGCACCCGACCCGGCGGATCAACCTGGGTGGCGGTGCCGGCGCTAGACGGATGCCGGTTCCAGCCAGGCCCGCCGGAAGCACTGACAACTAACCAGAAAGGGGACCTGATCCCGATGTCCGTCGTCTCTATGCGCGAGCTGCTGGAGGCTGGAGTCCACTTCGGCCACCAGACGCGACGCTGGAACCCAAAGATGCGCCGCTTCATCTTCACGGAGCGGGGAGGCATCTACATCATCGACCTGCAGAAGACGCTCCAGTTGCTGGAAGAAGCGCATGAATTTGCCCGCAACATCGCGGAGCGCGGCGGCTCGATTCTCTTCGTCGGCACGAAGAAGCAGAGCCAGGGCGCCGTCGAGGAGCAGGCGAAGCGCGTCAACATGCCGTACGTCAACCACCGCTGGCTCGGTGGGCTCCTGACGAACTGGCGCACGATCTCCGACCGCATCGACCGGCTGCACGAGCTGCGCCGCTTGAAAGAAGAGGGCCAGCTCGACCTGCTGCCGGCGAAGGAACGCATTTCGATGCTCGGCGAGCTGGAGAAGCTCGAGGAGAACCTCGGTGGTGTCGCCGACATGAAGCGGCAGCCGGACGCCATCTTCATCGTCGATCTGCGCAAGGAACAGCTCGCGGTGCGCGAGGCGAAGCGGCTGAACCTGCCCGTCGTGGCGCTCGTCGACACGAACTGCGATCCCGACGAGGCCGACTACGTCATCCCCGGCAACGACGACGCGATTCGCTCCTGCGACCTGATCGTCCGCGCGATCGCAGACGGGATCGCCGCGGGACAACAGAAGGCGACTCCCGCCGACTTCGCGCCGGCGCCCGCGACCAACGGGGCCGCGTCCGAGGTGCCGGCGTCCGGGTCTCCGGCCGACGTGGCGGCCGAGGAGGAGGTCTCGCCCAAGGAGGAGCCGACTGCCGAGGAGGGCCGCACGGATGGCTGAGATCTCAGCAGCACTCGTCAAAGAGCTCCGCGACCAGACCGGCGCGCCGATGATGGACTGCAAGCGCGCGCTGCAGGAGACGAACGGCGACATGGAGGCCGCAGTGCGAGTCCTCCGGGAGAAGGGCATGGCGGGCGCGGCCAAGCGCTCCGACCGGGAAACGCCCGAAGGCAAGGTCGGGTACCGGCTGGCCGATGAAAACAAGCGAGGCACCATGGTTGCGGTCGGCTGCGAGACCGAGCCCGTCTCGAACAACGAAGAGTTCCTCGCTTTTGCCGAGAAGGTGCTGAAGGCCGTCGAGGCCGACGGCCCCGGCGCAGAGGCGGCGCTCGACGAGGAGCGCGTCCTGCTGGCAGGCAAGCTCGGCGAGAACATCGTCGTCACCGGCACCGTCCGCTTCGAGGCGGTGAACGGGGGGATGATCGCCGCGTATGCCCATCCGCCGCGCAACAAGATCGGCGTGCTGCTGCAGATGCGCGGCGGCTCGGACGAGCTCGCGCGCAAGGTCGCCATGCACATCGCCGCGCTGCGGCCGAACTGGATCGGGCGCGACGACGTCCCGGAGGAGACGATCGCACAGGAACGGGAGATCTACGCAGGCTCGGACGAGGTGCAGTCGAAGCCGGAGCAGGCACGCGAGAAGATCGTGGAGGGAATGCTGAACAAGCGCTTCTTCGGCGCGAACGTGCTCGTCGACCAGGAGTGGATCCACGATTCCTCCAAGAAGGTCGGCGACGCGCTCGGCGAGGAGGGCGCGGAGGTGCTGGAGTTCGAGCGGTTCGAGCTGAGCGGCTGAGCGTGACCGTCCGGCCGGAAGAGACACTGGCTGCGCCGGAAGAGGCTTGGTCGATGTTCCGCCGCATCCTGTTGAAGCTCTCGGGCGAGTCACTGATGGGTGACCGCGACTACGGCATGGATCGTTCCACCATCGATTCGATCGCCGAGGAGATCGTGGATGTCCAGACCTCGGGGGTCGAGATGGCAATCGTCGTGGGCGCCGGCAACATCTATCGCGGCATGGCCGCCGCGGCCGACGGCATGGACCGCGCCACGGCTGACTACGCGGGGATGCTCGCGACCGTCCTCAACGCGCTCGCCCTGCAGGATGCACTCGAGGATCGCGGAGCACATACACGCGTGCTCTCCGCCCTCGAGCTGAAGGAAGTCGCGGAGCCATACATTCGCCGCCGCGCAATCCGCCACCTCGAGAAGGGACGCGTGGTCATCTTCGCGGCCGGCACGGGCAACCCGTTCTTCACGACAGACACGGCCGCGGCGCTTCGGGCCCTCGAGATCAATGCCGACGCCATTCTGATGGCAAAGCACGGGACGATCGGGGTCTACGCCGACGATCCGCGCCTCGATCCGGACGCCCTGTTCCTTCCTGAGCTGACGCACCGGGAAGCCCTCGAGCGGAACCTCCGGGTGATGGACACCACGGCGCTGTCGCTCTGTATGGACAACAATCTTCCGATCTACGTCTTCCAGCTCGCCCGGGGCAACATCCGCCGGGTCCTCGAGGGCGAGCGGATCGGCACCATCATCTCGACGCCGGCGAAGGAGGAGCGCTGATGGCTACGGCCGACCAACTCATCGAGGACGCCCAGAAGCGCATGGACGCGAGCGTCGAGCACACGAAGACCGAGTTCAACACGGTTCGCACGGGTCGTGCGTCCTCTGCGCTCCTCGACCGGGTCCAAATCGAGTACTACGGCCAGCAAACTCCGCTCAAGCAGCTTGCGACGGTCAACGTCCCCGAGCCGCGGCTGCTGACCATCCAACCATTCGACCCGAGCTCGGTGAAGGCGATCGAGAAGGCTCTCCTGGAGTCCGACCTCGGGCTGACGCCGTCGAACGACGGCAAAGTCATCCGGCTGCCAATGCCGCAACCAACCGAGGAGCGGCGTGTCGAGCTCGTCAAGGTGGTGCGGAAGATCGCGGAGGAGGGGAGGGTCGCGGTGCGAAACGTGCGTCGTGACACCGTGCAGCACCTGAAGGACCTGAAGGAGGTCGGCAGTGACGACGAGCGCCGTGCAGAGGACCGCGTCCAAAAGCTGACCGACGACCATACGAAGACGATCGACGATCTGCTGAAGCACAAAGAAGCCGAGATCATGGAGGTCTAACCGCGCGCAAAGTGCTGCGCACTTGCGCGGCATTGCGAAAGACCTTCGCTTCGCTCGGTGATGTCGAGAACTATGAGCCTCCTCACGAAGATCAGGACACTGCGGCACGTCCGTCCGGCGCCCGAGCCGGATCTGCCGGACGTCGCGCACGCGGTCGCGGTGATCATGGACGGCAACGCGCGGTGGGCGCGAAAGCGCGGGCTGCCGATCGCAGCGGGTCACCGTGCCGGCACAAAAGCTCTGCGCCGTACGGTCGAGGCCGCGATCGACCTCGGCGTCGACTCACTGGCGGTCTATGCCTTCTCGACAGAGAACTGGAACCGTCCGCCCGACGAGGTCAAGCTTTTGATGGAGATCTTCACGGAGACGATCGAGCGTGAGCTTCCCGACCTCGTCCGCCAGGGGGTGCGCACACGCTTCATCGGCAGGCGCGATCGTGCGCCCGCCGCCTTGCAGGAGCGCATGGCCGCGCTCGAGCGCGAGACCGAAGGCAATGACCGCCTCGATCTCTGGATCGCCTTCGACTACGGCGGACGCGCGGAGATCATCGATGCGGCAAATCGTGCAATTGCCGCGGGCGTCGAGGTCGATGAGCAAACCTTTGCGGCGTATCTCACGGCGCCCGACATGCCCGACCCCGATCTGTTGATTCGTACCTCCGGCGAGCTGAGGGTGTCGAACTTCCTCCTGTGGCAACTCGCCTACGCCGAGCTCGTCTTCGTCGACACGCTTTGGCCCGACTTCGGCGAGGACCAGCTCCGCGCCGCACTCGACGACTACGCCAGCCGCAGGCGCCGCTTCGGCGGCCGGTAGTGGGCCCCCTCGTGTCGCGCGTGCTCGTCGCGCTCGTCGGCGTGCCCGTCGTGCTGCTGATCGTCTGGGCGGGCGGCTGGTGGCTCTTTGCGCTGGCGGCAGTCGCTGCGGTGCTGGCACTGCACGAATACGCGTTGATGATCCGCACGTTGCGGCCGGTGATCCTCGCGGCGTACACGGGCGCCCTCCTATCGCTGCTCGGCGCCCAGCTCGGGGGCCTGGACTGGACGGCGGCCGGGTTCCTCAGCACGATGGTGCTTGCGTTTCTGCTCCACTGGATCGCGACGACCCGCCAGTCGGCGACCGTTGCAATCGCCGCGACGGTGCTCGGGGCGGCTTGGGTCGGGCTTTGCCTGGCCCACCTTCTCCTGCTGCGCGAGATTCCTCACGACGGCAAGCTCGCGACCTTCACCGTGCTGATCGCCGTCTGGGCGGGTGACATCGGCGCGTTCTTCGCGGGCCGGCTGATCGGCCGGCACAAGCTCGCACCGGCGCTTTCGCCGGGAAAGACGTGGGAGGGGTTTCTCTTCGGGACGGCCACGACGATCTTCGTCGCGTTCGTCGCGCTCTACAAAGAGGACTATCTCTCGATTCCACAGTCCATCCTGCTCGGCGCCGTGATCGCGGTGGCCGCACCGCTCGGCGACCTCTTCGAATCGGCGCTCAAGCGCGACATGCAGGTGAAGGACAGTGGCCGTCTGCTCGCTGCGCATGGCGGCGTGCTCGATCGAATCGATTCGCTTCTCTTCGCGGCGGTCGCTTCGTACTACCTCTTGCGCGCTTTCAACGCCGCCTAGAGGCGCTTCGCATAGCGGACTTCGGGCAGGTGAAAGCCGAACAGCTCGATCTCACGCGCGGTCCCGTCCGCCACCCAGCCGGCGAGCTCGTAGAAGCGCCGCGCACGTGGGTTGTCGTCCAGGACCCAGAGGATCGCCGTCGTGTGCCCGAGCTCCCGCAGGCGCTGCTCGCCCGCTTCGATCAGCGCGCGTCCGACTCCGGTGCCCCAGCTGTCGGGATGAACGTAGAGAGAAAACAGCTCGGCGTCGGCGTCCACGTCGCGGCTGGCGCCGACGTCGATGAACCCGACGATCAAGCCGGCTTCCTCGGCGACGAACGTGGGCGGCCAGCGGCGCCAGCCCGGGGCACGCTGGTCGACGGATAGCCCCGCCAGCTGGTCGGCGGGAAGGGCGTGCGCGTAGGCGGCCCGCCACGTCTCCACGTGCACACGGGCGGCGCCGTTCGCATCCTCCGGTGTTCCGGGGCGGATCATCGCGGCGAACCTACACTTCCAGGGTGAAGAGAATCGCGCTCCTGGGCGCCACCGGCTCGATCGGGCGTCAGGCGCTCGAGATCATCGACGACCATCCCGAGCTGGAGCTCTGTGCCGCCTCTTCGGGCTCGCAGCCGATCGACGGGCTCGCACCCTTCACGCAAGTCGGCGGCGACCTGACCGAGCTCCTCGAGCGGTCGACACCGGATCTCGTCCTCAACGCCGTGGTCGGCTTCGCCGGCTTGCCTGCAACCTTGTGGGCGCTCGAGCGCGGCGTCGACCTGGCACTTGCGAACAAGGAGAGCCTCGTCGCAGCCGGAGATCTTGCACTCGAGGCGCAACAGCGCGGTGGAGGGCGCCTCATTCCCGTCGACAGCGAGCACTCTGGTGCGTTCCAGTGCCTGGAAGGCCGGCCGGGCGACCAGGTCCACTCGCTCGTGCTGACGGCCTCCGGTGGGCCGTTTCGCGGGAGAGCACGCCAGGACCTGGAAGGCGTCACGCCGGACGAAGCGCTTGCGCACCCGACGTGGAACATGGGCCCGAAGATCACGATCGACTCGGCCACGCTCGCGAACAAGGGACTCGAGCTGATCGAGGCCCACTTCCTCTTCGACCTGCCGTATGACGACATCGACGTCGTCGTGCACCCGACGTCGATCGTTCACGCGCTGGTTCGGTTTCGTGACGGTGCAACGCTTGCGCATCTGGGGTATCCCGACATGCGCGTCCCGATCTCATACGCCCTCACCTATCCGCATCGCAGTGCCACGCCGCTCCCGCCACTCGACATCACTGCGGGCCTGACGCTCGAGTTCGAGCCGCCCGATCTCGCGACCTTCCCGCTACTCGCACACGCGCGCAGCGCCGGAGAGCGGGGCGGCACCAGTCCCGCGGTCTTCAATGCAGCGAACGAGGTCGCGGTCGCCGCGTTCCTCGACGGCCGGTTGCCGTTCCTCGCGATCGCAGACGTCGTCGCAGACGCGCTCGCCGAAGCCGAGGGGACGCCCGCACGCGATCTCGACGAGCTCGTTGCCGCGGATGAGGCAGCGCGGCGCTACGCCGAAGGGGCGTTGAAGGTCGCATGAATGTCCTCCTCTCGATCTTCGGCCTGGCACTGCTCATCCTCTTGCACGAGGCCGGCCACTTCTTCGTCGCGCGCGCCGTTGGCATGAGGCCGCGGCGGTTCTATCTCGGTTTTCCGCCGGCGCTCGTCAAAGTCGTGCGGAACGGCATCGAGTACGGAATCGGCGCAATCCCGCTCGGTGGCTACGTCAAGATTCCGGGGATGCACCGGCCGGCCGCGTCCGATCTGGACATGCAGCTAGGCCCCGCTCTCAAGGAGGATCCGAGCCTCTTCCCGAAAATGGCACGCGTGCAGCGCGGGCTCGAAGCCGGCGATCTGGTCGCCGCGCGCGAAGCGCTGCCGGATTTGACCGCGACCGTCGAAGAGGCAGACCTCAGCCCCGCGGCGGGAAAGGCGGCGCGACGTGGCGTGGAGGAGCTGCAGGATGGGCTGAGTGACGACGCCTACTGGCGGCAGAGCACGTCGAAGCGCATCGCTGTCATCTTCGCGGGCCCCGGCATGAACATCCTCGTCGCGATCCTCCTCATCGCGACTGCCTATCTCATCGGCGTGCCGGGCGACGCCGACCGCACGGTGAAGAACGTGAAGGCGGACACACCCGCCGCGCAGATCGGGCTCCGCTCGGGTGACACCATCGTCGCGGTGGAAGGCAAGCCCACCCCGAACTTCACCGCGGTGTCGCAATACATTCGTGCCTCGAAGGGTGCGCCGATCGAGCTCACCGTGCTTCGTGGCGGCAAGCCCGTGACGCTCGGCCCGGTGCGGACGAAGAAGATCGGCGACCGGTGGGCGCTCGGGTTCGAGCCCGGCTGGAAGGAGATCCAGTACGGCCCGCTGGGTGCCCTCGGACACAGCGTCCAGCTCACCTGGTCGGCTGCAAAGGCGACGGTCACGTTCTTACCGCGCCTGATCACCGGCTCGGGCAGGAAGGAGGTCTCGAGCCCGGTCGGCATCATCGACACGTCGAGCCAGGCAGCGTCCCTGACCTTCACGCTCTTCCTGCTGATCCTCGGACTGATCAGCCTCTCGCTCGCGATCCTGAATCTGCTGCCGCTTCTGCCTCTGGACGGCGGGCACATCCTCTTCTCGATCATCGAGGGCTTACGCGGCCGGGCGGTGGGACGCGAGGTCTACGAACGAGTGTCGGCGATCGGCATCGCGCTCTTCCTGGTGCTGATGTTCATCGGCCTCTCGAACGACATCAACCGCCTCGGCGGGGGGTAGCCCCTTGGCTAGCCGCGCAGAGCCACAAGACGGCTAAAGCGCGGCGATAGACTGGCAGCGAGATGGCTTCCGAGCGCCACATCACGGTCGGCGGAGTCCAGATCGGCGGCGGCGCCCCCGTCGTCGTCCAGTCGATGACGCTGACGAAGACGCACGACGTCGAGGCCACGACCGCCCAGATCGCCGCGCTCGCCTCTGCCGGCTGCGAGATCGTCCGCGTTGCCGTCCCGAAGAACGAGGACGCCGAGGCGCTCGGCCGCATCGTGCGCTTCTCCCCGATCCCCGTGATCGCGGACATCCACTTCAACGCGAGCCTCGCTCTCAAGGCGATCGACGCCGGCGTCGCGGCGGTCCGGATCAACCCGGGCAACATCGGCGGCTCGGACAAGGTCGCGCAGGTCGTGCGCGCCGCGCAGGCCAAGGGCATCCCGATGCGTATCGGCGCAAACTCGGGCTCGCTGCCGAAGCACCTGAACGAGCTGGCGCAGAGCGATCAAGCCGAGGCCCTGGTCGAGGCCGCGCTCGAGGAGGTGCGGCTGCTCGAGAGCCTCGGCTTCCGGGACTTCAAGATCTCCGTGAAGTCCAGTCACGTTCCGACCATGATCCGGGCGTACCGCCTGCTCGCCTCGAAGGTGCCGTATCCGCTGCACCTCGGCGTCACCGAAGCCGGGACACCGTTCGCCGGGTCGATCAAGAGCTCAGTCGGCATGGGTGCGCTCCTCGTCGACGGCATCGGCGACACGATGCGGGTTTCTCTGACGGCCGACCCCGTCGAAGAAGTGCGTGTGGCGTTCGAGATACTGAAGGCGCTCGGCCTCCGTGAGCGCGGGCCGGTCATGATCGCGTGCCCGTCCTGCGGCCGCGACAACGTCGGCGTGCAGACGCTCGCCGAGAACGTCGAGGACCGCCTGCGCGCGTATCCACAACACTTCGAGGTGGCGGTCCTCGGCTGCGCGGTCAACGGTCCCGGGGAAGCAGGCGATGCAGACTTCGGAATCGCCGGGGGCCGCGACACCGGCTTCGTCTACGCACACGGGCGGGTCCTGAAGAAGGTCTCGTCGGACATCCTGATCGACGAGCTGTTCCATGAGATCGACAGGTGGATCGCCGACGGAATGCAGCGACCCAAACGACTGAAGATGGCAAAGCCCGCTGCGCTTGCGATGGCAGAGGCCTCGCTGATTCCGCTCGGCGAGTAGTCTGCCCGGACAACATGATTGCCCGGGCCTCAGAGCTGTTTCTTCCGACCCTGCGCGAAGCGCCGGCAGACGCCGACGCGGCGAGTCACAGGCTGCTCGTTCGCGGCGGCTTCATCCGCCAGGTCGGCGCCGGGCTCTTCACGTTCCTCCCGCTCGGCTGGCGCGTGCACCAGAAGATCGTTCAGATCATCCGCGAGGAGATCAACGCCATCGGCGGTCAGGAGCTGCTCGGTCCCGTTCTGACGCCGGCGGAGCTCTGGGAGCTCAGCGGCCGGATTGCAATCCCCGAGGTCATGAAGCTGCAGGACCGCAGCGGCCGCAGCTTCGTGCTGGCGCTGTCGCACGAGGAGACGATGACGTACCACGCGCGCGAGCTGCAGTCGTACAAGCAGCTGCCGCAGGTCTGGTACCACTTCAGCACGAAGGTGCGCGACGAGCCGAGGTCGCGGGGCGGCCTGCTCCGAGTCCGCGAGTTCATCATGAAGGACTCCTACTCGTTCGACCGTGACCACGAAGGCCTCGACAAGAGCTTCGACAAGCACAAGAACGCGTACGAGCAGATCTTCGAGCGCTGCGGTCTCGAGGTGCACTTCGTGGAAGCCGAGTCCGGAATCATGGGCGGCAAAGAGTCTTCCGGATTCCTCGCGCCGACCGGCTCCGGCGGGAACACGCTGATCCGCTGCGAGAACGGCGACTACTTCGCCGACTACGACGCCGCACGTGGTATCCCGCGCGCGCCCGACTTCCCGCCGGCTCTGCCTGAACCGGAGGAGATCGAGACACCAGGCGCGACGACGATCGAAGAGCTCGCCGAATTCCTGCAGATCGACCACGCGGCGACCTCCAAGGCGATGCCCGTGGTCGCCGGGGACCGCGTGGTGCTAGCCCTCATCCGCGGCGACGACCGCCTCAGCGAAGAGAAGCTCGTCACGGCGCTCGGCGTCGCGTTCCGCCCGGCGACGGACGACGAGATCCGCGAGACATTCGGCGCGGGGGGCGGCTCACTCGGCCCGGTGGACGTGAAGGTGGAGATCGTCGCCGACGACACGCTCCGCGAGGGTCAGTTCGTGGCGGGCGCGAACCGGGACGGCTGGCATCTTCGCGGCGTCGAAGCCGGCCGCGACTACGAGCCGAGATTCGCCGACATCCGTCAGGCGCATGCCGGGGATGCGTGTCCCGAGTGCGGCGGGAAGCTCGAGGA
>Ga0136846_1231455_pt1 | contig 27247 bp, 27 predicted proteins | sample HopSoiMetagenom2_FD_96841 | JGI IMG/M metagenome (GOLD analysis project Ga0136846, IMG submission 96841) | Grasslands soil microbial communities from Hopland, California, USA - 2 Assembly 2016 (version 4) | ecosystem: Environmental > Terrestrial > Soil > Grasslands | place: USA: Hopland... | reverse complement strand
GGCTTGTCGTGCTCGAGCGCGACACTCACGATGGAGCGGAAGTTCTCATCTCGGCGCTTACTACCGACGTTGCCGGGGTTGATCCGGTACTTGGCCAATGCGCGTGCGCATTCCGGGAACTTCGTGAGCAGCAGGTGCCCGTTGTAGTGAAAATCGCCAACGATTGGCACGGTGACACCGCGGCCGTCGAGACGGCGAACGATTTCCGGAACCGCCGCCGCCGCCGCCTCGTTATTGACGGTGACGCGCACGAGCTGGGACCCGGCGCTCGCCAGCTCGGCGACCTGATCGGCGGTTGCCACCGCATCGGCCGTATCCGTGTTCGTCATCGATTGCACGACCACAGGGTACTTAGACCCTATTTGCACGCCGCCAACCGACGCTGTTACCGTATGCCTGCGATCTCCGAACGCCACGCAGTCTCCCCTCGCATGGTTTGCCGAAAACTACCCGGCCTGAGGGGCCGGCTCCTATGACTCAGGACGAACACTATCCGGGACGCGGATACAACACCGACGACGTCGAAGCCCTGCGTTCCGACCCGCCCAAGAAGAGCTTCAGGCGCCGCCACTGGGGTAAGCTGCTGGTTGCGGCGATCGTTTTGATCCCCGTCGTCGGGATCACCCTTTGGACGGCCATCGCTCTCGGATACTCCTACTCATCGGGCGAGCGTGTGGGCTACCTCAACAAGTTTTCGAGAAAGGGATGGCTGTGTAAGACGTACGAGGGCGAGATCTCCATGGTGAACCTGCCCGGGCAGCTCGCTGGCACCTTCGAGTTCACGGTTCGCGATGACAGCATTGCGGCGTTGACCAGCAAGGCTCAGGGACAACGGGTCGCGGTGTCGTACACGCAGCATAAGGGGCTCCCGACGTCGTGTTTCGGAGAGACCGACTACTTCGTCAAAGGGATAAAGGTTTTAGGTCAGTAACCCGACCTAAGTCCTTTCAAATCTTTGCGAAAACCCACTCCGGCCGAACTGGGCCATATTGTTCCGCCGGGGTAGCTGTCTTATTATGCTGCCGCTCTACCGATAGCCTCGGCCGAGAGCGAGACCTAGCGTGGGGGGTCTGAGCGGTCCCGCGCCGTATCACTACTGTCAGGGCTCGGCGCGTTCCGCTCCCTCGACAATTTTCTTCCCGGAGTGAGGAATGCGTACGACCGGCAAAGTAAAGTGGTTCAACGACGCGAAGGGCTTTGGTTTCATCACCCCTGACAATGGCACGAAGGATTGCTTCGTCCATTACAGCGCGATTCAAGGCAGCGGATTCAAGACGCTTGCCGAGGGCGACGCCGTCGAGTTCGACATCGTCCAGGGGCCGAAGGGGCCAGCGGCCGAAAACGTCAGTAAGGCCGGCGCTCGCTAGAGTCTAGTGTAGGCCGAGAAAGTAGAACGGGCGCCCCGCGGGCGCCCGTTTCTGCTTTCTCCGCCTTCTTAGGTGGCTCTATCGGCGGAACGTTCTCTCACTCGCGGTCGTCCCCGACGCCGAGTTCCGATAACCTCAACGGCGGCATCGAGTCGCGCCAACGTCGACATTCGGAGAGCAGCACGGTCGATTTGCAGCGTAAGATATTGCCCCAGCCGTACCTCGTCGGTCGCTGCCCGCTCGATCGAATTCGCAACGGAGAGCAGAGTTCCGACTGACACTCCCAGGGCTTCCGAAAGCTCTCTCGCGAGGCAAATCACAACAGCGACATCCGGTGTGAGCCGGCGCGCGATGCCCCTTCTTCTCCGCTCGACTCCTGGCAATGCATTGCGCGACAAGAGATTGTCGAGCTGCTTGAGATCAAAATCGAGGGCGTGCGCAACTGCCGCCAAATCGTAGACCGGCAATATTCCTCCAATTCGAGGATAAAACTATGTCGGTTCGTCGACCAACGCGCAACCGTATCAACGCATATCCGCGGACCGCCCGAATAGTCTCCTGGCATGGCTGCTGCCTTTCACAAGCCCTGTTCTGAGCACGTTCGAGAATCATCTCGCCCATAACGAGGAGAAAGTTCATGATGAAACGCATGGTCGTTAGCAGTGCGTTCGTGTTGGCAGCGATAGGCGCCTTATCAGATAACGCGCAGGCCCAGCGGCGGACGTCAGTCGGCTTCGCAGGGGGCGCCACGTTTCCAGTCGGAGATCTCGGCGACGCGACGTCGACCGGATTTCATATCCTTGGAACTCTCGCCGTGTCCGGCTCCGCGAGCCTGCCGATCGGGTTTCGTGTCGACGGTATGTACAACAACCTGTCCGGGAAGAGCTCCGGTCCCGACGTCAATGTTTGGACGATAAACGGCAATCTGGTGTACGCGTTTCCGGGGGGCACATCGGTGACCCCCTACATCATCGGCGGAGCTGGTTGGTACAACATCAAAGCGGACGAATCGGGGGCGGAGTCCAGCAATGACATTGGTGTCAACGTTGGCGTCGGTGCGCGGTTCGCGCTGAGCGGGTTGTCGACGTTCGCGGAGATACGTTTCCACAACGTCTTCTCCGATCCAAACTCGGCCCAAATGATTCCGCTGACATTCGGAATTCTCTTCTAATCGGTTCGACGGGTCCAGGAACACGAAGCCCCCTCGCGACGAATTCGTCGCGAGGGGGCTTCGGCATCTCCCCTCCCTTCTTATGCGTTAGGCAGTCCGCTCAGTCGGCCCGAAGATCGAGCTCGTTCCCGCGCGGCACTTCCCCGCCCTGTGCCAGCGTCGACACGGCAGCCTCGAGCTGTGTGCGAACCGCGCGAGGGCCGGTCCCACCCTCGACCTCGCGGCGATCGACTGATGCGCGCGCGGCAAGTGCATCATGCACGTCGCTTCCGAAGGCGGTGTGTGCGGCCTCGAACGTTCCGAGTGGCAACGCGTGCAGCTCGACGCCCAGTTCCTCGGCCTTTCGCACCATCGCGCCGACGGTCGCGTGTGCCTCGCGGAATGTGATACCCTTGCCTACCAGGTAATCCGCGAGATCCGTCGCCATCATCGTGCTCGATATTGCCGCCGCCATTCGCGCGGTATCGAACGTCAACTCGTCCAGCGTGCCGGCGACGGCGGGAAGCACAAGGAGAATTCCGTCGACCGCGTCGAACAGCGCTCGCTTATCTTCCTGCAGATCCTTGTTGTAACCGCTGGGCAGGCCTTTGATGGTGGCGAGGAGCGAGGTCAGGTCACCGAGCATGCGGGCCCCCGACGCGCGGGCGAGCTCCAAGGCATCAGGGTTCCGTTTCTGCGGCATCATGCTCGAGCCGGTCGTGTAGGCGTCGCCGAAACGAACGAACCCGAACTCGCTGGAGCCGTACAGGATCAGATCCTCGGCGAGCCGAGACAAATGCGCCCCGAGCAGCGACAGCGAGAATAGAAGCTCGGCGACGAAATCCCGATCCGCGACGGCGTCGATGCTGTTCTTCGAGACCGAGGCGAAGCCGAGGCTTCCTTTGAGGAGAACACGCGAGATCGGGAAGGCGCAGCCGGCTACGGCGCCGGAACCTAACGGCAACACGCCTGCGGATCTGGCGGCCGCCGCGAGACGCGCGCGGTCACGATCGAGTGGCCAGAAGTGTGAGAGCATCCAGTGTGCGATCGAAACGGGCTGCGCACGCTGCATGTGTGTGTACGACGGCATGAGCGACTGCTGATGCTGAGTGGCCTGCCGTACCATCACGTGCTGCAGGCCACGCACCGCGGCATCGAGCTGGTCGCAGGCGTCGATACACCAGAGACGCGTTGCGGTCGACACCTGGTCGTTCCTGCTCCGACCGGTGTGAAGCTTCGACGCGACGTCGCCGATCTCCGCGTGCAGGAGTCGGTCGATCATCGTGTGGACGTCCTCGTCGGTCGCGAGCGGTGCCGCGCCGGCTGAGAAGCGCTCCGCGACCGCGTCGAGACCGGCCTCGATTCGGCGACTCTCGTCGAGTGAAAGCACGCCGGCATTCCACAGCGCCACAGCCCACGCTTTCGAGAGCCGAATGTCGAAGGGCCACAACCGGAAGTCGATGGCGATGGATCTGTTGACCGCTTCGAGCGCCGGGGCCGGGCCGCCGACGAAGCGCCCACCCCACAGCTTGTGGCTCGTCGTACCTAACGAGCGGGAAGCCGCGGCCTTGTCGGCGGCAGCGCCGCGCGGCGCTTCGCCGGGCTCGCCCGCACGCGGCACGTCTCCGGTCACGATCTCGGCTCCGGCGACGGCGACGTCATTCACGCGCCGACGAGCGCCGGCTCCGACGCTCCCTCAGCGGATGCGGAACGGGTGGCTGCCAACTCCTGGTCCTTGATGGCGCGCACACGAGTCGAAAGCCCGTACAGTCGAATGAAGCCGGCGGCGTCGCTCTGCTCGTACACGTCATCCTCGCCGAACGTCACGAACCGCTCGTCATAGAGCGCATGCTCGCTCTGTCGACCGATCACCGCGGCAGAGCCCTTGTACAGTCGAAGCGCGACAGACCCGGTTACGCGCTGCTGGGTGACGTCAACGAAAGCGTCGTAGGCTTCGCGTTCCGTCGTCCACCAGCGGCCCTCGTACACGATGTCCGCGTAGCGCGGGGCAATGAGGTCCTTGGCGGCGAGCGTACGTCGGTCGAGCACGAGCTGCTCGAGCTCACTGTGCGCGGAGTAGAGCAGGGTACCGCCCGGCGTCTCGTACACGCCGCGCGATTTCATGCCGACCATACGATCTTCGACGAGGTCGATGCGCCCGACGCCGTGACGCCCGCCGATGGCATTCAGCTCGGCGATGAGGTCGACCGGATCGAGCTCCCGGCCGTTCACCGACACGGGCGTGCCGGCGTCAAACCCGATGCGGACATCCTCCGGTTCGTTAGGCGCGTCCTGGGGATCGGTGCTGAGCATGAACACGTCCCTCGGAGGCCCCTGCGCCGGGTCTTCGAGGATCCCGCCCTCATGCGAGATGTGCCACAGGTTTCGGTCGCGGGAGTAGATCTTCTCCTTGGTGGCAGCCACCGGGATGTTGCGGGCGGCGGCGTACGCGATTGCGTCCTCGCGGCTGCGGATGTCCCACTCACGCCATGGCGCGATGACCGGCAGGTCTGGAGCGAATGCCATGTAGGTCAGCTCGAAGCGAACCTGGTCGTTGCCCTTGCCGGTGCAGCCGTGCGCGAGTGCGTCAGCACCGACGGCGCGCGCGAGCTCGACCTGACGCTTAGCGATCAGGGGTCGCGCCATTGACGTGCCGAGCAGGTACTTCCGGTTGTAGACCGCACCGGCCCGCAGGGTCGGGAAGATGAAATCGCACACGAACTCCTCGCGGAGATCTTCGACGTAGCACTCCTCCGCGCCGGACGCCAAGGCCTTCGCGCGAACGCCGGCCAACTCGTCGGGTCCCTGGCCAATGTCCGCTGCGACGCAGATGACGCGCGCGTCGTACTTCTCGCGCAACCACGGCACAATGATCGAAGTATCCAACCCGCCGGAGTAGGCGAGCACAATCGTCTTCATGAGCGCTCCAGGAGGAAATAACTATTCAAATGGCTTGCATAAATAAACACGCGCGCACGGTCACCGTCAATGCGGCTGCAACCCGTGACACGCGATCAAATTTCGGCCAGCTTGCGGAGGCGTCGCTCGAGTCGTTCACGAGCGGCAGCGGATCGACAAACCACGAGAATCGTATCGTCGCCACCGACGGTCCCCAGTACGTCGGGCCACGACTCACCGTCGAGAGCCGACGCCACGGGTTGAGCGCCGCCGGGCACGGTACGCACGACAATCAGCTCTCCAACGCCGTCGACGCGCGTCAGCAGTTGAGGCAGCAGGGCGTCGAGCGCCGGGCGCGCCGCACTGCTTAGAGTGCCATCGGCGACGGTGTATCGCACGCCCTCAGGCGTCGGGACTCGTGCCAGCCGCAACTCGCGGAGATCACGCGAGAGCGTGGACTGCGTGACGTCCCAACCACGCCGATGCAGCAAGACCCGAAGCTCTTCCTGGCTCCCGACCGGTTGACCGCCGACCAACTCCAGAATTGCCGCGTGACGTTTGCGTTTATCCAACCCAACCTCCTCCGTAAGACCGACGAGACGATAGCACGGCGCGTGTCCAAGCGGCAGGACGCGAGCACGACGCTCCGGCGGAGCGCCACGCGTGAGCACCGCGGTTGACATCCAATGGATGCAATAATATGCATTCGTTGTGCATAGAATCCCTGTTGGAGTCCTCGGTGCCAGCGGCTACGCCGGGCGCGAGCTGTGTGCGCTGATCGCGCGCCACCCTCGGATGCGGCTTGCATTCGCCACTGCGAACGAGCGCCGCGGGGAACAAGCGCGACTCGGCGGCGAAGACGTGCGCTTCGTCGCGCACGACGACGCGCCGCTCTCGGGCGCCGAGTTGGTATTCTCGGCCCTTCCTCATGGGGCGTCGGCAACCTGGGTTGCGCGCGTGCGCGACGCCGGAGCGCGGGCAGTCGATCTCTCGTCCGACCTCCGTCCCGGGAATGGGGCGGGGGACGTTCCGTACGGGCTCACCGAGCTCGCACGACGACAGCTGGCGGGTGCCACGATAGTGGCAAACCCCGGGTGTTACGCGACCGCCATCCTGATGGCGCTCCTACCGCTGGCGAAGCGTGGCCTGATCGCATCGGGCGGGACTGTCAACGCCACCGCAGCAAGCGGCGTGACCGGAGCGGGACTGACCGCACGCACTGACCTGTTATTCGGTGAGGTGACCGAGGACTTCCGCGCATACGGGATTGCCAACACTCACCGCCACCTGGCGGAGATGCGGACCGTTCTCGAGGGAGCCGGAGCCGACGCCGACCTGATATTCACGCCGCACCTGCTTCCTGTTGCGCGAGGAATTCTTGCAACAATCACGGTGCCGGTGACGGAGACGCTCGCGGACCCACTCGCGCCGTGGCGCGATGAGTTCGCGGGAGAGCCGTTCGTCGAGATCACAGCCGAGCCGCCGTCGCTTCGCGATGTCGTCCGGCGCAACGTTGTGAGGATTTCGGCCCGCTATGTCGCCGGAGTTCGTCAGCCGACGCTGCTCATCCTCTCGGCGATCGACAATCTGGTAAAGGGTGCCGCAGGTCAGGCAGTGCAGAACGCCAATGTGGTATTGGGCCTCGATGAGCCAATGGGGTTACCGGCATGACGCGCGTCCTCAAGATCGGCGGGCGGGCGCAAGCAGACCCGAGTCTGGCGAGTGCCATCCGTGCCGCGACGACGGGCGACCACATTGTCGTCGTTCACGGTGGCGGCGACGAGGTCTCCACGCTTCAGCGGCGACTTGGCCTGACGCCCAGGTTCAGTGGCGGGCGCCGCGTCACCACGCGCGACGATCTCGAGCTCGTGCAGATGGTGCTGTCGGGCAGCGCCAACAAGCGGCTCGTGGCGCTGCTTATCAGCGAGGATGTTCGCGCTGTGGGAATCTCGGGAGAGGACGACGGCCTCCTGCACGCGCGGGCCACGTTGCGGGAGACGTTAGGTGAGGTCGGCGCACCCGCACGCGTCGATGCTCGTCTGCTCGAGCTGTTGATGGCAAACGGCATCGTGCCGGTCATTTCGCCGCTCGCGCGCGACGAGGCAACGGGCCTCCCGTTGAACGTGAATGGGGATGACGCGGCCGCGGCAATCGCGGTAGCGCTCGGCGCCGACGAGCTCGTGCTCGTGGCCGACGTGCCGGGCGTCATCGCCGATGGCGTCGTCCTCCGCGATCTCGATGTGGAACAGGCTGTCGCACTCATCGACAACGGGACTGCCCGCGACGGCATGGCGGCAAAGCTGCACGCGGCCCGGCGCGCGGTGGAGCTTGGCGTCGCTCGGGTACGCATTGGCAACATCGCGGCGATCCGGTCGGCGACGTCCGGCACGGCAATCACTCTTTCTCCAACGGCGGTCTGAGGATGGCCACGATCACGATGGCACCAGCTGGAGCGGATGCGCTCCTCGGGCTCTACAAGCGGGCCCCCGTCGAGCTCGTGCGCGGCGAGGGCGTGGAGTTGTTCGACGCCGACGGCCGCGCGTACCTCGATTTCACGAGTGGCATCGCGGTCAACGCGTTAGGCTACGGGGATCCGGGGTTGCGTGACGCCATGCACGCCGCGGCCGACGGGCTCATTCACGTTTCGAACCTGTTTCGGACGGCGCCCGGCGAACAGCTTGCCGCGCGCCTCGTCGAGCTGTCGTTCGCGCGCAAGGTGTTCTTCTGTAACTCGGGCGCGGAGGCGAACGAGGGAGCCTTCAAGTTCGCGCGGAAATGGGCCCGCACGACCGAGGGGGCTGCGAAAACTGACATCATCGCCCTCCGCGGGGCGTTCCACGGGCGGTTGTTCGCGTCGCTGGCCGCGACCGATCGCCCGACCTACCGCGCGCCGTTCCGTCCGCTCGCGGGTGGCGTGTCGATCGTCGAACGCGACATCGAGGATCTCGCCATCGTGCTCGACGCCGATACCGTCGCGGCACTCGTTCTCGAGCCGGTGCAGGGCGAAGGCGGGGTTCGCGTACTCGATCACGGCTTCGTTCGTGAAGTGCGCGCGCTGACGCGCGAGCGAAAGGTCGCGCTCATCTTCGACGAAATTCAGTGCGGCATGGGGCGAACCGGGTCGCTCTTTGCCTACGAACAAATCGGCATCGAGCCCGATATGTTGACGCTGGCGAAGCCGATTGCGGGTGGCCTGCCGATGGGCGCGGTGCTCATGAGCGATCAGATCGCGGCGGCAATGAACGCAGGGGATCATGGCACGACATTCGGTGGCGGTCCGTTCGTCGTATCCATCGCGTTGCATGTGCTCGAGCGGATCGCCGACCCGTCGCTGCTGACACACGTGACATCCGAAGGGAGCTGGGTGGGCTCACAGCTTCGCGCGATCAGCGATCGTACATGCCGCGTGCGGGCGATTCGCGGCGTCGGGTTCATGTGGGGTGTCGACGTGGGCGAGCCGGCCGGCGATGTCGTTGCCCGTGCCCGTGACGCGGGCTTGCTCGTGCTCACCGCAGGCGATCACACGGTCAGAATCCTGCCGCCGCTGATCACGTCGCACGACGACCTGGCGCGTGGGCTCGCGATCCTCGAACAGGTGCTCTAGCTCGAGGGCAACGCTGGTTCGTTAGGCACAACGCCCGGCATGGAGCCGCTCCATGCCGGGCGTTGTGCTGTTGTGTTTGCGGCGTTCGAGCCGTTGTCGCTAGAACACGAACCCGAACGTGACCGGAACGAATTGCAGGTCCTTGAGCTCCTTGCTGCCGATGACCTTCCCGTCCGTGTAAACGTTGTTCAGCTTCGCCTCGACGAAGGCGGATGCGCCGAAGAGCTTCATCGACAGGCCGAGGCCGCCGTTCACGGCGAACTTGGTAGCACTCTCGTCCTGCTCCCCCGGCACGACGTCGCCCAGATTGGTCTTGATATTGAACCCCGCGAGGCCGGCGGTGATATAAGGAGAGACCGGGCCCATGTGGAACGGGATCGAGACATTCGCGAGCCCGCCCAGAATTTGTTGCGTGATGTCTTCCGCGGAGGTCGGGGTTCCACCCGTTCCGCCAGAGGAGAACGGAAGATCATTCTTGAACGTGAAATGGTTGTAGCTGAGATCAGCGCGGAGGGAGAGCGGAAGGCCGGCGAAATGAAAGATGATCGAGCCCTGGCCGTTCCAGCCCGTCTTCAACGCGTCCTTGTAGCTCCCGACCGGCACACTGGCTCCGCCGCCGAACGCAAACGAGATCGGGCGACCGGAACCCTGTTCGGTCATACGGACCTGCGCTACCGCCGGAGAAGCCATCGCGGAGACCGCCGCTACGGCGAAGAACGTCATGCCTCGCATTGAGATCCATCCTCATCAAGGGTCAACAATTGCACATCATGGCCGGACACGGACGGCCGTTTTGAGAACCGACGCGTCAACGAGTCCGAAAGCCACACTCAACAGAGGAAACGCGGCCACTACGGCGATTCTCTCACGCGTGATTCGCGAAAGCCCGTCGATACGCCCAGCCGTTGACGGACCGCCTGGAATGGCGGTGCCAGTGTTCGCGGGTAAATTCACCGAGGCTAAGCCACCCTTTCGAATGCTTCGCGCGCTCATCATCGAACTCGTCGCCGGACTATTGCCCGCGGTGGTCGCCGCGCAGGCGCCAGCGCAGCCAACGTCCTTGCCGCCATCGCTACTGGTTTTCATCACGGTGGACCAGATGCGGCCGGATTACTTCACGCGGTTCGAGTCGCAACTCACCGGCGGTCTGGCCAGACTCTACAAAGGCGGAGCGTTCTTTACTAACGCCTTCCAGGACCACGGAATCACAGAGACCGCGCCGGGCCATGCCTCGACGATGTCCGGCCGATTCCCACGGAGCACCGGGATCGTTCAGAACGTCGCCGGCGTTGAAGACCCAGCCGCCCCGATGATCGGCGGCGGCGGCCCTGGTGCATCGCCAAGGCGGTTTCGGGGAACGACACTGATCGACTGGCTTCAGAAGACGGATCCGCGTTCGCGCGCGCTGTCGGTGTCCCGCAAAGACCGAGGCGCGATTCTGCCGGTCGCGCGCAACAAGCAGTCCGTGTTCTGGTATGCCACGACCGGCAACTTCTCGACGAGCACCTACTACGCCGACACGCTGCCAACGTGGGTGCAGCATTTCAACGCACGGCGAATACCCGCCCAGTCGGCTGGCAAGACCTGGACGCTATTGCTGCCCGAGGACCAGTACCCAGAACCCGATAGCGTCCAACAGGAGAATGCGGGCCGAGGTGGAGTGACGTTTCCGCACGGTTCTCCCCCCGATCCGGCGCAAGCCGCGGCGGTGTTTCCGGCGTTCCCGTGGATGGACGACCTAACGCTGCAGTTCGCTCTGGACGGTCTGCAGTCGATGAAGCTGGGCCAGGGTCCGCAAACGGATATCCTCGCTATCTCGCTCTCGACGACGGATGCCGTGGGGCACGCGTTCGGGCCGGATTCGCGTGAGCTGCACGATCAGATCGTTCGGCTGGATCGCTATCTCGGCACGTTCTTCGATTCGCTGTACAAGCTGCGAGACTCCACGCGCGTCATCGTCGCGTTAACGTCGGATCACGGCGTGGCACCGTATCCGGGCGTGAAGTCGAGCGACCCTAACGCGGGTGCCGGCTATGTTCGCGCCGCGCTCGACACCGCCTGGGCCGCGGAAGCCCGCGTAGCCGCGGCGTTGAAGGACTCGACCCAATTCATCTGGGATACGCCATTCCTGCTGATGAATCGTTCGGCACTCAAGGCCAAGGGTCTGTCGCCCGATTCTGTCGTCGCGGCGTTCGTGGCGGCCGAACGAAAGGTTCCCGGCGTCCTCCGCGTTGACCTGATGCGGGATCTCGCGCGGGCCGACACGACGAAGGATGTGATCGCGCGGCGTTGGCTGCACATGGTTCCAGCTGACTTACCGGTTGAAGCGATCGTCACGCTGCGTCCCTACGACTATTGGTCGCCACCGATTGCGACCCACGGAACGCCGCACGACTACGACGCCCACGTGCCGGTCGTCTTCTACGGGGCTCCATTCAAGCCGGGCAAGTACGACGAGTTCGTGCGCGTTGTCGATATGGCGCCGACACTGGCCGCCGTGCTCAACACACAACCGCTCGAGCGAATCGACGGTCACGTGTTACGGTCCGCGTTGCGCTGAGGTTGCGTGATTCGACGCCCGCTCCAGCACGCGCTCGACGAGCTCCGTTTCGGCAGGAGCGGTACTCTCAACCTCCGCGCCTCTCTGCCGACGGCCGCAGAGGCGGTGAAGCGAGCGGAAAGCTGGCTCCGCATGAAACAGGCGGAGGGAGCTCGCGAAGTCCTCATCGTGACGGGGCGGGGAAATCACAGCTTCGCGCGCATACCGGTCGTGCGCGAGGCGGTGCAGCGGCTGCTCGCGTTGCTCTCGACCCGGGGCGTTGTGGAGCACCATAGCGAACACTCACCGGGCTCGTTCGCCGTGCGGTTGCTGCCAATGACGGCGGCGGTAAAGGGTCGCGAGACCCAGCCTGACTCAACGCCCGTACCGATCGCGAGCCCTCCGACGCTCGACGGGCTGTCGCCGAGCACGCGCGATGAGTTGCAGGTGCTCGCATCCGGGACGCTGCAGGCGTTAGGTATCCGGGACCCTTCTACACGGTTCGTTCAGGACGAGATGGAACGACAGTGCGTACAGCTCGCGGCGACGCTTCCGCCAGCCGCGACAGCAGAAGAACGCGAAGCCTTTCTCCGGACGGCTATCGCGCGCGCGATCGAGCGCCTCGACGACGATCAGCGCTAGCATCCATCGCGACGTCATCGCGAGCGACGCCAGCCGTCGCAACGCGATGCTCACACAAGTCGAATCGAGATGACCATCCATTCGGGACCCCTCAAGCATGTATCCCGCGTGCTCCTGGCCGGAGCGTGCCTTCTTGGTGTAGCGGCGGCGCGCATGCAATCTCCGGCCCCGGTGCCAGGATACTCGACGACTAGCGCCGAGGCGGAGCGGCGCATGGAGGCGGCGGCGATCGCCGTGCCCTCGCCAGAGAGCGCGGCGGTGTATGCCCGGGCGCTGTCTCGAGAACCGCACATGTCTGGCACGCCGGCGCAGGCGCGAACGCGAGACTACGTGATCGAGCGAATGCGCTCGTGGGGGTTGGAGACGAGCGTTCGCGCATACCAGGTGTGGATGCCTCACCCGACGAGCATTCGGGTTTGGCGGGTGTCGCCGAATTCGCGGGAGCTTACGCTCGCCGAGGGGCCGATCCCCGTGGATTCGACGTCCTCACTGCCCGAGGTGCCGCCGATCAACGGGTACGGGGGCAGCGGCGACGTCACCGGTGAAGTGGTCTACGTCAACTACGGACTGATCGAAGATTACGCGACGCTCGATTCGTTAGGTGTGTCGGTCCGCGGCAAGATCGTCCTGGCGCGTTATGGCCGTTCGTTTCGCGGCATCAAGGCAAGGGAAGCGGAACGTCACGGCGCCGCGGCGCTCCTCATCTATAGCGACCCGCAGGACGATGGCTTCGTTCGGGGCGACGTCTATCCTGTAGGTCCCATGCGACCCGCGCAGGGAATCCAGCGCGGCAGTGTGTTCAACGGCGCGGGGGATCCCACGACGCCCGGGACGCCGAGCCGAGCCGGCGCCACGCGCATCACACCGGCGCAGGCGGGTGTCTCTCGCATTCCCGTTGTGCCGATCTCTTACGGCAACGCGACCGAATTACTCCGTGATGTGCGGGGCGCAGCGATTCCTCAGTCGTGGCAGGGTGGTCTCCCGTTCCGTTATCACGTCGGCCCGGGACCAGTCACGGCGCGAGTCGCGGTAAAGACGGATACGGCAACCGCACCGTTCAAGACGATCTGGGACACGTTCGGACTGATCCGCGGAACGGAATTCCCCGACGAGATGATCATCATCGGCGGTCACCGTGACGCGTGGGGCCCGGGTGCAGCCGACAATGTGAGCGGAACGGTCAGCGTTCTCGAAGCAGCGCGTGCGGTGGCAGACCTGGCGAAGCGTGGCATGCGGCCAAAGCGCACCATCGTGTTCGCCACATGGGACGCCGAGGAGTGGGGGCTCATCGGATCGACGGAGTACGTGGAAGATGACACACTGCGGTTGCTCCGGGGCGGAGTTGCCTACCTGAACCAGGACGTTGCCGCTCAAGGGCCGAGCTTCGGCGGAGGTGGGTCGCCATCGTTGCGCGCGACGCTTCGGTCCCTGGCACGGTCCGTCGACGATCCCAGTGGGAAGGGAAGCGTCTACGACGTGTGGCGCCGAGCGTCGGCCGTAGCGGATACGGCGGAGCCACCCATGGGCGACCCGGGCGGCGGCTCGGACTTCGCGGGCTTTTACAATCACCTCGGAATTCCTCTCGCCGAGTGGGGATTCGGCGGCGCGGGCGGTGTGTACCACTCGGCGTACGACAGCCGCCATTGGATGGAAACGTTCGGCGATCCCGGATATCGGTATCACGCCACTGCGGCGCGCATCGGCGCCGCTCTCGTGCTCCGTCTCGCAAACGCTGACGTCCTGCCGTACGACTACGTCGAGTTCGCGCGAACGATGCGCCGGTACGTTCCAACGGTGGACAAGGCGATCGGTGCGAAAAAATGGCAGACGTCGTCATCGAGGCTCTCGACGGCGATCGACCGCATGGAGCGCAGCGCGGCAGCGTACGTCGCGACGCGTGACTCGGCGCTCACGCGATCGCTCACACGAGAGACGCGCGCGGCCGCGACCGCCGCGTTGCTTCGAGTCGAGCGGTCGCTCACGCGTCCGGAAGGTCTCCGGACGCGACCGTGGTACCGCAACCTCATTTACGCCGCCGACGAGAACAACGGTTACGCGAACATCGTTTTTCCGTCGGTGAACGAGGCGATTCGAACAGGGGACTCGGCCCTGACACAGCGCGAGATCGATGACCTCGCGGGCCGGTTCGATGCGGCGTCAACCGCCCTCGACGACGCGGCCGAGATCCTACGGCGTTAGGCGAGCCAGCGCCGCCGTCTCGGTCGGACGGCGGCGGGTCGGGTCACTTCATTGCACGCAGCACGAAAAATCCAATCGCGAGCAGCGCGATCAGGAGTGCGATGACCGGGCCGGCGCTGGTGTCCGTCGCGATGGCGGCGCCGCCCGACGCATTGGAGTCAGGTCGGGACGACTGCTCTGCGTCTGGTGCGCCAGATGGCGGTTCCGACGGGGACTCTCCTGCGGCGGCCGCTTCGGGCGTCCGCGTCTCCGACTCGTCGGCGCGGGGGTCTCCCGGCGGCTCCTCGATGACGACGGTCAGCGTCTCCGGGGCGGGCGATGGCTCACCGCCATCCGTCGGCTCCGGCGCGACCTCGACGTCAGTCGCCGCAGTCGTCTCGAAGCCGACCACGCTTGCCGGCGTAGGTGATGGGGGCGCGGCGCTCTCGTTCTGCCGTTCTCTCGGCGCCTCCGCTTCCTCCACTCCCGGAGGCTCGCCTATCGGCAGAAGGCCGGCGGATGGGGTCCGTCGCTTCGCAACGTACGCACGCGGCAGTGCTTTCCCGTCGCTCGCCGTCGCTCGGGGGATGGCTGACGTCGGGTAGCGCATAGGCATCGGCGGTGGTGTGCGGCGCCTAACGTGCGCTCGTTCCGGTGTCGTCGGCGCGGGCGGGTCATCGGAGGCGTCCGGCGTCGACGCGCCTGGCGGGGTGGGCTCGGGCTCCGGTACTGTCGGGGGGGTCGCAGCGTGGTCGCTCGCGGCCTCCGTGAGTCCGGCAAGCGTTGCCGGGCTTTCTGGGGCTACTACTTCGGGTTCGGACGCACCAGCCGTTGGCGCGCGATCCGCCAAGTCGGGAGCAACACCGTTGAGAAGCACAGCCTCGACCGTGAAGTCCATAACGAGCTTGATCTCCGGCTCGCTGTCCGTCCACGGGCGATCGATTGGGGTTTCCAACAATTCGTCGAGTTGGCTTTCCAACGACGATTCGCTGCCGGCCGCTGCGGACGCCACAGCGGTCAGCACCGGCGACGTAACGTGCTCGGCCACCGGGGCATCAAGCGAAACCATGGGCGCCGGGTCAATAATCGGCTTGGAAGCGCGAGGCGGCTCGACGGCGGTGACAGTCGCGCGGGCAGCGTGCGCAGGCGCCGAGCGGATGGCGCCGCTACACACGCAGCCCAGACCCGGAGCGAGGTCGAGCAGCGCATGCTCGTGGGTGATGATGTGTTGGGCCAAATCGGTGGACACTTCGTCGCGGTCGATCTCGACCAACGTGCGCATGTCGCTGTCGCCCCAGAGAACCTCCGCGGTCGGGGCACCGCCCGGGAGCGAGCACCAGCGGCGGCGATCGGGTGGGACGATCGAATCGAAGACCAACGGCTGTTCGGCGAGTGCGATGCCGTGATCGGCGAGATCCGCGAGGAAGGCGTCGGGCGTTAGGCGCTCATCGATCGACGGATCGTCGGCACTGGGACAGCCACCGATATAAGTGATGTGAACGCCGTGCTCGCCGTATGCGGCCCGAAGGTATCGCGCCGTTGCCACGGGAGGCGCGACGAGCGATACGAGAAATGGAGCGAGGTCGGGGCCCGGGGCGAGCAGGCGCGATCGGACGAATGGACAGACACACATCACCGCAGGCCCGCGCTCTCTCGATGCGAGGCGTCGAACCGCTTCCGAGGCGACTAACTCATCGCCCCAGCTTGCGGGTACCGCGACAGTGAACCCTCGTTGAAGACACGCGTGCGCGATCTGCACCGGGGTAGCCGGCGCAGCGTCGAGCACAGCGTCGTTACCGATGATCGCCACCATTGATACCGGGCGGCGATCAGCCGTAGGAAGAGGCGCGGACATGGGTGAGAAAGAAGTTGCTGTTCAAAGCAAACGCCGAACACAGGTCGTGTCCAGACGGAACAGACATTGCAGACATGCAACAATTGTCTGCTGCATGCGAGCTACGAAGTTGCTGGATGCTGCACTGAGACGTCGAGACAAGCGACTACCGGGCGACATGGCGGATGCCGTTGCCGCGTACGCTGCAAAGGCGACCTGGCCTGCAGGATTCGTCGTTTATCAACGTGGTGCCCAAGCGGACGGCATGTTCATCGTCGTGCGTGGGCGAATCGTCCTTCGAAGTCGAGTAAAAGCCGGGCGGGCTTTTGTTCCCGCGTTGGCGCGAGAGGGCGAAACGTTCGGGTGGGAAGGACTCGGCGCCAATGCGCGCTACGCCACCGACGCCCGCGCTGACGAGGAATCAGACACACTGCACCTCAGCAGTTCCAGATTCAGAGAATTTGTCCGCGAGCAACCGCAGCAGGCCCTCGTTCTGGTCGGACAGATGGTCGAGGAACGCACCGCCCTCCTCGAAAAGCTTCGCGAGCTCGCAACTCTGAGCGTCGAACAACGCTTGATCTCGTCGCTCGTGCACCTTGCGCGCGCGCGGATGTTCACAACGGACGACGGCCGCATCGCGCTGGGCGGCGCCCAATACAAGTTGCTCTGTGAGCTCGTGGGAGCGACGCGTGAGTCGGTGTCGCTCGTCCTCACGCGGCTCGTTGGCGAAGGTCTGGCGGAACGTGACGGGTCCACCATTTACGTCTCGCCGGTAAGCGCCCTCGCCGATCGCCTCGACGGTGCGCGGCTCGATGGCGACGTTCCCATCGCCTTGACCGGACACTTGGCGGCCGACATTCGCGACTGACTCCAGTCTGTCTCGAACGTGTCTTCCACCCGGGTGTAACTCACAGACGATAGGGGTACGTCCGAGTATATTGGGAACTTCCAGGTTCCCATCACTCGCCTTAGGCCATGGCCCGCGTACCACCAACGCCTCTGCCTGCCGAGGTCCCGTTTCCCGACGCCTCGCTCACGCCGCAAGAGCTCGTTAGATACAGTCGCCACATCGGGCTTTCGGAAGTCGGTGAAGATGGTCAACGCCGACTGAAGCGCGCGAGCGTTCTGATTGTCGGTGCGGGCGGACTTGGATCGCCGGCAGCGCTGTATCTGGCGGCGGCGGGCGTGGGACGGATCGGCATCGTCGACTTCGACACCGTGGACCTGAGCAACCTGCAGCGTCAACTCCTGCACGACACCGACCGTGTCGGTGAGCGGAAAACCGCTTCCGCGAGCGCGAGACTCGGCGCCATCAACCCGCTGGTGCGGGTCGACACGATCGATGAAGAGCTTAGTGCCGCGAACGCGCTCGACGTCATCGCCGCATATGACGTGGTCATCGACGGCACCGACAACTTCAAGACGCGCTATCTCACGAACGACGCGTGCGTACTGCTTGGAAAGCCGAACATTTACGGCAGCGTACTTCGGTTTGAAGGCCAAGCGTCGGTCTTCTCGACTCCGGAGGGCCCGTGCTATCGGTGCCTCTTCCCGGAACCGCCGCCTCCAGGCCTCGTGCCGAGCTGCGCAGAAGCCGGTGTGCTCGGTGTCCTGCCCGGACTCGTCGGAACGATTCAGGCGACGGAAGCGATCAAGATCATTCTCGGAATCGGCGACACGCTCGTGGGTCGGTTACTGCTGGTCGACGCAATGGCGATGAGCTTCCGCACCATCCGGCTGCGTCGAGACCCCAGTTGCCCTGCCTGTGGAACGCGCGAGATCCAGTCGTTGATCGACTACGATGAGCTGTGTGCGCCGCGCTCATCGGCGACTGGCCGGCGCGCCGCGAGCGTTCAGGAAATCACGCCACGCGACCTCGCTGAACGAGTTCGACGAGGCGACCCGATCGACCTCATCGACGTTCGAGAGCCGTACGAGTGGCGAATCGCCCGCATCGATGGTGCTCGCCTGATCCCGCTCGGCCAGGTCGGAGGCGCGATCGCGGAGCTCCCACCAGACCGGGACGTCGTTCTGTATTGCCACCACGGTATCCGCAGCAGAACGGCGGCCGAGTTCCTCGTGGAGCGTGGGTTCCGGCGTGTGTGGAATCTGACGGGAGGCATCGATCGATGGAGTGTGGACGTCGATCCGACTGTCGCGACGTACTGACCAGCGTGTCGATGCCCTGCGCCGAGGCGGCGTGACCGGTCTGCTCGCGCTCCTGCTGGTTGGTGGTGGCGCCGTGTTGTTCGTGCGTATGCGCGGGATCAGCCGCGCGCGCGAGACAGTGGGCGCGCGCCTAACGCCGGGGCCAGACGGTATCGTAGCCGGTGCGTCCCCGATCGATCTCCCGGCCGACGGGCGCTACGGTCTTCTGCTCCTCCACGGGTTCGGCGACACTCCGCAGACGTTGGAGTACCTGGCGGACCACATGCACGCGCAGGGCTGGGGAGTGCATGCACCGCTGTTGCCGGGTCACGGCCGAACGCTCGACGAATTCGCTGCCAGTCGCGCCGATCAATGGATCGACTTCGCTCGCGAAGAGCTCACGGCGCTTCGAGCCCGGTACGAGAGTGTGGCGATCATCGGCCTATCCATGGGCGGCGCGATAGCCACGATTCTCGCCGGAGACGCGCACGATGTTCGCGCGATCGCGCTTCTCGCACCGTACCTCAGCATGCCAACCACGCTTCGGCGTGCAGCTGGCCTGTATCGGATCCTGGGTGTGCTATTCCCCTTTTTGCGTGGGGGTGGCGACCGTTCGATCCGGGACCCCATCGAGGCCGCGCGGAATCTCGCCTATGGCTTTGCGACGCCGCGTCTCGTGTTCGAGCTCCGTCGGGTCGTCGATCGCGCGCGGGCGGCGGCCCCCGCGGTGGCGGCGCCGACGTTGGTCGTCCAGTCGCGACAGGACAATCGCATTCCGCCGGATGCGGCGGAGCGCGCGTTCAGCCTGTTCCGTATGCCTGACCGTCGCCTTCTCTGGACCGAAGGCAATGGACATATCGTTACGGTCGATTACGGCAGGCAAATCGTGTTCGCCGCGGTGGCTGACTGGCTGGAGACGCATGTCAGGCGCTCCGGCACTGTGTCGAGCGCCCCATCTCACTCCGCGGAGCCGCGACTATCGTAGGGAACGACAGGACGGCTCGAGCCGTCCTGTCGTTCTCACGTTGTGGAACTGCCGTTAGGTGGTGACGCGGTCCTTCACGTTTTCGACAAGACCCGCGACAGCCTGAACGCCCTGCTTGGCCGCGGTCGCGCCCTGATGGAGCACGGTGGTCGCAACGCGTTTGATCCGTGTTACCGGCGACCGCTTTCTTGTGGCTCGAGTCCCGGTTCGCTTCGCGGTGGATTTCCGCGTGGCGGATCGGGCGGCGCCCTTCGTCGAGCTCTTACGCTTTGGACCCGACGCCGACTTGGCGGCGCTCTTGGTCCGCGTTGAGGAGCGCTTCGATGCCGCGGTGGTCTTTCGACGCGCCTTCTTGCCTGACGACTTCGATGCTGTCGCCATTGATTGAATCCTCGGGGAGGGTACGCCGCATTCTCTGCGCAAGATTCGCGCGCAGTGATGAGCGTCTTCGGCGGCCGCCGCGCGACATGCTGGCCAGCGGTCGAACGCATGGCTATCGAGCCTTCGAACGATGAGGCGGGTGACGGCGGCATGGGTTGCTCGTCAAACGCGCGAGTGACGCCGAAAGGATCAGCTCGGTTGTGAGCTGCGGCACAATGGCCGGCGCACCCTGGGCCTGTGCCTTCACCCCTTCACTGGTATGGCCTGAATGATTCGACTTCGCGCTTGTCCCGCGGTCGTAGCCGCGCTCACGATCGTCAGTGCGACGGCCTCGGCGCAGGGCGGACTCACGTCCACCGCCGCCACCGTCTCCCTGAGTGCCATCAAGTCGCCGTCGTTGACTGTGACCGTAAACTCGGGTGGCACGCAGAGCATCCCCACGATCACGGACGGCACGACGAACGACTTCCCGTCGTCCGTCAACATCACGACGGCGTGGGATGTCAACCCGTCGGCCGCGTCAGTCTCGCTCGTCGGCTACTTCGCAACGCCGACGGCCGCGCTGGTGAACGGTTCGTTCAACATTCCCAGCAGCTCCGTGAAGGGCAAAGTGACGACGGCAGCGCCAGGTGCGCCGGCGGCGTTCACGGCGTTCACGAGCGGCGCAATCGGAACCGCTGGTGTCGCTGGCGGCAGCCTAACGCTATTCACCGAGACGATCACCGGTGCGAACAAGGCGTCGAGCCGCACGATTGACCTGGCGCTCCAGCTCGATCTCACTGGTCAGACGACGACTCCCGGTACGTATGCGGGAACGCTCAATCTCAAGGCCGTTACCCAATAGCTATGCGCAGGATTCGCCGAGTGCGCCTCGTTCCAATCCTCCTCGTACTCGGACTCGTTCGACCGCTGGGCGCGCAAACGGTGCGTCCGGCGGTCGTCGAGTATTCAGGGCAGGCGCGCGGCAAGTTCGATCTCGTCAACGAGACGCTATTTCCGCTGACGGTCGTGCTCGAGGCGCGCGGTTTTCACGTCGAACCGAACGGAAACCTTGTCGAGGAGCCGCTCGATACGACGCGCATGCAGGTCAAGCTGTCCGCGATGAGCTTTCGAATTCCGCCGCGAGCGACCTACGCGGTGTCCTACGAAGCCACCGCCAAGAGTTTTCCCGCGTGGTTTCTCGTCAGCAGCGCGCTGTCAGGAGCCCGAACACAGACTGGGCTCAACGTCCGAATCGAGCTGCCGCACGTGGTGTACATGCTGCAACCCCAGCCGCTGCGACGTGGGGATGTGGTGGTGCGGGCGTTCGAGTTCGACTCGGCCGCGAAGCGGGTGCATGTGGAGCTCGAGAATACCAGTCAGTCGTTAGGCAGGGTGCTCAGCAGTGAAGTCAGCGTGGACGGCAAGAAACCGATTCCGGGGGGTGCCTTCCCGCTGTTCCCCGAGAGTCATCGGAGCCTGGAGATCCCGTGGAGCGACGACGCGACCCCGGAGAAGCTCGTGCTCCGATTCGCAAACTTCACTGTCGAGGAGCGACGCAAAGGCGCGAACTAACGCCGCCTGCGCTCGCACCAGCCCTACGCTCCCGGATCCGATCCCATGTGGTTGCAGCGGTCGTGTGTCCTCGCCCTCGCGGGCTCGGTACTCTTTCCGGGAGTAGCGAGCTCGCAGGCGAAGGTGGTGTCGACCGTCAGCCCTGCGCCAGCGGCCGCCGCGGCCGGCGTCAGCGCCATCTCGGTGAGCATTGCCTCGGGAGCGATCCAATCGCTTCCGGCGATTGTCGACAACGCGCCTAACAACTTCCCGTCTACCGTTGGCATTACGCTGACGTGGGATCTGGTCCCGTCGACCGGTTCGGTGCAGGTGATCGGCTACTTCGCCAGCCCGACGGCGGCGATGACGAGCGGCCCGGTGTCGATCCCATCGAGCTGGATACGGGGACGCGTGCTGACAGCGGGCGTGCCAGGCGCGCCAACGGCATATACCGCCTTCACCCAAAGCGGTACAGGGGGTGTCGGCTCTTCGGGCGGGAGCCTGGTGTTGTTGAATCAGCCCATCCTGGGTTACAGCAAGACGGGCACGCTGACGGTCGACCTGCAGCTACAGCTGGATCTCACGGGTCGCACGCTTGCGGCGGGGTCATACTCGGGCACGTTGAACATCCGGGCGGTCACGCAGTGACGCCGCCGCCGCGGACGCACCCATGGATCGGGCACTTGCTGCGAGTGGTCTGTCTCGTCGCATCCTTGATTGTGGCTCCGCGGGGTGTCCGAGGACAGGTGTTCGAGCTCGAAGGCGGTGGGTCATCCCTGTATCAGGGATACGGCGGCGCCTTGAGCATCTGGGGTGATCGATTCGAAGGCAATGTCGGCGTTGGCTATCTCGACGGGTTCCGGTTTAGCGTGTTCGTGAAGCACCTGATCGGCCGCGACACGCTCCGGTTGGGCAATGATGCCATTCCGGTGCGTTTCGCGACCGACGTGTTTGGCAGCTCGCACAGCATCTTCGCGCAGGGCGCTGGCATTCGTCGGGCCACTCGGCGATCCTCGTTCTATGCGTTCATCGGAGCCAGCGCGACCGCGACACCCGCGCCGTTCGTGAACGCGCTCCGTCAGGACCAGGCCATCGGCGTCGTGCAGGCTGAGCGCGCGCTGTCACCCACGCTTCACCTAACGACGCACGCCCTGTTCTCATCCCGCCAGACGGTGCTGCAGGGCATCAAGTGGGAGCAAGCGACCGGCGTGGAAGCTGGGGCAACCGCCGGCGTGGGGGGAAACGAGCCCTATGGCTCGGCGAGCATGGCCGTCAAGCGCGACAAGGTCGACCTCCGGATGTCGTACGTCGCCATGGGCGACCATTTTCGCCGAACGGGCGTGCCTTCGCCCATTCAGAGCGAGGCGGACCGGGAGAACGTCCTGTTAACCCTACGACCCGCGGACGGATTTTCATTCGGCATCGGTCGACAGAATTTTCGGCAAGACTCGACGCTGCCCGGGACGCCGGATCGGGCGACCCTCAACCAGGTGTTCGGCTCCGCCCGAATTCTCGGCTCCAACCTGGCGGGGGGCCTGTTTGATTCGCGGACGCCTGGAACTCGTAGCTTGAGCTCGTATCTGAGCGGCTCCCGCGATATCACGCGATGGCTTCAGACAGATTTGTATCTCCTGCGCGTGTGGTCACCCGCTCCAGTGCGCTCGACCACGCCCATCTTGCATCTGCGCGAGTTCATCACGCCTCGCGCGTCGCTTCTGCAGGTGATTACGCGTGCGAGCGACCGCACGACTGTCGCATTCGGTGGGGCCTATACGTCAGGGCTGACGACCATCGGCGTCGACTACCAGGTCATTCACACCCCGTATCGACCGCGCGACCCGTTTGCCCAAACGATCGCGCTCAACCTCCGGATCCCGCTCGGGAACTATCGTGTCAGCGCGGCGAGCTTCGTGACACCGGACGGTCGCGTGAACTACACCGGATCGGCGAACACGTTTTTCTATGCTGGTGACGTACTCACGGGATCGAACCGGCAGGTCGAGATCAAGTTCGAGCGCTACCTCGTCCAGGGAACGGTCGTGGACGAATCGGGTGTGGCCGTCGAGGGGGCGGCCATCGATGTCGGCGGTTCAACCGTGTTCACCGATTCTCGCGGGCATTTTTTCGTTCGACGGTCCTCCAAGCGCACGGCGGACCTTCGCGTCCTGCTTGATGAGTTCCTCGCCGTCGGCCAATTCGAAGTCGTGACTGCGCCGGCGGTCGTGACACCGGTCGTGGAACGGGAAAGCACGCCGGTCAGGATCGTCGTGCGCCGCGTGCCGCCAGCGCGCGGGACGACGGGTCCCGGCTCGGCTCCGAGCCAGCGATTGCAGCCTAACGATTGATCTCGGCTGTCGCCGATGCGGTCAGCGTTCCGCACCGACCTGCAGCAGGGACGAGAAGGTCCACACCGAGAACTCGTCACCTCGGCCCACCGTTAGCCGGTACTCGAGCGGAATCGCCGGCGGTGGCGCACGACGGGGATCCGCGGACTCCACGCGAAACCGGATTGCGTTCGAAGAGGCGGTCGCCTTCGGCATCGCGTCGATTGCGACGACGCTGGACTCTCGCGACAGCCGCTCGAACTCGCCTCGCGAGTTCCTCACCAACACGCCAGTCGAATCCGCTCTCCACGCGCCGCCGAGTCGCACTTCGAGTCGGCTCGCGGAAGGATCAATGACATCAACCGTCGTTTCGAGATCGATCGTGGTGGAGGATGCGCCGACAACGGACACGCTGGCGTCTGAGAAGCCTGCGACATTCGAGAGAGGCCGCGGCGACACGACCACCGTGAGGGCGACGGACGCGGGCCGCGCGCTCACGAGCTGTGCCTCTATCGCTCGAGGTGACGCGAGGGCGGACGCGATCACCAAGAGCGAGGGCAAGACAGCGCATGGAGTCATGCTCGTCATATCGTACCGTTTCGGTGGGCCCGGGGGCTCACAAGTTGAGTCCGGGACCAGAAACGCGCGAGAGGTAGATCACAAGATTCGCGTGGCGTGGATCGCGATATCGCGCCCTAACGAATGCGGCCGTCGCGAAATGCGTCGAGGGGCGTATTGCGTGATTCGCAACAATCGCCAACTTTCTGGTCAGCGTGAATTTTCGTGATGCGATGATCGCGAGCACGCAGGCGAGTGGAGATCGGCCTTCTCACCGCAATCGCCATCCGGGGACGACCGGTGAAAGGCCTCTCCCTCGCCGATCACGTCACGCCCGATGCAGCCGTCGTTCGAACGGACGTCGCCGCGTGATTACCGCTTGCCCGCCGCGACGTTCTCATCGACATGGGCGAGCGATCGCATCCCGGCCAGCGCGCACGTAACGCCAGGCAGCGACCGCACGAACGCGAGCGCTCGCTGCGCGTCGGTTGCCAGCGAAGGAAACGAATCGCGCACCGCCGGCGGTAGCTCAGTAGTAAGGCGCGATTGCATGAGGCTCGCGCTTGCGACGACCGAGATGCCTAATTCCGCCGTTGCCTGGAGCAGTGGGACGACGCGACGGCCACCCAGCCGCTGTGTCGGCAGGCGGATCGCTTCCGACATCGCGAGGTTGATCGGGAGCTGGACTATGCGAAAATGATGGTCATCGCCCCCAACATCGCGTGCGATGCCTACTATCTCGCTCAAGTCGAGATGTCCGCGCGCATCGGGTGGCGTGCGAAGCCCATTCCAGGTGGCGCAACCATAGCAACCGATATCGCCGCTACCGACTCGTTCCTCGAGCAGCACAAATGCGCGACGGAGAATAGTGCGGAGCCGCGCTGGTTGGACCGAGTCGAGCTGCTGCTCGGGATTGTGAAGATAGTAGACGTCAAGCGTCCGCACGCCGAGGTTCGCCTGGCTCGCCTTGATCTGATGCGCGATGAACGACGGTGACAGCGCGTGCCCGCCGCCAACGATATCCTCGGGCGCTACAATGCCGGGTTCGACGAACGTGTGTTGCAGGTACGCGAGATAGTCATCGCGGGTCGGGGGCGGGGTGGTATCGAGCGGGACATAGCCGCCCTTCGTGCAGATGATCACTTCGTCGCGCTTGACCACTCCGTCGGCGATCGCGGCGCGGAGGGTCTCGCCTACGACCCGTTCGGACCGCTGGCATCGGTAGTTGATCGAGGAATCAATGACGTTGATGCCTCGTTCGAGCGCGGCACGAATGGCCTCGGCGTATCCGGTGTCATCGGCGTCGTCGCACTCGCCCAGGTAAGTCCCAATACCGAGGGATGAGGCGGCGAGCTCGCCGGCAAAAGGCCGAAAGAAGTCCTTCGCGAAGCGATCGGCAAACCGTCGCTGAAACCGTGCGGTGCCGAGCGGGCTCGCGCCCTGATCCTTACCGGTAGACGGGCTGCCTCGTCTCGTCATTGAGGGTGACGCTACGCGGCCATGTGGCTCCGAGCAAGTCCTCGGCAGATGGTCGCCGTCATGGCGCGGATTGGTTGGCAACTCTGAAAGTTGTTGTGTTACATTGAGGGTTCGTTGCCCGGCGGCTTTTTTCGAGCGCCGGGCCGATCGTAACCGGGACGGAGAGACGAGGCGATGCCAGATTTTGGAAGTTGGGGCACGGCGTGGTGGAAGCCGCTGCTGTTCATCATAGTGGCGGGGCACATCACCAACGTGTGCGTGACGCTGTTTCTGCACCGATCACAGACGCACCGCAGTGTGAAGTTGCACTTCCTGGCAGCCCTCCCGATGCGCATCTGGCTGTGGTTGTCGACGGCGATCGTCACCAAGGAATGGGTGGCGTGCCATCGCAAGCATCACGCGTTCGCCGATCGAGAGGGTGATCCGCACAGTCCGCTGCTCGAAGGTCTTCGCAACATCGTCCTCAAGGGCGCGTTCTACTACCGAACGGCAGTCCGTCAACCTGGCGTGCTCGAGAAGTACGGAAAGGGGACGCCGAACGATTGGATCGAGCGTGCGTTGCTCACGCCGCTGAACTGGCTCGGAATCGTCGTGATGCTCGCGGTGGATCTGTACTTGTTCGGTTTCCTCGTCGGACCGATCGTGTGGGGCGTGCAGATGATCTGGATCCCGTTTTGGGCAGCGGGGATCATCAACGGCGTCGGCCACGCGCTCGGTTACCGGAATTTCGAGGTGAAAGACGAGAGTCGGAACATCTCGCCGATCGCGATCTGGCTTGGTGGTGAGGAACTGCATAACAACCATCACGCCGATCCACACTCGGCGAAGTTCAAGGCCAAGTGGTACGAGTTCGACATTGGTTGGGCTTACATCCGACTGTTGTCGCTCTTTGGGCTGGCAAAAGTGCAGTACGCGCGAGGAACGTCGCGCGCATAACGACACGGCCATATCGCACTCGAAGCAGAGAGTGCCGGGCGCTCGGTACCACTGGGTACGAGCCGCCCGGCACTTTACGTTTCGAGTGAACGCGATCGCCGCTCGCGAAGGAACGGAACGGCCTGCTACTGCCACCTCGTGCGAATCGACTTCGTATTGTCATGCCTGACGTGAAATGTGTACGCTGCGGTCAGACGCGCAGCGGCTTCGACCGTGCTCCTTTTCCAGGGCAGATCGGGAGCCGCGTCGTCCAGGAAATCTGTCAGCAATGCTGGAGCGATTGGATCAAGCAGCAAACCATGCTGATCAATCACTACGGGCTGAACGTGATGGATCCACAAGCGCGTGCGTTCCTGACGAATAACATGACGGCGTTTCTGTTCAAGAGCGGCACCGGCGAGGATGTGGACACGACGAAGAAGGGAACGATTCAGTGGTGATGGCGCGTGCGCGTTGCGCATGCCGCTGCATCTTGTACGATCGCGCGCGATTCGTGCATCGCAGCACGTTGACGCTGTGTCCTGATGGACCTACAATAGGCGCGCGCGATGACACGTCGCAGTTGGTGTCGAGTCGTGACAATTTTCGCGAGGCCTTGACATTAGTCTCCTTTCGTGACTAATTCGCGCGTGATGCGCGAACGCCCTCAGGCCACCGCCGCGAGACCAGGTCAGCGGCGTGCGACATTCTC
>Ga0136846_1239715_pt1 | contig 27252 bp, 22 predicted proteins | sample HopSoiMetagenom2_FD_96841 | JGI IMG/M metagenome (GOLD analysis project Ga0136846, IMG submission 96841) | Grasslands soil microbial communities from Hopland, California, USA - 2 Assembly 2016 (version 4) | ecosystem: Environmental > Terrestrial > Soil > Grasslands | place: USA: Hopland... | reverse complement strand
TTGTACTTCAGTGCGGTGACCTACACGACCACGGGCTACGGCGATCTCGTCTTGCCCGAATCGTGGCGTCTTGTCGGTGGAGTGGAAGCGCTGACCGGAATCCTGATGTGCGGCTGGTCGACGGGATTCTTCTTTGCGATTGTCGGCCGCATGTACGACTCGGAGTGACGGCCCACGGCCTCTAGCGACGGTCGAGCCGCTTGTCACGGGACGTCCTCACACACAGGTTGCCGAGCGCGTAGAGACACGCTCAACCCGAGCGTGCGATAACACTGTCCCGCGATGGTTCGCGTAGCGCGGACGCGTCCTCAACACGGAATGCCTGGGGACGGTAGTCTGCCGGCCTGAACGCTTCCGGAATCGCCATGGTGTTGCCGTCCCGCAGCGACGTGTAATGCGGCGACATGATCTCCACGCCCGCCGCGTAGAAGGCGTCCTGGATTCTGGCGTGAAGCGCCGCGTAGGTGTCGATCATGTCGCGCGGCGTCCTCGTATACGCGTTGATCTCGTACGTGACGTAGAAGTCGTTCAACGCGGTCTGCCACACGAACGGCGGCGGCTCGCGGAGCACGCCTGGCGTCGCCAGCGCCGCTTCGATCAGCAGCTCGTGAATCTTCCTCCACGGGGCGTCGTATCCAATCGTGATGCTGGTGTGAAGGATCAGTCCCAGGGTACTGGCGCCGCGTGAGTAGTTCAGCACCGAGCCGCCAAGGACGAGGCTGTTGGGAATCGTGATGTCCTCGTTCTTGATCGTCCGCAGGTGCGTCGCGAGGAGCGACGTCTCGGTGATGTCGCCGAAGGCGTCCCCGAGCCTCACGCGATCACCGACCCGGAACGCACTGGTGTAGGTCAGCACGATGCCGGCGACCATGTTCGACAGCGCCGAGCTCGAGGACAGCGAAAAGAGCACGCCCATGAAGACGGAGACGCCGGCGAACGCGGGAGACTGCGATGCCGGAAGGTACGGGAAGGCCACGACAAGTCCGAACGCGATGAGCAATGCCCGCACGATCTTGTTCGTGGGGTCCGCCCACTCCGGTGGGAAGCGCGCGAAGGTTACGCGCCCCTGATGGATTCGTTCGAAGACCAGGCCGACGATCCGGATCCCCGAGTAGATGATCGTAGCGATGACGATCAGGAACAGGAGGTTTGGCAGGTAGTCCACGAACGCAATGGCCGCGACGCGAAGTGGCGTCAGCACGTAGTCGAGCAGTTGCCCCGAAACCGCGCGCGTCCAGGGAAACAGACCGAGGACGTACAACAGATAGATGTCGAACGCGACGATGAGCAACACCACGCGAATTGCGCGGATGCCTTGATCGACCGCCCGTGAGAGGAGGCCGGGCGAAAGAATTTCAGCCTCGAGCAGGTGCAGCGACCCCGCGTTGTCGGCGCGGCGCCGCTCGACGATGCGGCGAATCCAGCGCATCAGCAGCAGAATCACCCAGACCGCCGCCGCGAAGATGAACGTGGCGAGGACGGCGTAGATGCTCGACCGAATCAGCGTCGCGGGTGCGTAGCGGAGTCGCTCGCCGCGAATCGCCGACTCGAGCTCGCGTGCGTAGTATTGCGCGATCGTGGCCCGCGCGGCGCCCAGGCTGCGTGCGTCCTGCTGCGTGACCACCATCAGCAGTCGTGGACCGACGTGCAGCTCCGACGAGCCGTCCGTTTCTGTGACGACGACCGTGGGATCGACAATGCTGCGATCGCGTACGATCGCCCGCAGCCGCTGGCCGATCCGGTCGGCGCGGAATTCGGTCGAGTACGGGCCGGCCGCCGTCGCGACCCAGATGACGGGCACCCCCCCGAGCCGTACCGGAGCCGGACGATCCGGCTCCGACTCGAGGTCCTGTGGTGTCGATGATGATGGGGAGCGGGTAGCGCCAGCCGGAACCTGGCTCGCCAGCGCGGGCCGTGCCGTCTGCGGGAGCGCTGCGAGGAGCGCCGCCAGGATGATCGCGCGCACGTTCGACGGGAACGTCGTCACATTCTGCGCCGCCGCTTCACCTGCAGTTGCGCCAGCGATCGCGCGAGCGACGCGTTGACGGTCGCGACTTCCTCGTCCGAGATCTTCTCCTGGAGCCGGGCCGCGGCACGCGCGCGCGCTTCCTCGATTTTGACTTCGTAGATCTGCTCGGCGCGGATCGCCATGTCCGTGATGATCGCGACGTGATCGCCGGAGATTTCGATCAGTCCCTCTCCGACCGCAAGAAATCGATCCTGGCCGTCCGTGGAGACGATGAGCTCGCCCGGGATCATCTGTGTGATCATCCTGACGTGGTGCGGATACACCCCGATTTGCTCTTCGACTGTCGGCAGGGTAACCATGTTCACCTCTTCGGAGAAAACGGTCGCCTGCGGTGTCACGATTTCCAGTCGCAAAGTATCAGGCATTGGCTCCTCGTCTGATCGTGATCCAGGGCTCGAGAGTCACGACTGCGTGACCTCCTCGATTCCCCCCTTCATGTAGAAGTTGCCTTCCGGCACCGTGTCGTGCTTGCCGTCGAGGATCTCTGTGAAGCCACGCACGGTGTCCGCCACCGCGACCTGCCTGCCCTCTCGGCCTGTGAACACCTGTGCGGAGCTGAAGGGCTGACTCAGGAACCGCTGGATCTTGCGCGCGCGGAATACGGTCAGCTTGTCTTCCGCAGAGAGTTCGTCCATCCCGAGGATGGCGATGATGTCCTGCAGATCCTTGAACCGCTGCAGCACTTTCTGCACGCGTCTTGCCGTGTCGTAGTGTTCCTCGCCCACAATCTCCGGCGCGAGTGCGCGGGACGTCGACGCCAGCGGATCGACGGCTGGATAGATCCCGAGCTCCGCGATCGACCGCTCGAGCACGATCGTCGCGTCGAGGTGCGCGAACGTCGTCGCGGGTGCCGGGTCCGTCAGATCGTCTGCCGGGACGTACACCGCCTGAAACGAGGTGATGGAGCCTTTCTTCGTCGACGTAATGCGCTCCTGCAGCACGCCCATCTCGGCCGCCAGCGTCGGCTGGTAGCCGACTGCACTGGCCGTGCGCCCGAGGAGCGCCGAGACCTCGGAGCCCGCCTGCGAGAACCTGAAGATGTTATCGATGAAGAGCAGCACGTCCTGGTGTTTCTCGTCGCGGAAGTACTCGGTGATGGCCAGGCCACTGAGCGCGACGCGCAGGCGTGCCCCCGGCGGTTCGTTCATCTGTCCGTAGACGAGCGCAATCTTCGAGGCGCCGAGATCGTTCTGGTTGATAACCCCGGCCTGGGACATCTCGTGGTACAGATCGTTTCCTTCGCGCGTACGTTCGCCGACACCGGCAAAGACCGACACACCGCCATGCAGCTTGGCGATGTTGTTGATCAACTCCATGATGACGACGGTTTTGCCGACGCCGGCGCCTCCGAACGCGCCGACCTTCCCGCCCTTGAGAAATGGGCAGATCAAGTCGATGACCTTGATGCCGGTGGTCAGCACCTGCGGCGACGTCGACTGATCCGTGAGGGGCGGCGGCGGACGATGAATCGGATAATACTTTTCTGCATCGACCGGGCCGCGCTCATCGACCGGGTTGCCCGTCACATCGAACACGCGGCCCATCACGCCTTCGCCGACCGGCATCGAGATCGGCCTGCCGGTGTCGGTCACCGCGTAGCCCCGCTTGATGCCTTCGGTGCCGGCCATCGAGATCGTCCGTACCCAGGCATCGCCAAGGTGCTGCTGCACTTCGAGCGTCAGCGTCACGGGTTGCTTCCCGACCGAATAGTCGACGGTCAGCGCGTTGAAGATTGGAGGGAGGTGGTCGGGAAACTCCACGTCGACCACAGGACCGACGACCTGAACGACTTTGCCGATGTTCATACTTGTTCCTGTGGCGGAGCGGATGATGGCGTCATCCGGCCTGGCCGCCGGCAATTTCCAGCAGTTCTTTCGTGATGTTCCCCTGCCGCAGTTTGTTGTATTCGAGCTTCAACTCGTCGATGAGGGTGTCCGCGCTGTCGGTGGCGTTCTTCATCGACACCATGCGGGCGCTTTGCTCGCTGGCTTTGGCATTCAGCAGCACGTAGAAAATGTAGATGTTCAGATACTGCCCGACCAGATACTTCAGCACGGCTCCCGCGCTTGGCTCCAGCAGCGTCTCCTCGGTATCGGCGGCCAATGCCTCTTCCGATTCTGCGCCCGGCACGGTTACCCCGCTGATCGCTCCCACCGGCAGATACTCGATGACGACCGGTTGCTGGGTCAGCGTGTTGACGAACCGGGTCGTGATGATCTGCACCTGATCCACGTCGCCCTTCAGAAAGAGGTCGCGTGCACACCCGGCGATCGCGCGGGCTTCGGCATACGTCGGTGCATCGGCGTACGCGAATTCAGCCGCAAGGTGCCGCCGCGTGCGCGCCACGAACTGCGCCGCCTTGCGGCCGGCCGTGATGAAGACGGTCGATTGCGAATCGAACTGCGACGCCAGGCGGAACACATTCGAGTTGAGCGGGCCGCACAGCCCCTTGTCGCCGGCGATGAGAATGACCGCTCGCCGCCGGACTTCCCGCACCTCCAGCAGGGGATGCGTGAAATCGAGCGCGCGCGTCGTCGCCTGGCGCTGGATGCGGTACAGCAGCCGTGCGAACGGCGCCGCGGCAACCGCGGCCTGCTGCGCCTTGCGCATTTTCGAGGCGGCCACCATCTGCATCGCTCTGGTGATCTGCGCGGTGCCGGTCACCGACTTGATGCGCCGCCGAAGATCGCGGGGACTATTCATATTCCGCTGCCAGCTGCGATTACTTCCACGTCTGCTTGAACTGATCGGCCGCCGATTTCAGCGCGTCGGTCAATTCCTTGCTCAACGCTTTCTCTTCGGCAATGCGCTTGAGCAGATCGGTCTTGCGCGTGACCAGGAAATCGGTCCAGGCCGCCTGAAATTCCTTGATGCGCTCCACCGGCACGTCGTCCACGTATCCGTTCTGGACCGCCCAGATCACGCCCACCTGCACCTCGACGGCGATGGGGCTGTATTGCGGCTGCTTGAACAGCTCCACGATGCGCTTGCCGCGATCGATCTTCGCCTGTGTTGTCGCATCGAGTTCCGACCCGAACTGCGCGAACGCTGCGAGTTCCCTGAACTGTGCGAGATCGCCTTTCAGCTGGCCCGCGACCTGCTTCATCGCTTTGACCTGCGCCGCCGACCCGACGCGCGATACCGAGATGCCGACGGAAATTGCCGGCCGGACACCCTGATAGAACAAGTCCGTCTCGAGAAAAATCTGTCCATCGGTGATCGAGATGACGTTCGTCGGAATGTAGGCGGAGACGTCTCCGGCCTGCGTTTCGATGATTGGCAGCGCCGTCAACGAACCGTTCCCGTACTTTTCCCCGACGCGCGCTGCCCGTTCCAGCAGCCGGCTGTGGAGGTAAAACACATCTCCCGGGTAGGCTTCTCGACCCGAGGGCCGTTTCAGCACGAGCGACACCTGACGATACGCGACGGCGTGCTTGGACAGATCGTCGTAGACGATCAACGCGTCCATGCCGTTGTCCATGAACCACTCGCCCATCGCCGCGCCTGCAAACGGCGCCAGGTACTGGCTCGTGGCGGAGTCGGATGCTGGCGACGCGAGAATGATGCTGTAAGGCATCGCACCCGCTTCCTCGAGCACCGCCACAATCCGCGCGATCGTCGACTGCTTCTGCCCGATCGCGACGTAGATGCAGTAGAGCGGCCGATAGTTCTTGTCCCCCGCTGCTTCAGCCGCCCGGTTGAGGCGCGCCTGGCTGATGATCGTGTCGATGCAGATCGTGGTCTTGCCGGTGGACCGATCGCCGATGATCAACTCTCGTTGACCGCGGCCGATCGGAATCATGGCGTCAATGGGCATGATGCCGGTCTGCACGGGCTGACTCACCGGCTGACGCCTGATGATTCCGGGCGCGAGCTTTTCCACCGGATACTCGACGTCGCTTTCGATCGGGCCTTTGCCGTCCAGTGGTTCACCGAGGGTGTTGACGACGCGGCCAAGAAGACCCTTGCCGACCGGCACCTGAAGGAGCTTGCCCGTCGCACGGACTTCGTCTCCTTCCTGGAGGTGGGTGTAGTCGCCGAGGATGACGACGCCGACCTCGGTTTCATCCAGATTCAGCGCCAGCCCCGTGATGCCGGCGCCAAAGTCCAGCATCTCGTTCAACATCACGTCGTCGAGCCCCTCGACCTTGGCAACGCCGTCGCCGATTTCACGGATGACGCCGACGCTCTGGCGCGTGGTCGCGGCGCGGGCTGCCCCGATTTGGGCTTCAATCTCCTGCAGAAGATCAGGCATAGGTCATCTCGTTCGTGGCACGGTCATAACCGTGCTTCCAGGGCGGCGAGCCTCGCGCGCACGCTGCCGTCGTAGACGTCGCTGCCCACCTTGATCCGCACACCGCCGATGAGGGCCGGGTTCTCTGCGAATGACGTGGCCAAGGTCTGCCCGTGTGTCCGCGCCAGGTCGGCGAAAATCTGCTCACGCAGGGTTGCACTCAGCGGCGTGGCGCTCTCGACGACCGCCGTATGCCGCTCCAGATCGAGTCGCACCAGCCGCTGGAAGGCCGTCAATATCGAAAGCGCACCGCGACGTCCGGACATTGCAATGTGCTGCGCGACTTCACGTGCACGTCGCTCGTCCAGCACGCCATCCACCATGCAAAGGCGGAATAGTGCTCGCGTCGTCCGCCTGGATTTATTCGTCGCTCTCATCATTTGCCCCGGCTGATGACGTGCGTCTCATTCGTTCATGCCCGCTCATGCGGCGTACCGTGATCCGCCTGGCGCCTGAGGCCACATTGAGCCAAAAGCCTCGAGGCCCCGTCTTACACCGCCAGCTGGATGGCGGTCTCCTCGGCAAGACGGCGGTGATCCTCCGCGGTCAAGATTTTGCCGGTCACCGATGCCGTCGTCTGCACGACGAGGTGACCCACCTCGCGTCTCAGCTCTGCGAGCATCCGCGCGCGCTCCCGATCGGTCGCTTCGTGGGCTCGGAGCAGGATCTGTTCGGCCGCCGCGATGGCCTTCTGCGTCTCGACTGCCTCGACGCGGGCGGCCGCGGCGCGCGCCTCTTCGATCAATTGTTTGCCGTCGGAGCCGGCCTGCCTCAGCACGTCCTGCCGTTCGATGTCGATCCTGGCCAACTCCGCTTTGATCTTCGCGGCATTCGCAAGGCCGCTCGCGATCTGCTCACGGCGCACCTTCAGCATCTGCAGGATCGGCCCATAGGCGAAGAAGTACAGCACCGCACATACGATCCCGAAGCTGACGGTCTGGGCGAAGAGGTGCGGCCAGTCAACGCCGAAGGTGCGCGCAAGCTGTTCGATCCGGCTCCCGGCACCGACCGCCGTTTGCATCGCTAGCACATGCATGGTCCAACTCATTTCGTTCGGCCGCGGCGACGCCCCGCGCGCCGTTCAACGCTGTTCGGGGCTACGTCGCGAGGAACAACGCGTAGAAGACGATCGCTTCCGCGAAGGCGATGGCCAGAATGGACTGGACCATGACTTTCGTGGACGCGCCGGGATTCCGTCCGACCGCAATGGACGCGCCCTGACCAATCAGGCCGACGCCGATCGCTGCACCCAAAGCCGCGAGGCCGATGGTTACACTGCCGCTCATCGCTTTGTCCTTTCTTCTTGTCGCCGGCGACCGCCACGGCGCACACCCGACGGGACTGCCACGTTCAGCCGTGCGCGACTGCAGAACCAGCGTCCTCGTGATGACAGATCAGGAGCGTGAACACCGCCGTCAAGAGCATGAACACCAGTGCCTGCACCAAGCCGACCAGCAGCTCCATGAAATAGAACGGGATCGGCAGCAGCCAGCCAAGGCCCGGCACGAGAGTGCCCATGGTCTCCAGCATGTTCTCGCCCGCAAAGATGTTGCCGTAGAGTCGAAAACTCAAAGAGACCGGCCGAAACAGAATGGACACGATTTCCAGGCAGCCGGCGGCAAAGAAGACGACGATCATCAGCACTCTCAGCGCCCCCGTCGTCTCTCCCTTGGGTGCAAAGAGCTCCTTGAGGACTCCTCCAACGCCCACTTCCTGTATGGCCCACACAATCCAGCACGCGAAGAACACGAGCGCCATCGCCAGCGTGAGGTTGAGATCGGCGTTCGCGCCCCGGAACAGTGGTTGATCGATCGTGAACCCGTGCGCGGTCTGGTGTCCCCATCCGATCGTGCCGACGCCGGGAAGCAGACTGATCCAGTTCGCCGCAAGGATGAAGATGAAGATCGTGGCAAAGAACCAGAACGTGCGGTCGACGAGGTGCCGGCCGATGATGCTTTCGAGGAGCCCGTGGATGCCTTCCACCAGCCATTCGAAAAAGTTCTGCGCCCCGCCCGGCACTTCGGTCATGCGCCGGGTCGACATCCGGGCCAGGACGATCAGACCTACGGCGGCGATCCAGGTCACGACCATCGAGTTCGTGATTGGAAAGCCGAACGGCCTGGCGATCTCCACGGCCTTCTGCGGCAGACCATGTTCCACGCCTTCCATGACGCCGAGCGAGACAACGTCGAACACAGTCACCCCGTTTGCGGAGCGGTTCAGCACGGCGCATGCCACCACCGGGGGCGCCTCGCCGCAAATCCCCGGACCCCTGAAATTCACGTCGCCCACGCACGTCGCTGCGCATCGCCGCGTGTTCGACCCGCGGTCGCACTCCTCCGGGATGCCGGATGTCCTCCGTGATACCGGGTGCATCGCATGCGTGCCTGCGATGCCGTCTCTGTGGCAAATCCTTCGGTCTGCTTAGCTGTCCTCTGGTTCAGCACTGAGCAGCAGACCGCGGCACGTCTGCTGCACTTGACGCCGATACACGTGGTTTGGCGAAAGAGGTTACACATGGACGTTCGACACGCGGCCTTCAGCGCCGTACTTCCTCTGGCGATGTCCATCGGGGTAGTTGCCCCTGCGCGCGCCCAGGCGGGCGCGGAGACGTTCACGGCGACGGCCAACGTCAAGACCGCGGCAGCGGCCATGGCGACTGCGCCCCTGACAATCGTCGTCAGCCGGAAGATGTCCCAGGGGGAGGCGGACAATCTGACCGCCGCTTTCAAAACGGGCGGTGTTCCTGCGCTTCGCAAGGCGCTCGATGGCGTGCCCGCGACCGGCTCCGTACAACTGGGCGGCGGAGCCGAGACGCCGACGCGGCTGACGCTCGAGCGGACGACCGACAAAGGCCGGCTCCTCACGATCGTCACCGACCAGCCGATTCTGTTCCTGGGTGCTGGCCTGCCGGACGCGAAGCCGAAAGACGGGTACGACTTCGGAGTCATCGACATCGAAGTCGACGGCGCGGGCAGTGGAGCGGGGACCCTGTCGCCCGCTGCGAAGATCACGATCAAGGATGGAGCGTTCGCCGTCGACGACTACGCGTCGGAGCTGGTTCGGCTCACCGGCGTGAAGAAGGTGAAGTAGACGCCGGGGACGCCGTGACGGGATCCTCGGTCGATACGTCGGGGCTGTTCCAGCCAGCCATGGAGGCCTCGCCCACGGCCGTACTCATTGCCGATGCCGCGGGAACAATCGTGCTCGTGAACCGTGAACTGGAGCGGCAATTCGGCTATGCGCGAGAAGAACTCCTCGGGCACAGCGTGGATCGGCTGCTGCCTGAATCGCTTCGGTCGCTCCACGCAGCACACCGCACGAAGTTCGCTCACACGCCGGAAGCCCGCCGGATGGGCGCCGGCGGTGCGCTGTTCGGCGTCCGCAAGGACGGCTCGCAGTTCGCCGTCGAAGTCGGCTTGAATCCGATGCGGACCGGGGATGCCCTGTTCGTCCTGGCGTCGATTGTCGACATCACGGAGCGCCGCCGCCTGGAGGACGCGCATCGTGCAGCGCTCGAGGAGCAACTCGATTTCGAACGATTCGTCGCGGAGCTGTCGTTTCAGTTCATCAACCTGCCCGATGGCGAGGTGGCCGACGCAATCAGGAATGGTCTCGGCCGCATGTGCCGGCTGATTGGCGCCGACCGAGGCACCTTCTACAGGATCGATCCCGAAAGTGTGTTCGTGGATCCGATTAGCTGGACGGCGCCCGGTGTTCCACCGCTCCAGGCGGATGTCCCCGCGAAGACGGTGTTTCCCTGGGCGATTCAGCGAGTCCGTGCAGGCGAGGTGATCGCCTTTTCGACACTCGCCGACATTCCAGCCGACATCGATCGAGCCAGTTACCACGCCACGGGCACGAAGTCCTCCCTCATGGTACCGCTCTCGGTTGATGCGCAGGTGATCGGAACGCTGGGGTTCGACACCGTGCTCGGTGAGCGGACCTGGTCGCCGGAGGTCCGGCATCGGCTCACGGTGATGGGCGGCGTGTTTCTGCAGGTGCTGGCGCGGCAGCGGCGTGACGAAGCCGTGCGCGCCGCCGCGCGCGAAGTGCAGCGCCTGAAAGATCAGCTGCAGGTCGAGAACGTGTACCTCCGGCGCGAAGAGCGTGAACGCCTCGGGCTGACACGCGTTGTAGGCCAGAGCACGGCCGTGCAGCGCGTCCTGAATCAGATCCAGCAGGTGGCGCTGACGGACTCGACGGTGCTGCTGCTGGGCGAGACCGGGACCGGGAAAGAGCTGTTCGCGACGCAGATCCATGAGCTGAGCGCGCGGCACGGGCGGACCATGGTGCGGGTGAACTGTGCCGCCATCCCGCCAACGCTCATCGAGAGCGAGTTATTCGGCCGCGAAAAGGGCGCCTTCACGGGAGCGTTGGCGCGGCAGGAAGGCAGATTCGAGCTCGCGCATCATTCGACGATTTTTCTCGACGAGATCGGCGACCTGCCGCCCGACGTGCAGGTCAAGCTGCTGCGCGTTCTGGAGGAACGGACCATCGAGCGCCTCGGCAGCCCGCGCCCGATTGCCGTGGATACCCGGATCATTGCCGCGACGCATCGCAATCTCGAGCAGCGCGTCGCGGAGGGCACGTTTCGAGAGGATCTCTACTATCGCCTGAATGTGTTTCCCATCCACGTGCCGCCGCTGCGCGAGCGCGTGGAAGACATTCCGCTCCTGGTCTGGCGATTCATTGAGGAGTTCTCGAAGGCGTTCGCCAAGCGGATCGACTCGATCGATCGCGATACGCTCAGCGGCCTGCAGCATTACACGTGGCCCGGCAACATCCGGGAGCTCCGCAACGTGGTCGAACGCGCAATGATCGTGTCCACGAGCCGGCGATTGACGATTGCGGCGCCGCGCTCGTCGGCTGCGGCCGGCCGACGCAGCGCGAAGCTCGCCGACATCGAAAAGGAACATATCCGCGGCGTGCTCGAGAGCACGCGGTGGCGCATTCGCGGGACCGGCGGCGCTGCCGACCGCCTTGGACTGAAGCCGACCACGCTCGAAACCCGCATGGCGAAGCTTGGACTGACCCGTCCCGGTCATGCGCAGAGTGCGCAGCATCGATTGCCCTAGCCTCCGGGATGCCGTGCGATGTGGTGCAATGCCGGGGAATAGTGTCCCGGCGCGGACTTCCCACCGATAGCGAAATTGCCTCCAAGCTATTGCTCCGTGAGCGGTAATGCGCGAAAAGCGCTTGCTGACGTCAGTTGGAACGGCTGGTGCTATGGGGCGCGGCATGGTTCGGCTGACTGTGGCGCTGAACGCGACGTCGGTACGGTGCGCTCAGGACTTTCTCGATGCGTTTCGATTCCTCGTGCTGCGCACGCGACTCGAATCGGGCTGCCTTGCGTGTTCCACATGGACCGAGCCGGATGCGACCGTCCGTTACGTCGAGGAATGGCTCACCGAAACGGACATGCGCCGCCGTGTGCAGTCCGAGGGCTTCACGGCTGTTCTCTCGATCGTCGAGGCGGCACGGGACCCGCGGGTCCAGTTCGACTTCGTGACCACGACCCGTGGGCTCGACTACGTCGAAGAAGTTCGCAACGATGCCTTGATTTGATTCTTGAGGAGTCGGCGCCGTCAGGCAGGCGCTCCTGAGGACAGCGAGATCATGAAACAAGCAAAATACGAGAAAGAGCTGCACAAGCTGCAGGTCCAGCTGTGCCACCTGCAGCGATGGGTCAAGGAGAAAGGCCTGCGTGTCGTGGTCGTGTTCGAGGGGCGCGACGGCGCAGGCAAAGGTGGCACCATTCGCGCGATCACCGAGCGCCTCAGCCCGCGGGTGTTCAGGGTCGTCGCGCTGCCCGCGCCATCAGACCGCGAGAAATCCCAGGTCTACATGCAGCGTTACCTGCATCACTTCCCCGCCGCCGGCGAGGTCGTCATCTTCGATCGCAGCTGGTATAACCGCGCCGGCGTCGAATACGTGATGGGATTCTGCTCGGCCAAGGAGCACGACCGCTTCCTGGAAATCTGTCCCGAGGTCGAGAAATTCCTCATCGAGGGCGGGGTGATCCTGATCAAGCTCTGGCTGGAAGTGAACAACGCCGAGCAGAAACGGCGCTTCGAAGCGCGCGTCGCCGATCCGTTGCGCCAGTGGAAGCTCAGTCCGATGGATCTGCCCTCCCGCAAGCGCTGGTACGACTACTCCAAGGCGCGCGATGTCATGCTGAAGCAGACCGACACTCGCGTTGCCCCGTGGTACATCGTCCGATCCGACGACAAGCGGGCGGCGCGCCTCAACGTCATCTCCCATCTGCTCTCGGCCATTCCCTACAAGAAGCTGAATCACGACAACGTCAGGCTGCCCCGTCGATCAAACAAGGGCTCCTACGACGACGATGGGTCGATCGCGCGACGACACTTCGTGGAGGCGCGCTACTGAACCAGGGAGAACGCTCGTTCTCGGGTTCGCGGGTTCGCGGGTTCGCGGGTTCTTCGGTTCTTCCGGTTCTGCGGGTTCTTGGCGTTGTTCGTGTTGCGTCCGGTCGTTGCGTTCTGACACGCCGTCCCCGATCAGATCGTCCTCACACTAAACACGAAATCCGACTCGCGCCGCGGCGGTTATCGCGGGCGAGCCGGTCCCACGGCCGGTCGGACGAACTCCGCTCCACCGGAGGCAGGCCCTTGCGGAACCAGGTACCCGCGGCTCCCCGGGCCCCGCGAAGATCACTCCGCACGGACGGTTTCCGCATCGGCAGATCTCCTGCCTGCCGGGGCACGTGGCTTGCCTTCGGCCAGGAGGCAAATGAACCACCTTCTCATCGGGACAAGCGCGCTCGTTGCGGCACAGCGCCTCTACGCAGAGCGAGGACACGATGGCCACGCGGCATGACTTTATGCGTCGACGTTTCGAAGTGATCCAGGGCGGCAGAACGGCCTCTACTGGCCAGCCAGGCGAGCTCAAAAGCGCAGTCCGCTGGGTGACCTGGTGGCGTTTGCCGCAGCGCAAGGCAGCCCTCCTGGTGAGAATGGCCCGCAGCCGTCGCCTTTTCACGGCTACTACTTCAGGATCCTGACCGCGCAAGGCCTTGCTGCGCCCGGTGGAGCGAAGGATTACCTCGCCGGCGGCGGTATGTCCGGCCGCTTCGCGGTCATGGCGTGGCCTGCACAGTACGACGTCGCCGGCGTCATGACCTTCATCGTCAACCACAACGGCATCGTTCACGAGCAAGACCTGCGATCGGACACCGATAGCGCCGCAAGGCGGATGGCGTTCTACAACCCTGACGCCTCCTGGACGGCGGTGCGGTAACAGCTTCACGACTGCGAGGAGAACTGTGGCGACCAGCGACCCAACGACCGGTGCCGAAACGCTGCGGCTGTCTGACGCGCGCGACCGTCAGGTTCCCTGGCGGAAGTGGGGACCGTACCTGAGCGAACGCCAGTGGGGCACGGTGCGCGAAGACTATAGCGAGTCGGGCGACGCGTGGAATTACTTCACCCACGATCAGGCGCGCTCGAGAGCGTACCGCTGGGGTGAAGATGGACTTGCCGGCATATCGGACGACAAGCAGCTCCTGTGCTTTGCGCTCGCGCTGTGGAACGGCAAGGATCCGATCCTCAAGGAACGCCTGTTCGGCCTGACGAACAGCGAAGGCAACCACGGCGAGGACGTCAAGGAGTACTACTTCTATCTCGATTCGACGCCGACCCACTCGTACATGAAGTATCTGTACAAGTACCCCCAGTCGGCCTACCCATACGACCGTCTCGTCACCGAGAGCCGCAAGCGTGGGCCGCGCGATCTCGAATACGAGCTGACGGACACCGGCGTCTTCGATCAGGATCGGTACTTCGATGTCTTCGTCGAGTACGCCAAGGCGTCTCCAGAGGACGTGCTGATCCAGATCACCGCCACCAACCGCGGTCGCGAACCCGCGACTGTGCACGTGGTGCCGACGCTCTGGTTCCGCAATACATGGGCGTGGGGTGACGACATCCCGAAACCGCTGTTGAAGCAGATCGATGCGCGGTCGATTGCCGTGTCGCATGCGGACCTCGGAGAGCTGACCTTCTACGCCGACGGCCAGCCAACGCTGCTGTTCGCCGAGAACGAGACCAATCTCGAACGATTCGGCAGGGGGAACAACCCGAGCCCCTACGTCAAGGATGGCATCAACAACTACCTCGTGCACGGCCAGCAAGAGGCCGTCAATCCGGCGAAGACCGGAACGAAAGCTTCCGCTCTCTATGCCGTCACGGTCGCGCCACGATCGTCGCAAACGATCCGGTTGCGATTGGCAGCCGGTGCTCCTGCGGGTGAAGGTCGCGAGCCATTCGGTGTCCGCTTCGACGCCACGATGAACGATCGTCGCCGTGAGGCGGACGAGTTCTACGCCGGCGTGATTCCGTCAACGCTGGATGCTGATGCCGCGAGCGTGATGCGGCAGGGGCTCGCCGGCATGCTCTGGTCCAAGCAGTTCTACAACTACGACGTCGACCGGTGGCTCGCCGAACGTGGGTCCGACCCCTTCACGCCGCGCAAGCGCGCAGCGCCGCGCAACGATCGCTGGCATCACATGGACAACTCGGACATCATCTCGATGCCCGACAAGTGGGAATACCCCTGGTACGCGGCGTGGGACCTGGCGTTTCACGTGCTCGCGCTGACGCTGGTCGATGAAGACTTCGGCAAGCAGCAGCTCGATTTGATGCTCCAGGGCCGGTATCTCCACCCGAGCGGACAGATTCCCGCCTACGAGTGGAACTTCGGTGACGTCAATCCGCCTGTGCACGCGTGGGCGACGATCTTCACCTACCGGCTCGAAAAGGCCAAACACGGCGCGGGCGATATCGAGTGGCTCGAACGATCGTTCCACAAGCTGCTGCTCAATTTCACGTGGTGGGTGAACCGGAAGGACCGTACCGGGAACAACGTGTTCGAGGGTGGGTTCCTCGGGCTGGACAACATCGGGGTGTTCGATCGCAGCGCCCCGCTACCAACCGGCGGCTACCTGGAACAGGCGGACGGCACCGCGTGGATGGCGCTCTTCTGTCAGAACATGCTCGAGATCTCGGCGCAGCTTGCGCTCGAGAAACGCGCGTACGCCGACATGGCGCTCAAGTTCCTCGACCATTTCCTCCTGATCGCATCATCCATGGTCCACGCCGGCGACGACGTCGGGATGTGGGACGAGCAGGACGGGTTTTTCTACGACGTGCTCCGGCTGCCGGACGGCCGGGCCGAGCGTCTGAAGGTCCGTTCTCTGGTCGGACTGCTCCCCTTCTGCGCCGTCACCGTGTTCGAGGGAGAGCTGCTGAACAAGTATCCCGAGCTCATGCCTCGTCTGCAGCGTTCCCTCGCGAGACCGGAGCTGACGGCGTTCATTCACGATCCGAAGCAGCGCGGCGAACACGGTCGGGCGCTCGCGTCGATCCTCAACGAGGACAAGCTGCGCCGAGTGTTGAGCAGCATGCTCGACGAGGCTGAGTTCCTGAGCCCGTACGGGATCCGGTCCATCTCGCGGTACCACGATCAGCACCCGTACGTGTTCCGGGTCGGCGAGCAGGAATATCGCGTTCCCTATCTGCCGGCGGAATCCGACAGCGGCATGTTCGGAGGCAACTCGAACTGGCGAGGGCCGATCTGGATGCCCGTCAACGGACTGATCGTTCGAGCGTTGCTTCAGTACTACCTGTACTACGGCGACACCTTCACGGTGGAGTGCCCGACCGGATCCGGCAGGCAGATGACGCTGTACCAGGTCGCCGAAGAGCTTGCGCGACGGCTGTCCAGCATTTTCATGAAGGACACGAACGGCCGCCGCCCGGTCTTCGGCGGCAACAGGACGTTTCAGGAAGATCCGCACTGGCGCGATCTCGTGTTGTTCTACGAGTACTTCCACGGCGACAACGGCGCGGGCCTTGGCGCCAGCCATCAGACAGGCTGGACCGGCATCGTCACCCGGATGATGCATCTCTTTGCGACAACCCCGGCCGAACGGGTTCTGGAAGCGGGCAAACTGGCGGCGGTTGCGGGCAGGGCGGCGACGTATGCAAGTACTGAGCGATAGGAAGGCCGCCCCGGCAAGCCGCGCAGATCGACCGGAACGCGTACTGGATCCGCTCTCACGCGTCTCGGAGATTCTCTTCGGCCTGATCATGGCGCTGACGTTTACGGGAACCCTGAGCGTTGCCATGGCCGACCGCGAAGAAGTCCGCACGCTCCTGTTTGGCGCGATCGGCTGCAACATCGCCTGGGGGCTCGTCGATGCGGTCATGTACCTGATGAACGCTCTGACGGCGCGCGGCCGGGACCTGCTGATGATCCGCGCCGTGCGCGCCGCCACCCCAGAAGAGGCGCACGGCATCATCGAACGTGCCGTGTCGCCAACCATGGCGATGATCCTGACGACCGAAGATTTCGAGCGCGTACGACGGAGCCTGCTTCAGCTACGCGGCCTCGGGCGGACACCCGCCTTCACGAAAGATGACTGGCTGGGCGCGCTGGCGGTATTCCTGCTGGTGTTTCTATCCACGTTCCCTGTCGTGATCCCGTTTCTCGTGTTCCGCAACGTGCACCTGGCGTTGCGTATGTCCAATGTGGTGGCACTCGCGATGCTGTTTGCGGCGGGCTATCTGCTCGGCCGTCACGGTGGATATCACCCGTGGCGTACGGGGCTCACCATGATGGTCCTGGGCGTCGTACTGGTCGCGCTCACGATCGCGCTCGGCGGATGACGCCTCTGGGCCTTGCACGATGTGAGCGAGACGCGCGCCGGCGCTCCGCAGATGATCTGCTCTTCCGCCACGATCAGCTGTCCCCGGAGGATCAATGAAGTCCGGAACCACCGGCGCAGCCGGCCTCAACCATCGCAGCCACCCTCCGGATGTCCGCAGCGGACTCGATCGCGACGCGATCGCGGCGGCCGTGGTCGACAACCTTTTTTACCTGCAGGCCACACTGCCGCAGTACGCGACCCGGAACGACTGGTACATGGCACTCGCGTATGCCGTGCGCGATCGCATTCTCGATCGGTTTATCGCCACTGTAGAAGCGTTCTCCAGCCCGGAGTCCACCGTCAAGTGTGTGGCGTACCTGTCGGCGGAATTCCTGACCGGGCCGCACCTGGGCAACGGGCTGATTAGCCTTGGGATCTGGCAGTCGGCCCGTGAAGCGATCTCGGGACTCGGGCAGGATCTGGCGGCGCTGCTGGAACAGGAAGAGGAGCCGGGGCTGGGCAATGGAGGCCTGGGCCGGCTGGCGGCGTGCTACATGGATTCTCTCGCGACGGTCGGAGTGCCCGCCATTGGGTACGGTATTCGTTACGAGTTCGGCATCTTCGATCAGGTGATTTCGAACGGCTGGCAGGTCGAGCTGACCGACAAGTGGCTCCGCTTCGGCAATCCGTGGGAAATCCTGCACTCGGAAATCAGCTTCGACGTGAAGATGGGCGGCCGCACCGAGCAGGGGCGTGACGAGCAGGGACGCTACCGCGTCCGCTGGGTGCCGGACCACGTCGTCAAGGGTATTGCGTACGACACGCCCGTGCCGGGATATCGCGTAAACGCCACCTCGATCCTGCGCCTCTGGAAAGCGGAGGCCACCGAGTCCTTCGACTTCGACGCCTTCAACGTCGGTGACTATCACGGCGCGGTCGAGCAGAAGGTCGTCTCGGAAACCATTTCCAAGGTGCTCTATCCGAACGATGAACCCGAAGCGGGCAAGGAGCTGCGGCTTGCCCAGCAGTACTTCTTCGTCTCGTGTTCACTGCAGGACATGATTCGCATTCACCTCCTTCGCGGCAAGGCGCTCGACGAATTCGATGTGTATTGGGCCGCGCAGTTGAACGACACGCATCCGTCGATCGCCGTCGCAGAGCTGATGCGGCTGCTCGTCGACGAGCATGGAATGGATTGGGACCGCGCCTGGACGATCACGCAACGGACCTGCGCGTACACCAACCACACGCTCCTTGCGGAGGCCCTGGAGAAATGGCCGGTTCCTCTCTTCGGCAGGATGCTGCCGCGGCATCTGGAGATCATCTACGAGATCAATCGCCGATTCCTGGACGAGGTGCGTCAGCGTCATTCTGGTGAAGAGGATCTCTGCCGCCGCGTGTCCCTCATCGATGAAACCGGGCCGCGGTACGTGCGCATGGCGTATCTGGCGACGGTCGGAAGCCACGCGGTCAACGGGGTCGCCGCGCTCCACACGACGCTGCTCGAACAAACGGTTCTAAGCGATTTCTACCGGATTGCGCCCGAAAAATTCCTCAACGTGACCAACGGCGTGACGCCGCGCCGCTGGATGGTTCTGAGCAACCCGAAATTGAGCGCGCTCATCAGCGCTCACATCGGGGATCGCTGGGTTGCAGATCTCGAGCACGAGCTCGTGCGGCTCGAGCCGATGGCTGCCGATGGCGCATTTCACGCCCAGTGGCAGGCCGTCAAGACCGACAACAAGCGCACCCTGGCGGCCCTCGTCAAGGAACGGACCGGCATCGTCGTCGATCCGGAGTCGATGTTCGACATCCACGTCAAGCGGCTGCACGAATACAAGCGGCAGCATCTGGCTGTGCTGCATCTGGTCACTCTCTACCGGCGCATCAAGGAGACGGGTGGAGAGGGCGTCACCAGACGCACGATGATTTTCGGGGGCAAAGCGGCGCCGGCTTACCGGATTGCGAAATTGATCATCAAGCTGATCACGGACGTCGCGGCAGTCATCAATGCGGATCCGGACGTCTCGCCGTATCTCAAGGTGGTGTTCTTCCCCGACTTCAACGTCAAGAACGGCCAGCGTGTCTACCCCGCCGCCGATCTGTCCGAGCAGATCTCCACTGCGGGCAAAGAGGCCTCCGGCACCGGCAATATGAAGTTCGCGCTGAACGGCGCACTGACGATCGGCACGCTCGACGGCGCCAACGTCGAGATTCGCGAGGCGGTGGGCGATGAGAACTTCTTCCTGTTCGGCCTGAACGCAGACGAAGTGGTACAGCTGAAGGCTCGCGGCTATGACCCGCGCGCCGTCTACGAGGGGAACCCCGAGCTGCGCCGAACGATCGACCTGATCGGCAGCGGATTTTTTTCGGACGGCGATCGCGCGCGGTTCCGGCCGTTGCTGGACTCGCTGCTCACCCGCGACGACTACATGTTGCTGGCGGATTACCAGGCGTACGTGGACTGCCAGCGCCGAGTCGGGGAAATCTACAAGGACCAGAAGACCTGGACGCGCATGGCAATCCTCAATTGTGCGAGGGTCGGCCGGTTTTCTTCCGACCGCTCCATCCGGGAGTACTGCCGCGACATCTGGCAGCTGCGCCCCATCGCTGCGGACATAACACAGATTCAATCGGAGACCCACCGTGGAAAAGCTGTTATCGAGTGACACGCACGCGCTCGACGTGCTGGCGCAGCCGCTGATCGATCGCGAGCTGCAGCTGATGAACGCCTATTGGCGCGCGTGCAATTACCTGTCGGTGGGGATGATCTATCTGAAGGACAACCCGCTGCTCAGGGAACCATTGACATCGGAACACATCAAGCAACGCCTCCTCGGCCACTGGGGGGCGAGTCCGGCGTTGTCCTTCGTCTGGGTTCACTTGAACAGAATGATCGTCAAGCACGACCTCGACATGATCTTCGTGGCCGGTCCCGGCCACGGCGCTCCCGGGGTGCTCGGGCCTGCCTATCTCGAAGGCACGTACTCCGAGCTCTACCCGGACAAGAGCGAGGACGCGGAAGGGATGCAGAAGTTTTTCAAGCAGTTCTCCTTCCCAGGCCAGATCGGCAGCCACGTGACGCCCGAGACACCCGGCTCCATTCACGAGGGAGGCGAACTCGGCTACAGCCTCTCGCACGCCTACGGCATGGCCTTCGACAATCCCGATCTGATCGTCGCCTGCGTCGTTGGCGATGGCGAAGCCGAGACCGGACCGCTTGCGACCTCGTGGCATTCGAACAAGTTCATGAACCCGGTACGGGATGGCGCGGTGCTGCCAATCCTCAACTTGAACGGCTACAAGATCGCCAACCCGACCGTCCTTTCACGTATCAGCCACGACGAACTGAAGGCGCTGTTCGTGGGGTACGGCTACACCCCGATCTTCGTCGAGGGCAGTGAGCCGGCCGAGATGCACCAGAAGATGGCGGCCGCGCTCGATCAGGCGATCGACGTGATTCGCGGCGAGCAGAGGGCCTCGCGGGAGGCGAACCGGGCATTGCGGCTTCGCTGGCCGATGATCGTGCTGCGATCGCCGAAAGGATGGACGGGACCGAAGGAGATCAACGGCCACAAGATCGAAGGGTCCTGGCGCTCGCACCAGGTTCCGTTTTCCGAGGTGCGCGGCAACCCGGCAACCCTCAAGCTTCTCGAGGACTGGCTGCGCAGCTACCAGCCAGAGGAACTGTTCGATGAACATGGAACGCTGATTCCCGAACTCCGCGAGCTGGCGCCACATGGCGCGCGGCGCATGAGCGCCAACCTGCACGCCAACGGCGGCCTGCTGCGCAAGCCGCTCAGACTGCCGGACTTTCGTCGCTATGCCGTTGACGTGCCGTCACGCGGGACGGTGATGTACGAGAACACCAAGCCCCTGGGCGAATTCCTCCGCGACATCATCAGGAGCAACCCGACCACGTTCCGGATGTTCGGCCCGGACGAAACCGCCTCGAACCGTTTACAGGCCGTGTATGACGCCAGCAAGAAGACGTGGCTGGCCGACACGCTCCCGGAGGACGCCGATGGCGGCGAGCTCGCGCCGGATGGACGCGTCATGGAGATTCTGTCGGAACACACGCTGATCGGCTGGCAGGAGGGATATCTGCTCACCGGACGACACGGGTTCTTCCATACCTACGAAGCGTTCGCGCACGTGATCGATTCCATGATCAATCAGCACGCGAAATGGCTGGACATCGCCAAGCACCACGTGCCATGGCGCGCGCCGGTCGCCTCCGAGAATATCCTGTTGTCTTCCACGGTCTGGCGACAGGATCACAACGGCTTCTCGCATCAGGATCCGGGGTTCATCGATCTCATCACGAACAAGAGCCCTTCCGTCACGCGGGTCTACCTGCCGCCCGATGCCAATACGCTTCTGTCCGTCATCGATCACTGCCTGCGCAGCACCGACTACATCAACGTGATCGTCGCGGACAAGCAGAAGCACCTCCAGTTCACCACTATCGATGAGGCCGCCATCCACTGCGCCAAAGGCCTCGGCATCTGGCCGCGCGCGAGCACCGACGCCGGTGAGGAACCGGATGTCGTCCTCGCGTCATGTGGCGACGTCTCTACCATGGAGGCGCTGGCCGCGGCCGCCATCCTGCGCGAGCGAGTGCCGGACCTGAAGCTCCGCTTCGTCAATGTCGTGGACCTGTTCAGGCTGCAACCCTCGTCCGAGCATCCGCACGGATCGACCGAGCGCGAGTCCGACAGCCTGTTCACCACGGACAAGCCGATCATCTTCAACTTCCACGGCTATCCCTGGCTGATCCACAAGCTGATGTATCGATTCAAGGGCCATCCGAACCTGCACGTGCGCGGCTACAAGGAAAAGGGCAACATCAATACGCCGCTCGAACTGGCGATGCTGAACGAGACGTCACGCTTCCACCTGGTCATCGACGTGATCGACCGCGTCCCGAAACTGCGCACCAGAGCGGCGCATCTGAAAGACGAGATGCGCAACACCATCATCGACAATATGAGGTACGCGCACGAGCACGGCGTCGATCGCCCGGAGATCGTCGACTGGGTGTGGCCCTACTGATTTGACAAGCCCTGCGTTGCTGGTCAGGCAGTGCGGCGATGAAGGTAATCGACGTCGCCGCCGACCCGCTTGTCAGTCGCGCCACCCCTGGTGTCCCGACCGGCTGGCGGCCGCATGCGCGCGTCAGTCAGAAAGCGTGTTCCACCGGAAGAACGTCAACGTCGTGTCGTCAGGCTCGCCAAACCATTTGGTATACAGGCTGGCCAGCTTGCCGGAGCGGTAGAACCCACTCAGCGTGCGATCGATGACCAGGCGGAATTCCTCATCGCCCCGTGCGAACGCGAGCGCGATCGGCTCGAACGTGAACTGACGATCGAGAACCATGAGCTCGCGCGCCGCCGTGTGGCGTCGTGACGCCTCGAGGAGAACGGCGCGTTCACCGAAGAACGCGTCGGCATTACGTTCGACCAGCGCCTGAACCCCGGCGTCGTAGCTGTTGACGCGAAAGATCCCGGCCATCACCTCGAGATCGCCGATACGCCCGGTCAGCCATGTGTCCGCCGTCGTACCTTGGACCGCAGTAAAGGCGCGGGATTGCAGCACCTGGGTGGCCGACGCCCGCCACACCGGGTGGTAGTTCTGACCGCGGCCCGCCAGGATCTCTCGCAGCCGGGCGGGCGCATCCGATCTCACGAGCACACCAACGCCGCCGGCAAAGATCGGGAGGGAGAACGACGCCACCGCGCGGCGGGCCAGCGTGACCGTCTCCGCTCCGCAGAGCACATCGACGCGGTGCTCCTGCAGCACGCGATCGCGATCCGCGGCGTTCACCGGCACCCACTCGAGCGCGATGGTCGCGAGTCCGGGTTCGCGCCTGGTCGACTCGCCCAGCAACTGGCACAATGCGACCGAGTAGCCGTCCGGCTGCCCCGAGTCGGTCCTGAAGGCGAAGGGTGGCGCGTCCGTACGGTATCCGAGCCGCATCCGCCCGTCGGCGCGAATCCGATTCAGTGTTACTGACGCGGATGGCTGGTCAGCCTGCGCGAGCAGCAGCGGTGCCGCAAGGAGCGCGGCCAGACAGATGCCACCTGCGAGGAAACACGCCCGGGGCCACAGCGATCGATCGGGTTGCATGATGTTGCTCCTGTTCGCTGACTCGTTCACCGCACGCGACGATCACACCGCCGCGACGGCGGCCTTTGCCCCGACGGCTACCCGGCTCGCCGCTGCAAAGCGGAGCGCGATGAACCCCCAGACCGCGAAGCCGATAGCCATCTTCAACATGCCTCCGAACACGGCGTCCTTGCCCGACGCGTACACCAGATAGACGCTGTAGAGCATCCCTACCGTCGTCACCGCCACCGTGCGGCGATGCTTTGCCTCGGCGACGCCGGCGGCCTGCAGCATCAACGGCAGCGCGGAGAGGGCGATGACGTAGGGAACCACGTTGGTCACCACTGCGAGGTTCACGAGCGCGTTGAACTGCTCGCTGAGCGACGGCGAGATCGTCATCAAGGCCATCAGCGATTGCAGGACTCCCATCGCCAGCATTCCGGCGATTGGCGCGTCCTGGCTCGTGACTTTTGCGAAGAAGGCGGGGAACATGTGATCGTCTGCGGCCGCCTTCGCCGTCTGCGCCAGCGTGAACTGCCAGCCGAGCAGCGACCCGACGCACGCGATGACGGCGAGCGCCGTCACAATCGAACCGACGGCGGGACTGAACATTCGTGCGAATGCCAGTCCAAAGGGGCCCGTCGAGTTCGCCAGGTCCGCGTTCGGCACGATGCCCTGGATCACCGTGGTCGAGAGAATGTAGATGACAGCGGCGCCGGCGGTGCCGAGCATGCAGGCGAGCGGCACGTTCCGCTTCGGGTTTTCCACCGCCGCAGAGTTCTGCGCAGCCGACTCGAGACCGAGGAACGCCCACAACGTGAGCGCCATGCTGGATCCGACCCCGCCAGTCCAACTGAGTCCCTTGGGATTCCACGCGGCCGCGAAGGTGTCGCCGCTGAACCAGATCCACCCCGCGATGGAGATGAAGCCGACCGGCAGGATGACACCCCAGACCGTCACCGCACCGATGCGCCCGGTCAGGCTCGGACCTCCGAAATTCGCGAGCGTCGTCACCCACAACAGGGCGATCACCCCGATGCATGTGGCGATTGGCGTGGACGACAGCCACGGCACGAACGCGGCCAGGTAGCCGACCGCAGAGATCGCCACCGCGACGTTCGCGATCGCGAGGGAAACGAAGTAGAGGAAGAACACCTGGAAGTAACCGGCCTTGCCGTACGCGTCTTCCGCATATGCGGCCAGCCCTCCCGAGCGCTGGTTCAGAAGGCCGGACTGCGCGAAGCCGTAGGCGATCGCCATCGAACCGATCGCGGTGACGATCCACGACAGCAGGGAGATCGCGCCGACTCGCGCCATGTTCGTCGGCAGCATGATGATCCCCGAGCCCATCATGTTCAGTGCGACGATGAACGTCAACTGCATGAGGGTCATCTTCTTATGTCGTTGCATAGCATCCTCGTCCGGGTCGGTGATCTCCTTCGGTCGGCGCAACGATCGGGTCAGAAGCTGTAGCCGACGTAGGCCATGCCGTAGGCAAAATTCTTCGTGCGACCGCTCGATTGCTGAACGGCCTTTCCGGGATCGGCGTATGCGCCGACCAGGCTGATCGTGAAGTTCTTGTTGGCTTTCCAGTCCACGTAGGCGTCGGTCTCGAAGGCGACGTTCTTATCGGTTACGGCGGGACCGAACGCCTGCGGGTGATCCAGTGTGAATTTGTAGAACATCAACCCGCCGCTGATCGAGTCGGTCGGAACGATGTGCGCACGAATGAGATGTGAGATCGAATTCGAGTTGGAAAGGAAGTACTCGCCCGCGATCTCTCCCTGCCACCAGGTGCCCCAGTCGTGGAAGCCGAGAAAGAGTGGATCGAAACTTTCGTTCGCAGGGGTCGCGGGATCGTCCCCCTGGAAAAACGCATACCGGTACGAGAGCGTCGGCTTCCACGTGACCTTCTTGAATTCGTAGCCACCCTGGAGCGTCCAGGCATTCGAGTCGAGGGCGTCGGCGTTACGCTCGGATGCGTACTCGAATTCGAACGACAGATCGGGGACGGTTGGCAGCGGCGCGGTGTACGTGCGCACGTTGAACACATTCAAGCCGTCGCGGCCAGGCCTGAGGTCGGCATGCGCAGCCCACTTCATGTAAGTGGCGGCGAGCGTCGTCGAGTTGCCCGGCCCGAGCGTGAACTCGTAATTGAGTCCCCAGAGGCGGCTTCCGCTGTCGCCTTCCGGCAGTTCGTCCTTGTCCAGATAGAACGTTTCCACCTTCTGACGGCCCGGCTGAATGCGCGCGATCGCTGCGAACTGATATGCCTTGCGCGCGTTCGTCCAGAAGCCTCCGCGGCTGCCCCCTTCCGAGGCGCCGTCCCAGAGAAGGAATCCGTGCCCGAGACGGTACTGCGCGCGGCCGACGGTGAAGTCGAGCACGTTGTCACCGCCGCGCACGGACTTTCCGGATCGCCATCCAATTGAAAGGTCCTCGACCTGAAACGAGGAGACGTCGAGACCGAAGGGCTCCGGGACGGAACCGTAGGTCCGTTCGGCCACGGCGCTCACCTTGCCGTAGATCTCGCTCGACGACGCGACGGTGTAGCTCGCCGACAAGGCGGGCTTGATGTAGCCCTCGAACCACTGGTCGCTGAGGTTTTCCTGAACGCCCGGATCCTTCGGGTTGTTGTAGAGCGAATTGGCGAATCCGAACGTGCCCCACCCCGCGTCGAAGTTGAACCTCCAGTTGATCGTCGACGGCAATCCCGTGGAGCGCGCGTCTTCGTCGTTCGCTTTCCCATTTCCGTCGTCGCCAGGGGGATCCGGCGCCGCCTGCTGTGCGCGCACCGCCGGCGCCGTCAGAAGAACGATGGCGATGAACAGAGCTCGCTGTCGAGAGCGATTCATAACTGCTCCAGAGGATCCGAGACCGCGACGACCGTGGTACACGGATGACGGGCGTCGCCGCTTGGCGGTTGAAGTGCAGCGGCCTTGCCAGCCGATCATCGCCCTGCGCGCCGCGGGTAAGGGTTTGACGCGCAGGCTGTTGCGTCGGAGCACGTGGAGAGCCGCACATCATCGCGCTCGACCAACCGCGCCCGGAATGTCGGACCACCTCCGGCATTTCGGGGCTGCACGGGCTTCTCGGGACGGGCGGAGTCGACAGTCGCCCGCTGCGGCGGCACGCAGTTCGCAGTCTCGCGCGCTGCATCCAATGATGGCGAGAATGCAGGGAGGGGCAATGCGGTCGCTCTGGTCAGCCTTGTTCGGTGCGTGCGTCGTTGCGTTCCTGTTGCCCTCGGCGGCCGCCTGCGCTCAAGCGGCTCGCGAGGCCGCTGCCTCTGCGCCGCCGGTCCCCTCATCTCCAAGAGACGGCCTGGGACGAGACACGCCGCGAGGCACGGTTCTCGGATTCCTGACAGCGGCACGCCTCGGCGACAACGACCTGGCGAGTCAGTACCTGGATACCGGCCTCACGGGCGCAGCGGCTGCGGAGCTCGCCCATCAATTGTTCGTTGTCCTCGACGCGCGGCTGCCCGCGCGACTCACCCAGATCAGCGATGCGGCCGAAGGCTCTGGATCGAACCCTCTGAAGCAGAATCAGGAGCTCGTCGGGACGGTGAGCAGCGACGGAGGCAGCGTGGACGTCCTCGTCGAGCGCCGGCGACGCGACAAGACGGGCACTGTCTGGCTGTTCTCGGGCAGCACGCTAGCGGCCATTCCGGACATCTACGAGACGATTGCGTCGAACCAGACCGGAGGCGCGCTTCCCCGGTTCCTCAGCACGCGGGTCAGAGGCGTACGGCTGTTCGAGTTGCTCGTGGTCCTGCTCGGCATTCCCGCGCTCTACTTCACGACGGTTGTCCTGAATCGCATGTTCACGCTGCTCGCCGGACTCGTGTGGCGTCGGGCATTCGGAAGATCGATCCAGCCCACACGTCAGGCCCTGCCACTGCCGGCCCGACTCCTGGTGCTCGTTCTGTTGTCTCGTGTGGTGCTGTCGAATCTGCAGCTGTCGCTGCTGGTGCGGCAGTTCTGGAAGAGCACGGCGAGCCTGCTGACCATTGCCGCTGTCGTCTGGCTCTTGATTCTTCTGAGCGGTGAAGTCGAAGAGTACGTGCGCAGGCATGTTCCACGGGCCAACGTGGCGGCTGCGACGTCGCTGCTGCGCCTCCTGCGCAGAGCCGTCGACGTGCTCGTG
>Ga0136846_1229092_pt1 | contig 27286 bp, 24 predicted proteins | sample HopSoiMetagenom2_FD_96841 | JGI IMG/M metagenome (GOLD analysis project Ga0136846, IMG submission 96841) | Grasslands soil microbial communities from Hopland, California, USA - 2 Assembly 2016 (version 4) | ecosystem: Environmental > Terrestrial > Soil > Grasslands | place: USA: Hopland... | reverse complement strand
GCACGCGATTGAATTTTTGCTGTGGGGCCAGGACCTGAGCACCACCGGCCCCGGCGACCGTTCGTTTGAAGATTTCGTGGACGGCAAAAAACCGAATGCCGACCGTCGCCGGCAATACCTCAAGGTCGTGACCGAGTTGCTGGTCGATGACCTGACCACGCTGACCAAAGCCTGGGCGCCCACCGCGAACTCTTACCGCGCGAAATTCGAACGCGGCGGCATGGAGTCGGTGCGCAAGATGTTTGTCGGCCTGGGCTCGCTCTCGCGCGGTGAACTCGCCGGTGAGCGCCTCGAAGTCGCCTTGGCCAGCCAGGACCAGGAGGACGAGCACTCGTGCTTTTCCGACAACACACACCGCGACGTGGTGAACAACGCCAAGGGCATCCAGAACGCCTGGCTGGGCCAGTACAAACGCGCCGACGGCACGACGCTGGAGGGCCCATCGCTGCGCGACCTGGTGAATGACAAAAACCCGGCGCTGGCCGAGCGCACCAGCCAGCAGATCGCCGCCTCCGTCGCCGCCGCCGAAGGTATCCAGGCGCCGTTTGACCGCGAGATCGTCGGCGCCAAAGATGCGGCCGGCCGCCTGCGCGTGCAAAAAACCATTGACAGCCTGGTGCAGCAAAGCAAGGACCTGGTTGAATCCGCCAACGCTGCCGGCATCACCAGGCTGACGCTGGTCAAGCCCTAAGTGTTGCGCACTGCTTCGCCGAAATTGTTCACGCGCTCCCTGCGGGTGGCGCTGGCGTGCACAGGCGCCGCGGGCCTGGCCTTGTGGGCGTTCGCAGGGCCCGCCGCGCAAGCCGGCGCGGCACCCGACGACGAAAAAACCGGTGGCGAGACCACCGTATTTGCCACGGGCCAGAACGCGTTTTCATTTCCCTTCGCCAACCTGCCTGATGAAGAGCGAACGCGCTTTGTCATCGGCAATTCTTTTTTCAAACGCAACTGGGTGCAGGCGCCCTCGTCGACCACAGCACGCGACGGCCTGGGCCCGCACTTCATCGCGCGCTCTTGCGGCGGTTGCCATGCGCAGGACGGCCGCGGCGCGCCGCCAGACTTCACGCGCGGCCTGTCCGGCCAGCCGGTGGGACTGTTGCTACGCCTGTCGATTCCCGGCAAGGACGCGCACGGCGGCCCTTTGCCCGACCCGGTGTACGGCGACCAGTTCTCCAATTTCGCTGTGTTGAACGTGTTGCCTGAAGGGCAGATCGCGCTGCGCTACGACACGGTGCGCGGCAAGTTCGCCGACGGCACGCCCTACCAATTGCAAAAGCCCCGCTACGCTTTTAGCAAACTCAATTACGGCCCCATGGCCAAGGACGTGATGGTGAGTCCGCGCATCGCGCCGCAGATGGCCGGCGTGGGTATGCTTGAAGCGATTCCCGAGGCGGAAATCTTGCGCAATGCGCGCGAGCAGGCGGCCTCGGGCGGCCCGGCGCGCGGCATCGTCAACCAGGTCTGGGACGCACCGTCTCAGCAGATGCGCACAGGCCGTTTCGGCTGGAAGGCCAATGTGGCCACGCTGGCACACCAAACGGCCGGCGCTTTCCTGGGTGACATGGGCATTACGTCGCCGACCTTTCCGGTCGAGACCTGCACCGCCGCGCAAAAAGACTGCCTGGCCGCGCCGCGCGGCGCACAGGGCAAGGCGCCTGAGATCGACGAGAAGACTTTCAACGACGTGGTGTTTTACGAAACCACTCTGGCGCCCGCGGCGCGCCGCAACCCGAAAGACGCGCAGGTGCTGCAGGGGCAAAAACTGTTTGCCCAGGCGCAATGCGCCGCCTGCCACCGGCCCAGCTATGTCACCGGCGAGAACCCCTTCCCGCGCCTGGGCAGCAAGGCCGTGCAGGGCCAGACCATCTACCCCTACACCGACCTGCTGCTGCACGACATGGGCGAAGGCCTGGCCGACGGCCGGCCCGATTTTCTGGCCAATGGCCGCCAATGGCGTACACCGCCGCTGTGGGGCCTGGGCCTGGTGCCCGATGTGAACGGACACAATCGCCTGTTGCACGACGGCCGTGCACGTGGCGCGCTGGAAGCCGTGCTGTGGCATGACGGCGAAGCCAGGGCCAGCAAAGACAAAGTCTTGCAAATGAATGCGCAGGAACGCGCCGCGTTGGTGAAGTTTCTGGAATCGCTGTAAGTCCATTGTCCATTGAGCGCCTGACTGCAACAAACCCACAAGGGGATGGTCGATGAAGAACCTCATCACGTTTTCAATCAACCCGGCTTTGCGCAAGGCATGGCTGGCCATCGGCAGCGCGGCGCTGCTGGCCGGCGGTGCCGCACAGGCGCAAACCGTCGCACCCAACGTCGCTGTGCCGTTCTACACGGCGGGCGATTTCATGCGAGGTGTTTACCGTTTTTGGTATGCGCCGCAGGCCACCGCCTTTGCAGAGCAGGCCGGCGGCCTGCCGTCAGCGATCTCCGCAGTATGCGATGCGAGTACAGACGCCGCTGCGAAACTCGAGCAAGCCCGCGAGCGCTGGAAAGCCAGCGCCCTCGCCTGGGACCGCCTGAGCGGTGTGCAGGTTGGCCCGCTGGTGCAGCGGCGTTCAACACGGCAGATCGACTTCACGCCGACACGGCCGGAGCTCATCAAGCGCGCCATTCAAACCGCACCGCAAGACGCCGCAGCGATGGAAAGCATAGGTACACCGGCCAAGGGCCTGCCCGCGCTTGAGTGGCTGCTGTGGAGCCAGCCCATCGCACAGTCCACCCCGGCCTGCCAATACGCCGTGCAGGTGGCCGCCGACATTCAACGTGAAGCCGATGCATTGGCCAAAGCCTTTGGCGATCTGGCCACCCGCCCGCCGGGCGAAGCCGAAGAAAGCAACGGCCCGGCGATGAGCGAACTCATCAACCAGTGGACAGGCGCGCTGGAACGCCTGCGCTGGGCCGAAATGGAAAAGCCGCGCATGGCGGGAGCGGCGCAGGGCGGACGCAACACGGCGCCTTATGCACGCAGTGCCAGCGGCCAGACAGCCGCGCGCTGGGCCGCGCAGTGGCAGGCACTGCGCACGCTGGGCGCGTCACCCGCGCAGGCCACCGAGGCGCCGCAGCCCGGTGCGGGCCTGGCGCCAATTGAAACCTACTTGCGCGGCCTGGGCCGCAATGAGCCAGCCGACAAGCTGGCGCAAAGCGTGGGCAAGGCCGACAAGGCGCTGCAAAACGTCTCGCCGGCCAACCGCGCCGGCATCACGGCGGCCGGGCGTTCACTGGCTGAGCTGAAAAAACTCACCGAAGCGGAGATCGCACCCGCACTGGAAGTCAGCATCGGGTTTTCCGATGCCGACGGCGATTGAACGCGATCAAGCGTGCGACTGAGAGATGAACAAGTCCTTTACCTTGCAGCGCCGCCAGTGGCTGGTTTACGCGTCATCGCTGGCTGTTCCCTGGGCCGCGCCGGTGATGGCTGCGGCGCGCACGCCCCGGCTGGCCGCCGCCTGGGAAAGCGGCGAGGGCTACCAGGTGGGCGTGCTGACGCAGCGCGGTGCGGCCCTGGCCGTTACCGCATCACTGGACGTGCCCACGCGCGCGCACGGCGTCTGGGTGGAAGCCGGCGGCACGCTGCTGGCCGTGGCGCGCCGGCCCGGCGACTGGTTGCTGCGCTGGCGGCCCGATGAAGCGCAAGGCGGCAAAGCCATCGCCTGGGGCTGGATTGAACCGGACCGCGCTTTCAACGGCCACGTGGTCGCCAGCCCTGACGGCAAACTGCTCTACACCACTGAAACCAACCTCGAAACCGGCCAGGGCCTGATCGGCCTGCGCGACGCGGCGACGCTGGAGAAAACCGGCGAATGGCCCACCCATGGCATGGACCCGCACGAGCTGCTGCTCGACAGCGACGGCAGCCTCATGGTGGCCAACGGCGGTATCCCCGCTCTGCCGGAAACCGGCCGCCTCAAAATTCACATGGAGCGCATGGACGCCTCGCTGGTGCGGCTGGATACGCGCGCGGGTGCGTTGCGTGGCCAATGGCGGCTGGACGACAAACGCCTGAGCCTGCGCCACATCGCGTGGGGAGAAGCAGCCCGCGCAAGCGCAACAGGCAGGCGCGTGCTCGGCATTGCACTGCAGGCCGAGCATGACGATCCGGCGGCGAAAGCCGCAGCCCCCGTGTTGGCGGTGTTTGACGGTGAGCGCCTGCAGACCCTTGCGGCAAGCCCGGGGCAGCTGCTGGCAGGCTATGGCGGCGACATCGCCCCTGCCGATGGCGGTTTTGCGGTGAGCTGCCCGCGCGCCAATGGCGTGGCCGTGTGGCAGGCCGGCGGCGGCTGGAGCGGATTTCTCCCGCTGGAAGAAGCTTGCGCTGTCGCCTCAGTCTCTGCGGCGGGGAAAGCCGGCGCCACACTCTGGGCTGGCGGGCGGCTTGCCGCGCTGACGCGCGATGGTGCGGGCCGGATGGTTTCGCCGGCAATCAAGGATGTGCGGCTGGACAACCACTGGACGCCGCTGACGGCTTAGACCGGTTGGCGATTTGCCGATTTGCCTGTTTTGCTATATTTTTTATAGCGCGTAGTCCTCGTGCTTATTCGGCTACAGGCCTATTTGGCATATAACCGGCACTTCGTTTTTAGAGCAAATAGCGCATTGCGAATTCGTCACAGCTTCTTCCACAGCTCGCCGTCCCTGGAACGGTAAGTGCCGCCCGTGGCGCAGCAGCCCCCTGCACCGAAGGCGATGCGCCCGAGGGTGACGATGACGACACCGTTGTCTGCCTGCAGCGACTGCCGCTCGCAATACGTGAAGAATGGATAGAGATCGGGTTCGAGCACCATCTGCCATCCGTTTTCTCCGGGCTCCTTGGGTTCTTTGGGGACCGCTCGGTAAACCTTGCAGTCACGCACCGCGAGGTGCACCGGCTTGCCGCCCAGCAATCCCTTGAATACGCGCTCCGGCGGCACCTGCGCCATGGAGTCCGGCTCCGGCCCGGCAGCAGGCGCAACAGGAACACTGCCACCGCCTGCCAGCCCCAAGCCAATCCCCAGCCCGGCGGCCAGCAGGAGCTGGCCCCACAGCACGTTCCGCTCAGGCCTTGTCACCGGCGAAAACGCCTGCCACGCCAACGCAGCAGCCGCCGCAGCCGAAAGCACTGTGGCAACCCAGACCAGCAGCTCCGCGGCTTCGGTGGGTGGGCTGATCGTCCAGGCGACAGCCAGCACGGCCGCATTGGCCAGCAACAGCACAAGGCAAGCCCATGGCCGCACCCGGGAGAACAAACCGGCAATCAGCAAGAGCACCGTGCACAACAGCACCGCGGGCAATACCACTGCGCCTGAAAACAGCAGCTCGAACACTGCCGGCAGCCAGCCGCCACTGCCCGCCATCTTGCCAACGGTGTACAGGTAAAGCGCCATCGCCAGGCCCGGCAGGGCCAGCAGCTGTGCGGCGGCGAAAGCAAAAGCGTACGGTGTGTTGGAGCTTCTCAAGATGCTGGGATTCTAGGGCGCGGCCCAGATACCGTTGATGCAGTCCAGACGGCTTGCGCGTATGGAGACCCCAATGCAATCGCCCCAGCAACCCTTTCAGGTTGCCGGGGCGATTGCGCTGATAGCCGGCCGGGCCGGCGCCAGTGCAAGCTTATTGCTGGCTGGTCTTCACGAGCTCAGCAGCGGCCTGTGGGGCTGCGCCGGCTTTGTCGGTACGCGGAGCGCCCAGGTTTTGCTGGGCTGTCACGCCGTTGAAGCCCGATGCTGCATTGGCGTTCTGGGCCTGCAGCACTTCGGTTTTGACTTCAGCGCGGGTCTGGCTCGAAGGAGCCTGCATCTGGTCCAGCAGGAAAGCATTCAGGGGTTGGGCAGAAGCAGCCACAGAAGACAAGGCGGCAACAGCAACAACAGCAGCGGCAATAAGGTTCGATTTCATGATGAATTTCCTCTCAAAAGTTAAGTGACGTTCCGGGCATGGCGGGCTCATCTCCCCGTCTGTCCAGCCTCGGTGAGTCGCCTTGTAACTGGCTTCGGCTCATCGATGCATGAACTGTATTCCTGCCAAATCAAACAAAAAATAGCATTCCCAACAATACATTGCTGTTAAATTAGCAACAATAAAGGTGTTATATAAGGGTTAACCATGGACAGACTTCAATCCATGCGCGTCTTCCAGCAGGTGGTGGACGACGGCAGTTTTGCCGCTGCGGCGCGCAAATTCGACATGTCTTCGGCCGTGGTGACGCGCCTGGTCGGGGATCTGGAAGACCATCTGGGGGTGCGGCTGCTGCAGCGCACCACGCGCCGGCTGGCGCTGACGGACGCCGGCGAAACCTACCTGGCGCGCGTGCGGCACATCCTGACCGACATCGACGAGGCCCATGCCGCCGCCCAAGCCCATGCGCAGGAGATGTCCGGCACCATACGCATCATGACGCCGCCGGTGTTCGCTGTGCATGTGCTGGCGCCGCTGGTGGCCGAGTTCGGGCGTCGCTATCCCAAAATCGTGCTCGACATCCATGTCGACTCGCCGCTGGTGCCGCCGGTGGAAGACTACGACCTCACCTTGCTGGGCGCGGCCGATACCTTCGACGCCAACATCATTGCACGGCCCATCGCGTCATCGGACGGCATTCTCTGTGCCTCACCCGACTACCTGCGCCGCAATGGCACGCCGGCATCGCCTGAAGATCTGCCGCAGCACCATTGCCTGCGCGTGAAGCAGTCCGCGAATCGGCACCGCGTCTGGCGGCTCATCAACCCCACAGAAGACAAGCGCGTCCTGGAAGTGCAGATTGAGCCCAGCATGCTGGTCAACCACAGCGACACATTGATACGCGCCTGTGTGGACGGCGCGGGCATCATGAGCCAGTCTATCGATCTGGTGGGCAAGCACCTCAGCAGCGGCGCACTGCAACGCATCCTCTCGCCCTGGATCACCGGCACCAACACCTTGTATGCGGCCTTGCCAAGCCGAAAATTCATTCCGGTGCGCACCAGCGTGTTCCTCGAGTTCATGACCGAGTACACACGCACGGTGATCAAAAAAATGGACGCGCGGCAGGACTGAGTAGTTCGCATATGCCGGTGTTGTTAGCGGGTTGTCCCCTTCTTCCCTGGAGAGGGTTAGGGTGAGGGCCTGCGGTCTTCAAACCCGCACCGACGCGTCACGCTCCGCCAGTCCCCTATCTCATCCTTCACCCAGCGGGAAGGATGCAACACCAGGGCACAGCGCCCAAGCCTTTGCCGTTCGGCACGCAACAAAAGACGTTTGCAAAAGATGTTTGCGCTTGACACAAAGCTTTCAGGAAACTTTCGCCCTGAAAAGTTCCGCGAATCCGCACATTCATTGTTCCAGTTTCGGCAATGGAATGTTCTGCAAACACGCACTTGTCTATCGGCCTGGCGGAGCAAGGTGAGATATATCGGTGAGCCACATTTATCAAAGCGACTCAGCGAGGAAGGCCCCTCGGGCACATGGCCCGTCCGACCGGATTTTTTTAAATCATCTCAAGGAAATTCATCATGAAATCGACTCTCGTCTCCGCCTCCGTTCTTGCCGTCTCCGCACTCGCCTTCTTCGGCTCCGCCAGCAGCTTCGCCGAAGGCCGCGATCCTTTTCCCCAGGACCAGGTCAACACCGTGAGTAGCAAGACCCGCGCCGACGTTCGCGCAGAATTGGCGCAAGCCCAGCGCGAAGGCTACTCGGTGAACATCGCCCCGAGCTACCAGGCGCCCGAAGCCAGCGCCCCCGTGAGCACCAAGAGCCGTGCTGAAGTGAAAGCCGAAGCAGGCAGCGCCGTGTCGGTCTCCGCACTTGAACGCGACTACCCTGTCGTTCAATAAGCCAGACGTCCTTTGACGGCGAGGCGGCTGCTTCGGTGGCCGCTCGAAACAACAACACCCCGGTGCACAGTTGCGCGCCGGGGTGTCGTCGTTGGGAACGGATTTTCTGAACCTAGTCCAGACGGACCCCGCTTCGCTTGACCGTTTCACCCCAACGCGCATACTCACTTCGGATGTAGTCGGCGGCTTCGGCGGGGCTGGCGCTAAAGCGGGGGACGGCGCCGATCTGCCGCATGTACGCATCCACCTCAGGCGTTTGCATAACCTTGTTCATCGCGGCAAACGTGCTGGCCACCAGCTGCTTGTCTGTTCCGGCAGGGTACAAGAGCATTAGCCAGGTGACGGCTCGGAAACCGTTGAAGCCCTGCTCCGCAATGGTCGGAACATTTGGCATCGTACTGAGCCGCTTTTCAGTCCCGGCGCCCAGCGCTTTGAGGCGTCCCGACTGGATAAACGATTGCGTTGCGGCCGCGGTTTCCAGCGCCAGCGAGACCTGGCCCGCGATGACATCCGTCAGGCCCGGTCCGCTGCCCTTGTAGGGCACATGCAGAATGTCGATGCCGGCGCGGCGCTTGAACTCTTCCATCGCAAGGTGCGACACCGTTCCGTTGCCCGAAGACGCGTTGGTCAGCCGGCCGGGATTCTCCTTGGCGTAACGCACAAGTTCCTGTACGTTGTTAAACGGGGTGGAGGGATGGGTCACCAACACGAAAGGCAGATCGCCGAGCAGCCCGACGGCCTCGAAGTCTTTCAGGGAATCGTAGGGCACCGACTTGTACATGTGCGGATTGGTCGCGACAGCGGACATGTGCGTGAGCATCATGACGCCTCCGTCCGGCGCAGACTTGGCAAGCACGCCCATGGCCAGGCTTCCGCCCTGGCCTGGCCGGTTATCAACGATATAGTTGTTTCCAGTGACCGCGGGCAATTTTTCTGCAAGCTGGCGCGCAACGATATCGGTGGCCTGCCCCGCCGGGAATCCGACGATGATTTTCACGACCCGCGGCCCTTTAGCCGCCTGGGCCTGTGCAGTTTCAGTGCCAGCCACACCCATGGCGGCGGCGGCCAGAACGATAGCGCGTCGTTTGATGCCAATATTCTTCATGCCTGTCTCCTTATATTAAGTTCTTGGTGTGGAATTGGCGAGGGCGCCGTTCAGCGTGCGAACAGCACGCCGGCCAGGGTGGCGATCGAGCCGATGGCTACCGCAATGCCCAGCCACCACCCAGGAACCACGGCTGACGTACCGCCGGCGGGAAATGCAACCGGCACCGGCGCTGGAGGGGCGTTGTGCCCGCCCGCCATGGCATCTTGTTGCTCCCTGTCGATTGCGGGGCTGCCGGCTTGAGGCGCTGGACCCTTTGGGGCCACTGCGGCCACAGCAGCGGTTGCCGCGTCTTTCAACGCCACGGTCTCCCCCGCCAACTGCAGCTTGAAGGCCTTGAAGAAGTCGTCCGCCATCTTTCGTGCAACGCTGTCGATAAGGCGCGAGCCGACTTGGGCGAGCTTTCCACCTACCTGAGCATTGGCGGTGTAGGTGAGCTCCGTCTGCCCCTGCAATTCGGTCAACCTGACCGAGGAATTGCCCTTCCCGAATCCGACCGCACCGCCCTGCCCCTCGAAGACCATCGTGCAGGATTCCGGGGCCTGGACATCGGACATCTTGAGCACTCCGTTGAAACGGGCACGCAGGGGACCGATGGCCGCGGCCATGATCACCTTGAACTCGTTGGCGGAAGTACGCTCGACCGATTCACATCCGGGCAAACTCTTCTTCAGGATGTCAGGATCGTTCAACGCGTCCCAGACTTTCTGGCGCGTGGCTGTGATGGTTTGAATTCCGGTGATTTCCATGATTTTCTCAATGTGCTTTCTTCATCGCAGCAGCCGTGTTCACCATGGAATGCAGGCTGCGTGCATAGTCAATCGCGCCTTGCTCATCCATGCGTGGAGCAACGCGCAGGTACTCCTTCAGGCCGAGAATCGCGGGACGGGGCCGCGACAGCAGTTGCCCGACAAAGCGCTCCACCTCGGCATCCAGCGTGGCGTCCGGAACCACCTGGCTCACCAGCCCGTAGGCCAACGCACGCTGCGCATCAATGAAGTCGGTGGAGTACGCCATCCACAGAATCGCGTTGCGGTTCATGCGGTCGTAGACAGCCGACATCACCATCGTCGGCATGACGTTGTGGCCGATTTCCGGAATGTTGAATGACGCGGTGTCGCCGGCGAAGCTGACGTCGCATAGGGACGCGATCGCCGTGCCGAAGCCCATGCAGCGCCCTTTGATGACGCCAATGACAGGCACCTTTGCACCGCGCATAGCCTGGTAGCTGCCGAAGATTCCGTCGTATTCGTCGCGGCGGGTGTAGGCCTCGGACGTTGCGGGCGACGGGCCTGCGTCACGAATCCTGCCGGTGCAAAAGTCCTTTCCGGCGCTGCGCAGCAATACGGCGTCGGCCACCTCGTGTGCCTTCCCCAGCAGTTGCGACAGCGCCGAGGCCATGCTGTCCGATACGCCGTTGTCTTCGGTACGGTTGAAGGTGACGGACAGAAGGCGGCCCTGCTGCTCGATGATCAGGTGTGGGTGCATAAAGGTTTCCGTGGTGAATGGGGATGAGATGGGTTGCGCACGCGCTCGAAATGCCGCAAGAGCGCCGCGTTGAACGCCGTGGGTTGATCAATGTTGGGAAGGTGGCCCGCGCCGGCAATCGTCTCAAGCACTGAACCGGCGATCCGCTGCTGGAGATCGCCCATGGCTTGCGGCAGCACGCCGTCGTTGGAGCCGACAAGCAGGGTGACGGGCAACGCAATATGTCCAACGCCCTCCAGATGGTTCAAGCCTTGAATAGCGCGGGCGCAACCGGTGAACCCCTTGACGGAAGTCCCTGCGGCGATTCTTTGGAAGCGCTGCGCCAACCCGGGATTTGCCGCCACGAAGGGTTTTCCGAACCAGCGTTCAATCGTCGGCATGGCAAGCGGCTCGCAGCTTTCATGCTGCTCCGCAGTCGCAATACGCTCGTCCCATGGCGCAGCCACCGCCGCAGGAGCATCCGCACGTGCGGCGCACAGCATCAGGCTCAAGAAGCGGGCGGCATGGTGAATGCCGAGGCCAAAACCGGTCATCCCGCCCAGTGAAAGCCCGACATAGTGCGCCCGGGGAATGCCAAGCGCATCCAGGACCGCGACCGTGTCCGCTGCCAACCCTTCCATCTTGACAACGTCGGCGGCCGGCGCGGGTGAATCGCCATGCCCTGTAGCGTCGATACGCAGGACACACCATCCTTGATCTGCCAAAAGTGCGGCCTGCTCGTCCCACATCGCAGCCGAGGAGAGTATGGAATGGGCCATAACGACCACTGGGTCCCTTGGGTCGCCCTGCAGCTGGATGGCCACTTCCCCGTGGTGCCCCTGGACGCTGCGCTTCCGGATTCCGGTGTTGCTCATTGCGCTTCCTTCACGCCCGCGGCACGCAATGCACGCCACACGGCCTGTGGTGTCATGGGAAGTTCGTCGATGTTCGCGCCGACGGGAGCCAGTGCGTCGTTGATCGCACTGGCGATCGCGGCGGGTCCGCCCAGGTAGCCAGCCTCGCCGGAGCCCTTCTGGCCAAATTCGGTCAACGGCGAGGGGGTGCAGTGGTCTACGATGGTGATGGACGGAACCTCTTGCGCACTGGGCAGGAGATAGTCCATGAAGGTGCCCGACAGCAGTTGCCCCTCTTCGGAGAAAGCGAACTTCTCCAGCAGCGCCGCCCCCAGGCCGTGCGCCACACCGCCGTACGTCATGCCGTGAACGACGTCGGGGCTGATCATCACGCCGCAGTCGTGGCCGACGACGTAACGATGCAGGTGTGTCTTGCCCGTTTGCTGATCGATGCTGGCGAGCACAACATGCGACTCGAAGGAGTGGCATGGATACATCTGGACCCGGCCGTCCTCCGTCGGCATCTTGCCGCCCGAAGGCACCTCCCAGCAGAACTTCTCTTGCAACCCGGGCTCCATCCCTTCGGGCATGCAGTGGTACTTGCGGTGGGCGATCTCGACCAGGGCGTCCCAGCTCATGCGCCGCGCCGGGTTTGACTGCAGATAGACGCTGCCGTCCTCGTAGGTCAGGGCATCCTTGGCAACTTCGAGGTTGTGGGCCGCGATCGTGAGTAACTTGTCCCTCAGTATCTTTGCGGCCCCCGCAGCTGCCCCGCCCAGCATGATGGCCATGCGGCTGCCGACCGGGCTGTTTGACGGAAGCGAGTTGAGCGAATCCGCGTGCAGCACACGGATACTGTCGGGTTCGCGCTGAAGCACTTCCCCGACAACCGTTGAAACCAACGTCTCGTGAGCTTGCCCCGCTGTGGAAGTACCCATCAGGGCCGTCACGGCGCCGTTGAGGTCTATGCGGATGAGGCAGGAGTCCATCCAGGTGGTTGTCTCGTTCTTCGGATTGAAGAGCGGCTCAAAGGCCGAGTTCCCGCCCGAGGGCTCCAGGCAGGTGGACACGCCAATGCCGGCCAGCAGCCCCTGGGCGCGCAGCGTTTCCCGCTGTTTGAGCAGATCGCCGTATGGCGCTGCCGCGAGCGCCTTGTCCATCACGGCTTCGTAGTCGCCCGAGTCGTAGTAGGTCCCACTCGGGATCAGATAAGGAAATGAGTCCTTGTCGATCAGGTTTTTGCGGCGCAACTCGATCGGGTCCATGCCGAGATACCGCGCAATCCTGTCGATCCCGGTTTCGATCGCATAGTTGGTCGGCGCCTGCCCGAAACCGCGCACGGCTTCTTGCGGCGTCTTGTTCGTCATCACGGAGTAAGCGTCGTACTCCACGCTGGCGATGCGGTACGGCCCCACGATGGCGCCCACGGGCTTTCCAAGCTGCAACGGCGATCGTCCCGCGTACGCGCCAATGTCGTCGATCGCACGCATGCGCATTGACCTGACTGTGCCATCGCCGTCAAATGCGAAACTGACATCGAAAATACGGTCCGGCCCCTGCATGTCGCCGCCGCGCATGTTTTCCAGCCGGTCTTCCAGGAAGCGCACCGGACGGCCCAGCTTGCGGGCAAGAAAACCCACGAGGATGGTGTGCTTGAGGCCTCGCTTGACACCGTAACTCCCACCCACGTCTACGTCGTAGTGAACACGTACCCCATTGCCCGGAAGGTGAAGGCATTTGGCCAGCAGGTCGGGATATTTGGGCATCTGGATGGACGCCCAGACATCCAGGATTTGTGTCGCGTCGTTCCAGCTGCAGGTCGCCACGAAGGTTTCGATCGGCACAGTGGAGCTGCGCGCCCATCGCACCCTGTAGCTCAATTGATGCTCGGCGGCGGCGAAATGTTCGTCGACAGGGCCCCAGGTGAACTTGCGGTGCCAGATGATGTTGCCGCCATGGGCAGGGTGTACCTGTGGCGCATCGGGTGCCATCGCCGCTTCCGGATCAACGGCGTGTGGCGTCTGTTCATACTCGATGCACACCAGTTCGGAGGCATCTTCGGCCAGGGCGCGGGACTCCGCGACGACCGCCACCACCCATTCACCGGCGTAGCGCACCACCCCTTGCGCAAGGGGATAACGCGCTACCTTGGGTGCGTCGACTCCCGGCAGCATGGGGCTGATGGCGCTATTGAGCTCTTCGCCCGTCAGCACCGCATGAACACCCGGCAGGGCCAGCGCTGCGGAACTGTCGATAGAAAGGATGCGGGCGCTTGCGTAGGGGCTGGCCACGATGGCCACATGAAGCAAACCCGGCTGGACCACGTCCGCCGCGTAGTGCCCCTGGCCGGTTACGAAGCGGCGGTGCTCAACCGCCCGGCGTGACCGTCCGATGTACTTGAAAGCCTTATAGGCAGGGTGCTTCGGATCAACCATGAGCAACTCCGGACCCCTTGGCCTGCGCACTCTTGACCTCATAGCCCGGTGACGTGGCAAGCTTGACCGCGTCAACGATCTGCTGGTAGCCCGTGCATCGGCAAAGATTTCCGCCGATGGCGTCCCTGATCTGGGCTTCAGTCGGTTGCGGCGTGCGTTCTACCAGCGCGTGGCAGGCGATCAACATGCCCGGCGTGCAGTAGCCGCACTGCAGTGCATGGGTTTCGCAAAAGGCATCCTGCATCTTCGACAGGCATCCACGCTGCGGAGCAAGGCCTTCGACCGTGGTCACGGACATGCCATCCGCCTGGACCGCAAACATGCAGCAAGAACGGACGGGTTCACCGTCCAGCAGGACAGAGCAGGCGCCGCAGATTCCGTGTTCGCATCCGACGTGTGTACCGGTGAGGCCCAAATGGTCGCGCAGGAAGTCCACCAACGTGGTTCGCGGCTCGACGGTGCGCGGCTGGATGACGCCGTTGACCTTGATTTCAACGTTCACTGGGGAGAAGGACATGGAGGATTGTTTTTTCGGCTTAGTGTTGAAGCGCGGGAGCGGAGTGATGCGATTGGGCGGCCTTCAGCAAGACGCGCGTGAGCATCACAACGCCCAGATGCCGCCGGTAGTCGGCGTCGGCATGGAGGTCCGAGCCCGGCTCGGTCTGCTGTAGTGCAATCTGAGCTATCTCGCGGGCCACGCTCTCATCGATGCGTTGGCCGACCAGCTGCCGCGCCAATTCGGGAAAGGCTCTCGGAGTGCCATCCACTCCGCCCACCCCGAAGGCGGCGCGGCGGCAGATGCCATCCTCGTCCAACTGGAGTTGGCATGCGGCTGAGGCCATGGCGAAGTCCCCATGGCGCATGGCGGTCTCCTCGAAGGCGGTGGCAACAGCGCCTTGCCAGACGGGCCATTCGATTTCAACCAGGCATTCGGTCTCGGCAGTCGCCGTGAACATCGGGCCGAGAAAGAACTCCTGCGCCGGGATTTGCCGTTCGCCATCGGCCTGGCTCCGCAATCGCAGTGTGGCGTTCAGGACCGTAGCTGCCAGTGGCAACTCGGCCGAAGGATCGGCATGGACCAGGCTGCCACCGACAGTCCCGCGATTGCGTGTCTGGATGTGCCCCACCCAGCGCACCGCGTCTCGCACCAGCGGTAGCGCTTTGTGCAGATCAATCTCGTACTCTATCGCCCGCTGCCGGGTGGTGGCCCCCATCCGAACCCGGTCCGGCTCGATGTTCACCTGCCGCAACTCAGGCAGTCGATAGATGTCCAGAAGCACGGTGGGCCGGGCAAGGCGCATCGCCATCATGGGCACCAGGCTCTGGCCACCGGCAATCGCCTTGGCATCCATACCGTGCTGACTCAAGCGCTCAAGCACGTGCTCAAGAGATTCTGCCCTGATGTACTCAAAAGGTGCTGCTTTCATGGCTCAACTCCATATTCGGACCATCCAGTGGGCGAACAGCATTGCCAAGCGACATAAGGTGCAAGAAAATCTCACGTACCTGAGTTGTCAGCAGGCTTTCGGCTCGCTTCGTTTGCCTCTGTAGGCTTGAAGGAATTCTGCGTTTTCCCCTTCTACTGAGCAATCGATCAAAACTGAGCCAGTGTGAGAAAATCTCACGGTAACCTAGTTCCACATGCCATAACACTCCGGGGACCACGATGAGAAAGCTCCCGCCGCTGAACGCGCTGAAGGCCTTCGAGGCTGCCGCCCGCCACGTCAGCTTCACCAAGGCGGCAGAGGAGCTACACGTCACGCATGGGGCGGTTAGCCGGCAGGTGTCACTGCTGGAAGATTGGCTGGGTACGACCCTGTTTCAGCGCGGGGCTTCTCAGGTCGGACTGACTGAAAACGGTCGAACCTATGCGCGCGAGATCACTTCCGTGCTTGATCGCATGTCGGTAGTGACTACACAGGTGGCCGACAAGGCGGCCCCGGCCGCGCTCAGCGTGAGCGCCCCACCGACCTTCACGATGCGCTGGCTGATTCCGCGGCTGTCGGTGTACCAACGCAAGCGACCGGGGGTTGAAATCCGGCTGACAACGTCAATCGCACCTGTGCACTTCCAGGAGAACAATTACGACCTGGCCATCCGGGGGGCATTGCAACCCATGACCGGCTGCGACTCCGTTCCCTTCATGACGGAGAACATCGTGCCGGTCTGCCATGCCGACCTCGCCGAATCGGGAAGGTTGCGCACGCCTGCAGACCTGGCACGGCACACCCTCATTCGCTACACGACGGAACCCTATCCGTGGTCGACCTGGTTTCGGGCGGCAGGCATGCCAGAGACTACAGGAGCCGGCACACTGCATTTCGAGCAGATGTTCTTCGCCTTGCAAGCCGCGTCGGAAGGACTTGGCGTGGTGCTGGTGCCACTCTTTCTTGTGGCCGACGACATCGTGGCCGGAAGCCTGTGCGCGCCGTTTGGATTTCTCGGCGCGATGCACCGGCACTACTTCGCCAACACGTCGCCGGCTTCAGCCCACAACCCGATGCTCGCCGAGTTTCGGACGTGGCTTATTGAAGAGGGCCGCAGCACCGAGCAGGCCATTGCGGCCTGGAAGCAAGAGATGCTGACGCAGCCCATTCCTGCCCGAAAAGACAGCTAGCCGACCGCTTCATTCTGGAAACCACGATGAGAAAGATTCCGCCAATGAACGCGGTGAAGGCCTTTGAGGCCGCCGCTCGCCACGTCAGCTTCACCAAGGCGGCGGAGGAGCTACACGTCACGCATGGGGCAGTAAGCCGGCAGGTGTCACTGCTGGAAGATTGGCTGGGTACGACCCTGTTTCAGCGCGGGGCCTCTCAGATCGGGCTCACAGAAAATGGTCGAGCCTATGCGCGCGAGATCACTTCCTTGCTTGATCGCATATCGGTAGTGACTGCCCAGGTGGCCGAAAAAGCCGCCCCGTCCGCGATCAACGTGAATGCGCCAGCAGCCTTCGTGATAGGGTGGTTGATTCCCCGGCTGTCAGTGTACCAACGCAGGCGACCGGGGGTTGAGGTACGGTTGACGACGTCAATCGCACCGGTGCACTTCCAGGAGAACAACTACGACTTGGCCATACGGGGAGCACTGGAGCCCCTGACCAGTTGCGACTCGGTTCCCTTCATGATGGAAACCATCGTGCCGATCTGCCATGCCGACCTTGCCGAATCGGGAGGGTTGCGCACGCCCGCAGACCTGGCACGGCACACACTCATTCGCTACGCAACGGAACCCCATCCTTGGTCAAGATGGTTTCAGGCGGCCGGCGTGCCAGAGACGACGGGAGCCGGCACACTCAATTTCGAACAGATGTTCTTTGCTTTGCAGGCAGCATCGGAAGGACTCGGCGTGGTGCTGATGCCGCTTTTTCTTGTGGCCGATGACATCGTGGCCGGAAGCCTGTGCGCGCCGTTCGGATTCCTGGGCGCGATGCACCGGCACTACTTCGCCAACACATCGCCGGCATCAGCCCACAACCCGGTGCTCGCCGAGTTTCGGGCGTGGCTTATCGAAGAGGGCCGCAGCACCGAACGAACTATCACCGCTTGGGAGCAAGAGACGCAGAAGCAGCCTGTTCCCGCCCGAAAAGACAGCTAGCCGACCGCATCCGACCAAGGTCTCCCATCGCGAAATTGCCACACCATGCCCACGCGGCGCGCCAATCCAAGGGGATAGCGACTGTCCCTGGAAGCAAAAAGCCCCTGAATCCGTTAGGAATCAAGGGCTTGCGCATTTGGTGGCCTGGGGCGGAATCGAACCACCGACACAAGGATTTTCAATCCTCTGCTCTACCGACTGAGCTACCGGGCCTGAGCCTCACATTATATATCACCCGGAAAGGGTGCGGGCCGCTGCTATGGCTGTCGATCAGACGCCGCGCTTGCCGCGGGTCAGATCCACGCCCAATTGCTTGAGCTTGCGGTAGAGATGAGTACGCTCCAGGCCTGTTTTCTCAGCCACGCGGGTCATGGAGCCGCCCTCTTTGGCCAGGTGAAATTCAAAGTAGGCTTTTTCAAATTCGTCGCGCGCGTCGCGCAGCGGTTTTTCGAGCAGAAAACTCTGGGTGGCCTGGGGGCCCAGGTCGACGGGTGGAGGCAGCGTGCCGCCGGTCATGACAGCCTCCACGGTGAGGTCAGCGGGGTGTGCTGCGGGGCTGCTGTTCAGGGTGGCGGGCTTGCGGGCGGCTGTCTTGGTCAGGCCCTGCTCTACCGCCTTCAGAAGTTTCTGCAGGGTGATGGGTTTTTCAAGAAACGCCATGGCGCCGATTTTGGTGGCTTCTACGGCTGTGTCGATGGTGGCATGGCCGCTCATCATGATGACGGGCATGGTCAGCAGCCCGCTGGAGGACCACTCTTTGAGCAACGTCACGCCGTCGGTGTCTGGCATCCAGATGTCCAGCAGCACCAGGTCGGGCCTGGAACGGCCGCGGGCGGCCCGGGCCTGCGCTGCGTTTTCGGCAAGCTCGACCTGATGCCCTTCGTCATTGAGAATTTCTGAGAGAAGGTCGCGTATGCCCAGTTCGTCGTCGACCACCAGAATATTTGCCATGATTGAATTGCTGCCTGCCTGTTATTGCGATGCCGTGCGGATACCGAGATCGAAGTGTTACTGAATGTGTTGTTATGCCACAACTGCAAATGATAACGACACTTGTGCCCCTTGCACGACGCCGTCTGTAACGCGGTTCGAAATATCGATGCGCGCACCGTGCTCGTCGGCGATTTTCTTGACCACCGCCAACCCCAGTCCGGTGCCTTTGACCTTGGTGGTGACATAGGGCTCGAACGCGCGCTTGAGGATGTGCTCGGGGAAACCGGTGCCGTTGTCGCGCACGATCAGGCGCACGCGGTTGGAGGTTTCGGAGTATTCGGTTTTGAGGGTCACGCGCGCGCCCTCTTTGCCTTCCTGGGCATCCTGCGCGTTTTGCAGCAGGTTGTGGATGACCTGTCGCAACTGCTGCGCGTCACCCTGGATGGGGGGAGCCTTGGGATCAAGGTCCGTGACGACGGGCACAGCTGCGGCACTGCCGCTGCGCTGGCCGCCATGGCCGTCGCCGTGAGGGTCGCTCAGGTAGAGCTGCATCACATCGCTGACCAATGCATTGAGGTCTACCGGATTGAGCTCGGCGGCGGGCAGGCGGGCGTAGTCACGGAACTCATTGACGAGCCGTTTCATGGCGTCGACCTGGTCCACGATGGTTTTGACGGATTTGGTGAGCAGCGTCTGCTCGGCCTCGCCGACCTTGCCGGTGAGCTTCATCTCCAGCCGCTCGGCCGAGAGCTGGATGGGCGTGAGCGGATTCTTGATTTCATGGGCAAGCCTGCGCGCCACTTCACCCCAAGCCTGCGCGCGCTGCGCCGAAACCATTTCCGAGACGTCGTCGAATACCAGCAAAAACTCTTCAGTGCCGGGCATTTTGGCGCCGCGGGCGACCACTGTAATGGCGTTATCGGGCGCGCCGGGCACGGCGGCATTGAGCTCGAACGACTGCTGCCAGTGCTCCAGCGCATGCGGAGCGTTGTCGCTGAGGTAGTCGGCGAACTGCGCCAGCACGTCCTTGGCGAACACGCCCAGCCCCGGCACTTCGCCGAGCGATTTGCCGTGATAGGCCGCAAGCGGTGCGCGCAGGATGCGTGTCGCACCGGGGTTGCTGGATTGGATGCGGCCGCGCACGTCCAGCACGATAACGCCGGCCGTGAGGTTGTCCAGGATGGTCTGCAGGTTGGCGCGCGCGGCGTCCACCTGGCTCATGCTTTGCTGCACGGCCGAGCGCGCGTCGGACAGCTGCTGCGTCATGTCGGCAAAAGAACGCGTGAGTCCGCCCAGCTCGTCCTTGCCTTGCAGCGCGGCCTTGGGCGTCAGGTCGCCCTGCGCCACCTGCCGCACGCCTTCGGCCAGCACCAGCAGCGGTTTGGCCAATTGGTTGCCCAGCAGCACGGCCAGCAGCACGGCGCCGAACACGGCCAGAAAAAGACTGAGCGTGAGTGTGCCGATGTACATTTTGCGCAGGCCGCCGCGTGCCAGCGCGCGCTCCTGGTATTCCCGGTTGGCCTCCTGGACGGCGATGGCGTTGGCCACCAGGCTTTCAGGTAACAGCTGGGTCACCTGCAAAAACCGTGAATCGCCCAGCACATTCACATTGGGGTTGTTCACCACGGCAATGGCCTTGACCCGCGGCGCGTTGGCGACGTTGGCTGCGGGGCCCGTGGCGCCGCCCGCCGTCAGCTCCCCGTTGCCGGCAGACACCACCTCGTCCAGGCCTTCGATCTGCGTGACGACGCGCAGCGTGCGCGCACTGCGCAACTGCTGCACCGATGGGCGTTCGGGCTTGAGCAAAAAGCGCGACTCACCGGCACTGGCAATCACCTGGCCCGACGGGCTCCAGAGCACCACGTCACTGGCCTGGAGCTGGTCGCGAAGCCGCTCCAGCGCCAGGCCCGCCATCGCGTCGGGGGTTTCGGCGATCTGCGTGGCAGCCTGCCTTGTCTTGTTGCCCAGATCGGCCGCGAGCGTGTCCAGCGTGGCGCGGCCCAGGTTCAGGCCGGCGGCCAGGGCGCCTTCAACCTCCACATCAAACCAGCTTTCAATGGAGCGCGAGACAAACTGGTAAGACACCACGTAAATCATGAGCCCCGGCATCAGGCCGACCAGCGCGAAGATGGCCGCGAGCTTGACCAGCAGACGGCTGCCAAAACGGCCACGGCGCAGCCGCAGCAACAGCCGCACAACGATCCAGCCGATCACCAGCAGCAGCAGGCCGGCGACCGCTACGTTGAGGATGAGAAGAAGCGCGTAGTTGCGTTCATAGAGCTCGCGGTTGCCGGTGGCCTGCGTGAGCAGAAACATCAGCACCAGGCCGAGCGCCACGATGGCGCCTATGCCGACACCGATCGTCCATCGAAAGGCTTTGCTGCTTTTGAGGGAACCCCCGCTGACCTGCAGGTTCACTTGGCGCCCTCGGTGCCTGCGGCCGCAGGCGCTGCCTGGGGTGCGGCGGGCTCCAGCTTGAGCCGGTCTCTGACCTGCGCGGAAATATTCCACTCCCTTTGCCCGGCCACCCCGATCTGGAACGGGCGCGGCAGCTGGGTCAAGTCCAGCCTGAAAGTGAAGTCCAGCTTGTGCGACGCGTCGGGATCCACTTCGGCGGCGTCGGCGATTTTCCAGCGCGCAACGCGCTGGATGGCCGACAGGGCCTCGGGCAGGGTTTCGTAATTCTGGTTCAGGGTTGCGCGCAGGCCGCCGGAGCTGGTGATCAGCCCCGACGCGATGTTGACGCGCCAGCGGCGGGTGAGCGGTTGATAGGCGAGGCGGATGGTACGGGCGGCGCTGGCCACGCGCGGGTCTGTCCAGTACCAGCGGTCCCGGTAAATATCGGCTTCGACCACAAAAAACAGGGGAATCCCCTTGAGCAGGGCGTCTTCCACCACGGGCGGCAGGTCGAACCGGACCTGGGCCGACAGATGCACGCCGTCGTCGCCCCGCTCCACACGCAGCTGGGTGATTTCGGTCGCGGATGCCAGGCCGGGCACCCACGCCAGCATCACGTACACGCACACACCCAGCACCCACCGTACGAAGGTGCCCAAGGCGCGCCGGCGGGGTTCAACCGCTGCGTTTTTCAAGGAGTGCGTAATAAAAACCGTCGTGCTCACGCATCAAATTGTCCGGGAAGACCGTCGCTTCAACGCCACTTTGGGGGAGCAAATGCCCCGGCGAGGGCTTTAATAGGGCGTCGGTGTGGTGCGTAAGAAACGTTTGCACCTGGTTGTCGCCTTCGGCGCGAAAAACCGAGCAGGTGCAGTAAAGCAGGCGCCCGCCCGGCCTGACCAGGGGCCAAAGCGTTTTAAGCAAATGCGCCTGGATGCCAGCCAGCTGGGCGATATCCGTGGGGCGGCGCAGCCAGCGCACGTCGGGGTGGCGCCGCACGATGCCCGAGGCGGTGCACGGCGCGTCCAGCAAGATGCCGTCATACAGCCGCCCGTCCCACCAGGCGTCGGGCTTGCCGGCGTCGCCCACCCGGATATCGGCCTGCAGGCCCAGGCGCTGCAGATTCTGTTTTACGCGCTCGCAGCGCCTGGCGTCGATGTCCAGCGCCGTCACCTCGCAGTCGGCCAGCTCCAGGAGGTGGGCGGTTTTTCCGCCCGGCGCGGCACAGGCGTCAAGAACATTCAGCCGCTGGCCCGTCCCGCCGCCCGCATCCAGGCCTTCCAGAAGCAAAGGCGCCGCCAGCTGCGCGGCGGCGTCCTGCACTGAAAAATGCCCTTCCGCGAAGCCGGGCAGCAAGCTGACGGCTTGTGCGCGAGCCAGGATCACCCCTTGGCTCCCAACCGGATTTGCTTCAATATTGATAGCAGAGAGTGCATGCAGGTATTGGGCTTGAGTCGTTTTTCGCTCATTAATTCGCAAGATCAACGGAGCCCGGTTGTTGTTGGCCTGCAAGATGGCCTGCCAGCTATCCGGGTGGTCTTTGCGCACCCGGTCTATCCACCACTGCGGATGGTTCCATACGGCTTGGGGGCTTTTTTCAGTGCGCGCCACCAGTTCGTCGCGTTCGCGCAGGAAACGGCGCAGGCAGCCATTGATGAAACTGGCCTGGTGCTGGGTGGCGTCGCCACGCTTTGCGGCCTCGACCGCCTGGTCGACCAGGGTGTGCGCCGTGTAAGGCGCGTCATGTTCAGTCCAGATCAGGGCCAGTGCGACGCACAGCAATGCATCGGCCTCAGGCGGCGGCGGACGGCGGGCCAGTTGCTGGCGCAAGGCCTCGGCACGGCCTAGCCAGCGCAGCGTATGAAAGCCCAGCGACTGGACGCCGGGCCGCAGCGCGGCATCGACGTCTTCGAGCGCGGCGGTCAAGGACTGGCCGTCGCGAACGGCCATCAGCAGGGAGGCAGCGCCCTGAAGCTGGCGCCACAGGGGGACTTGGGTCGGGGTTTCTTGCATTTGTCTCACGGATACCGCCCGGAGCGGGTGGCCACCCTCTATTAGACCAGTGGCTAGACAGACCACACGAAATGCCAGCATGAGCCGCGGAACTGGCTTTGCCAGGCCGCAGGCGGGCGGCTCCCTCGGGGGGCAGGAAGCTACACGCAGTGAGCGACCGTGGGGGCTTTCAGCTCAGGCCAAAGTATCTGCCCAAATGTTGCTGGCCCAGTTCAATGCGTAAACGCCTTCAAGCTCGGTCGGCCCTGTGCTGACACCGCCGGACCCCGGCACCGCCTTGAAGGTTTTCTCGGCCACCACGTATTCATGCACGCTGGCCACGTGGATTACGCTCTTGTTGTCGACAAAGCTGTAGCAGGTGTTGGTCAGCATGGGCGCCGGGTTGACGTCCCAGCCGGAGAGCTGTGCCACGATGGCCGCGGCCGCCACCTTGCCATGGTTGTTGGCCATGTGGCCGCTCTTGGGCATGGCCGGCGCCACCTGAATGGAGTCGCCCAGCACGTGAACGTCTTTTGCGGCGGTGGATTCGAATGTCAGGTAGTTAACACCGCACCAGCGGTTGTTGGCCTGGTTGTTAAGCCCTGCCTGCACGGCGATGGTGCCGGCACGCATGGCGGGCAGCACATTGAGGACATTGGCTTTCACGTCGTCCTGCACGTCGAACTTGATAATGCCCGCCTTGGCGTCGACCGCGGTGGCCTTGTGCTGGCCGCGGTATTCGACGATGCCCTTGTACTGCTCGGCCCAGACCTTCTTGAAGAGCGGCCCTTTGGACGTGACGTCCGGGTTGGCATCCAGAATGAGCACCTTGCTGCGTGGCTTGGCGGCCTTGAAGTAGCCGGCGATCACGCTGGCGCGTTCATACGGACCGGGTGGGCAGCGGTAAGGCGCCTCAGGAATCGTGATGGCATACACGCCGCCGTCGGGCATCGCTTCAAGTTGCCGGCGCAGGGCGACGGTTTCGGCGCCGGCCTTCCAGGCCTGCAACACCTGGCCGGAGGCATTGGCATCCTTCAGGCCTTCAATGCTGCCGAACATCAACTCCACACCGGGCGACACCACCAGCTTGTCGTAGGCAATGGTGGCGCCGCCGGCGAGCGTGACCGCCTTCTTCGTGGTGTCGATGGCGCTGGCGTAGTCTTTCACCACGGTGATGCCGTAGTTGCGCGACAGGCCCGCGTATGACGTGGTGAGGTCGCCGATCTGCTTGCCGCCGCTGAGCACCAGGTTGGAAATGGGGCAGGAAATAAACGCGGCCTCCGGCTCGATCAGCACCACATCGATCTTGTTGTCAGAAAGCAGCCGTACGTATTTGGCGGCGGTGGCGCCGCCGTAGCCGCCGCCTATCACCACCACCTTGGCCTTCGAAGGAATCGAGGTCGTGGCACAGCCCGCCAAACCCAGCAAGCCGAGAGCAGCGCTTGATTGCAGAAAGGAGCGGCGCTTGAAACCAGAAAAGGAATGAAGATGGGTGTTCATGGTGTTCTTTCTTCCTTACTTCTTCTGGGCGGCAAAGTAACCGGCCAGCGACTCGACCTGCGCATCGTTAAAGCCCTTGCTGATCTGGTGCATTACCGTAACTGCCGGTTGATCGCCAGGCTTGTAGTCTTTGAATGCTTTCATCTTTGCCACGATGTAGCCCTTGTCGAGACCTGCGAGCGACGGGACGGAAGATCCATCCACCGCCTTGCCGTTGGTGCCGTGGCAGTTGGCGCAGCTGGCGGCCAGGCTTTTGACGTACAACGCCTCTTTGGTGCCCGCGCTCTGCGCCTGCGCCATAGGGCAGAGCGCAAGGCACAGCAAGGGCAGCGCGATGCATCTGAGTTTTGTGGATTGCCGCAGCATGGCAAGGCGTGACGTTCTCATGGGTTCTCCTGTCGTTTTGGGGCAGCAGTTTCTTCAACGGACAATTTAACGCGGGGCCCTTGGCGCCCTATAGGGAGTATCCAGTACTTCAGCGGGGCCCGGCACAGCGGTGTTCGAACCATTGTCCATGTGCTTATTCACAAGTCATCGCTGACTTGAGAGCTGTCTCGCCTGCTCAAAAAATCGCGTCGGGCCGCGTTGCCATCTCATCGTCACGGCCGGCGGGCAGCGCCGCCATCGGACGGCCATAGATGCGGCGAATGCGCTCTGGCAAAGGCGGGTGGCTGGCGAACCAGCGGGTATCCGCATTCACGCCCACCAGCAGCATGTGTTGCACTGCCGGATGCAGGCTGCGCGGCGCCGGGCCGCCCTGCTCTTGCTGGCCCGCTACCTTGCGCAGCACGCCGCCCAGGCCGTCACGGCTTCGGGTGAACTGCACGGCGCGCGCGTCCGCCAGAAACTCGCGTTGCCGCGACACCGCGGCCTTCAGGGCGCGGCCTGCGAGCCAGCCCAATGAACCCGTGGCGAGAATGGCAAACCCAGGCAGGGCGAGAAAGGAGCGGTGCCCGTTGCCGTCGGCCTCGCACATGCTGCGCCCCAAGTTGAAGATCATCTCCAGCCCGAACACCATGCCCGCCAGGCGCATGTTCAGGCGGGTATCGCCTTCGTGCAGGTGGCTGAATTCATGGGCGACCAGGCCCTGCAATTCATCACGCGTCAGGTGCTCCAGCGCACCGCGCGTCACAGCCACCACCGCATCGTCTTCGTCCCATCCGGCGGCAAAGGCGTTGATGCCCTCTTCGCGGTCCAGCACCATCGCCTGCGGAGGCTTCATGCTGGCGGCAATGGCCAACTCGCTCACGATATTGCACAGCTTGCGCTCGGTTTCGCGGCTGGCCGGCCAGGCTTCTCTGGCGCCGGCCCGGCGTGCCAGCTTCTCACCGCCGCCACTCAAGGCTGAAGTCTCAAGCCACCAGCCGCCGAGCACGAACAACAAGGTCACGCCTGTGTTCACCATAAAGAAGTAGGCCGGGTAGCCGCTGAAGCCCGGCGTGACGATGCGCCAGGTCAGGGCAAGCGCGGCATTGACGGCGACAACCAAAGCGATCACGGTAAATGCAAACAGCACCAACAATCGGCTGGTCTGGGCGCGGGCGTCTTCCTGGCGCTCAAAAAAACGCATGTGGGTGCGCCTGAGGTCAGAGTTGTATTCGAACGGCCTGGCGCTCAACGGCGCTCTCCGTCGCCTGCAGCATGGCCGACGGCGCAAAACCGAAGAGGCGGGCAATCAGCAGCGCCGGAAATTGCCCCTGCGCATTGTTGTAATCAAGCACGGCGTCGTTGTAGGCCTGGCGCGCAAAGCCGACCTTGTTCTCAGTGCTGGTGAGCTCCTCGCCAAGCTCGCGGATGGTCTGGTCGGCCTTGAGTTCGGGGTAGGCTTCTGCCACGGCAAAGAGCCGGCTCAGGCTGCCATCCAGCGCCTGCTCGGCCACGGCCAGTGCGGTCACGGCGCCTGCATTGGCTGGCCGGCTGCGCACTGCATCACTGGCAGCACGCGCCTGGTTGCGCGCCAGAGTGACTGCTTCGAGCGTGCCCTGTTCATGCTGCAGGTATTTTTTTGCGGCTTCCACCAAGTTGGGGATCAGGTCATAACGGCGCTTGAGCTGCACGTCAATCTGACCGAAGGCATTGGCAATGATGTTTTTCAACCGGATCAGCCTGTTGTAGGCACCCACGGCCCAGAAGACCAGCAAGGCAAACACGACGACAAAAACCAGTGTGCTGAGGGACATGAGTATTCCTTGATACGGGGTGATGGGCGGGGCCTGTCGAGCCTGCGGGCAACTGCCGCGAGGTTACCTGCTTTTCGGGAGCCGCTGCAAGCAGGCCGTTTCCCAAACTCTCTCAACGCTATTATTTTTGTAGCAATACCCCGATACACCACAAGGACTACAGCCACTTTTCTTCTAAATTTTTGACCTGGCCAGGTATCCTGTCCTGTCGGATTTGGCCAAAAAAAAGCCCCACACCTTGCAGGTGCGGGGCTCGTCGCCCCGAAGGGCGCCGGATAGCGGGATGCGCTTACTCGGAAGCTGCGCTGTCGCCGCCTGTGGCTTCTGCCGCAGCAGGCATCGCTTCCAGCTCAGCCGCTTCAGCTTCGGCAATGGCGCGGCGCTCTGCATCGTCCATCTGGTCCTTGGCTTTGCGTGCCTCGTGGTAGGCCATGCCGGTGCCGGCAGGGATCAGGCGGCCGACGATCACGTTCTCTTTCAGGCCACGCAACTCGTCGCGCTTGCCCATGATGGCAGCCTCGGTGAGCACGCGGGTGGTTTCCTGGAAGGAAGCCGCGGAGATGAACGAATCGGTCGACAGCGATGCCTTGGTGATACCGAGCAGCAAATTGCTGAAGGTTGCAGGGACCTTGCCTTCGGCGCGCAGGGCGTCGTTGGCATCCAGCATGGCGGAACGCTCGACTTGCTCACCGGCGATGTAGCTGGAATCACCGACGTTTTCAACAACCACGCGGCGCAGCATCTGGCGAACAATCACTTCGATGTGCTTGTCGTTGATTTTCACGCCCTGCAGGCGGTAAACGTCCTGCACTTCGTCGACGATGTAGCGCGCCAGCTCTTCCATGCCCAAGAGGCGCAGGATGTCTTGCGGGTCGGCTGGGCCGTCCACAATCGATTCGCCCTTGTTGACCACCTGGCCTTCGTGCACCAGGATGTTCTTTTCCTTCGGAACCAGGTCTTCCCAGACCTTGCCTTCAGGATCGGTGATCTGCAGGCGAACCTTGCCTTTGGTCTCTTTACCGAAGGACACGGTACCGGTCAT
>Ga0136846_1215446_pt1 | contig 27290 bp, 24 predicted proteins | sample HopSoiMetagenom2_FD_96841 | JGI IMG/M metagenome (GOLD analysis project Ga0136846, IMG submission 96841) | Grasslands soil microbial communities from Hopland, California, USA - 2 Assembly 2016 (version 4) | ecosystem: Environmental > Terrestrial > Soil > Grasslands | place: USA: Hopland... | reverse complement strand
GCCTGCAGGTTGGTCCCGGAGCCGGAAACCAGCACCGCGACACGACCGCCCATGGAGTGGGCCATGCTAGCGGAGCGTGCATCCCCGCAGGACAGGGGCGGTAAGCTGACGCGTTCGTCGGACCGTGGAGGCAACACGTGAAGAAGTGCCCGTACTGTGCGGAAGAGATCCAGGACGAAGCGATCAAGTGCCGCTACTGCCACAGCGACCTGACCGTCCCGCCGCCATCGGCGAGCGCGGCCGCCGCGGACGCGTCGGTATCGTCGGGCGCCCAGCCGGACATCGTGACCGCCGGCGCCGACGCCTCCGGATCGAGCGGATCCGACACCCCGGCCGACCAGCCCACCGCGTGGGGCGGCGTGTCGAGCACGCCGGCGCCGTCGATGTCGACCACGCAGCCTGACGGCGGGTCGCAGGGGGAATCGATGGGATCGCCGCTCGGCTCGTCGATGGGTGCGGCGCCCGGCGGCCCGGGCACCGCGCAGAAATACACGCACTCGGGCTACCGCTACGTGCTCGGCTACGGCACCGACTTCTTCGGCATCTGGAACCGGGACAACCCGTCGTTGCCGATCGAGCGCTATGCCAGGACCGACCAGGGCTGGCGCGACGCCTGGGCCAAGTTCGCGTCGCTCGAGCCCAACCAGGTGCCCGTGCCCGACGCGGTCCCCGGCCCCACGACCACGCCGATGACGAGCAACGCGCCCCAGTTGCAGATGGACACCGGCGACATGTCGGTCCTGCAATACACGCACACCGGAACGCGGTACCTGCTCGGATACGGCCAGACGTTCTTCGGGATCTGGGACCGGCAGAACCCCGCGTCTCCCGTCGAGCGCTTCCCGCGAAGCGACGAGGGGTGGGGTCAGGCGTGGCGGCGCTACACGCAGATCGAGAACAACTTCACCGAGGTGTCGCCGAGCCAGCGCTGAAGCGCTCGGGCCACGGCAGCATGGCCCCGACCGCGCCGCCGAGCACACCCCACGCGACGGCCAGTCCCCCGGTCAACAGCACGGGAACGCCGAGCGCCGCACCGCCGTTCGTCACGCCGGCCCACGCGGGCACCTCGATCCGGGCCGCCCAGGCGGCCACCGCGCAGATGACGGCGAACACGACGCCGCCCGCCGCCCCACGCATCGCACGTTCGCTCCTGCGGCGCTCCTTCCCGGCGGCCGCATGGCCGCCGAGGACCGTGGCCACGAGCGGCACGAGGAGGAACGCCCAGAACCACCCCGGGAACGAAGCGGTGTTCCCTTGCGCGCCCGCGTAGGCCGCGAGCAGCTCGCCGGCTCCCTGTCCGGCGTCGACGCCGTCGCGCGAGAGCACGACCGCCGGGTCGCCCCCAACGCCGAGGGTCGCCTGCGCCCCCATCGCCACCGCGAGCACGAGCACGGATTGGTTCGGCAACAGTGACGCGTGCTCGATCACTGTCGCAGCGCCGCTGCCGCCGGTCCGCGAGACGAACCGCGCATAGGCGCCCGTCGGACCGGGTGAGATCGCCGCGACGAGGAGCACGGCGACGAACGCGCCGACGATGCCCCACCAGAACGCCGTCCCCCCACCGACCACCGCCGCGACGACTCGGCCCCCGACGCGATCCTCGAGCGCGTCGCGCGCGACCGCGGCGCCGCCGGCTGCGCCGGCCGCGGCGCTCACCACGAGTGGCATCATCAACGCCTGCCACAGCACCGGCTCGAGCCGCTCGATCCCGAACTGTGGGAACCCGAGCGTGATCGGCAAGGCGATCACGAGCATCGGGACGGCGACGCCGGGGCCGATCGCCGAACCCGCGAGCGCCGCCGCGCCCGGGCGTCGCTCGAACGCGCGCGCCTGCGAGCGGCCGGCGCGATAGCCGAGGACGAGCACCGCGATGGTGAGCGCGCCGGTCGCGAGGACGAGCCTGCCCGGAGCGCCGGGAACGGGAACGGGCGGAGCCTGGGTCGACGCCGTGAACGGCACGCGGACGCTCGACAGCGTCTCGGCCAGGCCGATCTTGAACCAGGAGTAGGGGTGGTACCACCGGCTCGCGGCATACGTGAGCCAGGCGAGCGCTTGCCCGGCGACGAACACCGGCAGGAACACGAGCAGCGCCCCGCGGCGCACACCCGACAGGAGCACGTCGCCCGGCGCGGTCGCCGGCGCTGCATCCGTGCCGGCGACCTCCGCTGCGCTCATCGCGGGAGAGGCTCGGCGGCGATGCGTGCGACCTGCGACGGCGTCCGGCCCACCGCGACGCCGGCAGCCTCCAGCGCCTCGGCCTTCGCGGCCGCGGTCCCGGCCGACCCGGTCACGATCGCGCCGGCGTGCCCCATGCGTTTGCCCGGCGGCGCCTCGAAGCCCGCGATGTAGGCGACGACGGGCTTCGACACGTGCTCGGCGATGAACGCCGCGGCGCGCTCCTCGTCGTCGCCGCCGATCTCGCCGGTCATGATGATCAGGTCGGTGTCGGGGTCCGCCTCGAACAACCGCAGCGACTCGATGAACCCCACGCCGTGCACGGGGTCACCGCCCATCCCGATGCACGTCGACTGGCCGATCCCGGCGCTCGAGAGCTCGTGCACGATCTGATAGACGAGCGTTCCGGATCGGCTCACGAAGCCAACGCGTCCCGGCGTGCACACCTCGCCGGGGATGATCCCGACGTTCGCCACGCCCGGCGAGATCACGCCCGGGCAGTTCGGGCCGACGAGCGTCGTCTGCGTTCCGGCGAGATACGCGTGCACCGCCGCCATGTCGCGGACAGGGATCCCTTCGGTGATGCAGACGGTCAGCGCGACGCCGGCATCGGCGGCCTCCAAGATCGCGTCGGCCGCGAACCGCGGCGGGACGAAGATCATCGACGTGTTCGCGCCGGTCGCATCGACCGCGTCCGCGACCGTATCGAACACCGGGATGCCCTCGACGTCCTGGCCGCCCTTTCCCGGCGTCACACCGCCGACGACCGACGTGCCGTACGCACGGTTCCGCAGGGTGTGGAACGTGCCCTCCGAACCGGTGATGCCCTGCACCACGAGCCTGGTGTCGGCACCGACCAGGACGCTCATGCGGCTGCGGCCGCCAGCCGGGCGGCCTCCTCGGCGGCGGCGTCCATCGTCGCGACCGGAACGATCCGCGGGTGTGCCGCCTCAGTGAGGATCCGGCGGCCGTCCTCGGCGTTCGTTCCGTCAAGCCGCACGACGATCGGCACCGTCGCCTCCACCTGGCCGAGCGCCTCGAGGATCCCGTTCGCGACGACGTCGCACCGGGTGATCCCTCCGAAGATGTTGATGAACACGCACCGGACCGAGGGATCGGACAAGATCACCTGCAGCGACGTGGCCATCTTCTCGGCGCTCGCGCCCCCGCCGATGTCGAGGAAGTTCGCTGCGCGCCCACCGGCCTGCGCAACCACGTCGAGGGTTGACATCACGAGTCCGGCGCCGTTCCCGATGATCCCGACCGACCCGTCGAGCTTCACGTACTGCAGGTCCGCGTCCTTCGCGCGTTTCTCGACCGGATCGACCGGGAACGCGGCTTCCAGCGCCTCGATTTCCGGATGGCGGAACAGCGCGTTGTCGTCGACCGTGACCTTCGCGTCCAGAGCGACGACGGACCCGTCCTCGAGCTGGACCAACGGGTTGATCTCGACCAACGTGGCATCGGCTTCATCGACGACCGACCACATCGCGCGCAGCACCTGGGCGGCGCCGTCGCGGGCGTTGGTCGGCAAGAGCCCCGTCAACGAGCGAAGGTGCCACGGCCGCAAGCCCAGCCCCGGGTTCACGTGGACGCGCCGGAGCGCCTCGGGCCGATCACGGGCGAGCGTCTCGATGTCCATGCCGCCCTCGGCGGTGAGCATCCAGAGGTACTCGCCGACCGAGCGGTCCAACAACACAGAGGTATAGAACTCGAGCGCGATCGGCAGGAGCTCCTCGACGAGGACCCGCGTGACGGCGCGTCCCTTGAAGTCCGATCCGAGCATCCGTGCCGCGGCGTCGCTCGCCTCGTCGGCGGACCGGCAGAGCGCGACGCCGCCGCCCTTGCCGCGGCCGCCGACCTGGACCTGCACCTTGACCACGGAGCTGCCGCCGAGCTGGTCGGTCGCCGCGGCCGCTTCATCGGGCGTCTCGGCGACGATGCCGCGCGGTGTTGCGATCCCGTGGGCTCGGAACAGGTCCTTGCCCATGTGCTCGTAGAGATCCATCGACCCTCCGGAAACGGGAACCGCCCGAACGCGCGCGGAGTCTACCCAAGACCGCCACACGCTCTTGACGGAACGAACATGTTTCGCGACTTCACAACCCTATGGGCCGGGTGTAGGTTCGTGCCGCCTCGTAGCACGTCAGAGCCAACCGGGGCCACCCGGTGGGAGGGAGCAACCGATGCGGGCACACGTCCGGACCACTCCGCGGCTCCGCGCAACCGTCACCTTGTTGACGGTCGCGATGGCCGCTTTGCTGTTGGCCGCGCCGACAGCTGCAGGCGCCGCAGTACAGAAGTGCACCACCCCACCCACGGTGTACCCGATCGGTCAGCTTACCGACGGCATGCAAGCGACCGGGTGGACGGTGCTCAAGGGCACGCAGCCCGAGTCGTTCGGCGTCAAGATCCTCGGCGTCTTGCCGGATGCCATCGCTCCCGGTGACGACCTGATCCTCGTCAAGGCGCACGGCGCGAACATCGACGCGATCGGCGGTATGGGTCCGGGCTTCTCGGGCTCGCCCGTCTACATCAACAACGAGCTCGTCGGGTCCGTGTCGTACGGGCTCGGCGGCGACGCGCACTACGGCGCGCTGACGCCGGGGCAAGAGCTCGTCGACATCTTGATGAACCCCAAGGCTCGTACCGCGGCCGCGGCGACGCGCGTCCGCTTGAGCCGCGCGGACCGGCGCCTCGTGGCCGGCGACGCCCGCACGTCGGTCGCCAGCGTCGGCACGTCGTTGACGCAGATCCCCACGCCGCTCGCGGTCGCCGGCGCGACCGACAAGCGCGCGGCGCTGCTCCAGAAGAAGCTCGCGAAGCAGGGCATCTCCGTCGAGCCGTACCGCGCGAGCAGCTCGACGTCGTCGAGCCAGCTCACGAGCGGCAGCGCGATCGTGCCCGGCGGCGTCTTCACGGCCGCGTTGAGCTACGGCTCGGTCGCCTACGCCGGCATCGGCACCGCCACGATCGTGTGCGGCGACTACGTCGTGGCGTTCGGACACCCGTTCCTGTTCGCGGGCGCCGGTCTGGACGGCGCGATGCTCGACGGCAGCGTCGTCGCGACGGTTCCCGGCGGTGGCTTCGAGCCCAACCCGTTCAAGATCGCCAACATCGGCGGGCTGCGCGGCACGATCGACCAGGACCGGCTGAACGGGATCAGGGGCGTCGTCGGGAAGCGCCCACCGCTCACGACCCTCACCAGCTCGATCAAGAACCTCGACACGGGTCAGACGACCACGGCGACCACCCAGGTGGCGCTGCCGCGGTACCTCGCCTACATCGCCGAGGACCACGTGTACGGGTCGATCCTCGCGGCGCTCGACGCGCGCAAGGGAACCGACTGGATCACCTGGACCGTGAACGGCGTGTCGCAGGGCGAGCCGTTCCAGTTCTCGATCTCGAACGCCTACACGGGCTACAACGCGCTGTGGCGGCCGTCGTACGACGTGTACGCGACGCTTCGGTCGATCCGCAACGCGCAGGGACCGGCGCGCATCACGTCGGTGCAGATCGACGGCACCGTGACGGAGAAGCCCGAGTACGCGCTGATCCACAAGCCGCGCACGCAGAGCACGACGCAGCCCGGCTACACGACGGGGACGACCCTCAACGTGCACCGGGGCGACACGGTCGACGTGCGCGTGCCCGTGCAGCAGGTCAACTCCGGCGACACCTACACCGCCGTCTGGAGCTTCACCGTCCCGACGAGCGTCCGCGGCTCCGGCCGGCTCGAGGTCTTCCCCGGTCGCGGGTACTTCTACGCGCGCCGGAACCTGCCGCTCGATCAGACGATCGCGCAGCTGCAGAAGGCGCCGCGCGGCAACGACCTGGCGATCTACATCCGGATGCGGGGGTCCCACACGATCCGCGCGGACATCCCGACCGACTGGCCGTTGAAGGGGTATCCGGACGACATCGCCCTGCACCTGATCAAGTAGCGAACCGCACGACGCGCTCGGAGGCCGTCACCCCGCAGGGGTGGCGGCCTCCAGTCGTTGTTGGAGCCACGCGACGATCTCGGTGGTCGGCGCGCCCGGCGTGAAGATCTTCTCGACGCCTTCTGATCCGAGCGCGGCGATGTCGTCCGCGGGGATGATGCCGCCGCCGAACACCACGATGTCACCGGCGCCCCGTTCGCGGAGAAGCGCCACAACGCGTGGGAACAGCGTCATGTGCGCGCCGGAGTGCAGCGACAGACCGACCGCGTCGGCGTCCTCCTGGATCGCCGTCTCGACGATCTGCTCCGGCGTCTGATGCAGCCCCGTGTAGATCACCTCGAAACCGGCATCGCGGAGCGCGCGCGCGACGATCTTCGCACCGCGGTCGTGGCCGTCGAGGCCGGGCTTCGCGACGATCACGCGGTGCTTCTCGGGCATGCGCGCGAGTCTATCGGCAGGCCGAACTTGCGTGCGTCCGTCGCAGCGGCGGAGGATGCGGCGGTGGAGCCCACCTTCGGGTACGCACGAGCGGCCGACGATGCCTACATCGCCTATCGCGTCGGTTCGTAGACTTGCCTACGCGATGGCACGCAAGAAGATCACGATCCGGCCTCCCGGCCTGAAGCCCACGACCAAGGTCGGCACGCTCGGTCCGTACCGCGGGCGGCTTGGGCTCGCCTGGGTGATCGCGCCCGTCGCGGTGGGCGTGCTGATCGTCGTCGCCGGCTACCTGGCGCTCACTCGGTGATGCTCGAGGCCTACTGCTGGCCCCGGTCCGCGGTTCCCGGCGACCGGGTCGGCGTTCACGTTTCCAGCGATTCCCCAACGGTCACTGTGACGGTCGCGCGCGACGGCTTGGAGCCCACCGAGGTCTGGCGGGCGGAGCACGTCGCCGCCGGCCGGCACGAGGTCCCCGAGGAGGCAAGCTCGAACGGATGCGACTGGCCCGTGGCGCTCGACATCGCGGTCGGCGACTGGCGGTCCGGCTACTACGCCGTGACGGTCACCGCCGGCGACGAGCGATCCAACGCCTTCATGGTCGTTCGGGCCGGCGACCGGCCGCACGCCCCGATCCTCCTCGTGCTTTCGACGTCGACGTACGACGCCTACAACGACTGGGGCGGCCCGTCCCTCTACACCGGCGGCACGCGGGTCTCGATGCGCCGCCCGATAGCGCCGGGGTTCCTCGTCAAGCCCGAGCCGCACCGGCGCAAGATGCAGCCGGAGCCGGACCGCGAGGCGGTGTGGTTCTTCGAGTGGGCGGAGCCGCTCGGCCTGTCGGTATGGAGCGGCGGCGCCGGATGGTGGAACTGGGAGCGGGCCTTCGCCCGTTGGGCCGAACGCAATGGCTATGCGTTCGACGTCGCGATCTCGACCGATCTCGAGACGGTCCCCGGCCTCTTGGACGGCTACCGGCTCTTCGCCTGCGCCGGGCACGACGAGTACTGGTCGTGGGGCATGCGCGATGCGCTCGACGCCCACACCGCCGGCGGCGGCAACGCCGCCATCCTGAGCGGCAACACCTGCTACTGGCAGGTGCGCTTCGACCACGAGGCCGGAACGATGACCTGCTTCAAGTACGGCGCCGAGGACGATCCCGTCCGCGGCACCGACGACGAACGGTTCCTCAGCGGACCGTGGTCGCACCGGCTTGTCGGTCACCCCGAGACGTCGACGATCGGCCTGACGTTCACGCGCGGTGGCTATTCGCGGTACGGGCTCGGCGTGCCGCGGGCGTCCGGCGCCTACACCGTCCACCGCCCCGAGCACTGGCTGTTCGACGGCACCGATCTCCAGCCCGGCGACGCGCTCGGACTGGCCGACACGATCGTCGCCTACGAGGTCGACGGGTGTGCGCTGACACTCGACGGCGACGGCCGGCCGATCCCGACCCACTCCGACGGTGCGCCGCAGACCCTCGAGATCCTCGCGACCGCGCCGGCTCGCCTCTGGGCACAGGAAGATCAGCCGTCGCGGTATGCGCACGAACCTGGCGAGCTCGAGCACACGGCACAGGCACTGTGGGGCGATGCCTGGCGCGACCACGTCGACGAGATCGCGTACAACCACGCGGTGCTCGGCGTGTGGACCACGCCTGCCGGCGGCACGATCGTGAACGCCGGGGTGACGGACTGGACCTACGGGCTCGGCGACCCGACGATCGATCGCATCACGCGAACGATGCTCGACCGGCTCGGCTGATCAGCCGCGCAGGTGCGTCGCCAGGAACTCGAGGACCACCTCGAACCGCTGCACCCGGTGTGTCGGGCTCCCCGACCGCGTCAGCTCGTGGCTCTCGGAAGGGAACCGGACGAACTCCACCTCACGGCCGAGCGCCCGCAGCATCGTGAAGAGCTGCTCTCCCTGGTTGATCGGGCACCGCAGATCCTCCTCGGAATGCAGGATCAACAGCGGGGTCGTGATGTCGGCGGCGTACGTGAGCGGCGAGATGGCGCGATACACCTCCGGCGCCTCCCACGGGTACGCGCCGATGTACCCCTTGAAGAACCCCCCGATATCGCTCGAACCGTCCTCCGACGCGATGTCGTTGACGGCCCGTTCCGAGATCGCGCACCGGAACCGATCGGTGTGGCCGACGATCCACGAGGTCATGTAGCCGCCGTACGAGCCGCCCATCACCGCCATGCGCTCAGGATCGATGAACCCGAAGCGCTTGATCGCCTCGTCGGTCACGGCCATCAGATCGTCGTAGTCGACCGACCCCCAACCCGGACCGTGGTCTCCGACCGGGCCGCGGATCGCCCGGCCCCAGGCCTCGGTGTAGCCAGACGAGCCGCGTGGGTTCGCGTACAGCACCACGTATCCCGCGCCGGCATAGACCTGGAACTCGTCGAAGAACCGCTCGCCGTACTGCGTGAACGGGCCCCCGTGGATGGACAGCACCGCCGGATACGTCTCGTTCGGGTCGAAGCCCGGCGGTCGCACGATCCACGCGGGCACCTCGGTGCCGTCGGGCGACACGGCGGTGAACGACTCGGGCTCGGTCAACGTCACGTCGGCGGTGAACGCTGCGCCGACGTCGGTCAGCCGCCGGTCTCCGACCTTCACGTCCGCCATGGTCGTCGGCGTCGTCTCGCTGTACACAAACGTCCCGTCGACGAGGTCGAACCCGGCGAGGCCGGCGACATCCGCGATGGGTACCGCGGCGCCGGATCCATCCGCCGGCACCGCGTAGAGCGGGACGCGGCCTTCGTCTTCGATCGGGAAGACGATGCCGTCGCCGTCCCAGATCGGCGCCCGGACCATCGGGTAGGGGGCCGCCGTGCGGTCGAGCCCCTCGGTGAGGATGCTGCGATCGCCCGACGCGATGTCGACCACTACGAGGCGAGCGTGCCGTGGGTCGTCGAACTCGCCCGGGAAGAACAGGTACGCGATCCGGCCGCCGTCGGGCGACCACACCGGCGCGAGGTGGCCGCCGTCGGTCGCCGTGATCCGTCGCGGCTCGCCGCCGCCGGCCGGGATCGTGAAGACGTCGTTGGCGGTGCCGCGATCCCAATCCGGATGCCGTGCGGACGTGAAGGCCACCGTCGTCCCGTCGGGAGACCACGCCGGCCATTCGTCCTCGTGGTCGCCGTCCGTGAGCTGGACGGGATCGACCCCGTCGAGCCCGACGACGAAGACGTGGTGAACACGACCCTCGGTCCATCCCTCGTGGTCGAGGCGGTACTGCAGCCGCGTGATGCGGCGCGGTAGCCGCTTCGAGGGGTCGTCCTCGTCGTCGCCGGGATCGTGCGTGCGCGCGGTGAAGGCGAGGCGCGACCCGTCGGGGGACCACACCGGTCCCTCGACCGCCTCGCGCAGATGCGTGAGCTGCCTGGATTCACCCGGTCCGTCGGCGGGGAGCACGAACAGCTGCGCCGCATCGTCACCACGCGCCGACGTGAACGCCAGCCAGCGGCCGTCGGGCGACCACCGCGGCGTCGCGTCGCGCTTCGCGCCGGCGGTCAACTTCCGCGGCTCCGCGCTCCCATCGACCGGCACCGCCCAGATCGCACTCCGTGGTTCGTGCGTCCCGTCGTCGATCCACGAGCGGACGTACGCCACCGTGCGTGCGTCGGGCGACAGCCGCGGATCCACCGCGTTGGTCAGCCGGTAGACGTCATCGGGCCGCATGCCGCGCACGGGTCGCTCCTTCCGGGGGTGGGCCAGGGTTGCGTCGATCGATACTGCCACGGATCGGCGGCAGCGGGGAGGCCGGCTTTCAGCCGACCTTCGTGATCGGGGCGTAGGACAGCAGCACGCGCTTCTCCCCCACCTCGCCGAACCGGATGGTGGCTTCGGCGTCGTCGCCGTAGCCGCTCGTGGTGACCACCACGCCCTCGCCCCAGCGCTCGTGCTGCACGGTGTCGCCGGCGACGATCGCCGGCACCTCGCGCCTGGTTACCCCCGGTACCGACGGAGGCGTCCAGTCCGGCCGCACCGCCACCTCGCCGCTCTTTCCGGGAAGCCCCACGACGCTGTAGCCGGAGCCCCCGTTGCCGCCCGGGCTGCCCGTCCGGGCGTACCGCGAGGTGCGCTGCACCCGTGTCTCGGACTCGCGCGCGCTCACGAGCGCCTCCGGGATCTCGCCGAGGAACCGCGACGGCGGGTTGTAGTTGGTCTGCCCGAACAGCGTCCGGCTCCACGCGTGCGTCAGGTACAGCCGTTGCTGCGCCCGCGTGATCCCGACGTAGGCGAGCCGGCGCTCCTCCTCAAGCTCGTTCGTGTCCGTCATCGACCGGAAGTGCGGGAAGATGCCGTCCTCCATGCCGACGACGAAGACCACGGGGAACTCGAGACCCTTGGCGATGTGCAGCGTCATCAGCGTGACGCTCGAGTCCTCCTCTTCGTAGTTGTCCTGCTCGCCGACGAGCGAGACGAGCTCAAGGAACTCCGCGAGCCCGGCTTCGGGCTCGCGCGCTGCGGTCTCCATCGCCACGCCGGCGAGCTCCTGAAGGTTCTCGATGCGGCCCTGCGCCTCGATCGAGCGCTCGGTCTCCAGCTCGAGCATGTAGCCGGACTCCTGGCCCGCGAGCTCGATCATCCGGGCCGGGCCGGCGCCTTCGTCGTAGTGGGCCTGCAGCGCGACCATCACCTGGTTGAACCCGGCGACCGCGCCCTTGGCGCGATTGTTCAGCAGCGTGTTCTCATCGACACGGCGGCACGCCTCGAGCACGTCGATGCCCTCGGTCGACGCGAAGGACTCGATCGCGGCGACGGTCGCGTCGCCGATCCCACGCTTGGGCATGTTGACCACGCGCCGGAACGACACGACGTCCTGCGGGTTCAGGAGCAGCCGCAGGTACCCGAGCACGTCCTTGATCTCCCGCCGCTGATAGAACCGCACGCCACCGAACACGCGGTAGGACGTGCCCACACGCATGAACACGTCCTCGATCACGCGAGACATCGCGTTCGTCCGGTAGAACACCGCGACGTCGCGGTTGCGGAACCCCTCCTCGTCGCGCAGGCGTTCGATCTCGCTCGCGACGAAGAGCGCCTCCTCGTGCTCGTCGTTGCCGCGGAACGTCGTCACGAGCTCGCCGGGCGCGGCCTCGGTCCAGAGCTCCTTCGGTTTGCGCTGTGCGTTGTTAGCGATGACCGCGTTGGCCGCCGACAGGATGTTGCCGCTCGAGCGGTAGTTCTGCGCCATCAGGAACACCTGCGCATCGGGGTAGTCGCGCTCGAAGTCGAGCATGTTCTGGATCGTTGCGCCGCGCCACGAGTAGACGCCCTGATCGGCGTCGCCCACGACGCAGACGTTGCGGTACCGGTTCGCGAGCTGGTTCACCAGCTCGTACTGGGCCCGGCTCGTGTCCTGATACTCGTCGACCAGCAGGTAACGGAACCGCTCCTGGTAGTACCGCAGCACCTCCTCGTGCTCACGGAACAGGCGAACGGTCTGCGTGATCAGGTCGTCGAAGTCGAGCGCGCCCGCAGCGTGCTTGCGCGTCTCGTAGGCCTGATAGACCTTGGCGACGATCTCCTCGTAGAAGTTCGAGGCCATCCCGGCGAACTCGTCGGGCCCGAGCACGCGGTCCTTCGCGTGGCCGATCGCCGAGGCGAGCTGCTTGGGCGGGAACCGTTTCGGATCGATGTCGAGGTCGCGGACGACCTGCCCGACCAGCCGCTCGGTGTCCCCGTCGTCGTAGATCGTGAACCCCGACGGGATGTCCAGGTGCGCGTGCTCGCGCCGGAGCAGCCGCGCGCACATCGAGTGGAACGTCAGGATCCACATCCCGCCGGCGGCACCCGTGCCGACCAGCCCTTCGACGCGGTCGCGCATCTCCCGAGCCGCCTTGTTGGTGAACGTGATCGCGAGGATCTGGCCCGGCGCGACGTCGCGCTCCCGCACCAGGTACGCGATCCGGTGCGTGAGCGCTCGCGTCTTGCCGCTGCCCGCGCCGGCGACGATCAGGACGGGTCCGTCGGTGTGCAGGACCGCCTCGCGCTGGATGTCGTTCAGACCTTCGAGCAACGGCGATGGCACGTCCACGTTCGCAGTGTAGGCAGGCCCGGAGACGCACCGGCCGCTACGGGACCCGCGAACGCGAGATGGCGGACTGAGCAGGGACTTCCGGTCGATGGTGGCCCGTCGGGGCCACCTGTAGCGTGGACGCGATGGCGAGCGTCCCGGCCGACGTCGGCTCCTCGAAGAAGCGCTTCACGTGGCATACGGCGCTGCGCTGGTTCGGGGTGCTCTGCCTGATGGGCGCCGCGTACTTCGCCGGCTACGTCGTCTGGCTCCTATGGGGAACCGGGATCCAGACGCAACAGGCGCAGAACGCGTTCCAACAGACCGTGCAACAGTGGCAGGCGCACCCGCAACCGGTGCCGGCGATCGGCACGGCGCCGCGGATCCTCCCCGGAGATGCATACGCCGTGATCCTAATCCCGAAGATCGACCTCGACATGGTCGTCGTGCAGGGAACCGACTACGAAGACCTCAAGAAGGGCCCCGGCCACTACACCGACACCGCGGACCCCTGGGACGGCACCGGGCGGGTTGGGATCGCCGGGCACCGCACGACGTACCTCCACCCGTTCTTCAACCTGGACCAGGTGCAACAAGGCGACGCGATCAGCCTGCTCACGCGGTACGGGCGCTACGACTATCAGGTCACGGCCTCCTTCGTGCTGCCGGAGGAGACCGCCGGCAAGGTGCTAACCCAGACACCCGACCCGACGTTGGTGCTCACGACCTGCAACCCGAAGTACGCCTCGAGCCAGCGGTTGATCGTCACGGCCAAGCTCGCGCACGCGCCGCCCGCTTGAGACCGGTAGCATCCGCCGGGTGAAAACGGACACGGCGACCACAGCTGCCGCTGCCAAGGGCACGAGCATCGTCCTGCTCACACTGGCGGCCGGCCAGTTCCTGATGACGCTCGACAGCTCCGTGATGAACGTGTCGATCGCAACGGTCGCACAGGACGTCGGCACGACGGTCACCGGGATCCAGACCGCGATCACGCTCTACACGCTGGTGATGGCGATGCTGATGATCACCGGCGGCAAGGTCGGCTCGATGATCGGGCGCAAGCGCGCGTTCGCGATCGGGTGCGTGGTCTACGGGTGCGGCTCGCTGACGACGTCGCTGGCGAAGACCCTTGGCGTGTTGATCTTCGGCTGGTCGTTCCTCGAAGGGGTCGGCGCGGCGCTGATCATGCCGGCGATCGTCGCGCTCGTCGCCTCGAACTTCCGAACCCAGGAGCGGCCGCGCGCCTACGGGCTCGTCGCCGCGGCCGGAGCGGTCGCCGTCGCGGTCGGACCGCTGATCGGTGGGCTCGCGACCACGTACGCCTCCTGGCGCTGGGTGTTCGCGGGCGAGGTGTTGGTCGTGATCGTGATCCTGCTCCTCTCACGCCGCATCCAGGACGCGCCGGTCGAGCATCGGCCCGAACTCGACGTCTTCGGCGCCCTGATCTCGGCGCTCGGCCTCGGGCTCGCGGTCTTCGGCGTCCTGCGCTCGAGCGAGTGGGGGTTCATCCTGCCCAAGCCGGACGGGCCGTCCATCGGAGGCGTCTCGCCCTCGATCGTCCTGATCACGACGGGCATCCTCGTGCTCTGGCTCTTCATCGAGTGGGAGCGCCGGCGCGAGCGTCTGGGCCGCGAACCGCTGATCCAGATGTCGATCCTCCAGATCCCGCAGCTCAAGGGCGGGCTCATCATGTTCTTCTTCCAGTTCCTGATCCAGGCGGGCGTGTTCTTCGTGATCCCGCTGTATCTGTCGGTCGCGCTCGGGCTGTCGGCGATCGACACGGGGCTTCGGATCATGCCGCTGTCGATCACGCTCCTCGCGGCGGCGGTCGGGATCCCGCGCTATTTCCCGGGGGCGTCCCCGCGGCTCGTGGTGCGCCTGGGCGTGCTCGCGATGTTCGCCGGCATCGTCTTCCTGCTGACAGCGATCGACGTCGACGCGGGCCCGGAGATCGTCACGATCCCGTTGCTGCTGGTCGGGCTTGGCATCGGCGCGCTCGCGTCGCAGCTCGGCGCCGTGACCGTCTCCGCGGTGCCCGACGAACAGAGTCCGGAGGTCGGTGGCTTGCAGAACACCGCCACGAACCTCGGCGCCTCGATCGGCGTCGCGCTCGCCGGCTCGTTCCTGATCGTTGTGCTGACGAGCTCGTTCCTCACCGGGATCCAAGGGAATCAAGCGGTTCCGAACGACGTGTCGGCCCATGCGAGTGTTGAGCTCGCCAGCGGGATCCCGTTCGTGTCAGACGCGCAGCTCACGCAGGGGCTGGCCGACGCCGGCGTCGCTCCGGAGACCGCCCAGGCGATCGTCGACGAGAACGGGCAGGCTCGGCTCGACGGATTGAAGGCGGCCCTGTCGATCCTCGCGGCGTTGTCGTTGCTCGGTCTGTTCTCGTCGCGGCGGATCCCGGCCGAGCCGCTCCAGGCGCCGGCCGCCGCCGCTTAGCGCCGGCTCACTCCCACTCGATCGTGCCCGGCGGCTTCGACGTGATGTCGTAGGCGACGCGGTTCACGCCGGGTACCTCGCGGACGATCCGCGACGCGATCGTGTCGAGCACCTCGTAGGGCAAACGTGCCCAATCCGCAGTCATCGCGTCCTCGCTCGTCACGGCACGGACGACGATCGGCGTCTCGTAGGTGCGACCGTCGCCCATCACGCCAACGCTCGCGACGTCGGCGAGCAGGACACAGAACGCCTGCCAGGTCTGGCGCTCGAGGCCCGCGCGCCGGATCTCCTCGCGGACGATGTGATCGGCGCCGCGTACCTTCGTGAGGTTCTCGACGGTGACCTCGCCGACGATACGAACCGCCAACCCTGGGCCTGGGAACGGCTGCCGTTGCGTGATCTCCTCCGGCAGACCGAGGTCGGCGCCGACCGCGCGCACCTCGTCCTTGAACAGGTCGCGGAGCGGCTCGACCAGCTCGAGGTCCATGTCCTCGGGCAGGCCGCCCACATTGTGGTGACTCTTGATGTTGGCCGCCGTCTTCGACCCCGACTCGATCACATCGGGGTAGAGCGTGCCCTGGACCAGGAACCGCGCGCCCGAATGGTCGCGCGCGACCTCCTCGAACACCCTGATGAACTCCTCGCCGATCGCCTTGCGCTTGACCTCGGGATCGGTAACGCCGGCGAGCTTCGCGAGGAACCGGTCCTGGGCTTTCACGTGGACGAGCGGCACGCGGAAATGCCGAGCGAACGTCTCCTCGACCTGGTCGGGCTCGCCCTCACGGTTGAGCCCGTGATCGACGAAGACGCACGTGAGCTGGGCTCCAACCGCCCGGTGGACGAGCAACGCGGCGACCGCGGAGTCGACGCCCCCGCTCAGCGCGCAGAGCACCTGGGCGTCGCCGACCTGCTCGCGGATCCGGCGGACCTGCTCATCGACGATGTTCGTCGGCGTCCAGTCCGGCAGCAGCCCGCAGCCGTCGTACAGGAACCGCTTCATCACGGCCTGCCCGTGCGGCGTGTGCGAGACCTCCGGGTGGAACTGCACCGCGAAGAGACCGCGTTCGCGATCCTCCATGGCCGCTACGGGGATCCGGCCGGTGGTCGCCGTCACGCGGAACCCTTCGGGCGCGCGCGTGACGGCGTCGCCGTGGCTCATCCAAACGGTGTCTTCGGTCGGCAGATCCTGGAGGAGCGTGCCGGTCTCCTTCACCTTTAGCTGGGTTCCGCCGTACTCCCGATCGCCGGTCGCGGCGACCTCGCCGCCGAGGTCCTTGGCCATCAGCTGGTGGCCGTAGCAGATCCCGAGCACCGGCACGCCCAGCTCGAACAGCCCCGGATCGACCTGCGGTGAACCCTCCTCGTACACGCTCAGTGGGCCCCCGGACAGGATGATCCCGACCGGCCGCTTGGCGGCGAGCTCGGCCGCCGTGAGGTCGTGCGCCACGATCTCGGAGTAGACGTGCGCCTCCCGGACGCGCCGCGCGATCAACTGCGCGTACTGCGCCCCGAGATCGACGACTACGACGGGCCGCGGGTCGGTCATGGAAGCCAAGGTATCAGCCTCATCCCAGCATCCCGAGGATGACATCCAGCCCGCGCGTTCCGGACGCCGGCGGTTGCGGAAGGAGCAGGGTGTCGACACCAACCGCTGCGGCACCGCCGTCGTGCGTAACGCGGTCGCCGACCATGAGGGCGTCCTCCGGCGCGACGCCGAGCAGCTCGAGGGCGGTCAGGAACATCCGCGGATCCGGCTTCTGGAAGCCGTGCTCGAACGAGATCACATACGCGTCGAGCTCGACGCCATGCGCACGCAGATGCGGCCGGAGATCGGCGTGGAAGTCGCTCACCAACGCCGTCGAGAGCCCCGCCGCATGGATCGACCCCACGACATCAGCCACGTCCCCGTAGACGGGCCAGGCCTCCGGTTCAAGATCGAGGGACCAGAGGGCCTCGGCGAGCGCATCGTCGAACCCCACGGAACCGAACCATCGAAGACTGATCTCGCGGTTCACGTCGAGCGACGTGTCGACGACGAGTTGATCGTCGTCGAAGCCGGGGAGGCCCCTGATCCGGTCGAGCATCGCGACCAGACGCTCGATGTCTCCCGGCTCGGGGCGACGCCCCGCGCGCTCCAACGCGCGCGCGATCCACCACTCCGAAGGGTGCTCGTAGACCAGGATGCCGCGGAAGTCGAGAAGGACCGCTCGGTATCGAGGCGAGCTCTGCCTCAGTGGCCCATCCCGACGCGCTGCTGGGTCTGGTAGGTCTTGCCCTCGGTCTTGATCGAAGGCGCGATCACGAGCTCCGCCTTCTGGAACTCCTTGATGGTCTCGTAGCCGGTCGTCGCCATCGAGGTCGCGAGCGCCCCGAAGAGGTTGAACGTGCCGTCGTTCTCGTGCGCGGGACCGGTGAGGATCTCTTCGATCGAGGCGACCTGCTGGGTCTTCACGCGCGCCCCGCGTGGGAGCGTCGGGTGGAAGGTCGCCATCCCCCAGTGGTAGCCGCGGCCCGGCGCCTCGTAGGCGCGGGTCATCGGCGAGCCGATCATCACCGCGTCGGCGCCGCAGGCGATCGCCTTGGCGATGTCACCGCCGGTGCGCATCCCGCCGTCCGCGATGACGTGGCAATAGCGCCCGGTCTCGTGGAGGTGCTCGCGGCGGGCGGCCGCCGCGTCCGCGATCGCTGTGGCCTGGGGTACACCGACGCCGAGCACGCCGCGGGTCGTACAGGCGTTGCCGGGACCGACGCCCACCAGCACGCCGACCGCGCCGGTGCGCATCAGGTGCAGCCCCGTCGAATAGGAGGCGCAGCCGCCGACGATCACCGGGATGTCGAACGACGGGACGAATTCCTTCAGGTTGAGCGGCTCGGCGCGGGAGGACACGTGCTCTCCCGACACCACGGTGCCCTGGATCACCAGGACGTCGAGCCCTGCCTCGAGCACCAGTCCCGCGTATCGCTCGACCCGGGCGGGGGTCAAGGACGCGCAGGACACGACCCCGCCCTCCTTGATCTCCTCGATCCGCTTGCCGATCAGCTCCTCCTTGATCGGCTCGGCGTAGAGCTCCTGCATCCGGCGGGTGGCCTTCTCATCGGGAAGGGCGGAGATCTCGTCGTAGACCGGGATCGGGTCCTCGTAGCGGGTCCACAGGCCCTCGAGGTTGAGGCAGGCGAGGCCTCCGAGGCGCCCGATCTCGATCGCGGTGGTCGGCGAGACGCCGGCGTCCATCGCGCTCGCCATCATCGGCAGCCGGAAGGTGTAGGCGTCGATCTCCCACTCGATGCTTACGTCCTCCGGGTCACGGGTGCGTCGCGAGGGAACGATCGCGACCTCGTCGAAGCCATACGCGCGCCGTGCCGTCTTCCCGATGCCGATCTCGAACTCCATACGGGGGTGCCTCCCTGGTCAGCCGGTGGACGATGTGGAAAACGCAGAACGCCCACCCCGTTCGGGATGGGCGTTCGGAAGCTGCATGCACTTCAGGGTAGCACCGTGTCGCGCAGCGTTACGCGGTGCGTCAAGACTTCGAGGCGGCCTTCTTGAGCTCCTCGGCGCTCTCTGGGCTGACCTCTTCCCTGTCGATCGTCTTGGCCTTGGTCAGCGCCTCGTCGACCTTCGGCTTCCACGTGATGTCGAACAGGGCGATGATCCCCGACGTGCCCGCCGGCAGCGTGTCCTCGACCTCCTTCTTGATGTCGGAGGTGCGGTCCATCTTCACGAGCTTGCCGATCCCGGCGCCGACGGCGCCGCCGACCACGCCCGATGCGAGGATCGCCGGCGGGAAGATCAGGCCGATGAGCACCCCGGCGGCGGCTCCGACGATCGTGCCGCCCGCGACCTCGTGGGCGTTCTCCTTGACATAGAGCTTGCCCTCGTCGTCACGGGCGACGAGCGCCGCCACGTCGACGAAGATCGCGCGCGCCTTGACGAGCTCCTTCAAGGCGTCGTAGTCCTGCTGTGCCGCGTTCGGGTCGTCGTAGGCCGCGATGTACAGCGCTACCGGATCGTCCTTGCCCATGTTGGTCCCCCTTCGTTCTCGTTACGCGGACCGAGCCAGGCTACTATCCGCGCCGACGCGTGTACGAGACAGCGGTTCCGCCACGCCCCACCGCGCGCCTCCTGCCGATCGCCGGCGGCGACGACGTCGATCGGTTCCGCGCAGCGCTCGACCATGCACGGGCGGCGCTCGGCCCGGGAACGCTGTGGCACATCAACTCCACGGCCGAAGGCGGCGGCGTCGCCGAGCTGCTCCGAGCGAACCTGGGCTACCTCGCCGGCAACGGCGTGCACCTGCGATGGGCGATCTTCGAGGGCGACACTCGGTTCTTCCAGATCACGAAGCGGATCCACAACCGGCTGCACGGTGACCTCGGCGACGGCGGCGAGCTCGGCGACGATGAACGCGCCCACTTCGACGGGGTAACGAACCGCAACGCGGAGGAGCTCGCGTCGTTGGTTCGTCACGGCGACGTCGTCGTGGTGCACGACCCGCAGCCGGCGGGGTTGATCCCCCGCCTGGTCCAGGCAGGCGCGCACGTCGCGTGGACGTGCCATGTGGGCATCGATACGCCGACCGACGTCACGCGCTCGGCGTGGGCGTTCCTCATGCCGGATGTCGAGCTGGCGTCCGCGTGCATCTTCACGCGCTCTTCCTACGTGTGGGAGGGCATCGACGCCGGCAAGGTTGTGTTGATCCCGCCCTGTATCGACCCGCTCGCGCTGAAGAACGTCGAGCTCGAGCCCGCGCAACGAGAGGCGATCATCGCGATCGCCGGTCTGGCGGCGCCACGCGCCGACGGTGAGCCGTCGTTCGAGCGGCCGGACGGCACGCGAGGCACGGTCGTTCGGCGCGCCGACGTCCTGGAGCTCCAGCCGGTCCCCGAAGACGCGCAGACCGTGACGCAGGTGTCGCGGTGGGACCGTCTGAAGGACCCCGTCGGCGTCCTCCGTGGGTTCGCCGCGGAGCCCGGCCTTGAAGGCGCGCACCTGATCCTCGCCGGACCATCACCGTCCTCGGTCGCGGACGACCCCGAAGCCGAAGCGGTGCTCTCGGAGCTCCGCGGCGCCTGGGTCGAGCAACCGCCGAGCCTTCGCGAGCGGATCCACCTCGCGAACCTGCCGACGGCAGACGTCGAGGAGAACGCCGTCATCGTGAACGCCCTGCAGCGGCGCGCCGACGTCGTGGTGCAGAAGAGCTTGGCCGAAGGCTTTGGGCTCACCGTCACGGAAGCGATGTGGAAACGACGGCCGATCGTTGCGGCCGCGGTCGGCGGCGTGCTCGAGCAGATCGACGACGGCATCCAGGGGCTGCTGGTCGACCCGACCGACCTATCGTCGTTCGGCGCAGCCGTAGGCCGGCTGCTGTCGGATCGCGCGGCAGCCGCCGCGCTCGGCGACGCGGCACACGCGCGGGTTCGCGAGCGCTTCCTGCCGCCGGACTACCTTGCGGCGAACCTCGAGGTGGTCGCCCACATCGCCGGCGGCGCGGTCAGCTCTCCTTGACGACGCGGCCCGAGTCGGCGACGCGTAGGTCGGTCAGACCGGAGTGCATCCGGTCCCCCTGCACCATGACCTCGTCGGAGTCGAGGTAGCCGAGCTTCACCAGCGTGCGCAGCACGTTCTGCAGCGACTCCTCGGGCGTTTCGGTCATCGTGTCGACGGTGAGCTCCGGGTTCTCCGGAACTTCGTAGGGCGCGTCGGGGCTGACGCCGGTGAAGTCCTTGATCTCACCGGCGAGCGCCTTCTTGTAGAGGCCCTTCGGATCACGGTTCTCGGCGAGCTCCTCGATCGTCGCGTGCACGTAGACCTCGACGAAGTTGCCGATCAGCGCGCGGTTTGCGTCGCGCGTCTCCTTGTAGGGGCTGATCGGGCAGCAGATCGTCGCCACGCCGTTGCGCGTGAGCAGGTTTGCGACGAACCCGATCCGCATGATGTTGGTGTCGCGGTCCTCCTTCGAGAAGCCCAAGCCCTTCGACAGGTTCTGGCGGACGACGTCGCCATCGAGGATCTCGGTCTTCAGCCCGCGCGCCCGGAACTCGTGGTAGAGCATCTCGGCGATCGTGGACTTCCCCGATCCCGAGAGGCCGGTGAACCAGACGGTGAATCCCTGTTGGTCGCTCACTACAGGAAGCTCCTTCCGACGGCCGTCGGCAACGCCTCGGTCGCGTCGATGCCGTAGATGCTGAGGATGGACGGGCCGACGTCGACGAGCTTCAGCCCGTCGACCTTGCCCATCGCTTGCCCGGGCAGGCCCTTCATGACGAACACGCCGTCACGGTCGTGGTTGGCCCCGTCGGGGCCGGTGTCGTTCTCGTAGGTGTACAGGCTCGGGTTGCCGACGGATCCGATCGAGCGCCACTCGAGATCGCCGAAGTAGACGATCAGGTCGGGCGCGACGCCGCGCACCTCGGGATAGACGTCCTGCGGCTTGAGGACCTTCGTGCCCAGCGGCTGGCCGTCGGGCCCGGGCGCGGCCTCGAGCTTCGCGATCAGCTCGTCGCGCACCGCCTCGTAGTTGGCCGGCTCGATCTGGCCCTGCGATTCGCGGCCCTTCACGTTGAGGAACAGCCGACCGTAGTAGCCGCCATCGCCCCACGCCTGTGTGCGCGACCAATCGATGGTCGCGTCCTTGATCGGGATCGGCCCGTCGGTGATCGGCTCGGCGAGGTTCAGGTAGCCCTCCTGCATCAGCCAGTCGTTGAAGCACAGGCCGCCCATCATCGGGCGCGCGCCGTGGTCGCTCATCACGATCGTGACGGCGTCCTCCGGCACGAGCTCCAGGAAGTTCGCGAGCTCCTTATCGAGGAACCGGTAGTAGTCCTGGAAGATGCCCTCGTACTGGTTCCCCGGCTCGTAGAGCGGGTGACGCTTGTCGTAGAACTGCCAGAACACGTGGTGCAGCCGGTCGGGCGCGATGTCGCACAGCATGAAGAAGTCCCACGGCTTGTCCTGGATCAAGCGGCGCCCGACCTGGAACCGACGCTCGGTCATCTTGAAGACGTGGTCGAGCGTGACGTCGTAGCCGGCCTGCCGGAAATTCGGGATGTCGAAGATGTACTGGCCCTTGCCCCCGAGCTCCTCCTCGATCTCGACCTCGAGGTCCTGTGGGTAGGCCCACTTCTCGGCCGACGGCGGGGTGAGGAAGCACCCGACCCGCCACCCGGGGAACTCGGTCGGCGGCGGGAACGACGGCGGCACGCCGATGAGCACCGAGCGCTTGCCCTCGGCGCCGAGCGCATCCCACACCGCGGGCTTCTTGATCGACCCGGAGTGCACGATCGCGAGCCCTTCATAGGTGGTGTCCTTGCGGTTGCGGAACCCGTAGAGCCCGAGCTGGCCCGGCGTCGTGCCGGTCATGCCGCACGCCCACGCCGGCACGGTGATCGGAGGCGTGATGCTCGCGAGGTCGCCGTACATCCCCTCGCCCATCAGCTTCGCCAGCGTCGGCACCTCGGCGTTCAGGTCGTCGAAGAGGAGCTTGGGCGTGCCGCAATCGAGGCCGATCACGACGACCCGGGGGCCCTGCTGCATGTCTGACTCCTTGGATGCGCTGCGACGGAGTGGAGCGGGCGCGCTGGCGCCGGAGGCGGCTCCGCGGTTCGCGTATCCTACCAGCCGCTTCGAGGCCGTCTGCGGCCCAAGCACCTTCGACATGGCGGTCCTTCGACGTGCGTTGCAAGCGTTCGCGGCCATCTGGGCCGGCTGCGGCGTCGCCTTGATCCTCGTCCCGGGCTGGCTCCTGACCGACGTCTTCGACCAGCCGCGATACCCCGACTACACCTACGTCCGCGTGGCCGGCGCGGCGTCGATCACGCTCGCCACGCTCGCGGTGATGGTGTCGCGCCGCGACGACGCGTGGTGGTGGGCCTGGGCGTTCGCGATCGCGACGGGGCTGACGGCGACGATCACGCTGCTGCATCTATCGCTGGATGTGCCCGATGGCGCCGGAACGGCGCTGTGGTGGCTGTTCGCCGGCGTGAGTGTCGTGCTGACGGTGTGGCTGGTCGTCGGGCTCACTCGCGCCAGCCAGGACCACCCGATCGGGTAGGTCAGCCGGCCGCCTCGTCGTCGTCGAGCTCGCCGGCGACGGCGTACCCGGGCCCGCGCCCCGCTCGCTTGACGGAGTACATCGCGAGGTCCGCCTGCTGCAGCAAGGTGCGCGCATCGTGCGCGCCTTCGGGGAAGATGCTGATCCCGATCGCTGCGCCGGTCGTGATGGTGTGCTCATCCAGTTGGACGGGCTCGCGGAGCGCCTCGCCGATCCGCTCGGCCAGATCCGCCACGACCGCACGCGCTCTGCCCGGCGCGACCAGATGCGGCCCGCTCGTTGGCTGCGGGTCGAGGTCGGCGACGAGGACGAGGAACTCATCCCCGCCCACACGTGCCACGAAGTCGGTCGCGCGCGTGGCGTCGCGCAGCCGATCGGCGACGACCTGGAGCAGCTGGTCACCGCAGTCGTGGCCGTAGGTGTCGTTGACCTCCTTGAAGCCGTTGAGATCGAGGAACGCCACCGCGACCGAGGCGCCGCTGCGCGCCGCCCGCGCGAGCGCCAGCTCGAGCTCCTCTCCGAACCGCTTGCGGTTGGGCAACTCCGTCAGGCTGTCGTGATAGGCGAGGAAGGCGATCTGCTCTTCGAGACGCTTCTGCTCCGTGACATCGATCATCACGCCGTGCCAGTACGGATGGGCGTCTCCCTCGACGCGCACCAGCCGGGACATGTCCCGCACCCAGACCCATTCACCGGTGTGCTTGTGGCGCATCCGGTACTCGACCTCGTAGTCATCGCCGGTGCTGGCAGACCGCTCGATCTCGGTCTCGTAACGCTCGCGGTCCTCGGGATGGATCGTCTCGAGCCACCGCGCCATGTCGTCGTCTTCGACCCATTCGGTCGGCGTGTAGCCGAGCATCCGCTCGATCTGCGCGCTGACGTACACCTCGTCGTACCCGAAGGCGGTCGCGTCGTCGGGGTACTCCGTGTACGTCACGACGGGGATGCTGTCGAGATGACGACGCAACCACCGTTCGACATCGGAACCGTCGGGCGCGACGGGGCCGGACAGCGCCAGCACGACGGCGGCGAGCGCCTCGGCCGCCGCGTAGCCCTCGTCGTCGAGCGGTTCCGTCCAGAGGTGCAAGATGCCGCGGCCCTCGTCCGCGCCCTGGACCAGCACGTCGACCGACTCGCCCTCGGGAGCGCCTCCCCAGACGATCGACGACGGGATCGCGCCGAGGACGGTGAACGAGACCCGCGTCGCGCCCAACGCCTCGCCGACGCTGCCCAGGACCGTGCGAACGGTGTCAGGGCCGCGCCCGCCGGCAGCGACGGCGAAGGACGCGTCGGCGGTGACGCGGAGGATCTCGGTGAGCCGGTTCGGGGTTGCCACGGGCGGCGGCCGCTCCTTCGGATCGATGCTGTATCCATCGGCAGCAACGGCGCCGACCCGTAACCGCCGCTTGCCCGGCGATCACTCGCGGCCGGCGGCGGCGATGCGCTCGAGCGCGATGCGGTCCGCGGCCGCAGCGGTTGCGATGCCCTCGGCGGCGGCATGGGCGAAGACCTCGTCGAGGGTCTGCTCGATGCCTGCTAGGCGCGCCCGCATGTGGGCGTCGTCCCAGCCGAGCGTCTCGTAGCCGGCGAGCCAGATCACGCCGCCGGCGTTGGCGACGTAGTCGGGGGCGTAGAGGATGTCGTGCGCCGCGAGGCGCGCGGCGTCCTCGGGGGTGGCGAGTTGGTTGTTCGCAGCGCCCGCGATCGCGTGGCAGGCCAGGTTGGGGATGGTTTCCTCGCTCAGGACGCCGCCGGTCGCGCAGGGCGCGAGCAGGTCACACGGCGTCGTCAGCACCGCGCGGACGTCGATCGGCATCGCGCCGGTCGCCGCGACCCGGCCCGCGTCGACATCTGCTGCCATGACCTTCGCGCCGACGTTGAGCAGCTCCGCGATCAGACGAGCGCCAACCGATCCCGCGCCCTGGACCACGATGGTGCGCGCGGACACGTCGTCGCTCCCGAAGGCCCGGCGGCACGTCGCCCGGATCGCGTGGAACACTCCGATCGCGGTGCCCTCTCCCGGGTCGCCTGCGCCGCCCTTCGACGGCGAGCGCCCAAGGACGTGGGGCGTTCGCTCTGCGATCGCATCCATGTCGGCGGGGCCGGTGTTCATGTCGGCCGCGGTCACGTACGTCCCGTGCAGTGCGTCGACCAGTTCGGCGTAGCGGCCGATGATGGCAGCGCGCTCCGGAGAGCCGCGGTCCGGCACCGAGGACACCGCGAGCACTGCCTTGCCACCGCCGTACGGAAGACCGGCCGCCGCCTGCTTCATGCTCATCGCCCCCGACAGGCGGAGCACGTCGCGCACGGCGTCGTCCGGCGATGGGTACGGCTTCATCCGTGTGCCGCCCATCGCCGGGCCAAGCGCGGTGGAGTGCACGCCGATGAACATCCACGTCGAGGTCGGCTCGTCGAAGCGGACGACGAGCTCCTCACCGCCCCAGCCCTGCAGGCGTTCCTCGAACACGCCTCGAGTCTAAGCCGACGCCTTGCCACCGCCCGCTGAGGTTCGGCGGCTAGACCACGATCCGCTCAGCGATCAGATGCCAGCTGTAGATCCCGAAGTACGTCGTCGCATCGCCGGCGGCGGCGTGCTGCACGACGATCTGGTACCTCCCGGGGCCGAGCACCAGCGTGGATCGCTCGATCATCCACTGACCGTCGAGGTCGTTGTTGTTCGACGGATTCTGTTCGGCGACGACGGTCGCGGTCTTGGGCTTGGCCACCTTGCCACCGACGAGGATCCGAAGCTGACACGTGCCGCTCGTGGCTGGATCGCCGTAGCACACACCCTGCGCGTCGAAACGGACGTCGATGATCGCGTTGGTGCCCGCGGCCACGGTCATCGGCATCGTGGTCACGTCGGTCCAGCCGGTGAAGGTCCCGACCACGTTCTCGCTGTACTTCGTCTTCACCTGGGTCACGCGAGAACCGGTCGCGCCGCCGCTGTTGGGGCCTGCGATCGCCGCGTTGATCCCCGTCGCCACCAGCGCGCCGATCGTCACGAGCATCACCGCCCGTAGGTATCGCATCGCTCCTCCCTCCGTCCTCCGTCGCGGCCGACCGTACCCGGAGCGGCAGGCGGAACCGGTATCTCTCGGCGGAAGGGAACGGGGCGGGGCCGCCGGCTGCGACTTCCCCGCCCCTCGGATCAGGTGCTCGTGGTGCTGCTGGAGCTCGAGTTGCTCGAGTTGTCGTGCGGACAGTTGTCCGTGTTCCCGGACCTGCTCGCGTTCGATCCCGAGTTGCCGCCGCTATTGGCCGACGAGCTCGCCGACGGCGATGCGGACTGCGCGAACGCCTGGGTGACGCCTACGCCGCCGATCACCAACCCGCTCGCGAGGGCCGCAGCGACGGCCGCCTTGCGGATCGTGCTGGTCATCTCGATCACCTCCTTCCCTCTCGGGACCCAGCACATCGAGCGCAGCTGAGGACCGGCCGTGAGGCACATGGGAACCCACGCAGAAGGGGCGGCCCTTCGGGCCGCCCCTTCGGTGACGCAGGTGGAGAGATCGAGTTAGTGCGCGTGCCCGTGGCCGCCTGCGGCCTCGGGCTCCTCGTCCTCCGGCTTCTCGACCACGGCCGACTCGGCGGTCAGCACGATCGCCGCGATCGACGCGGCGTTCTGCAGCGCCGAGCGGGTGACCTTGGTCGGGTCGACGATGCCGGCCTTGACCATGTCGACCCACTCGCCGGTCGCGGCGTCGAAGCCACGGCCGTTGCCCTCGGTCCGGGTCTGGGACACGATGACCGCGCCCTCGAAGCCCGCATTCGAGGCGATCCGGCGGGCCGGCTCGGCGAGCGCATTGCGAACGATCTTCGCGCCGGTCGCCTCGTCGCCCTCCAGGTCGAGCTTGTCGATGGTCGCCTCCGCGTGGATCAGCGTGACGCCACCACCCGGGACGATGCCCTCTTCGACCGCCGCGCGGGTCGCCGAGACGGCGTCCTCGATGCGGTGCTTCTTCTCCTTGAGCTCGACCTCGGTCGCAGCACCGACCTTGATCACGGACACGCCGCCAGAGAGCTTCGCGAGCCGCTCCTGCAGCTTCTCCTTGTCCCAGGAGGAGTCCGTCGTCTCGATCTCGTTCTTGATCTGGGTGATCCGGCCCGCCACCTTCTCGGCGTCGCCGCCGCCCTCGATGATCGTCGTGTCGTCCTTGACCACGACCACCTTGCGAGCGCGACCGAGCAGATCGGTGG
>Ga0136846_1220558_pt1 | contig 27291 bp, 25 predicted proteins | sample HopSoiMetagenom2_FD_96841 | JGI IMG/M metagenome (GOLD analysis project Ga0136846, IMG submission 96841) | Grasslands soil microbial communities from Hopland, California, USA - 2 Assembly 2016 (version 4) | ecosystem: Environmental > Terrestrial > Soil > Grasslands | place: USA: Hopland... | reverse complement strand
TTAGCACTACACAGGTATACACACATTTCACCGACGAACATATACGTGAAGTCTACGAAAATTTTCACAGCGACACCGAATAAATACGGTGTGCAGGGTGTAGTACCACTGTATCCGTCTTCTGCATCAGTAATAGTAAAGTTCTTACAAAGATTTCCCTGCAGATCGATTGCCGCTTCAGGGTACGTGAAGTCGCCCTTTAGCTCAACGCGCGCCTTAATACGGCGGAAGATTTCATTGGCACGACCAGTTGAATCAACCTCTGGCTGAACACCACTAAATTTAACGTATGTCGCACCACTCTTTAACTGAATGCTATAGTGAGCTCCATTATATAGAGTGCTCAGGCGTAAATACGCGTTACGCTGCGCAGTACTTCCGTTTATTGGGTTCGGGAGTTGAATAGTGGCCTTACAGGCGTATTCCCCCGCGACAAAACTCGTATTACATTTCACAAGCTGTGGTACGCCAGTTGAAGCTCTTCGGGCGTCAAGTGCAAAATCCTTGTTCGGAAGACCTGTTGCCGATGGATACAAAAATAATGTGTTTGCATCACTTTTGTTTCCAGGTTGCGAATCGTCAAAATCACTTAATTTAAAGTTAGAACCCATTTGCATAAGTTGTGTACGAAGAAGCGCAGGATAGTTCACTTGCCATTTACTTCCTACTGGCGGCAAACTTACATCTGCACCTGTTGTAGGGAAGCCTATGTCAGGACTGTTCGTTGCAGATGAAACATCATCACGACTAAACCAACTTACCTCAACGCTATCGAAGTCGCTTACGCCCGTAATAGGTATGACCGCTGATTGATTAGCATCTATTTGACCCTTATAGTTATCGGTATTTACCGCAATCTTTACACAGGTATACGCTTTATCGAGCTTCGCAGCATTATCAGTAGCACTTTGCTGAATAATTGTTTCGTCGTTTGTCGTACCAACAAGACCGGCTTTTGAAAGCGTGTCGCAGGTGGTTTCGGACGTTCCCGGAACAGGAATAAGCGCATTAGCAATAGCCGTACAGTTCACTGACGGCGCCGCTAAACCAGCTTTACATGATTGATCAAGTACAAGAAGACGCTTTGCATCTTCAACACCCGCCTGAGCAGAGTCGTAAGCGCTCTGTGACAGATCGCTTGAAGTAGCTTGTTGTTGATCTTTCAACATTAATTGAACAAATCCAACCGTCACAACCGTCATAAGAAGAGCAGCAAATATCACAACAAACAGAGATACTGCACCCCTTTGCTTATTCTGTAGCATTTGTTGTTTCATATTACTGGCCTCCCCCTGATTTATTGCCTGCGCGTGCGATTATATCGAATTGATTTACCGAACAGTAGCCCTCATTTCCAGCACCGTCAGCTGGCGGCTTACATGATGTATTGTTGGTAAGTAGTTGCGCTTTATCGTTTGTACCAATGAGCATCGAAATACCGTAAATCGCCTGCCCTGTATTTGGGTCGTCCGACGTTTTAGTAATTGTGAATGAATGCATAACCAGGTCGCGGTCACCGCTTGAAAGCATTTCAACCGCTGCATTCTTGTCTATCTTTTGATCCAATGTGGCACAAAGTGCCCCGCTAGCATCACTAACTTTTACAAATCGTACTGGTGTTCCATCGCCGATATATTGGTTGTAAATTGCAGGCGCACCCGCACCACCGCTGAGCGCACTACCGAAATTCCACGCATAGGTATAGTTACCAAGACACAGGCGTCCGCCACCATCCATCTTTACATATTTCGAAGTTGCTGTGGCCGGTGAGGTATCTACTTTAGGGGTGACATCGAAGGGTGTTGAAGAGGCGATATTACGTTGCAATTCATCTGACACTGCGCGACCAGCTTGGTTTACCTCACGAAGTGTAATGCCCTTCGTGTAGATATTGCTAATTTGAATAGTGGTTGCCGCAATAGCAACGAGTAGCACGGCAATAAATGTCATTGCGAGCATAAGTTCAATCAGCGTAAAGCCCTGTTTCTTATCGTGGTTCATATAACCTCACAATTGTCCCTATCGTTGCTACCGCCGAACTACCTGCCGCTTGCCAACATGCTCGAATATGAAAATCAACAAACCCAGGACCATCTGGATTAGTTGACGGCACTGCCTCTACCCAAACGCCAAACGCACTCTGAATGCTTGAATCAGTATTATAGGCGACCTGTGCAAATGGAGGCAACGAACTCCCCGCCGGAGCAGCCATAGATGGAGTGGTTCCCCATACGGTTGCCGTACGAGCATTCAGAATAAATGGCCGCTCGCCAGGCGTGGTTGTTGGACACGTATCTCCAAAATTGCCAAACTCGGAGGCGCCGTTAGCACCCTTGCCTGTTGTCTTGCTTGTCATTTTTGTCCACTCGGCTGCCGTTCCTGTCGGCGCCACACCGCCCTTTTGATAGGCAGCAACATACGCCTGATGGATATAGCGAATCGCCTCAGCCTGCGCATCAACTTGCTGACGCACAAGGGTAATCTCGAGTGAACGTTGAGCAGTTGCGGTACCTTGATTCATAATTGAAAGGCTACCTACAGCAACCATGGCAAATACCGCCACGGCAAACAATACCTCAATAATCGTATCCCCGCGTTCGTTTTGACGTACTAGTCGCATACACTACTGCTTTCTGGTGGTATTTGAATCGCCGTTTGGCTTGAAGCGTAGGCGTTAATTTGCACTTCCATTCGTTTACCAACAAATGAACCTAGATCAGCATTCACGCAAATATCACGTTTCGTGCTCATATTTGCCGCCGTTACCATGCTAACAAGGTTTGTCTGTACACCTTCCGTCGTAAATGTAAGTACAGATCCACTAAGGGGCGACCTGAGAATAAGAACCGACAGTGGCATAGGCGTGGTCGTTTTTTGCTTCACTACCTGCGCACCCCAGCTTACTTCAGTAGTACTGGTATCTACTGGTGACGATGCTAATTTGTAGTTAGTCGTAATTTCAGCAATATCACTCGTTGCCTCAGCGCCCGCCCCTCGCACTCCAATGACATTTGAAGCAGTAAGCCCCTTGCCTGTAGCATCAACGGTGATGAAGCGACCAAGCACCACACAGTCGCTCGTTCCACGTGCTTCAGATGACGTTGCATCCCCCGTGGTAACATTTCCGTTTGCGTCACATGTCCAAGTTTTCATACGGTCGTTTGCAACGTTGGTTACTTCGCTATACTGTTGCTGAATGTACGATTTAAGAGAGTTGACACTGTCACGGTAGCGCTGTTGACCAATTGCAACTCCAGAGCCGACTAAAATACCCATAGCAAGTAGACCCGTTACTGCCAAGAACAGCATTGTTTCGATGATCGTAAAACCAGTTTCTGTCTTAGTGCCCATTTGGGCTAATTATAGCATAAGTGGTTTCTACCGAGAACGAGGTTTCTCTACATAAAGGTTGTAAAGTACCAGTCCATAATAAGACGGCCAGCGAATACGGCGACAATCGCACCGGTAATAAGGAGCGGACCGAATGGTACATGGGTTTTACGTGTTAATTTATGTGTTAAGAGTCCCGGAATAACGATAATACATCCAATAAGATTCGCCGCAAAAAGTGTAATAAAGGCCAATGTCCAATCGCCTAGAATAAGCGCCAACGCAAATCCAAGTTTAATGTCACCAAATCCAATCCACTGCCCTTTTGAGATAAGCCATAAAAGGAAGTAGATACCGCTTAGCAAAATAATCGCACCGAGAATGCTCATAAGCGTTGCAGCAACATCCGAGGAAGATATAAGTTGAATAGCTGAAATTGCCACACCAACGCCAATCAGCGGAAAAACGACATAATTTGGTAACAGGAACCATTTCATGTCGTAAGCGAAGAGAATTGCAAGCAGTACGCCCGCAACGAGCCATAAGACAAAGTGAGTCACTTGAAGAGTACTGAATATAGCCTCTGGCCGCAAAAAGTAGGATAAGACAAAAAACGCGGCAACACCCAGTTCCATGAGTGGCTCAAACGTGCCGATAGGCTTTCGACAGTAACGGCACTTGCCGCCAAGCATTACCCAACTAGCGAGCGGCAATAAATCATACCATGCAAGCGTATGCCCACAGTGAAGACAGCGTGAGCGATCGGTCGTTGGAGTTGATCTCGTAAGAGGAAGGAGTGATTTAAGCTCCTTTTCGTCTACCTTTTCACCACTCGCCTTGTCAGCGACTAGCTGTCGTGCGCGCAGTCGCCAGACGGTCGCGCCAGCAAAGCTCCCCAGGCAAAGGCCAACAAGAGTGAGTACTACATAAATAAGTGTGTGTTCCATAAGCATTATCATACCTTATAAGGAAGCGAAAATGAAAGGAATTGAAAACGAGCCCCAAGGTGAGGCTCGTTTTGTTAACTAGAATGTACTAGTTGTTAACGCAGGCTACGCCACCGCCTTCAAGCTTATACTGAATAGCAACTTTTTGGCCGCCCTTCCCAGTATCAACAACTTCTCCGTCACAGACAGCACCTACTGTGTAGTAGATTTCCGATTTTGTTGTGTCGAATGTAGATGGGTTTGAACCGCTCTTAAACGTATATGCATTACCGTTTGGATCAGCAAATGAGTCACCGCCAGTCGTAAGGTATCCACTTATGAATCCTGCATCAAATGTCGGGAGTTTATTGCGATTATTAGACTGGTAGTTTTGAATAGCCGTTTGCACACGACTTATATCGTTCTTACGCTGTGTGTCACGTTGGTTGCGCTGTAGTGCTGGCAATGCGATGAATACCATCAAGAAGATCAGACCTGCGATGGCAAGTACCAACACAACCTCGATGATCGTGAAGCCTTTTTCCTTATTTTTCTGTTGTACGTTCATAAAATCTTTTCCACCTTTCTATGAACAAATTACTAAGTGCGCTTAGAACGCTTATGCTTATAGTACCCTAGCGCCGTCTGAATGTCTAGACATTCACTCCGTTTACTAAGCTATAAATTGGAAGAAGAATTGCGCCCACCATTCCCCCGGCAACCACAGCCAAAATAACCATCAGAATCGGCTCAATAGCCGTCGAGATTGCTTTGATCTCTTCATCAAGCTCATCTTCGTACACTTGAGCAGTTTTACCCATCATCTCGTCGATTTTACCGGATTGCTCGCCAATTTTAATCATCTGTGGCACCAGTGGCAAAATGTAATCTTCAGGTTGGATTGCCGCCGAAAGCGCCTTTCCGCCCTTCACCTTCTCCGCAGCGCGGTCGATGCTTTTTGAAACAATGGAGTTATTCACCGACTCGCTTGTAATGCGAAGCATATCGAGCATGGCAACACCCGTCGCTAGAAGTGTTTGTCCGGTTCGTGCGAAGCGGGCCATGTAAAGTTTTCGGAACATAGTACCAAAAAGCGGCACATTCAATTTCAGTGTATCTTTAAATCTGATCCCGTTCTCCGTCTTAAGATACTGTACGAAGAAGTATCCGCCTACCCCAAGAAGAATAATGACGAGCCACCAGAAATGAGCGAAGAAGTCTGCTGCTGAAACCATAATTTGCGTAAGAAAAGGAAGTTCTTTCTTAAGGTCGTGGTAAAGCTTTTCTACCTGTGGCACCACGGTAAAGAGCATGAAGGCCATAACCCCGAAGATAACAACTAGCACGATTAGCGGGTACGTTAATGCACCTTTAATTTTACTCATTGTTGCGGCATCTTTTTCCTGCTGGGCAGCAACACGAATCAATGCCTCGTCGAGCGTACCGGAAACCTCACCGGCGGCAATAAGCGCAAGAAATACCTTGTCGAAAACTTCCGGGTGCTTCGAGAATGATTCGGAGAGCGATTTACCACCCTCGACCGATACAACAATATCTTCAATAACACCTTGTAAACGTTTGTTTTCAGTTTGCTCAAGAACCGTATTAAGACTCTGTGAAAGTGGTAGCCCTGCCCCAATAAGAGTTGCGAGCTGACGCGTAAAGACAATTTTATCCTTAGTAGTAATGCGGTTTGTCAAACGGCCGAGAAGACTCGCATTTTCGTCAATTTCCTTAATATCAAGCGGCGTAAACCCTTGGGCGATAAGCAAACGAGCAGCCGAGTTTTCAGAATCGGCCTGTACCGTTGCCTTAACGATTTTATTCGTCGAGGTATCTTTTGCCTCGTAGTCGAATTTCTTCATTCTAGCCTCTCATTAGCCTTTCGAATTCAGTAAGATCGACGGCGAAGTTTCGTGCTTCATCGTAGGTAACCGTACCGTTTTGAATAAGGCTCACCAATGTACGGTCCATTGTTTGCATTCCTTGGTCGGCACCCGTTTGAATAACGGCATCAAGCTGGTGAGATTTTCCTTCGCGAATAATATTACGGACGGCTGGATTCGCAATCAACACTTCAGCAGCAACCACTCGTCCGCCACCAATTGCCGGTACAAGACGCTGCGAACAAATGGCCATAAGGATATTCGAAAGCTGCGCACGAATTTGCGGCTGCTGGTGCGGTGGAAACACATCGATCATACGGTCGATACTTTGCGCCGCCGAGTTGGTGTGCAGTGTTGCAAACACCAAGTGACCAGTTTCAGCAATGGTAATGGCTGCTGAGATTGTCTCTAGGTCACGCATCTCACCAATCAATACGACATCAGGGTCCTGGCGAAGACTCGAACGAAGTGCTGCCGAGAAACTGTAAGTGTCATAGTGAACTTCACGCTGCACGACAACCGACTTTTTCGACTTATGCGTAAACTCGATTGGATCCTCGATAGTAATAATGTGGTCTGCACGTTCAGAGTTGATTTTATCTACCAGCGCTGCAAGTGTCGTCGACTTACCTGAACCTGTTGGCCCCGTCACTAATACAAGTCCACGTGGGTAATCAGCAAAGCCCATTACTACAGGTGGCATTCCAAGTTCTGTTACCGATTTAATTTCGTTTGGAATAAGACGAAGCGCCGCCGCAAGGTTACCACGTTCGTGGAAAGCGTTCACACGGAAACGACCAAGCGTACCAAACGCGAAGCTAAAGTCGAATTCTTTATCTTTCATCAGGATTTGTTGCTGGTCTTGGTCGAGAATAGCGAAAATAAGCGCCTCGACGTTTGGTTCGTCCATGGCGTTATATCCAGGAATTGGCGCTAGGCTACCATCAACGCGAAGCATTGGTGGCAAACCTACCTGAAGGTGAAGGTCGGAAGCACGCTTCTTCACCACCTCTTCGAGCAGCACTTCGATTCTTAATTCTTGGTTGTTCATTTCATCTCCACCCTTCTTATGCCGTATCTGCCGCAACGCGGTTTACTTCTTCGATTGTCGTGATTCCCTGCAAAGCCTTAAGGTAACCGTCTTGGCGCATGGTAATCATACCTTGCTCAACTGCCTTACGCTGGATTTCATTGCTGGTTGCATGAGAAACGATGAGATTCTGAATATCTTCAGTCACATCCATCACTTCATACAAGCCTGCTCGGCCAGAATAACCTCGTGGTGTCTGCGGGGTATCTTTACCCTTGACTAAAGTATAAGCGCTTTGGCCTGCTAGGGGCAAGTCTTTATAGCCCAAATCTTCAGAAACACGCGCAACATCAGCTTTCGTCTTCGGAAGAAGATGTCCTACTGTTGCCATAATATTCTGCGTTTCAATAGGAGATGATTGGTAACTGTCACGCTTTGCGGCGACGCGTCGCACCAAGCGCTGACCAATAATAGTGTTAACAGTGCTTGCGATCAAGAACGGCTCGACGTTCATATCAAGCAAACGTGGAAGCACACCCGCAGCGGAGTTGGTGTGTAGCGTACTGAACACCAGGTGTCCTGTTAGTGCTGCTTGCACTGCAAGACTTGCCGTTTCGGAGTCACGAATCTCACCAACCATCACAACATCGGGGTCTTGACGAAGGATTGAACGAAGTCCGTTAGCGAATGTAAGCCCCACTTCTGCATTTACCTGAATTTGGTTTACGCCGTCCATTTTATATTCAACCGGATCCTCTAGAGTTACGATGTTCACGGTGTCGTTTTTAATTTCTTTAATAAGCGCATAGAGGCTTGTTGACTTACCTGAACCTGTTGGCCCCGAAGTAAGCACCATACCGTTTGGTCGTTTGATACCCTTGCGAATAGCACGAAGCGCACGGCCAGCGTAGCCCATTTGCTCAATATCGAAGCTATTGCCACTTTTGTCGAGCAAACGAATGACCACCTGCTCACCCCACACCACCGGACTAATCGCAATACGAAGGTCGACTTCCTTTGCCGCTACCTTAACGGTAAATTGACCGTCTTGTGGAATACGGTGTTCGTCAATTTTCAGATTGGACAAAATTTTTATGCGGCTAATAAGCGCTGGCTCGATTGATTTTGGCAGCTGCATAATTTCACGAAGAACGCCATCGACACGACAGCGGATTTTGAGCGCCTTTTCAAGCGGCTCAATATGCACGTCACTTGCCCGCGATTTCACGGCATATTCCAAAATGGTGCTCAGCGCACGACTAATTGGCGAATCTTGAACAATTGTCTTGATATTCGCATCACTCGCAGAAGCCGCCTCCTCCTGGGACACTTCTGCTGCTTCATCGACACTCGAAAGGTCGGTGCGATATTGGTCGAGTACGTGACGAACACCCGCCTCGGATGCCATGAACACTTTTATAGGCCGCTGGATACGGTTCGCAAGGTAGTCAACCGCCTGCACGTTGTTCGCATCGATCATCGCCACAGCAAGGCGGTTCTGCACTTCAGCAAGAGGCACAGCCATGAAGCGCTCAGCAATGTCCTCAGGAAGTAGCGCAAGAACGTCTTGGTCAATCAAACTATTACTTAAGTTAACGTACGGCACACCTGACACCTGTGCAATGGCGTGCGTAAGCAGCTCTTCGTCAACCACGCCCTGTTCGGTAAGTACCGCTAGAAGTGGCTTGTTCGTTTTAGCAGCGTCGTCTTCAGCAGTACGAAGAACATCACTAGCAACTAAGCCCTCTTCAGTAAGAAGGCTTATAAGTTTTTCCTGGATGTCACTTGTAAGAAGCGCCATACGCTTCAGCCCCTACTGCTTACTCTGCGATGAAGTTGCTTGATCACCAATAATCACTTCGACCGTTGGGTTAATCGCATTGGTGTTGAATACGCTCGGGTCAGGCTGCGTAATATCAGTAGAAATCGCGTCGGTAGTTTTCACTTTAACTGTTTCATTCTGCACATCACCCACAATTGCCTTCGCGACAAAGTAAGCTATCATCACGCTGACTGATGCGATAAGAATGATCATTGCTATATCTGATTTTTTCATGGCTTTACCGTCTTATCTTTTAGTTCAACCGTCTTGGCAGGTTCGTAGTAAGCGTGTCCGTCAACTGAAAGAAGTAATCGTGCTCCTTGGCGTTCGATAGTAAGTGATGTCAGATCGATAGCACGAATTGAACGTTCAAGCTTCTGTAACAGGTTTTTCAGTCCACTCGCATTGCCGGCATCGGTACTTACTGAGAAACGAAACGTAATCTGGTTGTTGCCTGTTGAGGCTGTAGCAGATGCATCTTGTACATTTGTATCGCCCTTGTTTTCAACACCAGCAACTGGATCAACATTAAGTGACTCAATCGTAAGCCCTGGTTCATTAAGGAATTTTTCCTGAAGCGAAGAACCGAGCGCTGATGAGTTCGCCTCAGACGGAAGTGCGTCGAGCACTGCCTGCACTGGCTGGTCATCATTAGGTGCCATAGAGTCTTTTAACGCCTGATTTGTGTTAAGTACGCGTACTTGGTCTTTCAGATCGTTGATCACTTCGTTGTTCTTCGTTAGTGTTGCTGCAGTTTTCGATTTCTCGGCAAGCACTTTCTCGTTAAACCAAGCTTTTTGCAACAGGAAAAGTGAGGCCACAATAGCAATTCCCACGACCGCCGACACCGCCGCAACCCATACAAACATCATACGGTTGGCGTTTGCAATTTGTTGGCGTTTTCGAAGTGCCGTATCTTGTGTAGCCATATTAGTTGCCCCCCGTAAGATCACGTGCTTTTTGCGTAAATAAACTTTGTGGCACACCAAGGAATGAATCGGTTACGTTCGTCTTGGTTGGCGCAATAATAGTACCGTTTTGCGCTAGCTTAGAGAATAATTCATTAGGATAACTAAATGAGAGGGTGAATCGAAGCACCTTAGCACCCGAAGCATCTTCACCGTAACTTCGATCGCTGTCGCTAATGCCGTTCGCAAGTGCTACCGATTTCTTTTCATTGTTGTCGGTATATTCAAACGTTGTCGCACTTATTGTTTTCTTAAAGACTTCGAGTGCAGGATAGCCATTCACCGCTTGAGCTTCAATGGTAATCGTTTTTGTTGACGAGTCGAGCGCAAGATTTGTAATAGAAACGTCGTTTGGTGCCGGAGGATTAATTGTGGTTAGTACATCAAAGATACGCGAGTCGATACTTTTTGTATTATGCATTTCCTGAAGCTTACTTAGCTGGTTCTGGATAGTAAGTGTTTTCGAAACATCCTCAACGCTTGAGAGTTTCTGGCTTTGATCTTTAATAGTTCCGTCGCTAATAGCACCCCTAGCTGTTTGAACCGCAAACACCCACAGCGCAAGCAGCACAACCACACCAACAGCAGCAATTCCTACAAGGATCGCCATTGAAATGACTCCCGCACGAACGCGCTGTGCCTTAAGAAGTTCTTGTTTAACATCGGGGATAAGGTTGATTTCAATCATTTCTTATTCCCTCTCTGCGCCAAGCCTACTGCAACCGCAAACTCTGTTGCAATTGAGGCAAGTTGCTGCTGATCACCTTGCGGAACGCGAACTTTCTGCCAAGGGTTAGCCTGAGCAGAAGCGACGCCTGTTTTTGCCGTCACATATTCGCCAAATTTTGGAATAACACTGGCATAGCCCGAAAGTAATATGCCACCTACAGGAGTATTCGGGTAACGCGTTTGGAAGAACTTTATTGATTTCGTTAGTTCGGCTGCAAATCCTTCAAGCACGTTTTCCACCGCATGATACACTTGACCTTCAAGCCTATCTGGAGCAAGACCAAATTTCACGATAAACTGTCGCGCTTGATCTTCTTGAACATTCAAGTTCTGTACAGCAGCCTTTACGAGCGAGTGAAGCCCCGTTGGAATAGTACGAACAAGGCGTGGTGAATCGTTAAATGTTACCACTAGGTTGGTAGATAACTCGCCAACATCAATGATAAGGCGCGCATCTTGTATTCCCGAAGGTAGCAGCGCACGAATCATCGCAATAGGGTCAGGCTCTGCGGCAATAACATTCAGTCCAAGACCCTCAATGAATTCAAGGCGCTCTTCAGCATAGCTATTCGCCGTGCTTGCAAGAAGAACCTCTTGTTGCTGGGGGTTATGTGCCGACTGACCAAGCAAAACCCAGTCAACCTTAGCGTCATCGACCGCCATTGGAATGTACTGGTCGATTTGATATTTTATAGTACTACGAAGTTCGGCGTCGGCCATTGTTGGAACGTCAATCACGGTTGTGAAGGTTTTTTGTGAAGGCAATCCAATAGCGACATTCTTTGTTTTAATACCACTTTGCCCTACCGCAGTCATAATAATTTCGCCAAGGCGACGTTCAGACTCTTTCGAGTTGGCGCTTGTCGTCTTAATATCTACCGGAGCGTAACCATAATGAAGAAGCGTCCAATTATCTTGGCCGTTGTTTCCTAATTGCACTACTCGCACCGCGTTGGTGCCGATGTCTAGTGCAAAAAAGTCGCCCACTCCTTTTAGTAATGCCATATTGTCCTCCATTATACATAAGCATGATGGTCAATAGCAAGGCTTTTACGGATAAGTACCTAGAAACGTGGTGGAAGTTCTACAGAGTACACCGTTTGCGCCTTGTTACTACCGCTCGCCTGAAGCCGTGCCCACAAGAATGCATCTGGTCGTAAGTTGAATTTTTCTGCTGGATCACCCGATTCCGCACCCGTGTCAGCACCCGCTGTACGGTTAAGAACCAGTTTGTTCGTCACTACAGGACCATTTACTTCTAGAAGTGCATTACACTTACCCGACGTAAGATTCCCCGTGAAGTCGCTACAAGTATCTATAGTGCCGCTTGCTACAAGCCATGCATCTACCTGACTCGCCGCTTGCTTAACGTCTATATTCGCCGCAATAATCACCAGCTGTGGAATATCCCGAAGGCTCGTAAGATTATCGTCGGCGTATTTAATGCTCCCGTCAATTGTCACGGTGCCTGTCGACATAATCACTACCGACTTTCCCTTAGGAATAGTACTTGCTGTAAGGGTAAGATTCCCTGCTGTTCGCACTTCTACGGGGTCGCCCGTATTAAATGCAAGTGATGCTGGGTCTACCGTACCCGCCCCTACCGGCACTTTGTTTTGAATTGAGTTAAAGAAGGCGGCGACCGTTGGTGCTGTTCGGAAATTAGCAAGCGTTGTGTACTGGCCAAAAGCGTCGGCTCCCGCTTGGTTTTTATTTGCAAACGTCAGCTTACTCCACGCCACCTGAGCGCTATCCGTTTGATTGGCGAGGCCAGAACCAGTAGCAAATCGGTTAATAGTCCCTACGGCAAATCCACCGTACTCTACCCAGCTACCGAATGTTCGACTCGTGCCTGCAATAATCTTTGTACTAAGGCTCGTCTCAATTTTTCCTCGTACCGCTATATCACCACCCCATATTTGCAGCTTCGGTTTCTTACCAATAACTGTACAGATGGGTTTTGAGTGACCCCACCTGGTATCGGTACTCGATCTCGGCTGAACAGAGAGTGCGAAACAAACACGCGTACCCACTGGTAAATCTCCAACATTTACGCCTGCAAGCGCTGGCATCGTCGTGTTACCAACGTTGAATGTTCGAGAGCCCTTGCCTATGTTTTTACAATCGGCATCAGCGCTATCGAAGTAATTTCCTGTCGGCGCTCCTCCGTTGCTCTGACACGGTGCTGTTCCAGAAATGGTCGGCCCTTCATCTTCATGAGGCGCTTTTTTACCAGGTTTCACGTTAATTTGTGTTATTTCCCACTGAGTCGGATCACTTACCGTCTCTCCGGTGTTATTTACCGAAGATTGTACGGTCACCTGCGTTCCTGCTTCAACATTGGCTGGTAAGTTATTGCTGACGGTCGGCGTCAGTTCGTAGTTCTTTGCTGGTGGCAAACCTTCAGGCTCACCAACCGGGTTCGCACAACGACGAAGGATTTGGTATACCACGTTATTGTTGTAATCACGGAAAGTAATACCACTTTCGTTCTTGCTGTTCTCGTAGTAAGCGTCGTCATCGGTCGTGCCGTCCGGACTAAAGCCATCGGCTGTCCCCTGCCAGTAGCTGTTGATTGTGACACTTACATTCCCGCTCCAGTCAACCTTTCCAGCGTCGTCCAAGCCTTTTATACGGTCGAATAACTCAGCCCACTCGGCATCACTAATACTTTTTCCCGTACCGGGTGCGGTTTTTCCCATCATCGTATTGTAGATAAATGCTGCACCAGTATGCTTCTGGTCGCTTCCGCTTGCGTAAGCTGCGCGAATAAGATTGTAAAATGACGTTGCATCGTTAATGTCAGTTGCCGGTAACGCCTGGTTGTTTTTAATTTCAGGAAGAACGTTCGTACCCCCACGGTCATCTGTATTCGTGAAATAGCCACGATAACACGTACGACCAAGTACCGTACCACCATAACAAGCAGCCTCTGACACACGGTAATATGCCACCGTAAACACGCTTACGGCAACTGCTGCAAAAATAGCCCATTGGAAAAATCTAAGTGAGCGGAAGTACGTTAGCGCAGCGTTCATTTACTTACCTCCCTGAAGTCGACTAACAATGCCCTGGTAGTATTGTTTGTCATCTTTTGCATAAGGGTCGTCTTGGTTAATAAGCGAGATTGCTTTGTTGTAATAGTCAATCGCAGTGGCCTTATCGCCCTGCTTTTCGGCAATTTGTCCTACAAACGCCGCACTATCCGAACTTTTCTTCAGTTCATAGGCTTTTTTCGCGGCCGTCATCGCTCCCACAAGATCATTACTGTTAAATAGCAATGTGGCTTTTCGTGAATAGTAAATATATTGGTCTTCGGAGTTTGTCGTACTCTGGATGGCCTCATCGAGTTGTTTCACACCGCCAGCAACATCGCCTGAGAAAGCAGCCTTATCTGCCTCATCGGCTTTATTTTCGGCCGGAGAACGCGGTGGTAATTTCGTTACCGTGCCACCAGCAGGCTGGTTGTTTGTCGCTGGATTGTTATTATGTTGGCTAAGAAGGATTGCAGCAGTTGCGCTTATTGCTCCGATCACAACAATGATACTGGCAAATATAATGATTCGTCGTCGCTTGCTCATGTCTACCTACGGCCTTTTTGTTAGCTTTGTTACCGTTATATTACCATAAGGATTAAGGCGCGCGCAATTATAGCATATCCCTAGAAATGGAAGTGGCCCCCGTCAGTCGTTGACGGGGGCCACTTGCCATGGAGGGTTGTTGGACGAGCGGTTGTTGTGGGTGGGTGGAACAGGATCGGGTCAGGGGGTGCGGTAGTGCGTCATGCTCTTCAGCAGGGCGCTGTACTCCCGACCAGGAAGACCCGATTCGCCGTACCAGGCGTGGCTCCCGTTCTCCTCGCGGAGACGGTCGATCTTGCTCGCCCGGTGTGCGTGGACGGCCTTCATCGTGCTTTCCACGACCCAGCGAGCCATGAGCTCGTCTTGATCGACGCTCAGCCCGCTTCCGCCGGCGATAGCGCCCTTGTACTCCGCGGAGTTGCCCCACGCGAAGTCGTCGTCGCGCAGGCAGAAGTTCGCCGATTCGACGAGCAGACCATTCGGCCGGCCGTGCTTGGCGTGCGCATCGGCCTTGGCGGCCGCGTTCGGGATGAACTGTTCGGCCTTCTCGCCGCCGTACAGCACCATGGCCATGATCCGGCGGTTGATCGACTGGCTGGTGTCGACGTTGGTCGGATCCAGCAGCACGCAGGCGAACGGCCCTTTGCCGTTCGCAACGTCGATGTCGCCCTGGTCGACCCAGGAACCGAGCGTCTCGTACGCCCCTTCGGCCGCGTCTGCGAGTATCCGCAGGAGATCTCTCTCCCAGACGCTCTGCGACCACGGATTCAGGAACAGCCGCACCTGCGGCCGTAGGTCAAGTAATACCATCGTTTTCTCACCTCATGTGCTCGAGTCCGGGACCTTATTCCCATGACAAGTAAAAACATATTAACATCGTTATGTTATTTTGTCAATTTGTCTCTTCTCTCCACTCCCTAAAACTGATAAAATAAAGGAATGAGTTTATCTATCGGAATCGTCGGTTTACCAAACGTTGGTAAATCAACATTATTTAATGCACTTACCAACAATGACATCTTGGCCGCAAACTACCCCTTCGCAACCATTGAACCGAACACAGGAATTGTTCCCGTGCCCGATGAACGTCTGCAGAAACTTGCCGATCTTTATAAAAGCAACAAGGTTATTCCTGCTACCGTAACATTCGTCGACATTGCGGGACTTGTTGCTGGTGCGTCAAAGGGTGAAGGTCTTGGTAATAAATTTCTTGCTAACATTCGTCAGTGTGATGCAATTGTGCATATTGTGCGCGCTTTTGAAAACAGCGATATTGTTCATGTCGCCGACCGTGTTCATCCCGCCGATGATATCGATATTATTAACACCGAACTTATCCTAGCCGATCTTCAAACTGTTGAAACTCGTTTACCAAAACTGCAAAAGGAAGCAAAGGCCAAACCTGCACTTCGCTCTGCTATTGAATACCTCGAATCTATTAAGCGCACGCTCGAGGAAGGTACTCCACTTTCCAAACTCGACTCGCTGAACAATGAATTCATTGGCGATCTCCACCTTCTTACCGCAAAACCACTTATTTACGCCTTTAATGTCGATGAGGAGACACTTAGCGACACCACTCGCCAATCTACCCTGAGTAATTTAGTTACTCCGAACAAAGCCGTGTTTGTCTGCGCAAAATTAGAAGAGGAGATTAAAGGCTTGAATGTATCTGATGCCGAAGAGCTCCTTGAGAGCTACGGAGTTAAAGAAACCGGCCTGAACAAAATGATTCACGCTGCTTATCAAACACTCGGCCTTCAGAGCTACCTTACCGCTGGCCTACAAGAAGTACGTGCATGGACAATTAAAAAGGGCTTCACTGCCCCGCAGGCGGCAGGTGTTATTCACAGTGATTTCGAGCGCGGATTCATTGCTGCGCAAATTTTCAACTACCACGATCTCGTGGAAGCTGGCTCCGAAACGGCAGCTAAAGCCGCAGGGAAAATGCGCACCGAAGGCAAAGACTACGTCATGCAGCCCGACGACGTCGTTGAATTCCGATTTAACGTTTAAGACGCTATTTCACTAAAGGTTGCAGTAAATAGAACCGTTCTTGGTTCCCTTTGGCGCCGTGCACATCGCTGTCGCGTTTGTCTTTAATAACAAAATACTGCTTTGCCCACGTTTCGAATTCTTTTAAAATTTGGCGCCGAACCGCATCGTTTTTAATAATTCCCTTGTTTGTTTGGTTTTTGCCCGCTTCAAACTGCGGCTTTAGCATTGCGGCAATTTGCGTATTTTTGCTACTTAATTGCTGTGCAAGGTGAGGTAAAATATCCCGCAAGCTAATAAACGAAACGTCGATAACAATAATGTCAGGTTTTTCATTTGGCAAATAAAAGTCTCGAATATCAGTTTTTTCATGAAGTTCGATTTTTGGATGGCCATGCAGGTTTGGATGCAGCTGATCGGTACCAACATCTACGGCGAATACTTTCTTTGCCCCGTTTCGTAGCGCATAGTCGGTAAACCCACCGGTACTACTTCCGACATCAAGCACTGTTTTATCTCTAAAATCCATATGAAGCAGCTGTGCGACGCTAGCAAGCTTCAGTCCCGCACGGCTAACGTACTGCTCTCTGGCGGTTAGCTTCAAAACAGCATCGTCACGAATAAAATGACCGGGCTTTGTCACTACAACACCGTCGACGGTTACTTTTCCAAGGCGCACCCAACTCTCCGCTTGTGAGCGGCTTGTGGTAATTCCTTGTCTTGTCAGTTCAATATCGAGTCGTTGTTTTGTCATGGATACATTATTCTTTCAATCTCGCGCGTTGCCGAGGCAATAGCGGCGTAGCTTTGGCCTTTGGTCATAATCGTCATAATATAGGTACCACGTGGATGCTGAACAATTGCCGTATCGTGCACGTAATCCCATAAAAAGCCCACCTTATCGTGTACCACACCTTGGCTTCCCGTTGGAATGCCGTAGCGGTATGGATGTCGCCCAAGTGAATCAAGCAAACGATCACGATAACTACCAGCCACTAGTGTACCATCATTTAACCCTTTCATATACTTGTTGAGATCTGTTGCGGTGGTTTGATTGGCAGAACCAGTCGTAAATGATGTTCCTTCTGAAAAACCTCGTGCGTGAATAAAATCATTAATATACTGACGCCCAAAATCGGCAATCCATTTTTCGGCGCATGGGTTCGTTGAGGCAACTGTCATTCGTTCAAAACAGCCCGCGACGGTCGTATCGAGCATTGGGTCGTTCCAGTGAATTTCGCCGCGTTCCATTTTGTCGAATAGCACCAAGGCAACGAATAGCTTATAGGTACTTCCGCTTGGAATGCTTTCATTTTCACGGGCGGCAGCCATCCAACGTTCACCGTCAAGCTGTTCAATTTTTATGTGCATGTTTTTTGTTCGTGCCGTGTCGTTCAAATACGCCTGGAGGCCGGCCTGAGTGGCGGTGTATTTACTGTTATATATAATGCCAGGTTGCACATCTACTAGTGGCAATCCGAGTGCTACCGCAGGAGGAGCTTTCATTAAAGCGAGTGCAATCTGATCGGCAACTGCCGCAGAGTCAATGGCCTTACCAAGCGAACCCGTTACGCGCCCCACCTCTCTACCGTCTACAATGGTCATGTCCGTTTGGCCCGCGGGTGTCCCTATTTTTTTATTCAATTCATTCAAATACGCTTTAATTTTTTCTTTGTCGACCGAAAGCGTTACGTCGCCTTTGGCATCGGTTGCTAGAACAATCCACGAAGCAACCTCATTCTTATCGGGCTTAAATTGCTGGCCACCACCACTTAGTGTCACCACGTGGGCTAGTGCCGCCTCGGCCTGTATGCGTACCTTCGATAGATCGGCTGAGGTTCGATCAGCCTTAGTGCGGCGCGCCGGAGCCTCAATAAGCGTAGTAGCCCCAGGTCGTATCTTCGCACCGCTAACAGCCGCGAGCAGCTCGTCACTATTTACTTGGCTACCCGATACCGCCTCGCTAGCAACAATTACCCCCTTTTCTATTGCCAGACGAGCATTCTGTGGAGGAAAGCTAAGTTCCTTACTTTTTTGGGAAATATATTCATGAAACGGCTTGTTTGCGTAAAACACACTTAACTCGTCTAGCCCCCGGGTTTGCCACAAGATTGATCCGGGAATAAGCCTTTGCCCCAACGTATAATCGCTCAGTTTTTTTATCATTTCTTCGGTATTTGGTTCTGCACCGGCCGATTTCAGTGGAAATTCTACGGACTTATCTTTTCCAACTGCTATCTTTAACTTTGCCTCGTCGAATTGCTTGGCGATAATCTCCGCTAGTTCGTCATGGCTCTTAAGACGCACATCGATGCCGCTAATACTTGCGAGCGGCAACCCTCTTCCATAAGGATAGGCTAATTGAAAAGCGATTACGGCGGCGAAAAATAAAAACACCGCCCAAAGTAAAACTCGGTGGTGTTTTCGTGAAGGCATATAACTAGCATATCGAGTACGCACCCAATGCACCGTAGATACGGCTTCACCTTTTAAGAAGTGTTGGTGTTTTTTCTGGGCCGTAGCCATACGCCCATTATATCACCCTGCTTATGGCTATTTTTTGCGTTCGCGGTAGTCGCCAGTGGTCGTATCGACCGAGATAATGTCACCCGTTTTAATAAACGCAGGCACCTTTACGACAAGCCCTGTTTCGAGGGTGGCATCCTTCAGGACGTTGCTTGTTGTATCACCCTTCACGACGTCTTCTGCATAAGTTACTTCAAGGTAAAGATTCTTCGGAAGCTCAACGTTAATGACTTTGCCGTCAAAGAATTGCAGGTTCAGCATGTCCCCTTCTTTTAGGTACTGCGCTGCTATATCAACGATATCGCTATTAAGTTCGAACTGTTCGAACGTTTCAGGATCCATGAAGTAGAACAGGTCGCCGTCGGTGTAAAGATATTGAACACCTTTGTTGCTCACCTCTGCGCGCTCAATTTTATCCTGACCTTTGAAGGTTTTTGGAATAACACTTCCATCAATAAGGTTCTTTAGCTTTACGTTAACAATGCTGCCGCCGCGTCCCATAACCTTTTGGCCATATTCAACAACACGGTAAGGTTTGCCGTCAATTTGGCAAACAATGCCCTTTTTTAGATCTGTTGGCTGGTACATAAAATTCTCCTAGATAAATATTCGTTTTAGAAATGCTACGCAGCGCACAATTTCTGTATGCGCTGCAGAGTTCTCTAAAATTAGTTAGAGGTAACAAATGGAAGTAATGCAAGGTGACGTGCACGCTTGATTGCAACCGCAAGCTGACGCTGCTGTTTAGCGCTAAGGCCAGTCTTTGCAATAGGTTCGATTTGTCCGTAAACATTAATGAAACGCTGCAATGTTTTTACATCTTTGTAGTCAAAGTATGCAGGCGTATCTTTCTTGAATCGTTTAATAGCCATGGTTTTCTCCTGTAATCAGTGATTCCTAGAAAGGAATCTCGCTTAAATCAATTGGTTTGTCGTCGATGTCTTCAATAACGACATCTTTCGACTTTTTACTATCACCACCCTGGTTGTTTGAGTAGTTTGAAGACCCGCCGGCGTTGTCACCGCTTGGACCGTCAAGGAAAGTAACGTCAGTCGCCACTACTTCTACCTTGCTTCGCTTCTTACCGGTTTCTTTATCGTCCCAGCTATCCTGACGAAGGCGTCCTTGCACTAGGCAACGTCGTCCCTTTGAAAGGTACTGGCTTACCAGCTCACCGAGCTTTTCCCATGCCGTAACATCGAAAAAGTCCGCAGCGTCTTCTTGGCCGCCGCGATCAACTGCAATACTAAAGCTGGTGATTGTCTTACCGGTTGAAGTAGTACGTACTTCTGGGTCGCGTGTAAGGCGTCCCATTAAAATCACTTGGTTGATGCTCTTGGCCATAATTCCCTACTCCTCTTCTTTTGTGTCGTCGTTTGATGCGCGTGTCTTTGCTTCTTCAAGGGCTTTGCGTCCCTTTTCATCTACAGTTACAAGCAGGTAACGCAGCACTTCGTCGGTGATGTTCAGCGTGTTGCTGATTTTCAGTGGTGCTTCTGCTGGAAGCTTCACGTCCATGTAGACGTAAACGGCAAAATCTTCGCGGTTGATCTTGTACGCAAGTTTCTTCTTGCCCCAGTTATCTTCCTTGGTGATTTCACCACCAGCGTTTTTGATAATATCGCGAATTTTCGCGAGTGGAGCGTCGAGGTCTACCTCAAGGTCCGGGTGAATCAGAACAGTTAGTTCGTATTCTTTCATAGATTTCCTCCTCTGGAATCCGTTTGGATGCTCACTTCTACGAGTGAGCCGAGTTGATAACCTTGTAATTATACCAGATAACAGTGGCGAACGCTAGTGCCGACGAGGTAAGTCTTCAATCAATACAAAAGAATATTTCTTATTTACTTTATTAATTAATACTATTACACTAATTTATATAGAAAGAGGGCACAAAAAACAAGAGATGAGAGACTTCATTAAACCACTCGCCGGAGCCATCGTCATGGCGCTTGGCATCAGCGTAATTCTATTCGGTATTGGACTACTTATAAGCGGCGGCAATGTATTGTCGACATTGGGCGCGTTTCTCTCTTTTGTTATTGGTGCCGAGATTTGCCAACTTGGCTATGTCATGACCCAAGGCGTCAATATCCGCGAGACATTTATTCTACGAATCTTCAACAACTTAAACATGCGGCAATAAATCTCACCTATGGAAAAAGGACGAAACTTATGAGTTCCGTCCTTTTTCCTAGTTTAGAGAGTTTTAACCCGCAAGATCATCAAGACTGCTAATAAGCACTTCACGTGGTCGTGAGCCATCAGCTGGACCAATCACCCCTTGCTCTTCCATTTCCTCGATAATACGCGCTGCGCGGGCGTATCCAACGCGCAGGCGACGTTGTAGCAAGCTTGTACTCGCCTTGCCGCTCTCTACGACTACCCTTACTGCGTCTTTGTACATATCATCACCGCTGGCACCGTCGAAGTCCATCACTACCCCGCCTTTGCCGTTAAGCTGAACAGGCTGAGAGATAATCTCGTCGTTATACTGCGGTGCGGACTGCATGCGAAGATGATCAGTAATTTTAATAACTTCTTCGTCCATTACCCATGCACCCTGAATACGCTTCGGTTTGCTCATACTTGGAGTAAGTAACAGCATGTCACCTTGGCCAAGCAGTTTCTCTGCCCCGACTTGGTCTAAAATAGTACGACTGTCAATTTGGCTGGCAACGGTAAATGCAATACGTGCTGGAATGTTCGCCTTAATAAGACCCGTAATAACATCGACACTTGGACGCTGCGTTGCGAGCACTAGATGAATACCAACCGCACGGGCTTTTTGCGCCAGACGCACAATTAACGCTTCTACATCGCGCGCAGCTACCATCATAAGATCGGCAAGCTCGTCGATAACAATCACAATGTACGGCATAGCGCCGTCGTCGACACGCTGTTCGTTTCCATCTTCATCCTCGACGGAAAGTTTTTTACTGCCCGACTGAATCTTCTGGTTGTAGCTTTTAATGTCGCGGATTTTCTCCTCGGCAAGAAGCTTGTAACGACGCTCCATCTCGTTCACCGCCCACTTCAAGGCGCTAATTGTTTTGTCTGGTTCGGTAATAACCGGAGTAAGAAGATGCGGAATGTCTTCGTATGGTGCCATTTCAACCTGCTTTGGGTCGACCAAAATCAGCTTCATTTCACTTGGACTGTTACGGTAAAGCAAGCTCGTGAGTAATGTATTGATCATTACCGATTTACCACTACCCGTTTGACCAGCAATAAGAAGGTGAGGCATTTTGTTCAGTTCACCCACAACCGCTTCACCGGAAATATCTTTACCAATAGCAAATGCCAGTGGCTCATGGTCGGTTTTCCATTGCTTTGAAGTAAGTACGCCGTACAAACGAACGTCTGCAGCTTTGCGGTTAGGTACTTCAATACCTACCGCGCGCTGTCCCGGAATCGGCGCTTCAATACGCAAACTTTGAGCGGCGAGATTAAGGGCGATGTTCGTTTCAAGCGCAGTGATACGCGTAAGTTTCACGCCACTTGGTGGTTTCAAGGTATACTGAGTTACCTTCGGGCCAATGTTCGCGCCTTCCATTTCGACATCAATATTAAATTCGGCTAGCGTATCGCGAATAGTTTGGGCGTTTTGTTGTACATCACCAGCATCCGCAGGAGATTGTTTCTTCTCAAGTAGTTCAACGTCGGGCGCCTTCCAGTTCGGATCGCTTACCGACACAAGCGCAGCCTGCTCCTCAGCAGCTTTATCTTGTTTTATACTTCCACGAAGGCTTGAAAGATGGGGGCTCTTTTTATCCTTACCTATCTCATCGTGGTCGAGCGTTGGTACGCCGGCATTCAGTTTTAATTCTCCAATTGCCTGATGCTTTGGCACATCAGCCGCAGCCGCTTTTCGCATAACTTGTACGTTTTCATCTTGTTCACGAGTTTCACGACGGGAAAGTTCCCAGAGCTTTTTAATAACCGTAATCGGAGAGATACGAAGGACGAATAATGCCGTAATGAGAATAAGAAGTACGTAAATAAAAGCAGCAACTGCCGTATTCACAAGTGACAGCATGCCGCCATTTACTGTTTCGCCAATAAACCCACCAGTCGTCTTGCCAGCGTCGTTTTTCATAAGACCAAATAGTCCTGCAAACCACACAATAAGCAGTGCCGTGGCAAACTTTACCACTAGCGGCAAACGGTTCTCTTCAGCCCTGAAAATCTCAACGGCAATATATACAAATAAAAGCGGAACAACGTATACCGCGTAGCCTATCAGCGATAATGCAGTTGTATGGAGCCAAGCAAGCACTGGCCCGCCCGCGCCGAACCACGCAATGACGAAAAGAATAGAGATAGCAACTAAAAAGACAGCACCAACTTGTGCCCAAAACCCAACTGGTAGGCTATGTTGCGGTGCGGCTGATTTCGCTTTACCCTTGCTGCGTGACGATTTTCTCTTTTTTGGCATAACTTGTTTTTTATTATAAGCGCTTTCGCACCAGATTGATATGTTATATTATAGCAAAAATTACAATAATTTGCAAGTCGCTTATGTTAACGTAGACCCCTGTTAAAAAACAGGCGCCCACTAGGCGTCTGTTTTTTAATAAGTTAGCTTCCTCCCTAGTAGGCGCGAGTGTCGGGTCGCACACGAGGATCAGCCGCCTCCGTGTCAGGCACCTGTGGTTCTGGGAATGTGCGTGGAGTTGGACGCTGTGCATTTGCACCACCCTCAGAACGCTGTTGATCGCCACGCGGTGCTCGGTCACGATTGTCACGGTTCTGACCTTGAGGTGCACCACCGCCGCCAATTTCATTAATAACGGGAATCACGATTGGCGTACGACGTGTTTGGTCATACAGAATATGCGTAATTTCGTCTTTCAGTTCTTTCTTGATCACATCAAGATCAACCTTTTTACCACCAAAGCTGCGGGCAACTTTCTGCTTAAGATATTGGCGAATAGTCCCCATAAGCTCTTCACTATCGCGCAGGTAAATAAACCCACGAGAGATGATATCAGGGCTTGTCATCAGGCGTCCGCTTCCGCGAGCCACTGTTAGAACCACTACAAACATACCTTCGCCAGCCATGTGAATACGGTCTTTTAGAACCACTTCAGAGACAATTGCACCGCTGTCGTCGTACATAATACCGCCAACAGGGATACGGCCAGCCTTGCGCGCACCTTCGCTATCAATTTCAATTACATCACCAGAGTCACATACGAAAATGTTTTCGCGTGGAATACCTGCCTCTTTTTCAGCAAGTTCAGCGTTGTGATGCAACATGTGGAATTCACCGTGGATTGGAAGGTAATACGTTGGGTTCAACGCATTTACTAGCTTAACGTGGTCATCGTAGTAACCGTGCCCTGAAAGGTGGAGTGGACCAATACCCGTAAGATGAGTTTTGCCATTTTGAATAACATCACTACCTTCACGCATTAGACCGTCAACTGTACGAACAACGTACTTTTCATTACCTGGAATTGGGTTTGAACTAAAGACAATAACGTCTGAGTTCTTAATTTTAATGAACTTGTGGCTACCACTTGCCATACGGTTAAGTACGGCGTTAAATTCACCCTGCGAACCAGTACAAACAATGGTTACCTTGCCATCAGGCAACTTAACGACATCTTCCATTTTCACGACAACGTCTTTAGGAATTTTGATAACCCCTGCACGAAGCGCTACTTCAAGGTTCTGGATCATGCTATACCCTGCAAAAGCTACTTTTCGGTCGAACTTCTTGGCTTCTTCCAAAATAACCTGCATACGGTGAATCTGCGATGAGAAACAGCTAAGAATAAGGCGTGAGTTTGGATATTTCTCCATTACCTGACCCATTGAGTGCTGGATATCGAACTCGCCGTGCGTATGTGTACCATCTGATTCACAGTTAGTACTTTCGTTCATAAGCATAAGAATGCCTTCTTTTGCGGCAATCTCTGTCAAACGCTCGAGGTCAAACTTTTTGCCGTCTACAGGAGCTTCTTCAAAACGCCAGTCACCAGTGTCGATAATAACACCAAGCGGCGTACGAATAACCACTGCTGTTGCATCTGGAATTGAGTGGTTCACACGAACAAGTTCAATCGAGAAACTGTCGCCCAGTTGTACGCGCTCGTGCGCTTCAGGGTTAAGCTCGTTGTAGTCAGGAGTAAATCCGCTTGTCGCCTCTTCCATCGTGCGTTGAATCATACCGAGCGTAAACTTACTTGCGTAAACTGGCGCAGGAATTTCGTGCGCTACATGGCGGTAGGCGCCGATGTGGTCAAGGTGGCCGTGCGTAAATACATGACCACGAATTTTATGCTTGTTTTCTTTTAGGTACGTAATGTCAGGGGTAATGTAGTTAATACCCGGATAGTCTGCGCCTGGGAATAAGAATCCACAGTCGATAACTACAATGTCGTTATCATATTCGATAGCCATCATGTTTTTACCGATACCCATTTCACCAAGACCGCCAATAGGCATAATCTTTAGCACTGGGCGTGGAGACTTAGGTCGCTTTGGCTGATCAGCAAGGCTGAATTGCCTTCCCTGATAGCCGTTATAAATCGACTTGTTCACCGGAACGTTAATCATGTGCTGTGAGGCACGGAGATTCACATTTTCACTCGTACGACGCTGCGCACGAAATACCTCACCCTTACGAGTGGTGGTGTTGTTTAGAACGGTGTTATTCGATTTTTGTCGTTGTTGTTGGCCAGCAGGCCGCTTATTTTGGTCGTCATTTTGGACGTTACCAACTCTTCGTTGTCCCATAATTTTTTATTAAAATACCTTTCTTAAAGTATGTATTTAGTTATTTAGTTACAAAATTTCATAAGTGACAGATCGTCTAAGATGCTTCTTCTTACGAATCTGCGTTGTTCAGTACTTAGGAGTATAGCAAAGTTAAGTATAAATTGCAATGACGCCAGGGGTCACCCCTGTTATTTAATGTCTTAGCTAGCGATTATCCTCCGCGTTATAGAGGTGAAGATATTGACAAATATGCAATATTGGTGTATTATATTAGTTAAGTGCACCTCCGACAATTAGGGAGTCAGGCTATGAAGCCGCTCACGTTCGAATACAGCCCCGCAATCGCCGACACGGAGTCCAACATCCTGTCCGTCTACATCGACGGCGTTGGCTCTTCGCAGATGCGGCCGGGAGCTGAGATCACCGAACTGCTCAACGAGGACAGCGACCTGCTGGTGATCGGCCTGCCGGCCGACCGCCGCTTCAGCAAGAAGAACGTCCTCCGCGCCATCCACAACCACCCCCGATACCGCCGCCACATCGGGACGATCCGGATCGTGGGACTGTCCATGGGTGCCCTGCTCGGTCACGACCTGATCGAGTACAGCAGGGCCCGCCGCAAGGTCAACAAGTTCGAGCTGGTAGTCATCGACGCCCCCACAGGGCTGTCCGACCTCCAGGACCAGAACGCCAAGTACCTGAAGCACGTCCCGCTGATCCCCATCCGGCCGATCGCGTTCGACCGGTGGCTCGGCAAGAAGCTCGTGGGCAGCGGTCCGACCGCTCCGCACGAGAACGGCCTGAGCGACGAGTACCTGGCCATGCTCACCGAGCACGAGGCCCTCAGCAAGTCCATCCGCATTTCCGGGTGGCTCCGCCACATGAAGTACCTGGTCAACCACAAGGGACCGCGTTCCAGCGTCCTGACGGGCGTGAACATGGTCATCGTGGAGTCGAGCGCCGACTCGCTCATCATGCAGCCCCAGGCCCACGACAAGTGGCGGGGTGTGCGTGGCGTGCCGATCCAGATCGTCATGGTGCAGTCGCCGGACCACGGATTCCTCCTGGAGTTCCCGGGCCGATACGCCGAGGGTCTCAACGAGGCCCTGGAGATCCTGGACAAGCTGGCCATGGCCCAGGCTGCGTGATCATCGTCCGAACCGCGGCCGCCGTCGCCTGACTCTCAACAACAACTCCCCCTCGGGGGATGGAGGTGCACTACCAAGCCCGCTCTCACGCAGAGCGGGCGCTTCCATATCTAGTTGGTTTTCATAAGCTCAATAATTTTTGGTACGCGCACAAAATCATCAATAAGCGTTTGACGCAGGCTACCGTTATAAAGTGCCGCCGCTGGATGATAAAGCGGAACAACGACAAGCTTGTCATCACCGAATTGAATACGTTTTGCTTCACCGTGAATTTGACTAATTTTCATATCGGGCAAGAAATATTCCATACTGTGACGACCAAGCGTAATCACCACTTTCGGCTGTATGATTTGTAGTTGCTTCAAGAGGTACGGCCAAAAAGCTTTCTTCTCCTCAGGTAATGGATCGCGGTTGTTTGGTGGTCGGTATTTTACAATATTGGTAATATACACGTCACTTCGCTCCAAGCCTGCCTCGGCAAGCATTTCATTAAGAAATTTCCCCGCCGCACCAACAAATGGTAACCCTTGCTCATCCTCGTTGTTACCCGGTGCCTCACCGTTAAATACATTGTATGCATTTACTTTACCATCGCACATCACATGATTTTGCGCCTGAGAC
>Ga0136846_1226752_pt1 | contig 27316 bp, 23 predicted proteins | sample HopSoiMetagenom2_FD_96841 | JGI IMG/M metagenome (GOLD analysis project Ga0136846, IMG submission 96841) | Grasslands soil microbial communities from Hopland, California, USA - 2 Assembly 2016 (version 4) | ecosystem: Environmental > Terrestrial > Soil > Grasslands | place: USA: Hopland... | reverse complement strand
ACGATCGCGCCGCCGACGCCGCCGACCACCGCGCCGCCGAAGCCGGCGAGCGCGGTCAGGGCCAGGCCGATCGCCAGCGGTGCGACGGCGGGCCGCGGCGGGCGCGGCACGGTCGCCACGACCGCGGCGCTGGCGTCGAGGTCGTCGGCGAAGTCGTCGGCGATGGCCTCCACGGCGTCCTCAGGCATCCGTCCCCCAATCGTCGGCCATGGGATCGGCCGCCAGGGTCGGCGGGAACTGGATGTGGAAGCCGCGCGCGGCGAGGTTGGCGCGGACCTGCTCGGGGTTCTCGCGGGCCAGCCGGCGCTCCGGGGTCAGCGCGACCTCGAGCACGAAGCGGAGCGCGCCGAGCTGCTCGCGCACGGGCGGCGGCAGGCGCTCGAAATCGTCGCGCGCCGCGAGATAGACATAGGTGTCGGCCTTCCGCTGGCTCTTGTAGACGAACGCTTGCATGGCCGGTACGGACGCTGCCTCGGCGAGGAATGGACACCCCGGCGGCCCGCTTGCGCGGGACGGGGACCTCGGCGCCACAGACCCGACCGGCCGCTGCCGTCGGACTCTGCCCCTGTCAGATCAAGCGCTTGCGCACTGAACCTGCGGCGGATGCATCCAAGTATCGCCCAACTGCCGGAGAACGTGGAGATTATCGGCGAATTGTGCGGCATGGCACGTTTTCCGGCCAGAGGTCGCCGGGGACTTTTCCCGGCCGCGGAACCGCCCGGCGCATGACCATCGGGCCAGCGTGGCCCGGTCGCCGGCGGCTAAGCTGTCCGGATTCCCTTGCAGGCGCCCGCCATGACCGCACGCATCCCGATCCGATCCGCGCTCCTCGCCGCCGTGCTGGCGGCCGCCGCCGGCGGCGCCTCCGCCCAGTCCTTCGGGCCGGGCGTGCTGGAGACGATCATGTCCGACCCCGACTGGATCGGGAACGGCGTGGAGCGCGCGTGGTGGTCGTGGGACGGCGCGCAGGCGCTGTACCAGCGCAAGCGCGACGGCGCCACGATCCGCGACACGTGGTCGGCGCCGGTCGCCGGCGGCGCGCCCGCGCGGGTGGCCGACGCCGCGCGCGCCGGGCTCGACGGCGCCGATCCGGCGTTCGACGCCACGCACGCACGGATGGCGTTCGCGCGCAACGGCGACCTGTTCGTGCGCGACCTGCGCAGCGGCGCATTGACCCAGCTCACCCGCACCGACGCCGAGGAATCGCGCCCGCAGTGGAGCCGCGACGGCGGCCTGGTCTGGCGCGCCGGCAACGACTGGTACCGCTGGACCGCGGCGACCGGCGCGGTGCAGGCCTCGAACGTCGTCGCCGGCGACGATCCGGCGAAAAAGCCGGCCGACGACGACCTGCGCGATCGCCAGTTGCGCCTGCTCGACACCCTGCGCGACGACCGCGCGCGCCGCGACGCCGCCCGCGAGCAGGACGCCGCGTGGCGCCGCGCCGACCCGACCCGCGCGCCGGCGCCGGCCTACCTGGGCAAGGGCGTGGAGATCGCCGACAGCGCGCTCTCGCCCGACGGCCGCTGGCTGCTGGTGGTCACCACCGCCAAGGGCGCCGACGCCGGCCAGGCCGGCAAGATGCCGAAGTACGTCACCGAGTCCGGCTACGAGGAGTCCGAGGAGACCCGCACCCGGGTCGATCGCAACCCGCCGCTGGCGCACACGCTGTGGCTGGTCGACGTCGCCGCGGCGAAGGCGACCGAGCTGAAGTTCGACCCGCTGCCGGGCATCGCCGTCGACCCGCTGGCCGAACTGCGCAAGGCGGCGAAGCAGGATCCGCTGAAGGGCAACCGCGCGGTGCGGATCGAGACCGACGGCGACGGCACCGGCCCGGCGATCCACTGGAGCGACGACGGCGCCCGCGCCGCGGTGCTGGTGCGCGCGATCGACAACAAGGACCGCTGGATCGCGGTGGTCGATCCGGCCACGGCGACCCTGCAGTCGCGCCACCGCCTGCACGACGACGCCTGGATCAACTGGAACTTCAACGATTTCGGCTGGCTGCCCGACGCGCGCACGCTGTGGTACCTGTCGGAGGAAAGCGGCTACTCGCACCTGTACGTGAACGACAGCGGCAAGCCGCGCGCGCTGACCTCCGGCAAGTGGGAGGCCTCGGCGCCGGCGCTGTCGGCCGACGGCAAGCGCTTCCGCTTCCTGTGCAACCGCGCCTGGCCGGGCGACTACGAAGTCTGCGACGTGCCGGTCGCCGGCGGCGCGGTGCGCGAGCTGACCGCGCTGGACGGGGTCGAGGATTTCAGCGAGTCGCCGGACGGCAAGCGCCTGCTGGTGCGCTACTCCGGCAGCTACCTGCCGCCGCAGATCGCCGTGGTCGACGCCGGCGGCGGCGACGCGAAGCCGCTGACCGACACCCGCAGCGAGACCTTCCGCAGCTTCGACTGGATCCGCCCGCAGTACGTCGAAGTGCCCTCCAGGCACGGCGCCGGCGTCATCCACGGCAAGTTCTACGGTCCGAAGACCTACGAACCCGGCCGCAAGTACCCGATCGTGATGTTCGTCCACGGCGCCGGCTACCTGCAGAACGTCAGCGCGCGCTATCCGGCCTACTTCCGCGAGCAGATGTTCCACGACCTGCTGGTGCGCCGCGGCTACCTCGTGCTGGATCTCGACTACCGCGCGTCCGAGGGCTACGGCCGCGACTGGCGCACCGCGATCTACCGGCACATGGGCGAGCCGGAGCTGCAGGACTACCTCGACGGCGTCGACTGGCTGGTCGCGAACAGGCAGGGCGACCGCGACCGCGCCGGCATCTACGGCGGCAGCTACGGCGGCTTCATGACCTTCATGGCGCTGTTCAAGTCGCCGGGCACGTTCAAGGCCGGCGCGGCGCTGCGCCCGGTGGCGGACTGGTCGCAGTACAACCACGAGTACACCAGCAACATCCTCAACACCCCGACCCTCGACCCCGAGGCGTACAAGCGTTCGTCGCCGATCGAGTTCGCCGCCGGCCTGCAGGACGAACTGCTGATCTGCCACGGCATGATCGACGACAACGTGTTCTTCCGCGATTCGGTGGTGATGACCCAGAAGCTGATCGAACTGCACAAGGCGAAGTGGCAGATCGCGCCCTACCCGATGGAGCGCCACGGCTTCGTCCACCCGGACGCCTGGTACGACGAATACCGGCGCATCCTGGAGCTGTTCGAGCGGACCCTGCGGCCGGCGCCGTGACCCGCGGCCGGCGGCGCCCGACCGGCCGCCGCCGGCATTCCGGTGCGACGACGCCGGACGGGGGCGCCGGGCGATGCCGCTGCGCGGCTTCAGGATCAAGCACTTGCCGGCTCGGCGGCCGGCCCGCCGGCAACCCGGCCGCATCGACGCCGCCCCCGGCGCCCGGCGGCGGCCCATGCCCGCCGCCGCCTTTAACGAATCCCTCGCGCCGCCCGCCCGGGTTTCCTTCATGCTGACCTAAGCCAACCGTCCGAACCTGTCCCGATGTCCACCTCCCGCCTCCGCTCCTCCCGGCGTCCGCAACTGCGCGCCAACACCGTCCTCCTGCTGGTCGTCGCCTTCCTGGTGGTGGCGCTCAACACCCGTTTCTGGCGGGTGGTGTTCTCGGCCCACGACTTCGCCGGCCTGCACGGCATCGGCGTCGCCGTGGCGGTCGCCGGCGCGCTGTTCGCGCTGACCACGATCATGCTGCTGCCGCTGAGCTTCCGCTGGACGCTCAAGCCCGGCCTGACCGTGGTCCTGCTGCTGGCCGCCGGGGCCGCCTTCTTCATGAGCGACTTCGGCGCGGTGATCGATCGCCACGCGCTCGCCAGCGTGTACGAGACCGACGCCCGCGAGGCCACCGAATGGGTCAGCGCACGCATGCTGATGACCCTCGGCCTGCTCGGCGTGCTGCCGGCGATCCTGCTGTGGTGGGTGCGGATCGACTGGCAGGGCCCGGTGCGCGAGCTGTGGTCGCGGATCAAGCTGGCGCTGCTGGTGTGCGCGCTGCTCGGGATCTCGGCGCTGTCCTTCGGCAAGGACATTGCCTCGCTGGTGCGCAACCACATGGAACTGCGCCACCTGGCCAATCCGTTCGCGCTGCTGGCCGCGCAGCTCTCCTACATGGACCACGCCCGCAACGACAACCGCCCGCTGGAGAAGATCGGCCTCGACGCGAAGCGCGGCGCCGCGCTGGCGCCCGGCCAGCGCCCGACCGTGCTGCTGCTGGCGATCGGCGAATCCGCCCGCGCCGCCAGCTACGGCAGCCTCGGCTACGGCCGCGACACCGACCCGAAGATGCGCGCGCTGGCGACCGTGAACTTCACCGACGTGCATAGCTGCGGCACCAACACCGCGACCTCGCTGCCGTGCATGTTCAGCGGCGTCGGCCGCGCCGACTACAGGGACGGCATGGCGAAATACCGCGAGAACCTGCTCGACGTGCTGATGCGCGCCGGCTACGACGTGGTCTGGATCGACAACAACACCGGCAGCAAGCGGCTCGCGATGCGCGCCACCGAGAAGTTCCTCGGCGACGGCAAGGATCCGGCGCTGTGCAATCCGGAGGGCTGCTACGACGAGGTGCTGCTGCGCCAGTTGAAGCAGGACCTGCCGGCGGTCAAGCGCGACACCGTGTTCGTGATCCACCTGCTCGGCAGCCACGGTCCGGCCTACTACGCGCGCTACCCGGCCGAGTTCGCGACGTTCAAGCCCGAATGCCGCAGCAACCAGTTGCAGCAGTGCGACGACAAGCAGTTGCACAACACCTACGACAACACCATCCACTACGCCGACCACATCGTCGGCAGCGCCACCGAGATGCTGCGCGACGACGCGGCGGTCGACCCGGCGGTGCTGTACGTCTCCGACCACGGCGAATCGCTGGGCGAACACGGCCTGTACCTGCACGGCGCGCCCTACGCGATCGCGCCCGACCAGCAGACCCGCGTGCCGATGCAGTTGTGGGTGTCCGACCGCTTCGCCGCCCGCCGCGGCCTGGACCTCGCCTGCCTCCGCGCCCGCGCCGGCCAGCCGATGTCGCACGACAACTTCTTCCACAGCGTCCTGGGCCTCGCCGACGTCGACACCGCCCTGCGCAAACCGCCGCTGGACTTCACCGCCGGCTGCACGGGCAAGGTCAGCCCGACGCCCTGAGGCAGGAGTATCCCGACCACCAGGGACAACCCAGTCGTCCCGATATGCGGTCCGCACCCATGCCGTATCCGCCATCGGAGACCCGAAGGGCGGCGGACAGGAGTCCGCCGTTTTTCGACGAGGCAGGACGCCTCGCCGAAAAATCCCGGCCACGTCCCCGACGGCAGATTTGAAGTGGACGTGAAGTGTTTTCTTTACTCGCGCCTGAGGCGCTCGCCCTTCGGGCCGGCTTCGCCGTTCGCGCCGCAAGCGGCGCAGTGGCGACTTTCTTTTCAAAAAGAAAGTCGCCCGCGCGCCAGCGCGGAAAAGGATTCCAGGCTTTCGTGAAAGAAAAAACAGATCCCACTTTCTTCGGCCCGGGATGACGAACAAATCCCGCCTGCCGGCGCCGCCCGCCGAGTCGCATGACGCAGGCCACGCACCCGCTTGACGCCCGCAACCATCGGCGTAGCCTATTCGTCAGGCAACGGGACAGACCCCGCGCCGACCACCATCACCGTGAGGGAGCCTCATGGCACGCAGCGACACCCCCGGCCGCCCCGCGCCCGGCAGCACACCCGACGACGCGCTCGACTACCTCGTCTTCATCGGCCGCTTCGAGCCGTTCCACAACGGCCACGCCGCCGTCGCCCGCCACGCCCTGGCCCGCGCGCGCAAACTGATCTTCCTCGTCGGCTCGGCCGACACCCCCCGCACCATCCGCAACCCGTGGACCGTCGCCGAACGCACGGTGATGATCCAGGGCGCGCTCGCCGACGCCGCCGACCGGCTGATCGTGCGCCCGCTGCGCGACCACCTCTACAACGAGAGCCAGTGGATCGCCGCGGTGCAGCGCACCGTCGCCGCGGCGGTGAAGGCCGACGGCGGCGACGCCGACGCCCGCGTCGGCCTGATCGGCCAGGACAAGGACGCCAGCAGCTACTACCTGCGCGAATTCCCGCAGTGGCCGCTGATCGACGTCGCCCAGACCGAAACCCTCTCGGCCACCGAACTGCGCCGCTACCTGTTCGAGGCCAACCGGCTCGACAGCCACGGCGGCCTGATGCTGGTGCGCGCCAACGTGCCCGGCCCGGTGTTCGACATGCTCGACGCCTTCCGCAGGAGCTCGCCCGCGTTCGCCCAACTGGTCGAGGAATACCGCTTCATCGAGCACTACCGCGCCGCCTGGGCCGATGCCCCCTACCCGCCGACCTTCGTCACCGTCGACGCGGTGGTGGTGCATTCCGGCCACGTGCTGCTGGTGCGCCGCCGCGCCGCACCCGGCAAGGGCCTGTGGGCGCTGCCCGGCGGCTTCGTCGGCCAGGACGAGACCCTGCAGCACGCCTGCCTGCGCGAACTGCGCGAGGAAACCCGGCTGAAGCTGCCCGAGCGCGTGCTGAAGGGTTCGCTCAAGCATGCGCACGTGTTCGACCATCCCGAGCGCAGCCTGCGCGGGCGCACGATCACCCACGCCTTCCACTTCGAGTTCCCGACCGGCGACCTGCCCGACGTGCGCGGCGGCGACGACGCCGACAAGGCGCGCTGGGTGCCGGTGAGCCAGGCGCTGGAGATGGGTCCGCAGTTGTTCGAGGACCATCTCCACATCCTCGAATACTTCCTCGGCCGCGGCTGATCATCCTGCTGCTGATCCCGCGACCGCCCGCCGGCGGACAGACCGCCGGTTCCCTCTCGACGCGAAGGAGCTTCCCGTCATGTCCCACCCGCTGAACCTCGACAACGTCCTGCTCAACACCGACAGCTACAAGGCCAGCCACTGGCTGCAGTACCCGCCCGGCACCGACGCCGCGTTCTTCTACGTCGAATCGCGCGGCGGCGTGTACGACCGCACGGTGTTCTTCGGCCTGCAGGCGATCCTCAAGCAGCACCTCGGCCGCCCGGTCACCCACGCCGACATCGACGAGGCGCGCGAGCTCTACGCCGCGCACGGCGAGCCGTTCAACGAAGCCGGCTGGCGCGACATCGTCGATCGCCTGGGCGGCCACCTGCCGGTGCGCATCCGCGCCGTGCCCGAAGGCACCGTGGTGCCGACCCACCAGGCGCTGGTGACGATCGAATCCACCGACCCGCAAGCGTACTGGGTCCCGTCTTACCTCGAAACGCTGCTGCTGCGGCTGTGGTACCCGGTGACGGTGGCGACGATCAGTTGGCACGCGAAGCAGACGATCCGCCAGTTCCTCGAACGCACCAGCGACGACCCCGCCGGGCAGTTGCCGTTCAAGCTGCACGACTTCGGCGCGCGCGGCGTGTCCAGCGCGGAATCGGCGGCGATCGGCGGCTGCGCGCACCTGGTCAACTTCCTCGGCACCGACACCGTGTCGGGACTGCTGGCGGCGCGCGCGTTCTACCACGCGCCGATGGCCGGCTTCTCGATCCCCGCCGCCGAGCACAGCACCATCACCAGTTGGGGCCGCGAGCGCGAGGTCGACGCCTACCGCAACATGCTCCGGCAGTTCGCGAAGCCCGGCAGCATCGTCGCCGTGGTCTCGGACAGCTACGACATCTTCCACGCCATCCGCGAACACTGGGGGCGGACGCTGAAGGACGAGGTGATCGCCTCCGGCGCGACCGTGGTGATCCGCCCCGACTCCGGCGACCCGGTGGCCGTGGTCCACCAGTGCCTGGAACTGCTCGACGAGGCCTTCGGCCACACCGTCAACAGCAAGGGCTACAAAGTCCTGAACCACGTCCGCGTGATCCAGGGCGACGGCATCAATCCGACCAGCATCCGCGCGATCCTCGAACGCGTGACCAGCGCCGGCTACGCCACCGACAACGTCGCCTTCGGCATGGGCGGCGCGCTGCTGCAGCAGCTCAACCGCGACACCCAGAAGTTCGCGCTCAAGTGCTCGGCCGCGCGCGTGGACGGCGAATGGATCGACGTGTGGAAGGACCCGGTCACCGACAAGGGCAAGCAGAGCAAGCGCGGCCGCATGACCCTGCTGCGCCATCGCGAATACGGCGGCTTCCGCACCGTGCCGGTCCCGCCGAGCGCGGCGTCGCTGGCCGAGGTCGAGAAACCCGCCGGCTTCGACGACGCGATGGAAACGGTATGGGAGAACGGGCGGCTGGTGCGCGACTGGACGTTCGAGGAGATCCGCGCCCGCGCCGACGCCGAGCGGCTCTGAGCGTGGACGCGATCGCACGCGACGCCGTCGCGGCGCTGCCGCTGCGGCGACGCCTGCCGCCGGACGACGATGCGACCCGCTGGGTGTCGCACGTCATCGGCGGACGCCGGCACCGGGTAGCGCAACCGATCACCTTCACCCCGTACGCGGCGGCCCGGCCGTGTTCGGCGCGCTGCGCGTTCTGCTCGGAAAACCTGCGCGAGACCGGCGCCGGCCGTGCGGCGGCGACGCTGCGCCCGCGCGCCGACTACTTCGACGCGCTGCGCGGCGCGCTGGCGCAGTTGCGCGGGCTGCCGCTGTCGTACTCGCTGTCGGGGCTGGAAACCAGCGACGACCCGGCGTGGTGCCTATCGATGCTCGACGCGCTGGACGCCGCCGCGCGCGACGGCGTGCCGGTGGACGAACGCGTGCTCTACAGCAACGGCGCGGGCTTCGCACGGGTGCACGGCGACACGCTGCTCGAGGCGTTCTCACGCTTCGGCCTGTCGTGGGTCGAACTGTCGCGCCACCATCCCGACCCCGCGCGCAACCAGGCGATCATGCGCTTCCGGCCCGGGGAGCCGGTCGCGGGCGAGGCGGCGTTCGCCGCGGTCGCGCGCCGCCTGCGCGAGCGCGTCCCGCTGCGGCTGGTGTGCCTGGTCCAGCGCGGCGGCATCGACGATGCCGACGGCATCGCCGCCTATCTGCGCTGGGCGGCGACGCTGGGCGCCGGCACCGTGATCTTCCGCGAGTTCTCGCGCCTGGACGACGGCTATCGCGACAACGCGACCCGGCGGTATCTCGACGCCGCACGCGTGCCGATGCCGGCGCTGGTCGAGGCCGTGCTCGCCTCGCCGCTGCGCACCGCGCTGACGCCGGTCGAACGCACCGCCGGCTACTACTTCGACAACCTGCGACTGCGCCATCGCAACGGCTTCGACGTGGTGTTCGAGGCGTCCGACTATGCGCGGATGCACGCGCGCCACGCATCGGGCGCGCTGTACAAGCTGGTGTTCCACGCGAACGGCCGGCTGTGCGGCGGCTGGTCGCCGGAGCGCGACGTACTGTGGGAGGCGCCGACGCCATGACCGCACGCAGTTGGCTCGCGCTGGCGCCCGACCCGCCCGGACTGGCGCTGCCGGACGACCTGCGTGACCGCGATCCGCTGCGCGGCCGCGACTGCGGCTGGGTGTCGCAGATGCGGCCGTTCGTGCGCGCGTTCTCGCGCCCGGGCGAGGTCGTGTTCGATCCGTTCTGCGGCTTCGGCACGACCCTGCTGGCGGCGTCGCTGGAGGGGCGGCGCGGCCTCGGCACGGAGATCGACCCGGATCGCGCCGCGCTCGCCCGCGAGCGGCTGCGCCGGCACGGCGTCGAGGCGGAGATCGTCCCGGGCTCGCTGCCGCAGGCGCGCCTGCCCGCGCGCATCGCCCTGTGCCTGACCAGCGTGCCGTACTTCGGCTGCGACTGGCGCGGCGAGGCGCGCGCCGGCCCGTCGCCCGGCCAGTTGCCCGGCCAGTTGTACGGGGCGCCGGATTTCGCGCAGTACCTCGCGACGATGCGCACGATCTTCCACGCCGTGCGCGAAGCGCTGCCGGACGACGGCTACTGCATCGCGATGGTCGAGAACGCGCGCCTCGGCGATCGCATGGTGGCGCAGGCGTGGGAACTGGCGCGGCTGCTGGGCAGCCTGTTCGAGCCCTGCGAGGAGCGGGTGCTGCTGTATCCGGCCCGCGGCGCGGCTTCGATGGGCACGGCTTCGATGGACGCGGCTTCGACGGGTGCGGCGGTGGCGGACGACGACCCGGCGCGCACCGATCGCAGCCACGAGTACGCGCTCGTGTTCCGCAAGCGCCGGCCGGCGCTCGACATCGACGGCGCGCGGGCGCTGCTGCGACGCCTCCGCGCCGACGGCCACGACCTGCAGGTGTACGGCAGCTTCTTGCCGTGGCTGGACGCCGATCCCGCCGCGGACGCGCCGCCGCCCTCCGACATCGACGCCCGGGTCGACGGCGATCCGGAACGCTTCCGCGCGCTGCTGGCGACGCTGGTGCGGCTGGGCTTCCGGCTGTCGCTGTGGGGCGATCCGGTCAACGCCGACGTCCGCCCCGAGACCGTGCGCGCGCACGGCTACCTGCGCGCCGAACGCCTGCAGGGCGACGGGCGCCGGGTGCAGCTCGACCTCGTCCCGCGCGATGCAGGGTGAGGGCCGGGCCGAGGCCGGCGCCGGCCGCCGTCCGCTGACCTCCGGCGACCGCGGATTGCGTTTGCAGTGGACCGACGGCCGGACAGCCGTCGGCATCCGGAATCCGGGCGCCATGCGCCCGCGGTCATTGACGACGACAGGGGACCCACATGCAGATCCATTCCATGAAGGACGGCCTCATCCAGGTGGACGAGGCCTCGTTGCACGCAGGCGACAACGCACCGGGCGGCATGCCCGATGTCTCCAGCGCATCGCTGATCGGCGGCGAAAGCCGGCGCATCTTCCACGACCAGGGCTATCCGTGGGCGCTCAACGGCAAGATCTACACCGTCGGCGGCGGCGAAGGCAGCGGCATCATGATCGGCAGGAACCTGGTGCTGACCGCGCTGCACTGCGTCGATCGCAGCGGCGGCAAGCAGTATTTCGTGCCCGCGTGCTACGTCGATCCGCCGGCGGGCAGCCTGGCGGAGCCGTTCGGCCGCTACGAGGTGGTGAACTTCTACCGCTGGATGGACATCGGCAACACCCACCACAGCGACGAGGGCGCGGCCGACTACGCCGTGCTCAAGCTCGCGGGCGAGCCGAACGTCGGCTGGGCGGGCACCCATGGCCAGGTCGATCGCGGCTGGCTGAACCGCAAGATGTGGTACCACGTCGGCTATCCGGTCAACGACCACTACGGCTTGAAGGACCACAAGAACGGACGCCCGTCGTTCGAGATGGACATCGCGATCAAGGACATCGTCGACTACGACTACGTCAATCCCGAGAACCTCCACCTCGCCTGCACCAAGTTCTTCACCACCGCCGACTGCGAGGGCGGCCAGTCCGGCGGCGCGCTGTTCAACATCGTCGACAACGCGGTGATGGTGGCGGGCGTGCTGTCGCAGGAGGGCGCGACCGACACCGACTCGGGATTCGCCGCCTGCCATCCGAACCTGAGCAAGCTCGTGGCCTGGTGCCGCCAGAACGCCTGACGGTCGCGGCGGCGACGCCCGCACGACCCGCATGACGACCGGCACGACGGCGCGCCGCGCGCGCGCCGTCGCCGGCATCGTCGTCAGCGCCGGTCGGGCAGCCGCAGGCGCACGCCCAGGCCGCGGCCGTCGAGCCCGTCGTCCAGGGCCATCGTGCCGCCGCAGACCTCGGCGATGCGGCCGACGATCGCCAGCCCGAGGCCGGCGCCATCGCCGGCGGCCGCGTCGAGGCGATGGAACCGCTGCAGGGCGTCGGCGCGACGTTCCGGCGCGATGCCCGGGCCGTCGTCGCACACCTCCAGCAGGGTCGCGCCGGCCTCGCGCCGCGCCGCGATGCGCACGCGCACGCCGTCGCCGCCGTGGCGCAGCGCGTTGCCGACGAGATTGCGCAGCACGCTCTGCGCGAGCTGCGGGCCGCAGCCGATGCGCAGGTCCGCCGCGACGTCGGTCTCGACCACGGCGCCGGCGCGCCGGATCGCCGGCGCGAGTTCGGCCAGCACGTCGTCGACGCAGGCCCGCAGCGGCGCATCGGCGGTCATGGCGTCCGCCGACACCCCGTCGAGCACGCCCGCCTCCAGCCGCGACAGCGTGAGCAACTGCTCGGTGAGCGCGGCCATGCGGTCGCAGCCGGCGATCACCCCGGCCAGCGCACGCTGGCGTTCCGCGTCGTCGCGCGCGCCCTGCGCGACCTGCGCCTGCGCGCGGATCGCAGCCATCGGCGTGCGCAGTTCGTGCGAAGCGTCGCCGATGAAGCGGCGTTCGCGGGCGATGCTGTCGCCGGTGCGCGCGAACAGCGCATTGAGCCGATCCAGCAGCGGCCGCACTTCGGCCGGCGCGGCGTCCTCGGCGATGGGTACTGTGTCCAGCGGCGCGCGCGCCTCCACCGCCTGCGCGATCCGCTGCAGCGGCGCCAGTCCGCGTCCGACCACGACCCACAGCCCGAAGCCGAGCAGCGGCAGCGCCAGCAGCATCGGCACGGCCTGGCGTCCGAGCGCCTCGTCGAGGATATCCGCGCGCGCGGACTGCGGCTCGCCGACCTGCACCCAGACGCCGTCACGGTTGCGGGCGACGTACACGCGCCACGCCTTGCCGGCGACGCGCACGTCGGCGAAGCCCTTGCGGAACGGCGCCAGCGGCGTCTCCGGCGCGTTGGCGCTGTGGACGCCGAGCCGTTCATCGCTCCATACCTGCAGCGCCAGGCGCTGATGGGCGTCGCCGAGATCGGGCAGGTGTTCGAGCTCGATTTCCTCCAGATCGTCCGAGGCCTGCGCGATCAGCAGCGCCGAGAACGTCGCCAGGTGCGCGTCCAGCAGTTCGTCCAGTTCGTGCCGCGCCTGCGCATAGCTGGCGATCGAGGCGGCCAGCCACACGAGCGCGACCGTGGCCAGCGTCGCCGCCAACAGCCGCGCGCGCAGCGAGAACGGCCTGGTCATGCCCGCGCCGCCATGCTCATGCCCGCAGGCTCATGCCGGCGTGCTCATGTTTGGTCCAGCGTGCGCAGCATGTAACCCACCCCGCGCTGGGTGGCGATCAGCGCCGGATCGAGCTTGCGCCGCAGATGGTGCACGTGCACTTCCAGCGCATTCGATTCGACGCCGTCGTCCCAGCCGTAGAGCCGTTCGGACAATTGCTCCTTGCTCAGCCAGCGGCCGGCCGAGCGCGCGAACGCGAGCAGCAGGTCGAACTCGCGCGGCGACAGGTCCACCGCCGCCCCGCGCCAGATCGCGGTGCGCGCCGCCGGATCGATGCGCAGCGCGCCGACCTCCAGTTGCGGCCGCGGATCGCCGTCGCTGCGGCGGATCAGCGCGCGCAGCCGGGCCGCGAGTTCGTCCAGGTCCACCGGCTTGACCACGTAATCGTCGGCGCCGGCGTCGAGGCCGCGGATGCGCTCGTCCACCGCGTCGCGGGCGGTGAGGATCAGGATCGGGGTGCGATCGTGGGCCTCGCGCCGCTGTCGCAGCAGCGACAGCCCGGACAGCCGCGGCAGGCCGAGATCGAGGATCACCGCGGTGAACGTCTCGGTCTTGAGCGCGGTCTCGGCCGCGATGCCGTCGCGCACCCAGTCCGCGGCGAATCCGCGCTGGCGCATGCCCACGCTCAGCGCCTCGCCGAGCAGCGGATCGTCTTCGACCACGAGCAGACGCATCATCGCCCTCCGTCCCCGGGACCCATTGTCGGCAGCGGACGCGGCGGCATCAATCGTCGTCTCCGTCGTGGTCGCCACCGACAGCGCCGCCATCGTGCCCCTCGGCCGCCTCGGCGCCGCCGGGCAGGCCGAACGGCAGCCGCTGCTGCGACAGCCCCAGCGTCCAGAACGCGGCCAGCGCGAGCAGCAGCAGGCCGCCGGCCAGCCGCGACGGACGCGCGATGCCGTCCTCCGGGCGCAGCCCGGCCTTGCGCCCGGTCAGCATCGCCCGCGGCAGGTTCTCGCGGTGCAGCACGCTGCCGACGACCACGCCCAGCAGGTGCAGCCCGACGACGACCAGCATCGCCGTCGCCAGCGCTTCGTGCACGTCCTCCAGCGCCTCGCCGCCGCCGGCCACCATCGCCACGCCGACGCCGGCGGTCGCCAGCCCGAGGCCGAGCAGCAGCCAGATCGCGACCGCGCCGGCCGGGTTGTGGCCGACGAAGTGCGCCGGCGCGCCGCGCGCCATCGACAGCACGTAGCGCCAGGTCGCGCCGGGACCGCGCAGGAATTCCGAGAACCGCGCGTAGCGGCTGCCGACCAGTCCCCAAGCCAGCCGGAACAGCACCAGCCCGAACAGGCTGTAGCCGAACAGCAGGTGCAGCAGGTGCTGGCGTTCGCTGTCGGAGGTGAGCCAGGCGCCGGCGAAGCACACGGCGAGGCTCCAGTGGAAGACGCGGGTGGGCAGATCCCACACCAGTACCGGGCGGTCGCGTTCGACGGCCTCGCGCGCCGGCGGCGCGTCGTGGACGGCGGTCATCATCATCATGGTTTGGCTCCTGTGGTGGATCGGGGCGACGGGCGCGGCAGGCGCACGTCATGTTCGGAAAAGACGCCGCGTTCGGCGCCGCGGTGGCAGGCGGCGCAGTTGGTCGCGGACTTCACCGCCGCGCTGCGCCACAGCGGCATCGGCACTTCGCGGTGCTCGCGCAAGAACCACGGCGCGCGGGTGAGCCGCAGCGGCGCGGCGGGATCGGCCGGCCGGGCGCCGGCGCCGGCGAGCAGCCAGCGGCGGATCGCGTCGGCCTGCGCCGGCGCGAGCGAGGCGTCGTTGCCGAAATGGCGGTCGAGACCGCCCATCAGCGCGCGCCAGGACGACGCCGGCAGCCCGCGCGCCGGATACGGCACGTGGCAACTGCCGCATTCCTCGACGTAGACCGCGGGCATCGGCGCGCGCACCGGACGCCGGTCGTCGTCGCCCTCGTCGTCGTCCGCGCGCGCCGGCGCGGCGGCCAGGGCGAGCAGCAGCGCCAGCGGCAGCGCCGTCAGCGCGGCCGCGAAGGCGATCCGGGCACGGCCGTTCATCGCGCACCGCCCGCGCGCAGCGAGGACAGCCAGGCGAGCACGTCGCCCTTCTCGACCGCGGTGCATTCGCGCCCGACCACGTCCCGGCAGTTGCGGCGGAACCACTTCTCGACCTTCGCCGGGTCGGTGAAGCGGGCCGGATTCGCCGCCGGCGCCAGCGGGCGCAGCGCACGCCCGGTCACGGCGTGGCGGCCTTCGGACATCGGCGTGTCGGTATGGCAGCTCGCGCAGCGCCAGTCGTTGCCGTGGGGCGTGGTGAAGAAGCGCCGGCCGCGCTCCGCGGAGAACCCGCGGAAACCCGGCGACGCGCGCGCCGCTTCGGCGGCGTAGCCGCGCTGCAGTTCCGCCGGCGTCGCCGCCCACGACGCGCAGGTCGCCAGCAGCAGCGCCGCGGCGGCGATGCGTCGCGCCCGCCGGCGCAGGATCGTGTCGCGCATGTCGAAACCCTCGTGTCGTCTGCTGCCCGACACGATGCGCCGCCCGACTTAAGCCAGACTTAGGCCACCGCGGTGCGCCGCGTCCGCGTGCGCGCGGCCTCGCCTGCACGCACGCGCGAACGCCCGCGACGGCGGGCGTCGCGGACGTGGGTCGCGGGCGTCTTGCCTGCGTGATCAGCTCCCCGACGGCTTCGGCGTGGCGTCGTCGCGCTCGGGCAGTTCCGGATAGTCGATCTTCGGGATCGGCGCGGTCAGCGCATGCAGGAACAGGTGGATCTTCTCCGCCTCGTCCGGCGCCAGGGTCGCGCCGAGCTGGGCGTCGCCCATGATCGTCACCGCCTCCTGCAGCTTCCACACGTTGCCGGAGTGGAAGTACGGCGCGGTCGCGGCCACGTTGCGCAGCGGCGCGGCGCGGAACACGTAGTCGTCGCCCTGCGACTTGGTCACCGCGAAGCGGCCGTGGTCGCCGGCCGGGCGCACCGCGTCGGCCGGCTTGTGGACCACGCCGAACGGGAAGTAGGCCTGGCCGCCGAGGTTGATGCCGTTGTGGCAGCTCGAGCAGCCCTTGTCCATGAACAGCTTGAGGCCGGCCTGCTGGTCGGCGGTCAGCGCGTGGGCGTCCCCCTTGAGGAATGCGTCGAACGGCGCGCCCGGGGTGATCAGGGTCGTCTCGAACGCCTCGATCGCCTTCGCCATGTTGTCGAAGCTGACCGGCGACGGTTCGCCGGGGAACGCCGACTGGAACGCGGTGACGTAGCCGGGCATCGATTTCAGGGTCGCCTCGACGACCTCGGGCTTGTTGTTCATCTCCACGCCCGCCTGCACCGGCCCCTTGGCCTGGGCCTTCAGGTCCGCCGCGCGGCCGTCCCAGAACTGGGCGACGTTGAACACCGCGTTGTAGACCGTCGGTGCATTGCGCGGGCCTTTCTGGAAGCCGTGGCCGATCGAGGTCGGCACGCCGTCGATGCCGCCCATGCCGAGGTTGTGGCACGAGTTGCAACTGATGACCCCGCTGGAGGACAGGCGGCCGTCGAAGTACAGCATCTTGCCGAGCGCGACCTTCTCCGGCGTCACCGGGTTGCCGGCCGGGTCCGGCGCCTTGTCGGGGATCGGCTGGAACAGGGCCTGCGCCTGCTTGAGCAGCTCCGGCGCCGCGGCCGGGCCGACCGGCGCGGCGGCCGGGGACGGTGTGGCTGGAGCGGGGGCCTGGGCGTCGGCGGCGGGGGGGGCGGCCTCGCGACCGCAGGCGGCGACCAGCAGGGCCAGCGGCAGCAGCCGCCAGGTCGGGGTTCGCATGGACATGACGGCGGTCCTCGGACAGGGGAACCCACCCTCTCCCCAAAGGCTTAAACCCGGCTTAAGACCGGCCGCGGAGGCGTCCCTCCCCCGTCGAACGGCACGGGCGAACGCCGCCGCCAGCCGCTAGGTTGGCGGCATCCGGGGCCCTCCCGGCCGCCCGCGGCGGTTTTTGCCGTCTCCACGGGCACAAAGGCGGAAGGATCGAAGGCCGATCAGGCTTTCCGTTCCATGAATGGAACGCAGGAACTTCCGGGCGCTTTAGCACTCCAAGGACCCGACTGCTAACATTCTCGACCATGACCCAGACCACAGCCTCCTCTGCCCTGATCCCGAACAACCTGCCGGTCCCCGCCCTGAGCGGCCTGAGTCCGCTCGGTTCGCTCGAGGCCTACATCGGCGCGGTCCACCAGATTCCGGTCCTCTCCGCCGAGGACGAACAGGCCCTCGCCCGCCGTTTCCACGAGCAGGACGACCTCGCCGCCGCCCGCGAGCTGGTGCTCTCGCACCTGCGCTTCGTGGTCCACGTCGCGCGCGGCTACAACGGCTACGGCCTGCAGCTCGCCGACCTCATCCAGGAAGGCAACATCGGCCTGATGAAGGCGGTGAAGCGCTTCGACCCGGACATCGGCGTGCGCCTGGTGTCCTTCGCGGTGCACTGGATCCGCGCCGAGATGCACGAGTTCATCATCAAGAACTGGCGCATCGTGAAGGTCGCGACCACCAAGGCCCAGCGCAAGCTGTTCTTCAACCTGCGCCGCAGCAAGACCCGCCTGGGCTGGCTCAACGCCGAGGAAGTCCGCACCGTCGCCCAGGACCTCAACGTCTCCGAGCGCGAAGTGCTGGAGATGGAGGCGCGCCTGTCCGGCCGCGACATCGGCTTCGACGCGCCCGACGATGGCGACGACGACCACGCGCCGCCGGCGCCGGCCGCCTACCTGATGGCCGAGGGCGAAGACCCGGCCCAGGCCTACGAAGCCGCCGACAGCGAAGCCGACCAGCTCGGCCTGCTGCGCGAGGGCCTCGCCCGCCTCGACGCCCGCTCGCGCGACATCGTCAAGCGCCGCTGGCTGGACCCCGACAGCAAGATCACGCTGCAGGAGCTGGCCGACGAATACGGCGTCTCCGCCGAGCGCATCCGCCAGATCGAGGCCAACGCGCTGAAGAAGATGAAGGCGGTGTTCGCGGCCTGAGTCGCGAACGACGTCGCAGCGATGCCCCCGACGGCCCGGTTCCCCGGGCCGTCGTCGTTTCCGGCGGCGCGCGCCGCGCGCGCTATGCTGCGGCTTTCCCCGGAGGACACGCCATGGACGACCGCTTGCGGATCGCGCTGCTGATCGACGCGGACAACGCGCCGGCCGGCAAGATCGACGTGGTGCTGGCCGAACTGGCGCGGCACGGGATCGCCAACGTGCGCCGCGCCTACGGCAACTGGAAGAGCCCGAACCTGCAGCGCTGGGAGGCGGCGCTGCATCCGAACGCGATCCAGCCGATCCAGCAGTTCGCCTACAGCACCGGCAAGAACGCCTCGGACATGGCGATGGTGGTCGATGCGATGGACCTGCTGCACAGCGGCCGCTTCGACGCCTTCGCGATCGTCTCCAGCGACGCAGACTTCACCCCGCTGGTGATGCGCCTGCGCGCGCAGAACATGCGCGTGTTCGGCTTCGGCGAGCAGAAGACGCCGGAGCCGTTCGTCAACGCCTGCTCGACCTTCCTCTACATCGACGACAAGCCCGCGTCCGCCGCCAGCGACGACGCCGCGGACGCCGCCGGCCCGCGCAAGCCGATGCCCAGCGCCAAGCTGCGCCAGGACACGAAACTGGTGAACCTGCTGCGCGACGCGGTGGAGGCGGAAAAGGACGAGGACGGCTGGTCCAACCTGTCCTCGGTGGGCACCAACATCCGCAATCGCGGATCCTTCGATGCGCGCAACTACGGCTACGGCAAGCTCAGCAGCCTCATCGAGGCCACCGGGCTGTTCGAGTTGCGCCGCGACGAAGACAATCACCCCTCCGCGCGCGCCAAGCCGAAGACCGCGAAAGGCAAGGCCTGACATCGCAGGAATCGGATAGCGCGGCGGTCACGACGGCATGAGGATGAGCGCTCCCGACCCCGGAGCGCCGCCATGTCCTTCCGCATCCACGCCCTGCCCCGCGACCTCTTTTCGCCGCTGTTCGCGCTGCCGGACGACGCGCTGCGCGCCCGCGACATCCGCCGCGTGGTCGCCGACGGCCGCCCGGTGTATCCCTGCCGGGTCAGCCTGCAGGACGCGGGCAAGGGCGAGCGCCTGCTGCTGTTGCCGCACGCGCACCACGTCGTCGACACGCCGTATCGCGCCTCCGGCCCGGTGTACGTGCGCGAGGCCGCGGTCGAGGCGACGCCGGACGTCGGCGAGGTCCCGGCGCTGCTGCGCACGCGCCTGCTGTCGCTGCGCGCCTACGACGCCCGCGGGATGATGGTCTGGGCCGACGTGCGGCCCGGGACCGAACTGGAAGCGGGCCTCGACGAACTCTTCGCGCTCGAGCGCACCGACTACGTCCACCTGCACTACGCGAAGCCCGGCTGCTACGCCTGCCGCGCCGTGCGCGCCTGAGCGCTCAGCGCGGGTGCCCGTCGTCGCCGGTGTTCATGGTCTGGGTGAGGAACTTGATGAAGAAGCCCTCGACCGTGCCGCCGCCGTGTTCGATCAGCACCCCGCCGTCCTGCCAGGTGCCGCTGTTGTTGTACCAGTTGAGCTGCTGGCTGTAGTTCGGCGCGCCCGGCGTCGGCGGCGGGTCGCCCTGGTTCATGTGGACGTCGTGCATGCCGATGTTGCCCGGCTGCAGCGGCGCGAACGATTCGCCGAAGACGTACACGCGGCGGATGTCGGTGAGCATGCCGTTGAGCGCGTCGAGCACGCTGCCGCCGACGTTCTGGGTGAACACCTTGTGCTCGGCGCCGCCGAACAGCTTGAGCAGCGCGTAGAAGATCGAGGCGCAGCCGATCGGGCCGACGATGTAGGGGCTGCGCACGTAGTCGAGCGCGCCGGAGGTCGGGGTGCGCTCGAGCGCGTGGTAGCCGTCGGCCAGGGCGAGGATGCCGGCGATGTCTTCGCGCTTGATCGTCAGGCGGATGTATTCGACCACGCCGTCCGGCGCCTTCACGTCGAGCGCGCAGCGCCATTCGACCGGCGTCTGCTGGCCGGGCAGCGGCGCGTTCACGTAGAGCAGGCCGTGGTAGAAGTTGCCGTAGTTCACGGGCGGGTCGCGCTCGAACCGGTTGAAGCTGCCGGCCAGCACCCCGTATCGGGCCAGTGGCATCGCCGTGTCTCCCTGGCGCGGATGCGCCGCTCCTGCCTGCACCAACGCGGCGGCGACCCGGCGGCGGTCAACCGGCCGGCTCGATCGGGTCCGCGGCGGTCGCTCAGGCGCCGAGGATGATCCGCGCGCTGCGCTGGTAGCTCCAGTAGGCCTGGGCCCAGTCGATCAGCACCACCAGGCGGTTGCGGAAGCCGATCAGGAAGAACACGTGCGCGGCGAGCCAGAACCACCAGGCGATCAGGCCGGAGAACTTCAGCCCGTGCAGGTCGACCACCGCGGCCATCCGGCCGATCGTGGCGAGGTTGCCGAAATCGCGGTAGCGGAACGGCGGCGGTTCGACCCCGCGCAGGCGCGCGCGGATCGCGCCGCCGACGTAGCGGCCCATCTGCTTCGCCGCGGGCGCGACCCCGGGCACGGGGCGGTCGCCGCAGCGCACCGAGGCGAGGTCGCCGACGACGTACACGTCCGGGTGGCCGGGCACGCGCAGGTCGGCGTCTACGACGACGCGGCCGGCGCGATCCAGCGGCGCGCCGAGGTCGCGGGCCAGCGGCGAGGCGGCAACGCCCGCGGCCCACAGCACGGTGCGCGCGGCGATGCGGCTGTCCGCGGCGACGCCGTCGCCGAGCACGACGCCGTCGGCGTCGATCGCGGCGACCGGCACGCCGGCGCGCACCTCCACGCCCAGCCGTTCGAGCTGCGCGCGCGCCTTCGCCGACAGCGATTCCGGGAAGCTCGACAGCACCCGCGGCCCCGCTTCCAGCAGCAGCACGCGGGCCTGGTGCGGATCGGCGCGGCGGAACTCGTCGCGCAGCGTGTGCCGCGCGATCTCGGCGAGGGTGCCGGCCAGTTCGACCCCGGTGGGCCCGCCGCCGACGATCGCGAACGTCAGCCAGGCGGCGCGCTGCGCCGGGTCGTCCTCGGCCTCGGCGCGCTCGAACGCGGTGAGGATGCGACGCCGGATCTCCAGCGCGTCGTCCAGGGTCTTCAGCCCCGGCGCGTGCGGCGCCCAGTCGTCGTGGCCGAAGTAGGCGTGGGTCGCGCCGGTGGCGAGCAGCAGGGTGTCGTACTCGAGCGTGCGGCCGTCGGCGAGCCGCAGGCGCTTCGCGTCGGGGGCGACGTCGGCGACTTCGCCCATCAGCACGGTGACGTTGGTCTGCCGGCGGAGGATGTGGCGCAGCGGCGCGGCGATGTTCGGCGCCGACAGGCCGGCGGTCGCGACCTGGTAGAGCAGCGGCTGGAACAGGTGGTGGTTGCCGCGGTCCAGCAGCGTGATCCGCACCGGCGCCCGCTTCAGCGCGCGCGCCGCCCACAGTCCGCCGAACCCGCCACCGACGATCACCACATGGGGCACCGCACGCATCGTCCACTCCCGCCGCCACGGCGCCATCGCCGCGCGGATATTGTCGCCGAAGGCGGCCGCGCGCGCCGCAGCCGCGGCTACTGTCCCGCGACGATCGGGTAGCGGCCGGCGACCGGATCGAAGGCGATCGCGCGGCGTCCGGTTTCGCGGCCGCCGCTGCGCGCGATCACGACCAGCGGGTAGTTGGCGGCGTTCGGGTCGGCGGTGTCGACGTCGATGTCGTGGCGGACGTCCTGCGCGTCGGCCTCGACGTCGGGCACGGACGCGACCTGCACCACCCGGTCGCCGACCGGCGCGAACACGAGGTGCCGCGACGCCGTCACGCCGTCGCGGATCGTGCCGTCCACCAGCGCCCAGCCGTAGAGGTCGCGGCCCAGGCGCATCAGCCGGGCGGTGGCGCAGGCGCAGTCGCCGTTGGTGCCGAGGGTCTCGATGTTGGTCCCGGCGCGCAGCGTCCCGCGGCCGTCGGCGCCCAGCGCGACCACGAAGAAGCCGACCACGCCCGGATCGGTCGCGGCGTAGGTGTACAGGCGCGGGGTGCTGTCGAAGTCCTGCACACCGGCGGCGAGGAACAGCAGTTGCCGTCCGCCGGCGGTCTGCACCACCTTCGGCCACATCGGCCGCAGGCAGTAGGCGGTGGCGGCGCCGGCGACGTCGACCGTCGTCGCCCAGCAATCGCGGGCGGCGTCGTAGCGGTCGCCGTAGCGGCTGCGCATCACCTCGCGCATCAGCGCGGCGGGGTCGGGCGCGTTCGCCGTCGGCGCCTCGCCCGCGAACGCCCGGCCGGCGATCTTCGCCAGCGTCCAGCACGCCGCGTCGCGGCGGAAGGTGTAGGTCGTCTGCGCGCCGCCAGCGGCGGGTTCGAGCACGACGGTGACCTGGTCGCCGCGGACGTCGGCGGCGCGCTGGCGCAGGCCGTCGCGCTGGCGGGCGGCGGCGTCGGGCATCAGCGGGAAGCGGAGCTGGTCGCGTGACAGCGTGCGCGCCGGTTCCGCCTGGCCGTTCGCGCCGGTGAACGCGGTCTCGACCGTCGGCGCGGTGAAGGCCTGCTGCAGCGCCGGATCCTCGGCGAACGCGGCGAAGAACGCGGCGAAGTCGGTGGACGGACAGGGCGCGCCGGCGTCCGGCGCGGTCGTCGTGCCGGCGGTGGGCGGCGCGGCGTCGCGACCGCAGGCGGCGACCGCGGCCACGAGGACGGACAGGCCGAAGGCGAGGCGCGCGCGGCGCAGGGCGGGATTCGCGGACATCGTGTCGTGGCTCCGGAAGGGGATTCGCCTCGGGCGAACGACGTCCCCCGCGCCATCGACCCGGGCGGCAGCCTAGCAGAGGGGTCGACCGAACCCGGGCGACGAACCGCGCGACCGGTCGCATCGCGCGATGAACGGCCGCGATGAACGGCCACGATGGAGAGCGCGGTCGCGCCGCGGCGGTCAGTACAGATCCACCGGATCCACGTCCAGCGACCAGCGCACCTTGCGCGCCTCGGGCAGCGCGTGCAGCGCCGGCATCGCGGCGTCGAGCGCGGCGTGCAGGCTGCGGCGCTGCGGCGCGGTCAGCAGCAACTGCGCGCGATGCAGCCCGGCGCGGCGCGGCAGCGGCGCAGGCACCGGGCCGTCCAGCAGCAGACCGTCGGCGACCGCCTCGCGCGGGCCGCGGCGCGCGGCGAACGGCAGCAGCGCGGTCTTCGCCGCGTGCAGGAAGGCCATCGGCAGGTCGGCGTGCTGCGCTTCGGCGCGCAGCAGCGCGAGATGCGCGAACGGCGGGAAGCCGGCGGCCTCGCGCTGCGCCAGTTCGGCCTCGGCGAAGGCGTCGTACCCGCCCTGGATCAGGGTCTGCAGCAGCGGGTGCTCGGGATGGTGGGTCTGCAGGACCACTTCGCCCGGACGCTCGGCGCGACCGGCGCGGCCGGCGACCTGGATCAGCAACTGCGCCAGCTTCTCCGACGCGCGGAAGTCGGCCGAGAACAGGCCTTCGTCGATGCCGACCACCGCGACCAGGGTGAGGTTGGGCAGGTCGTGGCCCTTGGCCAGCATCTGGGTGCCGACGAGGATGCCGGGGCGCGTGCCGAGATCGGCGAAGAGTTTCTCCAGCGCGTCCTTGCGCCGGGTGCTGGCGCTGTCCACGCGCAGCACCGGCACGTCGCCGAAGCGCTCGGCGAGCAGCGCCTCCAGGCGCTCGGTGCCGACGCCCTGCGGCTGCAGCGCGAGGCTGGCGCAGTCGGGACAGGCCGCGGGCGGGGTCTGCCGCGCGCCGCAGTGGTGGCACTGCAGGCGCCGACCGCCGCCGTGCACGGTCATCGGACTGCCGCGCAGCGGCGTGCTGCAGCGCCGGCACTGCGCGCTCCAGCCGCAGTCGTGGCACAGCAGCACCGGCGCGTAGCCGCGGCGATTGCGGAACACCAGCACCTGGCCGCCGGCGTCCAGCGCCTCGCGGATGCGCAGGACCAGGTCGCCGGACAGGCCGGCCTCGAGCGCGCGCTTGCGCACGTCGAGCACGCGCACCGCCGGCGCCCGCGCGCCGCCCGCGCGACGGCGCAGGCGCAGGTGCGCGTAGCGGCCGGCCGCGGCGTTGTGCAGCGTCTCCAGCGACGGCGTGGCGCTGCCCAGCAGCACCGGCACGTCCAGCGCCTTGCCGCGGACCAGCGCGAAGTCGCGGGCGTGGTAGCGGATGCCGTCCTGCTGCTTGTAGCTGCCGTCGTGCTCCTCGTCGATCACGATCAGCCCGGCCTCCGGCAGCGGCACGAACACCGCCGAGCGGGTGCCGACGATCACCCGCGCCTCGCCGCGCCAGGCGGCGGCCCAGACCCGGGCGCGTTCGGGATCGCTAAGGCCGGAGTGCAGCGCCTGCACCGGCACCCCGAGCCGGCGGCGGAACCGCTGCAGGGTCTGCGGGGTCAGCCCGATTTCCGGCACCAGCACCAGCGCCTGCCGGCCGCGGGCGAGGCAGTCGGCGATCGCGTGCAGGTAGACCTCGGTCTTGCCGCTGCCGGTAACGCCCTCCAGCAGCCACGGCTGGAACCCGGGCCGGGCGCGCAGGGCCTCGACCGCCTCGCGCTGTTCGTCGTTGAGCTCGGGCCCGGGCTGCGCCGCCGGCGCGGTGGCGCCGGCGGCGACCGCGACCCGCTCGGCCAGCCCGCGACCGGCCAGCGCCCGCGCCGCGGACCGCCAGCCGCCGGCGGACGCGTCGTCCCGCAGCGCGTCGGGCATGCCTGCGTCGGGCATGCTCGCGACGAGCATGCTTTCGACGGGCATGCTCTCAAAGAGCACGTCCTCGTCGATCGTCGCCTCGCCGAGCCGGTCGGCGAGCCGTCGCGGGCGGCCGCGCAGCCGCGACGCCCCGGTGCGGCCGGCCTCGGTCAGCCGCCAGGCCCAGGCATGGGTGACCGGCAGCGGCTCGCCGTGGCGCAGGGCCACCGGCAGCGCGGTCGCCAGCACCTCGCCCGGCGGGGCGTGGGTGTAGCGGACCAGCCACTGCAGCGAGGCCCACAGCTCCCCGGCCAGCAGCGGCGTCTCGTCGAGCACCGCCTCGGCGGTCTTGAGCGCATCGGCGTGCGCCGGGTCCGGCGCGCCGATCGCCGCCACCACCCCGACCAGGCTGCGGCTGCCGAACGGCACCCGCACCCGGCCGCCGACCACCGCCGTGCCCGTCGCCGGGGGCCAGTAGTCGAACAGGCGCGGCAGCGGCACCGGCAGGGCGACGCGGAGCACGGATTCCGGGACGGACATGGCCGGCAGTCTAGCGGGTCCGTCCAGCGCCGATCCCGGGTCGCGATCCCCGGTCGCGATCCCCGGTCGCGACGTCAGGGTCGACTTGCGGCGCATTGCTGCCTCGCGCCACATGAATGACCTGCAAGTCGCGGATCGCAAAGGGATTCGCGCATTATCCACACAACCTGTGGACAACTTTGTGCATGAATCCCCGCGCGACGCCGTTTGGCCGTGAAATGCAGGGCTTACGCGGACTCTGGCGAAAAAACCGCCACCCGCATCAACCCCTTTGGAATCAATCGCTTGTCCGTGAAACATCGGCGCCGGACGCGATCCGTCCACGGCCCGGGCGGCCGCGTTGCAGGAAAATGACCGCTGTGCACAACCGTTCCACGGGCCCGGCTGCGCGGGAACCCCCGGAATGCCGTGGGGAGCCGTTTTCGTGATGGTTGTCAAGCCGGATTTTCGCCACGGCCGGCATGATGGCCGTCCGTTCGCCACGCGTCTCCGCTCCACCGCATGCCGCCCGTGCATACGCTTGATGCCGCCTCCGCGGCGACCGCCCCCGTCACCGGCTTCCTGCGTGGCGTGGAGCGCCGTGCGGCGCTGCTGGCCGAACTCCAGTGCGGCGACCCCGAGCTGGGCGACCGCGCCCTGGAGACCGCGATCCAGACCTTCGCCCAGACCTGCGACGCCGGCGACGAGACCGGCTGGCCGCTGCTGTTCTGGTCGACCCTGCTGCAGGCCCCCGCCCTCAACGCCGAGGCCGTGGCGCCGTTCTGGGACGGCGACTTCGCCCCGCTGGCGCGGCTGGACTTCGGCCCCCGCGCGGTGCTGCTGCTGCGGGTGGTGGCCGGGCTGGACGACGCGCTCGCCGCCGAGGTCTTCGGGGTCGAGGCCGGCGAGTTCAAGCAGGCGCTGCAGGGCTCGCTGCCCCAGCGCGAGGACGGCAGCCTGGATGGCGAGGCCTGGCTGGCGATGAACGACGAGGCCCGCTACCGGCTCGTGAACCTGCCCGCGGACCGGGCGGCCGGGATCGCCCGGCTGCGCGACGCGGCGCTGGCCGCCGCGCTGGCCGAGGCCGACCCGAAGCCTGCGGCGCGCGCCGTCGTCGGCCTGCCGCTCGCCAAGCCGCGCTGGCTGGGCAAGCTCTGGACCGGGATCGGGCTGGGCTGAGCGAGCCGGACTGAGCGGGCCGGGCTGACGCCGCCGCGACCCGCCGGCGTTCGCCCCGGGTCATCTTCCTTCCTCCCTCCGACCTCTCCGCTCGAAACGCAGGGCCGCGATCCGCCGGCCCTGCGTCCGTCGTCGCCCGCCTCAGCCGCCGCCGCGGCCGCCCAGCCGTGCCAGCAGGCGTCCGAACACGCCGCGCGGCGCAGCGCCTGAAGCGGCATTCCCTTCAGCGGCACGCCCTGCAGCCGCATCGCTCGCAGCCTGCATTCCGTCCGGCGCCGACGACGCGGCGAGCTGCGGTTCGCATTCCGCGGCGATCTGGCCCAGGGTCTGGAACACGAACGCGCGCGGACCGACCACGACGCCGTGGCGCGACTGCAGCAGCGCCACCGCCCGCATGATCAGCAGCGAGTGGCCGCCGAGGTCGAGGAACTGGTCATCGACGCCGATCGCCTCGATCCCCAGCAGCTCGCGCCAGAGCGCGGCCAGCAGGCGTTCGGCCGGCGTCGCGGGCGGGCGGGCGCTGCGCGGGCCGCTCGCCGCCGGCGCGCCCGCCTGCGCGAGCGCCGGCAGCGCCTTGCGATCGACCTTGCCGTTGGGCGTCATCGGCACCGTCTCCAGCGCCACCCACGCGCCGGGCAGCATGTACTCCGGCAGCGTCGCACGCACGTGCGCACGCAGCGCCTCGGGATCGAGCGCCGCGCCGGCGCGCGGCTTCACGTAGGCGGCCAGCACCGCATCGCCCGCGCGTTCGGCCAGCACGACCACGGCCTGCGCGACATCGGCATGGCGGGCCAGCACCGCCTCGATCTCGCCGGTCTCGATGCGGTAGCCGCGCAGCTTGACCTGATGGTCCAGCCGGCCCAGGTGCTGCAGCATCCCGTCCGGCCGCCAGCGGCCGAGGTCGCCGGTGCGGTACATCGTCGCGCCCGGCGCATCCGGGTCGGCGACGAACTTCTCCGCCGTCAGTTCCGGACGCGCGTGGTAGCCCAGCGTGACCCCGGCGCCGGCAATCACCAGTTCGCCGGCGACGCCGATCGGCACCGGCGCGCCCGCCGCGTCGACGACGTGGACGCGGGTGTTCGCGATCGGCCGGCCGATCAGGATGTCGCCCTGCCCCGGCCGCACCTGCACGCAGGTCGACCACACCGTCGTCTCGGT
>Ga0136846_1215468_pt1 | contig 27319 bp, 22 predicted proteins | sample HopSoiMetagenom2_FD_96841 | JGI IMG/M metagenome (GOLD analysis project Ga0136846, IMG submission 96841) | Grasslands soil microbial communities from Hopland, California, USA - 2 Assembly 2016 (version 4) | ecosystem: Environmental > Terrestrial > Soil > Grasslands | place: USA: Hopland... | reverse complement strand
TTCGTCGACCTCGGTGGGGTCGACGGCCTCGTGCACGTGAGCGAGCTGTCGTGGAAGCACGTCGACCACCCGCAGGAGGTCGTGAGCGTCGGCCAGGAGCTCGAAGCGAAGATCTTCGAGCTCGACCGCAACCGCAACAACGTCGTGCTGAGCCGCCGCGCGTTCCTCGAGGAGTCCCAGTCCGAGGGTCGCAAGACGTTCCTGCAGAACCTGCAGAAGGGTGAGCGGCGCAAGGGCACGGTCAGCTCGATCGTGAACTTCGGCGCGTTCGTCGACCTCGGTGGCGTCGACGGCCTCGTCCACGTGAGCGAGCTGTCGTGGAAGCACGTCGACCACCCGCAGGAGGTCGTGAGCGTGGGCCAAGAGGTCGAGGTCGAGGTGCTCGACGTCGACCTGGACCGCGAGCGCGTCTCGCTGTCGCTCAAGGCCACGCAGGAGGACCCGTGGAAGGAGTTCGAGCGCACATCGCAAGCCGGCGCCGTGATCGACGGCACCGTGACGAAGCTCGTGCCGTTCGGCGCCTTCGTCCGCGTCGCCCAGGGCATCGAGGGACTCGTCCACATCTCCGAGATCAGCCACGAGCATGTCGACGCACCGGAGTCGGTGCTGTCGGTCGGGCAAGAGGTCCAGGTCAAGGTGATCGACGTGGACGTCTCGCGCCGCCGGGTGAGCCTGTCGATGCGCCAGGTCACGTCGGCCCCGCCGAAGCCCAAGGAGATCGAGGTCGAGCCCGAGGTCGCCCGCGATGCCGGCCCCGAGATGTCGACGGCGATCGAGGTCCCGGCCGAGATCCTCGCGGCCGTGGCCGCCGCGGAGGAGTCCGCTCCCGCACAGCCGGCGGCCGCGGCCGCGGCGCCGGCACCGGCTGCGGAGGCACCGCCCGCGCCGGCCGGGGTCGAGCCGGCCGCTGCCACCCCAGAGCCGCCAGCCGAGTCGCAACCGGAGCCGCCGGCCGAGTCGCAACCGGAGCCGCAACAGCCCGCGGCCACGGCCGCACCCGAAGCACCGGCGGCAGCGGAGCCTGAGCCCGCACCGGAGGCTGCGCCGGAAACGGCCGAAGTCCAGGAGCCGAAAGTCGAAGAGCCGGCCGCGGAGGAAGAGGTCTCCCTCGAGGCGATCCTCCAGGACCTGAAGCGGCGCGAGGGCCGCGACGAGTGACACGTGGTCGGGGGCGGCCGCCTTCGGCGGCCGCCCCACCGCGTGACGCTTGCCCTGCATGCTGCTCGTCGGCCTGACCGGCGGCATCGGCGCCGGCAAATCGACCGTGGCCGACCTGCTCGCTCACCACGGAGCCGTCATCCTCGACGCCGACGCGTTCGCACGCGACGCCGTCCGCGCGGGGACCGACGCCCTCGGAGCGGTCGTCCGCCGGTTCGGGGACGAGGTGCTCGGACCCGACGGTGAGCTCGATCGCGCCCGGCTCGCCGCGATCGTCTTCGCGGACCGCGAGGCGCTCGGCGACCTTGAGGCGATCATCCACCCCGAGGTTCGGCGGATGATCGCGGATGGGATCGGGTCGCACCTCGACACCGATCATGTGATCGTGCTCGTGAACCCGCTGCTGATCGAGATGGGGACGCACCGCGATTGCGACGTGGTCGTGGTCGTATCGGCCTCACGGGAGACCCAGGTCGCTCGATCGGTCGCACGCGGCATGGACGAGGCGGACGTTCGTTCGCGGATCGATGCACAGCTCCCGCTGGACGCACGCGCCCAGGCGGCCGACGTTCTGCTCGACAACGAGGGAACCCGCGAGGAACTCGAGGCGGAGGTCGAGGTGCTCTGGAACGATCTCGCCGCGCGGGCAGCCGACGGCCGGTAGCATCCCGACGATGCCTCTGCGCGCCGTCCTGTTCGACGTCGGCGAGACCCTCGTCCACCCCGCGCCGTCGTTCCCCGAGCTCTTCAGCATCGTGGTCGACGCCGAGGGTCACCGCCGCACGCCGGACGCGGTGATCGACGCATCGCGGGCGGTCTTCCACCGCTTCTCCGAGGCGGCACGCGACGTCGAGTTGTGGACGACCTCCCCCGAGCGCTCCGCGCGCTTCTGGAAAGGCGTCTACGAGCGGATGCTGCGCGAGCTGAACATCCCCGACGACGGCCATCTCGCCGATGTGCTGTACGCCACGTTCACCGATCCGGCGAACTACGCGTTGTTCGACGACGTCGAGCCGACGCTCGACGAGCTCGAGACCGGCGGACTGGTGCTGGCGATCGTGTCCAACTTCGAGGCGTGGCTCGAGGACCTGCTGGGCACTCTCGGCGTGCGCAACCGGTTCGGTGTGCGCGTGATCAGCGGCCGCGAGGGCATGGAGAAGCCCGATCCTCGGATCTTCGAGCTGGCGTTGGAGCGACTGGCGCTTGCTGCGAGCGACGCGATGTACGTTGGGGACAATCCCGAGTTCGACGTGGCGCCTACTGCGGCGCTCGGGATGACGCCCGTCCTGATCGACCGGCGCGATCGGTATCCCGACGCGGAGTGCACGCGGATCAGGGATCTGCGCGAGCTTCCGTCGCTGGTGCGGGCGGTGGCATGACGACCGACCGAGTGTTCACGGTGGCCGACGCGAACGCGGAGCTCGCCGAGCTCCGTGAGCGCCTCCCGCGGCTGCGTGACGCGCGGCTCGGCCTCATCGCGTCGAGCGAACGCATCACCGAATCGGTCGCATCCGACGGCGGTGGCGTCGCCGGTTCCGACTGGTTCCGACACCAAGAGACGTTGAAGACCGAGGTCGAGTACCTGGCGTCGCGCGGCATCCTGCTGCGCGACCCCGACACCGGGTTGATCGACTTCCCCGGCGAGCTCGACGGCGAGCAGGTCTTCTTGTGCTGGCGCCTCGGCGAGGATGTCGTCGGCTACTACCACGGGGTCCACAGCGGCTTCAGCGGGCGGAAACCCCTGTGACCGATCGCGGGCGCCCCATCGTCGCCGTGCTCGGCGCGACTGCGGACGAACCGCCTTCGGGGATCGAGTCCGCGAACGAGCTTGCCGAGGTTCGGTACGTCGGCGACCGGGACGAGGTCGCCGACGCTCTCGCCGACGCCGACGCGGTGTTCTCGTGGGGCGCCGGTCGGTCATGGCTCGAGGACGCCTTCGCCGGCGCGACGCGGCTCCGGTGGATCCAAACGGCGAGCGACGGCGTCGACGGCCTGCTCTTTCCCGCGCTCGCCGGGAGCGACGTCGTCGTGACCAACGCGCGCGGCGTCTTCGACGATCCGATCGCGGAGTGGGCGATCGCGGCGATGTTGGCATTCACCACCGGGCTCACGACGTCCGTCGTGGACCAGACCCACCGCCGCTGGACGGACGGCCGCCGCCGGGACCGCGTCGCGGGACAGCACCTCGTCGTCGTGGGGCCCGGCCCGATCGGCCGCGCGACCGCCGTGCGCGCGATCGCCCTGGGCATGACGGTCGAGGCCGTCGGCCGCGGCGCACGGACGGACGACGTCCTCGGCCCGATCGTGGGCCCCGACGGCTTCCACGAGGCGCTCGGCCGAGCGGACCATGTCTTGGACGCGCTCCCGTTCACGCCGGCGACGCGAGCGATGTTCGACGCCAAGGCGTTCGATGCGATGCGCGCGTCCGCACACTTCGTGAACGTTGGACGGGGCGCGACCGTCGACGAGGACGCGCTGATCGACGCGATCCGGTCGGGCGTGATCGCAGGTGCGTCGCTGGACGTCTTCGTCGAGGAACCGCTTCCGGCCGACTCGCCACTGTGGTCGATGCCGACCGTCGCCGTCTCGCCGCACGTCTCCGGCGATCTTCACGACTGGGAGGAAACGGTCGTCGCGGTGTTCGTCGACAACCTCCGTCGGTTCGTCGCCGGCGACCCGTTGCGCAACGCCGTCGACACCGAGGCGGGGTTCGGGGTCGGGTAGGCTCGCTCGGTGACCGAGCGCGTCATCGACATCGAAGGACTCCGCAAGTCCTACGGCGATCTCGAGGCGGTCGGCGGGATCGACATGTACGTCGATCGGGGAGAGGTGTTCGCACTCCTCGGCCCGAACGGCGCCGGCAAGACCACGACCACCGAGATCCTCGAGGGGTACCGGCAGCGCAGCGCCGGCACGGTCAACGTGCTCGGGCACGACCCCGCCAAGGGCGAGCACGCGCTCAAGCAGCGGATCGGCATCGTGCTCCAGTCGACCGGGGTCGACCCGTACCTCACGGTACGCGAAACGGTCGAGATGTACGGCGGCTACTACCCGAAGCCGCGACCGACCGACGAGGTGATCGACGTCGTCGGGCTCAGCGAGAAGCGTGACGAGCGCGTACGGCGGCTCAGCGGTGGTCAGCAACGTCGGCTCGACGTCGCGATCGCACTCGCCGGGGACCCCGAGCTGCTGTTCCTCGACGAGCCGACGACCGGATTCGATCCGAGCGCGCGCCGCAACGCGTGGGAGATGGTCAAGAATCTCGTCTCGCTTGGCAAGACGGTGTGGCTCACCACGCACTTCATGGACGAGGCGCAGTACTTGGCCGACCGGGTTGCCGTGATCGCCAAGGGCGTGATCGTCGCAGAGGGGCCACCGTCGTCGCTCGCGGGTCGCGATCAGATGCAGACGACGATCCGGTTCCGGCCCGCGGCGGGCGCGCCGGCCCCGCCCGAGCTGGGCCAGATCGCGGATGGCGGCGGCGTGCTGCGTCTGCACACCGACCAACCGACGCGGGCGGCGCACGAGCTGACGGGCTGGGCGATCGACCACGGCGTCGAGCTCGATGTGTTCGAGATCACCCGCCCATCGCTCGAGGACGTCTACTTGGATCTCACCGATTCCCAGGAAGGGACCTCGTGATCCGGGAGGTCGCGCGCCAGTTCCGGTTCACGAACAAGGCGTTCTGGCGGAACCCTGCTGCGGCGTTCTTCACGTTCGTATTCCCGTTGCTGTTCCTGGTTATCTTCACGTCGCTTCTCGGCAACGGCACGTCCCCGCTCTACGAAGGTGGACCATTGATCAAGACGTCGACGTACTACGTCTTCTCGATGGCGGCCTTCGGGCTGATCTCGGCCTGCTACACCAACATCGCGATCTCCGTGGTGTACGCGAGGGAGGGCGGGCTCCTGAAACGCCTGCGCGGCACCCCGCTGCCCGCGAGGTCGTATCTCACGGCACGGGTGCTCCATGCGACCTTCGTGGGCTTCCTGCTGGTCGCGATCACAGTCGTATTTGGCCGCATCGCGTATGGAGCGCGTATCCCGGGCACCACGGATACGCTGCTCTTCATCCTGACGCTGCTCGTGGGCGCTGGATGCTTCGCAGCGATCGGCTTGGCGGTGAGCGGCATCGTCCCCAACGAAGATGCGGGACCGCCGATCGTGAACGCTGTCATCCTGCCGCTGCTCTTCCTGTCCGGCATCTTCATCGCTTACCAGGATGCGCCGGCGTGGGTGAACTGGGTCGGCAAGGTCTTTCCCGTGAAGCATCTGGTCGATGCGATGCGGGCCGCCTATCTGGGAGCGCCGTTCCACTGGTCGGACATCCTGGTGATGGCGATCTGGCTCATCGGCGCGGTGGTCGTCGCGTCACGGACGTTCCGGTGGGAGCCGGCGCGCTGAGGGGCGTGCAGCGCAAGCCGCGTGCTAGGCTCGCGCCGTCCCCGTCGGCAACACCCTAGGGAGGATCCTCGGATGCGCAAAGGTCTGCTGGTGCTTGCGGTGCTTGCGATCATCGCCACCGCCTGCGCGCCCAAGACGTCGACCTCCACAAGTGCGGCCGCCGGCGACTGCACGCCCGACACGATGAACCTTCACACGCCGGGGCAGCTGACGATCGCCACGGGCAACCCCGCGTACAAGCCGTGGTACGGGGGGACGAGCGAGTCCGGCTCGGACTGGAAGTCCGGCAAGTACACCGGCGACCCGCATTCGGGCGAGGGCTACGAGTCCGCCTTCGCGTATTCGCTGGCCGAGCAGCTCGGCTTCACCAAGGATCAGGTGACGTGGCTCGGGATCCCGTTCGGCAAGTCGTTCGCACCGGGCCCGAAGGACTTCGACTTCGCGATGCAGCAGATCTCGATGACGCCCCAGCGTGCCAAGGCGGTCGACTTCAGCGACGGCTATTTCGACGTGAACCAGGCGCTGATCGCCGACAACGGCTCGCCCGCGATCGGTGTCACGACGCTGGCCGGCCTGAAGGATCTGAAGCTCGGCGCACCCGTGGGGACGACGAGTCTGCAGGTGATCCAGGAACTGGTCCAGCCGAACGTTGAGCCGGGCGTCTACCCCGACCTCGACACCGCGCTGAAGGACCTCCACAACGGGCAGCTCGACGGCGTGGTCGTGGACTTCCCGGACGCCTTCTACGGCTACGCCGACCAGATCGTTGGGCAGTTCCCACAACTGAGCGGAGGGCAGGAGCAGTTCGGTCTCGCCTTCGAGAAGGGCAACTCGCTCACCTCGTGCGTGAACCAGGCCATCGCCACCCTCAAGTCCAACGGGACGCTGAAGCAGCTCGAGGATCAGTGGCTGCAGACCGACGCCAGCGTGCCGGTCTTCTCCTAGACGGGAGGCGCAGTGGCCCAATCCGGCCCGAGCCCGAACGTCTACGTCCCTCCGGGCGGGGAGAGCGATCCGCGGATGCCGCCGGGGAGCGGCGACCGATGGCCGAAGATCCTCGGTGGCGGCGACACGAGCGCCCGCAACGTCTGGATCGGCGTCGGCAGCACGCTGATCTTCTTCGGGCTCCTCGCGATCATCGTCGTGCGGTCACCGGGCTGGCCCGAGATCAAAGATCAGTTCTTCAACGCAGCGGAGTTCAAGTCGTCGTTCCCGGTGATCCTGCGGAAGTTCGTTCGGAACATCTTCATCTTCTGCGCTGCCGAGGTGCTGGTGTTGATCTTCGCGATGGTGATCGCGGTGCTGCGCAGTCTCCCCGGACCGGTCTTCACTCCTTTGCGGATCTTGGCGGCGGCCTATACGGATCTGTTCCGAGGCGTGCCGACGATCCTGGTGATCTTCCTGCTGGGCTATGGGATGCCCGCGTTGGAGCTGCAGGGCGTCCCGGACTCCGACTACCTCTGGGGCATCGTGGCGCTGACGCTCGTGTACTCGGCGTATGTGGCGGAGGTCTATCGAGCGGGCATCCAGTCGGTGCATCCGAGCCAGGTCGCCGCCGCCCGCTCGCTCGGTCTGAGCAGATGGCAGTCGATGCGGCACGTGGTCCTGCCCCAGGCGGTGCGCCGCGTGATCCCCCCCTTGCTGAACGACTTCATCGGGTTGCAGAAGGACTCGGCTTTGGTGTTCGTGCTGGGTGTGGTGGATGCCCTTGGTCAGGCGCAGATCATCCAGCAGGGAGATTTCAACTTCACGCCGTTCGTCGCGTTGTCCGTCATCTTCATCGCGATCACGATCCCGCAAGCTCGGTTCGTCGACTGGCTCATCGCGCGCGACCAGCGCAAACGGCAATCGAGCGCGGCTGTATGACGCGTGCGGTCGAGATCCGAGGTCTGCACAAGTCGTTCGAGGACCTCGAGGTGCTGAAGGGGATCGACGTTGCGGTCGACTCACACGAGGTCGTGTGCTTGATCGGCGCGAGCGGGTCGGGCAAGTCGACGCTGCTGCGATGCATCAACCTTCTCGAGCCCATCGACGCAGGCTCGATCACGATCGCCGGCGAGGAGATCACGACGGAGGGCGTGAACGTCGACGCCACCCGCCGGAAGATCGGCATCGTCTTCCAGGCGTTCAATCTCTTCCCGCACATGAACGTGTTGCGCAATGTCACGCTCGCGCCGCGGCAGGTGCTGAAGGCGTCGCGCGCCGACGCCGAACGCGACGCGGTGGCGTTGCTCGAGCGCTTCGGGCTTGCGGACAAAGCGGCCGACTATCCGGACCGGCTCTCAGGTGGCCAGCAGCAGCGCGTCGCGATCGTCCGCGCGCTCGCGATGCGGCCCGAGATCCTGCTCCTTGACGAGGTCACGAGCGCGCTGGACCCGGTGCTCGTCGCCGAGGTGCTCGATCAGATCCGGGAGCTCGCGGAGCAGGGGATGACGATGATCATCGCGACTCACGAGATGGGGTTCGCCCGCGACGTCGCCAATCGTGTGTGCTTCCTCCATGAGGGCCGGATCCTGGAGGAGGGCGAGCCCGACCGCATCTTCTCCGAGCCGGAACAACAGGAGACCCGCCGCTTCCTCGATCGAATCATCGCCGCCGGCCGGATGTAGCCCATCGGTCGTTGCGAGCAACACCTCGTTCGGGCAGGCTCCCGGGCGTGTCTCCGCCGCAGCTCCCGGCTCCGCCCGTCCCTGGGCCGCCGCCGCCGGCCGGTCGCCCGCGCCACCCACGCCGGACCATCGTCGCCGTTTCGATCGCGGTTGTGTGCGTCACGGCCGGCGGCGCTGGCGCGGCGGTTCTCCTCGAAGGCGGCGACGATGTTGCCGTCGCCGGGCGTCCGGCGCCCGCGGCGTCTCCGTGGTCACCGAACGCGCCGTTCGAAGTCGTCAAGGTGTATCCCAACGCGTTCCTCGGGAAGGACGAGTGGGCGCAGATGCGCGCGACCGATGGTTCGTTCACGTTCTTCGGGCCGCCCAGCACCTACATCGTCCCTCTCGATCCCGGCGAGAACGCCGACGCGGGGTAGAGGGTGACGTTCCCCGATGCGAGACCAGACTGCTTCATCTTCGTGTACGACTTCGACGGGCGGGTCGGCGAGCCGCACGCCTATGCGAAGCACATGCTGCGCAGCTGGGTCCAGAAGCAAGGGCAACGTGTCGGGGGCTTCAAGTCGACGCACCAAGGAGCGGTCGACGGGTGGTCCGCCTACTACCGATGGGGACACTCGGGTTGGGGCGAGGATCGCGTCGTCGTCGGTGACGATCGCCTATACGAGTTCGGCTGCAGGGCACACGACCAGCGCTCGCTCGAGGAGGGCCAGAGGTTCACAGACTCGTTCGAACCGTCGATCTAGCAGGCCTGTCCGAGCGTTCTGATACGTCGTCCGCCCAGGATGTCGGAACCCCGCCCTAAACTGGCGCCGTGCCCCCGTTCCGTGTCGAATCCGAGTTCGCGCCCGCCGGCGACCAGCCTGCCGCGATCGACCAGTTGACCACCGCCGTTCAGGGACGGGAAGAGCACATCACGCTCCTCGGCGCGACCGGCACGGGCAAGACGTTCACGATCGCGCACGTGATCGAGCGGGTGCAGCGCCCGACGATCGTGATGGCGCCCAACAAGTCGCTCGCCGCTCAGCTGGCCAACGAGTTCAGGAGCTTCTTCCCCGACAACGCGGTCGAGTACTTCGTCTCCTATTACGACTACTACCAACCCGAGGCCTACGTCCCGCAGACCGACACGTACATCGAGAAGGACAGCTCGGTGAACGAGGAGATCGAGCGGCTCCGGCACTCGGCGACGGCCGCCCTGCTCAGCCGAGACGATGTGATCATCGTGGCGAGCGTCTCGGCGATCTACGGCCTGGGGTCGCCGGAGGAGTACGAGGGACAGCTGCTCCGTGTCTATCGCGGGACCGAGGTGCCGATGGAGTTCGCGATGCAGCGGCTGGTCGACATCCAGTACCAGCGCAACCAGGTCAGTCGCGCGCGCGGCACGTTCCGCGTCACCGGCGACACGCTCGAGGTCTTCCCGCCGTACGAACAGGCCGGCTACCGCATCGAATGGTGGGGCGACGAGGTTCAGAAGATCAGCATGTTCGACCCGCTCACGGGCGAGATCGTCAAGGACGACATCGTCGATCACACGACGTTCCCGGCCTCGCACTATGTCGCATCCGAGGATCGGATGAAGCACGCGATCGTCACCATCGAGGAGGAGCTTCACCAGCGGCTCGCCGAGCTCGACCGGCAAGGCAAGCTGCTGGAGGCCGAGCGCCTGCGCATGCGCACCACCTACGACCTCGAGATGCTCCGCGAGATGGGGTTCTGCAGTGGCATCGAGAACTACTCGCGCCACATCGACGGCCGCGGACCAGGCACGGCGCCCTTCACCTTGCTCGACTACTTCCCCGACGACTACCTGGTGGTCCTCGACGAGTCGCACGTCACGGTGCCGCAGCTCCGGGGCATGTACGAGGGCGACGTCTCGCGCAAGACCACGCTCGTCGACTTCGGATTCCGACTGCCGAGCGCGATCGACAACCGGCCGCTGCAGTTCAAGGAGTTCCGTGAGCGGGTCGGCCAAGTCGTCTACATGTCCGCGACGCCGGGGCCCTACGAGCTCCAGCACTCGACGGCGGTGGTCGAGCAGATCGTGCGGCCGACCGGACTGATCGATCCCGAGGTCCAGATCCGTCCGACCAAGGGCCAGATCGACGACCTGATGGAAGAGATCCGCACGCGCGCCGAGAACGATCAGCGCATCCTCGTCACGACGCTCACCAAGAAGATGGCCGAAGACCTCACCGACTACCTCGTCGAGATGGGCATCCGCGTGCGTTACATGCACTCGGAGGTCGACACGATCCAGCGGATCGAGATCGTCCGCGACCTGCGACTCGGCGAGTTCGACGTCCTGGTCGGCATCAACCTGCTCCGCGAGGGCCTCGACCTCCCCGAAGTGTCGCTCGTCGCGATCCTCGACGCCGACAAGGAAGGATTCCTGAGGTCGGAGACATCGCTTGTGCAAACGATCGGCCGGGCGGCGCGGAACGTCGACGGGACGGTGCTGATGTACGCCGACAGCGTCACCGACTCGATGCGGTCGGCGATCGGCGAGACGCAGCGCCGCCGGCAGATCCAGCTGGCCTACAACACGGAGCATGGGATCGACCCCCAGACCGTGCGGAAGCAGGTCACCGATATCCTGCTGGCGCTCCGCGGCGAGGAGGCGGCGATCCCGACCCGCGAGCAACGGGTGGTCGAGGCGCCCGAGGGCATCCCGACCGAGGAGCTGGAACGCCTGATCCAGGGGCTCGAGGAGGAGATGCACCAAGCTGCCCGAGACCTCAGGTTCGAGTACGCGGCTCGGCTTCGCGACGAGGTTCACGAGCTGCGTAAGGAGCTTCGCCAGCTGCGCGAAGCCGGTGTGGCGTAACAGCAGTCCGGGCTTGTCGGCGACCGTCGTTACACTCGGGTTCGGTGGGTACCGACTCCCTCGTCATCCACGGGGCGCGTGAGCACAACCTCAAGAACCTGACGCTCGAGCTGCCGCGCGACGCCCTGATCGTCTTCACGGGCTTGTCCGGATCGGGCAAGTCCTCGTTGGCGTTCGACACCATCTACGCCGAGGGCCAGCGCCGGTATGTCGAGTCGCTGTCATCGTATGCCCGGCAGTTCCTCGGTCAGATGGAGAAGCCCGACGTTGACTTCATCGAGGGATTGTCGCCGGCCATCTCCATCGACCAGAAGTCCACCTCACGCAACCCTCGCTCGACGGTCGGCACCATCACCGAGATCTACGACTACCTGCGGGTGCTCTTCGCGCGGGTCGGGCATCCGCACTGCTACAACTGCGGCCGGCCGATCGGACGCCAGACGCCCGAGCAGATCGTCGACCAGGTGATGTCCCTGCCGGAGGGCACGCGCTTCCAAGTCCTCGCGCCGATCGTGCGAGGCCGGAAGGGCGAGTATGGCAAGCTCCTGGAAGAGCTGGGCCGCAAGGGCTATCCGCGCGCTCGGATCGACGGGGAGGTTCGGGAACTCGCCGAGCCGATCCGGCTCCCGAAGAACTTCAAGCACACGATCGAGGTCGTCGTCGACCGACTGGTCGCGAAGCCCGACATCCGGCGCCGGGTCGCGGACTCGATCGAGCAAGCACTGGCGCTGGCCGAAGGCATCGCCGCGATCGCCGTCGTGACCCACGAAGGTCACGAGGAGGTCCAGACCTTCTCCCAGAACCTGGCGTGCACGTACTGCGGGCTCTCGTTCGACGAGCTGGCCCCGCGGAACTTCTCGTTCAACTCGCCGTACGGCGCGTGCCAGACGTGCGACGGCTTGGGCACGCGGCTCGAGGTCGACCCGGAGCTGGTCGTGCCCGACCCCGACCTCAGCGTCAACGAGGGCGCGCTCGCGCCGTGGGCGTCGGCGACGCTCGAGTACTGGTACCGCGTGCTCGAGGCGGTGGCCGACACGCACGGCTTCAGCCTCGACACCCCATGGAAGAAGCTCCCGAAGGCGACGCGCGAGATCTTGCTGTACGGCTCCGACGAGGAGATCCACGTCCGGTACAAGAACCGGTACGGCCGCCAGCGCGCGTACTGGACCACGTACGAGGGCGCGATCCCCAACATCGAACGCCGGCACGCCGAGACCGACTCGGATTCGGCGCGCGACCGCATGGAGCAGTTCATGCGGGAGATCCCGTGCCGGGTGTGCAAGGGTGCGCGCCTGCGCCCCGAGACGCTCGCGGTCACGATCGGTGACCGAAACATCTCGCAGGTGACCGACCTCGCGATCCGCGACGCGCTCGCGTTCACCAACGACATGGGGCTCAGCGAGCGCGAGGAGATGATCGCGGAGCGGCTCCTCAAGGAGATCCGTGCGCGGCTCGGGTTCCTCGTCGACGTCGGGCTCGACTATCTGACGCTCGGACGCGCGGCCGGCACGCTCGCCGGCGGCGAGGCGCAGCGCATCCGACTCGCGACGCAGATCGGCAGCGGGCTCGTCGGCGTGCTCTACATCCTCGATGAGCCGTCGATCGGGCTGCACCAGCGCGACAACCGGCGGCTGCTCGACACGCTGGTTCGTCTGCGTGACCTCGGCAACACGCTGGTCGTCGTCGAGCACGACGAAGCGACGATGATCGAAGCGGACCACATCGTTGACATCGGCCCGGCGGCGGGGGAGCACGGTGGTGAGGTCGTCTACACCGGCGACCTGAAGGGGCTGCTCGAGTGCGACGAGTCACTCACCGGCGCGTACCTGGCCGGGCGCCGGGTGATCCCGTTGCCGTTGATCCGCCGGCCGCCCGGCAAGAAGAAGCTCGTGCTCTCGGGCGCGCGCGAGCACAACCTGCAAGACGTCACGGTTGACATCCCGCTCGGCCTGTTCGTGTGCGTCACCGGCGTGAGCGGGTCCGGCAAGTCGACGCTCGTCCAGGACGTCTTGCTCCGCGCGCTGGCGCAGAAGGTGTCGGGTTCGCGTCAGCTCCCCGGTCGGCACAAGCGGCTCACCGGGTGGGACCAGGTCGACAAGGTCATCGACATCGACCAGTCGCCCATCGGCCGCACGCCGAGGTCCAACCCCGCCACATACACAGGCATGTTCGACCACATCCGGAAGCTGTACGCGCAGGTGCCCGAGGCACGGCTCCGGGGGTTCCAGCCGGGCCGGTTCTCGTTCAACGTCCGCGGCGGCCGGTGCGAGAACTGCGCCGGCGACGGCCAGATCAAGATCGAGATGCACTTCCTGCCCGACGTCTACGTCACGTGCGAGGTCTGCAAGGGTAAGCGGTACAACCGCGAGACCCTCGAGGTGAAGTACAAGGGCCGCACGATCGCAGACGTGCTCGAGATGAGCGTCGACGAAGCGCTCACGTTCTTCGAGAACATCCCGCCGATCCACCGGCATCTGCGGACGCTGTCCGACGTCGGCCTCGGATACGTGAAGCTCGGCCAGCCGGCCCCGACGTTGTCGGGCGGCGAGGCCCAGCGGATCAAGCTGTCGTCGGAGCTCCACAAGCGCGCGACCGGCAACACCTTCTATGTGTTGGACGAGCCGACCACCGGGCTGCACTTCGAGGACATCCGCAAGCTGCTCGAGGTATTGCAACGACTGGTCGATTCAGGCAACACCGTCCTCGTGATCGAGCACAACCTCGACGTCATCAAGACCGCCGACTGGATCGTCGACCTCGGCCCGGAGGGCGGCGACCAGGGCGGACGTGTCGTTGTGACCGGCACGCCCGAAGACGTAGCGGCGCATCCCGTCTCACACACCGGCCGCTTCCTCCAAGAGGTCTTGGAGGGCATCCCGTATGCGGCCGCCGCCGCCGGGCGCGGTTGAGAAGGCTTGCTAGTATCCCCGCCGACATGCACAGGCGTGCCCTGCTCATCCTCGCGACCGTCGCGCTCATCGCGACGGCGTGCACCTCGATCACGACCCCGGCGGTCGACTACGGCACGGGCAGTTTCTTCCCCTTCGTGGTCGATTCGCAGGACAACATGGGGCAGGGCAACGCCGTCGCATTGACGTCGGACGGGCTGCCGTTCGTCTCGTACTTCGGCTTCGCGGCCAAGCTCGCTGAGGGGCAGATCGCGATCCCACGGCCGTTCGGCGCGCCCAACGTTCCCGGTGTGATGCTCTCGACGGCGTCGTCGGACGGTCTGTGGCAGCGTGGCGCGATCGAGATGGAGGCGTATCCGTCATCCGCGTTGACGCCCCTCGGGGTGAGCGTCCCGTTCGGACCCGCCACGACCACCAAGCTCGATCTGACCCCCGGCAACACGAACGGCACCGCGATCGCGGTCGACGATCAGGGCGCCGCACACGTCGCATGGACATCGTCGAACACCGTCAGTTACGGAACCTCCTCCTTGGGCGGAAGCGCGACGGTCGACCGCGTGTTCAGCTTGAGCGGCGCGGTGACCGAGGCGGGACCCATCGGCCGGCCCGGCATCGCGCTCGACGAGGCGGGCACCCCGTGGATCGCGTTCACCGTGGAGAGCAACAAGGGCCTCCAGGTGCACGTCGCGGCCCTCGCCGGGAGCAAGTGGTCCGACCGGGTCGTCGCGACCGTCGCCGGCTGCAACGGGTGCCCGTCGCCCCAACCGACCGGCATCGGGTTCGTCGGCGGCACTGCGACGGTCGTCTATGCCGACCCGAGCGCCAAGCGGGTCGTCGCCCTCACCCAGCAAGGGAACGCGTGGACGCCCACCACGGTCGCATCCGGGGTCACGGGCTTCGGCCTCTCGTTCGCCGCCGCGAGCGATACCGCGAGCGCCGCGTTCTACACCGGTGACGGCGCGGTGGACGCGGCCTCGCTCTCGCAGGGCTCCTGGAAGGTCGACAAGGTCGATGACGTCACGACGGATCCCGACGCGACCGTGAACGGCGGCGACGCCTCGTCCACAGCGGTCGCGGTCGCCGGCGACGGCACGCGATACGTCGCCTACGACGACGAGGGGATCCACCTGAGCTCAGGGACCGACACGTTCCAACCGGTCGATATCGGTTCGACCGCCTCGACGGGGATCGATCCGTCCCTGACCGCAACCGACCAGGGCGCCGTTGCGCTCGGCTGGTACGACACCCTCGCGCAGAATCAGGTGATCGCCTTCGTCGGCAACGTCACGGGCATCGTCGTGGCGCGGCCGAGCCCGTCGCTGACCGTTTCACAGGGCCCGGCCTCGCCCAGCGGTTCATCGAAGTGCGGTCAGGACAACAAGGTGCAGCTCGACCAGGTCGCGCAAGGGACCCTGTTCACCGAGCCGTGCCTCGTCGCCGCGCCGGGCCAGTTCACCGTCAACTTCGACAACAAGGACGTAAACATCCCGCACAACTTCGCGGTGCTCGCCTCGGCGGGCGGCAAGGTGCTCGACGCGACCGAGGTGAAGCCCGGTCCGGACCAGGAGACCCTGCCCCTGGACCTCAAGGCGGGGAGCTACTACTTCGAATGCCAGGTGCACCCGGACGTGATGTTTGGCACCCTGGCCGTCGTGGACGGGGCGAAGTAGCCGGCCCTCGCACAGGCCCGCGCTAGCATCGCGGGCGTGAGCATCCCCCGACCGCAAGCCGCTTCGATCCCGGACGCGCCCGGCGCGTACCTGTTCCGCGACGCCGACGGCCGCGTGGTCTACGCCGGAAAGGCGTCGTCGCTCCGCAAGCGTCTCGCCTCGTATTGGAGCAAGCCGCTGCACCCGCGGACCGAGGCGATGGTCGAGAGCGCCACCTCGGTCGAATGGATCGTCGCCTCGACCGAGGTCGACGCGCTGATGCTCGAGTACAACCTGATCCAGCGACACAAGCCGCGCTTCAACATCCGGTACCGCGACGACAAGTCATACCCGTACCTCGCCCTCACCGTGGGGGAGCGGTGGCCGCGGGCGCAGGTGCTCCGCGGCACGAAGCGCAAGGGCGTCCGGTACTTCGGCCCGTACGGCCACGCCTGGGCGATCCGCGACACGCTCGACGCCTTGACCAGGGTGTTCCCCGTCCGAACCTGCTCGAACGCCTTCTTCGACCAGCGCGCGCGGGCGAAACGGCCGTGCCTCTACTACGACATCGGCCGGTGCGCCGGTCCGTGCGTCCCCGAGGCGACGGGCGTCACCGACGAGTCCTACCGGGCGCACGTCGACGCGATGGGGGAGTTCCTCGCCGGCAACGCCCGGCCGCAGCTCCGCCGGCTCGAGACCGAGATGCGGGCCGCCTCGGAGCGGCAGGAGTTCGAGCAGGCGGCGCGGTTCCGCGACCAGTTGTTCGCGGCGCGCCGCGCCCTCGAGTCGCAGGAGATGGTGCTCACCCCACCCGAGGACCTCGACGTGGTCGCGCTCGTCGAGGACGACCTCGAGGCTGCGGTGCAGGTGTTCTACGTCCGGCGGGGTCGGGTGCTCGGTCGCCGCGGCTGGGTGGTGGACCGGGTCGAGGATCTCGACCGTCCGGGATTGATCGCGTCGTTCGTCGAGCAGCTCTATATGGAGCGGCAGGACGTGCCGCCGAGGATCCTCGTCCAGGCGTCGCCGGCGGGCGCGGACCTCCTCGAAGCGTGGCTCACCGACCGCCGCGGCAAGCCGGTCCGGTTCGCGGTGCCGTCCCGCGGAGCGAAGCGCCGGCTGATGGAGGTCGTCGAGCGCAACGCGGCCGACGCGTTCCGGCGGCACAAGCTTCGCCGTGCATCCGACTTCGGCGCTCGGTCGCGGGCGCTCGCGGAGCTCGGAGAGCAGCTCGGCCTCGAGCAGGCGCCGCTCCGGATCGAGTGCTACGACATCTCCAACCTCGGGCCGACGGACAAGGTCGGCTCGATGGTCGTCTTCGAGGATGGGCTCCCCAAGCGCCAGGACTACCGGAAGTTCCGGATCACCGGCGTCCCCGGCCAGGACGACTTCGCATCGATGCACGAGATGCTGCGGCGCCGGTTCGCCCGGATGCTGGAGGAGCAGGAGCATCCGCCCGGCGAGCGGTCGCGGCGGTTCTCCTACCCGCCGGCGCTGGTCGTCGTCGACGGCGGCCGCGGCCAGCTCAGCCAGGCGAGCGCCGTGCTCGCCGAGCTCGGCCTGTCGATCCCGCACATCGGGCTGGCGAAGCGGCTCGAGGAGGTCTACTTCCCCGACCGGCCCGACCCGTTGATGATCGCGCGCGGCTCCGAGGCGCTGTTCGTGCTGCAGCACATCCGCGACGAGGCGCACCGAACGGCCGTCGCGTACCACCGGTCGCTCCGCGAGAAGCGCGCGCTCCGGTCGCCGCTCGACGACATCCCGGGCGTCGGCCCGACCCGCAAGAAGGCGCTGCTGAAGCGGTTCGGGTCGCTCACCAAGCTCCGCGCGGCCTCCGTCGAGGAGATCGCCGCGACGCCCGGCGTCGGCCCGGCGATGGCCGCGAACGTGCACGAGCACCTGCACACGCCGGAAGACGGGCGGGCCAGCGCGTGAGCGAGCCCGCCGGGCCGACGCCGGGCTTCACCCTGATCACGGGGTTGTCGGGCGCCGGCCGGTCGGAGGTCGCACGCTCGCTCGAAGACCTCGGCTACTTCGTCGTCGACAACCTTCCCCCGGCGCTGCTTCCGAAGATGGCCGAGCTGACGATGCGCCCGGGGTCGCCGACGCGCGTCGCGATCGTGGTCGACGCGCGCGGCGGCGTCTTCTTCAGCGAGCTGTCGAAGGCGCTCGAGGAGCTCCACGCCCTCGAGCGCGACGCCAAGATCGTCTTCCTCGAAGCATCCGACGAAGATCTGGTGCGGCGGTACGAGGCGACCCGTCGCCGGCACCCCTTGGCGCCCGCGGACCGCGTCGTCGAGGGCATCCGCAAGGAACGGCAGATCCTCGCGCAGCTCCGCGGTGACGCCGACCTCGTGATCGACACCTCCGGACTCACGCCGCACGAGCTGCGTGACCGCGTCCGCGACGCGTTCGCCGGGGGCCCGCCCGAGTCGGGTCTGCAGGTGTCGCTGGTGTCCTTCGGCTTCAAGTACGGGAGCCCGCGCGACGCGGATCTCGTGTTCGACGTGCGCTTCCTGCCGAACCCGCACTGGGTGCCGGACCTGCGGCCGTTCCCGGGGACCGAGCCCGCGGTGCGCGCGTACGTCCAGGGGAGCGAGCTCTACGCACCGTTCATCGAGCGGGTCGAAGCGCTCCTGGACGTGACGCTTCCCGGCTACGTCGCCGAGGGCAAGAGCTACCTCACGATCGCGATCGGGTGCACCGGCGGTCATCACCGCTCGGTCGTCGTCGCCGAGGAGCTCGCCGCGTGGATCGGCGCGCGCGGGCTGCCGACGTCGGTCGTGCATCGAGACGTCGGGCGGGGGTAAGCCCTCGTGCGGGCGCGTCGCGAGGCCGCCCGATAGCATGGGGTTCGCCACCGCGATATCGGACTCTCTCCCAGGAGGTTTGGCGAACCATGACCGTGAAGATCGGCGTCAACGGCTTCGGACGGATCGGCCGCAACTTCTTCCGAGCGGCGAAGCAACGAGGCGCCGACCTCGACTTCGTCGCCGTGAACGACATCACCGACGCGGCGACGCTCGCGCACCTGCTCAAGTACGACTCGGTGCTCGGCACCTACAAGGGCGACGTGGGCACGTCGGCCAACGGCATCACCGTCGACGGCGACGAGCTGAAGGTGCTCGCCGAGCGTGACCCCGCCAACCTCCCGTGGAAGGAGCTCGGCGCCGAGATCGTCGTCGAGTCGACCGGCCTGTTTACCGACCGGGAGAAGGCTGCCAAGCACCTGGAGGCGGGTGCGCAGAAGGTCGTGATCAGCGCGCCGGCCAAGGGCGAGGACCTGACGGTCGTGCTGGGTGTGAACGACGACCAGTATGACCCCGCGACGCACCACGTGATCTCGAACGCGAGCTGCACGACCAACTGCGTCGCCCCGATGGCCAAGGTCCTGGACGACGCGTTCGGCATCGAGCACGGGTTCATGACCACGATCCACGCGTACACCAACGACCAGAACATCCTGGATCTCCCGCACAAGGATCTTCGACGGGCCCGGGCGGCCGCGATCAACATCATCCCGACGACGACCGGCGCCGCGAAGGCGGCTGGCCTCGTGCTGCCGCACCTCAAGGGCAAGCTCGACGGGATGGCGATGCGGGTGCCGGTGCCCGACGGCTCGGTGACCGACCTCGTCGCGAAGGTCCGCGCCGACGTCGCGATCGACCGGGTGAACGAGGCGTTCAAGGCGGCCGCCGAGACCGGCAGCCTCGCCGGTAAGCTCGTCTACACCGAGGACCCGATCGTCTCGTCCGACATCGTCGGCTCACAGGCGTCGTGCACCTTCGACGCCCTTTCGACGATGGTGATGGACGACACGGTGAAGATCGTCGGTTGGTACGACAACGAGTGGGGCTACTCGAGCCGCTTGGTCGACCTCGTCGAACTCGTCGCGAGCTCGTTGTAACCCGTGGCGATCAGGACCCTCGACGCGCTCGGCGACGTCGCCGGTGCGCGTGTCTTCCTCCGCGCGGATCTCAACGTTCCGCTGCGTGACGGCGTCATCGCCGACGACGCACGCATCGCTGCGGTCGTCCCGACGGCCCGAGAGCTCCTCGACCGCGGGGCGCGGCTCGTGGTCGCGTCGCACCTCGGCCGGCCCAAGGGGAAGGTGGTGGACGACCTCCGTCTCGCGCCGGTCGGGCGTGCGCTCGCCGAGCTCTTGGGCACGGCGGTGACGTCGGTCGAGGAGATCACACCCGCCTCGTTGCCGGACGCCGACGTCGTCCTGCTCGAGAACCTCCGCTTCGACCCGCGGGAAGAGACGAACGACGTGTCGTTCGCCGGCGCGCTCGCGGAGTACGCCGACGCCTACGTCGACGACGCGTTCGGGGCGGTGCACCGGGCGCACGCGTCGGTCGCGGCGCTACCCGAGCTGATGCTGGCGTCGGGCCGGCGTGCCGTCGCCGGCAGCCTCGTCGAACGCGAGGTCGAGGTCCTCGGCCGTCTGTTGCGCGACCCGGCGAGGCCGTTCGTCGCGATCCTCGGCGGCGCCAAGGTGAGCGACAAGCTCGGGGTGATCGCGTCGCTGACCGAACGCGTCGACGTCCTCGTGATCGGCGGCGCGATGGCCTTCACCTTGATCACGGCCGAGGGAGGCAAGGTGGGGAGCTCGCTCGTTGAGGACGACCGGATCGACGACGTGAAGGAGGCGCTGGCCACCGCGCGCCGTCGCGACGTAGCCGTCCATCTGCCCGTCGACGTCGTCGCCGCGCCCGAGATCGAGGCGACCGCGCCCACCGAGGTCGTCGCGGCCGACGCGGTGCCCGAGGGCTTGATGGGCCTCGACATCGGCCCCGCGACGATCTGCGCGTTCACCGACGCGTTGGCCCGTGCCGGTTCGATCCTGTGGAACGGGCCGATGGGCGTCTTCGAGCTCGAGCCCTTCGCTCGAGGGACGCGTGCGATCGCGCAGGCGTGCGCGGACAGCGACGCGTTCACCGTCGTCGGCGGAGGCGACTCCCTCGCCGCGATCAGGCGCGACGGTCTGGCCGGCGCGTTCGACCACCTCTCGACGGGCGGCGGCGCATCGCTCGAGTTCCTGGAAGGGCGCCGCTTGCCGGGGCTCGCGATCTTGGAGGACGACGCATGACCGACCGGAAGCGGATCATCGCCGCCAACTGGAAGATGCATAAGACCCACTTCGAGGCGATCCAGGCGGTCCAGAAGCTCGGATACCTGCTCGACGCCGACGACACGGATAAGGCCGAGGTCGTGATCGCGCCGCCGTTCACGGCGCTCCGATCGGTGCAGACCCTGATCGACTCCGACAAGCTTCCGTTCGCGCTCGGCGCGCAGGACGTCTATCCCGAGGACAAGGGCGCCTTCACGGGCGAGATCGCCCCGCCGATGCTGGTCGCGCTCAAGGTCGACTACGTCATCGTCGGTCACTCCGAACGCCGCCAGCTCTTCGGCGAGGACGATCTGCTGGTCAACAAGAAGGTGCGCGCGGTGCTCGCGCACGAGATGACTCCGATCGTCTGTGTGGGCGAGACGCTCGAGGAACGCGACGCCGACGGCACCGAGTCCAAGGTGACGCAGCAGGTCCGCCGCGCCTTCGACGGGGTCGCCGCCGAGCAGGCGGCGACCGCCGTGATCGCCTACGAACCGATCTGGGCGATCGGCACCGGCCGCAACGCCGAGCCGGGTGATGCGGGCCGTGTGGTCGAGGTGATCCGGCAGGCGCTCGCCGATCGGTTCGACGGAGACGTGGCCCAGGCGGTCCGGGTCCAGTACGGCGGCAGCGTGAAGCCCGGGAACATCCGCGGGTTCCTCGCCCATCCGGAGATCGACGGAGCGCTCGTGGGCGGCGCGAGTCTCGACCCCGAGGACTTCGCCCTCATCGTCAAGGTATGAGCGTCTCGTTGCTCTACGTGTGCCTCGACGGGCTCGGCGACGACCCGAACCCAGTTCTGGACGGCCGGACGCCGCTCGAGGCGGCGCCGACGCCGAACCTCGACGGCCTGGCCGCCCGAGGACGCACCGGAACGGTGGTCACCGTCGGCCCGGGCATCGCGCCGGAATCCGACATCGGCGTGTTCGGCATCCTCGGCTACGACCCGAGCGAGGAGCACCCGGGCCGCGGCGTGCTCGAGGCGATGGGGATCGGCATGGATCTGCATGACGGCGACCTCGCCTATCGGATCAACTTCGCGAGCGGTGGTTGGCCCGAGATCGCCGACCGCCGGGTCGGGCGGAACCTCACGTCGGAGGAGGCGCACGCCCTCGCCGACGAGGTGAACGCGACGTTGACGCTGCCGGGCGCCGTCTTCGACCTGCGGGCGACGATCGAGCATCGTGGCGCCCTCGTGATCCGCGCCGACGACGGTCCGCTGTCGGCCAACGTGACCAACACCGACCCGGCCTACCGACGGGAGGGTCATCTCGGGGTGGCGCTCGAAACCTTCGAGCCGGTCGTCGCGCGCGCGATGCCGCTGGACGACTCTGAGACGGCCTCCCACGCGGCGGAGCTGACCAACGCGTTCGTCGAGGGCGCGGCATCCGTGTTGAGCGCGAGCTCGGTCAACGCCGAGCGCCGGGCCGACGGCAAGCTCCCGGCCGATCTGATCCTCACCCGCGACGGTGGCGACCACCTGCCGGCCCTCGAGCCGATCCGCGAGCGGTTCGGATGGGGATGGGGATGCTTCGTCGAGATGCCCGTCGAGCGCGGGATCGCGATGGCGCTCGGGATGGACACCGTCGACGCCCCTCGGCTCGACCCGGCGGGCTCCGGCGCGGCTGCCGAGGAGGCGTACGCCGCCTGGGCGGCGCTGGCCGCCGACGCGCTCGGCAGCTACCAGGCGCTCTACGTCCACATCAAGGGGCCCGACGTGCCGGCCCACGACGGCCGGGCCGAGGACAAGCGCGACGTGATCGCCGCGATCGACCGTGCCTTCTTCGGCGAGGTTCTGCCCCGCCTGGACGAGCGTCGGACGACCGTGGGCGTCCTGGCCGACCATGCCACCTCGTGCGTCCGCAAGGCCCATACCGCCGACCCCGTCCCGCTCGTTCTGGCCGGTGGCGGCGTCACCCCGGACACCAGCACCACCTACGGGGAACACGCCTGCGCCGACGGCTCGCTGGGGGAACTCAGGGGAGTAGACGTTTTGCCAACGGTGGCCCGGGTAGCTCGGTGACGGAATCCACAGCGAGGAGAACTTTCGTACACCGATTTGTCCAGTGGAAACGCTTGCCCTACACTCGCCGCGTTCATGAGGGGGAGAGACTGACTTCGTGAGCCAGGTTCAGCAGAGCGAGCCTGCGGTCGAACCCTTAGCGCCTCTCAGTGGCGACGAGCAGCGGCGCGTCGAGGGGCGCACACCTTGGCAACTCTTCTGGGGGCGATTCCGCAGGGACTGGGTCGCGCTCCTCGCGCTTGGATGGGTCTTCATCCTGCTCTTCTCGGCGTTCCTCGCGCCCCTGTTCGTCCACCTGGTGTCGCACAACGGGCCGAACGACATCAAGCCGCAGCTCTCGAACGAGTTCAACATCCCGGTGATCGGTCCGAGCGCGCAGTTCTGGGGCGGCGTCGACGCGCTCGGCCGCGACGTCTTCGTTCGGACACTGTACGGAGCCCGGACCTCGATCCAGGTCGCGCTGTTCGCGACGGCGATCTCGGTGGTGATCGGGCTCGCGCTCGGTCTGCTCGGCGGGTATTTCGGCGGCAAGACCGACACGTTCACGTCGAGGTTGACCGACATCGTGCTGTCGCTGCCCGTCTTCCTGCTGGCGATCGGGATCTCGGCCAGCTGTGGCGTGAGCATCAACGGCTGCCTCGGCGGGCTGCTCAAGCCGGGCGTGTGGCTCGTGACGTTCATCATCGCCCTGTTCGGGTGGACCTACATCGCGCGCATCGTGCGCGGGCAGACGCTGTCGCTGCGAGAACGCGAGTTCGTCGAAGCTGCTCGGGCGACCGGCTTCGGGCGGTTGCACATCATGTTCCGCGAGATCCTGCCCAACCTGGTGGCGCCGCTGATCGTGTACACGACGCTGCTGATCCCGGTGAACATCATCTTCGAGGCGTCGCTGTCCTACTTGGGGGTCGGGATCCCGCCCGAAACGCCGTCGTGGGGCCGGATGATCGCCGACGCCACCGACGGACAGCTGTATCGCTTCGCGTGGTGGATGTTGTTCTTCCCGGGCGTGATGCTCGTGCTGACCACGCTCGCGTTCAACCTCGTGGGGGACGCCCTCCGAGACGCCTTGGACCCCAGGTCGAACCGCTAAGGAGGAAACCTGAGCCACCCCAGAACACGTAAACCTCGATGGAGTCTCGCTACCCTGGAGGAGGGACGATGCGGAAGAGATGGGTAACCGGCATCGCGATGCTCGCCTGTATGGCGATGCTCGCGGCGGCCTGCTCGAGCAATAACACGACCAGCAGCGGAGGCGGCCCGTCGGGGACCCCGCAGAAGGGCGGCACCTACCGGACCGCCACGCAGACACTTAGCAACACTTCGAACTTCGATCCCACGGGTGAGTACTACGGCTATGCGTGGGCGATCTTCCAGAACATGCTGATCCGCGGTCTCTACAACTACAACCACGTGCCGGGCGATGAGGGCAACACGCCGCAGCCCGACCTGGTCACCGGCGAGCCGAAGATCTCCAGCGACGTCCTGACGTATTCGTTCACGATCCGTGACGACGTCGCGTGGGGTCCACCGCTGGACCGCATGGTGACCACCCAGGACATCGAGTACGCGTTCGAGCGGATCAACAACGCGAACCTAGCCGCCTACTACGGGAACTACTACTGCGGCGTGATCAAGGGCATGACGTGCTCCGAGACCTCGACGCACCCGGTGTCGGGCATCGATGTTCCCGATGACACGCACATCACGTTCCACCTCGAGAGCCCGACCGGTGACTTCCTGTACCGGCTGGCCATGCCGGCGACCTACCCGCAACCCAAGGAAGTCGCGGGCTGCTTCGACTCGGCCGGCGGCTACGGCTCCGACCTCGTCTCGAGCGGGGCCTACATGTACTACGGCGCGGACAAGCTGGACATCTCGGGCGGCTGCAAGACCCTCAAGCCCGTCGCGGGGATCAACCCCGACAAGGGCATGACGATCGTGCGCAACCCGAACTTCGACGCCTCGACCGAGGACCCGGCGATGTTCTCGAACTACATCAACGGGCTGCAGGTCGAGATCAACTCCAACGTGGACGACATCTTCCAGAAGATCCAGGCGGGAGAGCTCGACGGCTCGTTCGCCGACACCCCGCCGCCCACGGTGGAGCAGCAGTACGCCACGGACCCGAACCTGCAGCAGTACATCCACTCGGATCCGGGGGACCGCACCTGGTACATCACGATGAACCTGCTGGCGCCGCCGTTCGACGACCCGGCGGTCCGGAAGGCCGTGATGTGGGTGGTCGACAAGGCCGCGCTCGTGAAGGGATACGGGGGGAGCCTCCACTCCGATCCGGCGACGACGGTCGACCCGCCGTCCGTGCTGCCGGCAACCGCCAACTACGATCCCTACCCCTCCGACGGGTTCGCTGGGGATGTGACGCAGGCGCAGGAAGCGATGAAGCAGTCCGTCTACGACACCAACCAGGACGGTATGTGCGACGCGCCGGAGTGCAAATTCCTACTGCTCGCCAACAACACCTCGCCGTGGACGAACATGAACCCGATCCTCCAGCAGGACCTGGCGAAGATCGGCCTGACGGCGCAGCTGCAAGAGGTCAAGCCCGACGTCGTCAACTCGCAGACCGTCACCGTCGACAAGCTGATCCCGATGTCGTTCGGCCAGGGGTGGGCGAAGGACTTCGGCTCGCCGTATGGGTTCGACTTCTTCGTCATGAACGGCACGACCATCAGCTGCACGGGCTCCTACGATCAGGGTCTGCTCGGCATGACCGAGGACCAGGCGAAGGAGTGTGGGGTGCAGGACGAGTACAACAAGGCGATCCAGTTCTACCCCGACCACAAGCTGCCATCGATCGACGACCAGATGGCCAAGTGCGTGGCGCTGTCGGGAGACGAGCAGCAACAATGCTACGCGGACATGCAGAAGACGGAGATGGAGGAGGGCATGACCTGGCTCCCGTGGTCCTGGGGCAAGAACCTCATCATCACCAGTCCGAGCGTCTCGCAGTACGTGTACGACCAGAACGCCGGTGACCCGGCCTGGGCGCACATCGCTGTGACCAACACCGCGGATCCGGAGAACGTGGCCTAACGGCCACCGGAGGTACGGAACCAGCGGGGAGCCGCACGGCTCCCCGCTGGGGTCCGCACGTGAGGCACCGAGATGCTCAGATACATCATCAGGCGGATCCTGTGGGCGATCCTCGTCCTGCTGATCGTGGTGTTCATCACGTACATGATCTTCTTCCTGCTCCCGTCAGGAGATCCGGCGGTGCGGCTCGCCGGCAAGAACCAGACGCCCCAGCTGCTCGAGCAGATCCGCCTGCAGTTCGGGCTGAACCACCCCTGGTACATCCAGTACCTGCTCTTCCTCAAGCACGCGGTGCTGGGCGATCAGTACGGGTGGCCGGGTCTCGGTCTATCGTTCATCTCGAAAGTGCCGCTGAAGGGCATCATCTTCAGCCGGATCGCCGTGACGGCGCAGCTCGCGGTTGGAGCCGCGATCGTGTGGCTGCTGGTGGGGATTTCGGTTGGCATCCTGTCGGCCCTGCGGCCGCATACCGTCGCGGACCGAAGCGCGATGGGCATCGCCGTGCTGGCGATCTCGATGCCGGTGTTCTTCCTCGGACCGCTCGCCCTCTACATCTTCTGGTTCAAGTTAGGGTGGCTGCCCGGCACGGGATACAAACCCATCAGCGAAGGGATCGGGCCCTGGTTCACCCACTGGATCTTGCCCTGGATCGTCCTCGCCGTTTTGTACGCCGCGTTCTACGCGCGCCTGTCGCGGTCGAACCTGATGGAGACGATGTCCGAGGACTACATCCGCACCGCTCGGGCGAAGGGCCTCACCGAGAAGCGGGTGGTGCTGCGGCACGGTCTCCGGGCCGGGCTCACCCCGATCGTCACGGTGTTCGGCCTGGACCTCGCGGCGCTGCTCGGCGGCGCCATCATCACCGAGTCGATCTTCAACCTGCCGGGCATCGGCCAGTTGACGGTCCAAGCGGTGGGCGGGCAGGACCTGAACACGATCGCGGTGATCACGCTGGTCGCCGCGGTCTTCGTCGTGGTGGCGAACCTCATCGTCGACATCCTCTACGCGTTCCTCGACCCGCGGGTCCGGTTCGATTGACGGGAGACGCCGATGCCTGAGCCGTTGCTCGAGGTCAAGGACCTCCGCGTCCACTTCCCGACCGAAGACGGCGTGGTCAAGGCCGTCGACGGGTTGTCGTTCTCGATGCAGGCCGGCGAGACCCTCGGGATCGTGGGCGAATCAGGCTCCGGCAAGAGCGTGTCGTTCCTCACGGTCATGGGTCTGATCAACAAGAAGTCCGCGATCATCGAGGGCCAGGTGCTGTTCCAGGGGCAGGACCTGGTTCAGATGGCGAACGACGAGCTGCGCGAGATCCGCGGCGCGAAGATCGCGATGATCTTCCAGGACCCGATGACGTCGTTGCACCCCTTCTACAAGGTCGGCGACCAGATCTCGGAGATGATCCTCGCGCACGAGGACATCTCGAAGAAAGAGGCGTTCGACCGCTCGGTCGAAATGCTCCGACGGGTGAACATCCCTCAGCCCAAGGAGCGGGCCAGGCAGTATCCGCACGAGTTCTCGGGCGGCATGCGGCAGCGGGCCATGATCGCGATGGCGCTGTCGCTGAACCCGGACCTGCT
>Ga0136846_1215410_pt1 | contig 27333 bp, 28 predicted proteins | sample HopSoiMetagenom2_FD_96841 | JGI IMG/M metagenome (GOLD analysis project Ga0136846, IMG submission 96841) | Grasslands soil microbial communities from Hopland, California, USA - 2 Assembly 2016 (version 4) | ecosystem: Environmental > Terrestrial > Soil > Grasslands | place: USA: Hopland... | reverse complement strand
TCACTGCGTGCACCCTACCGACGTGTCCGAATGCGCGCTATCCGCTGCACGGCCTACCGCTCTGCGAGGGTCGATCAGTCCGGGTCGTACGCAAGGTTCGGTCGCAGCCAGCGTTCCGCTTCGAGCGCGCTCTCGCCGAGCCGCCTGGCGTAGTCCTCGACCTGATCCTTGCCGATCTGTCCCACGTTGAAATACCGCGACTCGGGGTGCTGGAGGTACAGGCCGCTCACGCTCGCGGCGGGCAACATCGCGCCGTGCTCGGTGAGATCCATGCCGAGCTCGCGTGCCTCGAGCAGATCGAACACCCGCCGCTTCAACGAATGATCGGGGCACGCCGGATACCCGAACGCCGGCCGGATGCCGCGGTATCGCTCGCCGATGAGGTCGTCACTCGACAACGACTCATCGGGCGCGTACCACACACGGCGCACCTCGCGATGGAGCCACTCCGCCGCGGCCTCGGCCAGCCGGTCCGCGAGCGCCTTCACGATGATGGCGCGGTAGTCGTCGTGCTCCGCCTCGTAGCGCTTGACCAAGTCGTCGGCGCCGAGCCCGGCGGTCACGGCGAACGCCCCGATGTGATCGGCGAGCCCGGTCTCGACGGGCGCCACGAAGTCGGCGAGCGAACGGTTCGGCTCGTCACCGCGATCGGCCTGTTGGCGGAGCATCGGCAACGTGACCCCGTTCGCGAGCACGATGTCATCGCCCTCGCTCGCCGCCGGCCACAGCCCGTAGGCGCCGCGGATCTGGAGCGACCCGTCGGCCTCGATCTCCGCGAGGAGCTCTTGCGCGTCGGCGAAGAGCTCGCGTGCCTGCTCGCCGTAGACGGCGTGATCGAGGATCTGTGGGAACGAGCCCTTCAGCTCCCACGCGGTGAAGAAGAACGTCCAGTCGATCACGTCGCGGAGGTCCGCGATCGCCGGCTCGACGACACGCGCACCGGTGAACGGCGCCGGCGCGACGTCCTCGGCGCGCCACGTGATCGGTGTCCGCCGCTCGGCGGCGATCCGCAATGGCAAGAGGGGCGTGCGTTGGCGTTCCTCGTGTTGCGCACGGAGCTTCGCCTGAAGGTCCCGGTTCTCGGCGTCGAAGTTCGGCTTGCGCTGGTCGTCCAGCAACGACGACGCCACGCCGACGACGCGCGACGCGTCGACCACGTGGACCACCGGCTGTTCGTACGCAGGCGCGATCCGCACCGCGGTGTGCTGGCGTGAGGTGGTCGCGCCGCCGATCAGCAAGGGCGTGTCGAGCCCACGTCGCTGCATCTCCTTCGCGACCACCACCATCTCGTCCAGCGACGGCGTGATCAGTCCGGAACAGCCGATCAAGGTGGCGCCCACCTCGGCGGCGGTGTCAAGCAGCGTCTCGGCCGGCACCATGACGCCGAGGTCGACGACCTTGTAGTTGTTGCAGCCCAAGACGACTCCGACGATGTTCTTGCCGATGTCGTGGACGTCGCCTTTCACGGTGCACAGGACCACCGTGCCCTGGTTGGAGCCCCCGGCCTTCTCCGCCTCCATGTACGGCTCGAGGTAGGCGACCGCCTTCTTCATGGCGCGAGCGCTCTTGACGACCTGTGGCAAGAACATCTTGCCCGCACCGAACAGGTCGCCGACGATCGACATCCCAACCATCAACGGGCCCTCGATCACATCGAGCGGTCGGTCCGCCTTCGCGCGCGCTTCCTCCGTGTCCTCGACGATCCAGCGGTCGATGCCGTGCACGAGCGCGTGCGCGAGGCGGTCCTCGACCGGCGCATCGCGCCAGGACAGGTCCTGCTCCTTGGTCTTCGCACCCCCGCCCTTGACGGTCTCGGCGAACGTGACCATCCGCTCCGTCGCGTCAGGCCGGCGGTTGAAGATCACGTCCTCGACGTGTTCGAGCAGCACGGGCTCGATGTCCTCGTAGACGTCGAGCTGGCCGGCGTTGACGATCGCCATGTCGAGCCCCGCCGCGATCGCGTGGTACAGGAAGGCGGAGTGCATCGCGCGGCGCACCGTGTCGTTCCCGCGGAACGAGAAGCTCAGGTTCGACACGCCGCCGGAGACCTTCGCCCCCGGACAATGGCGCTTGATCTCGCGCGTCGCGTCGATGAACGCCTTCGCGTACTCGTTGTGCTCCTCGATGCCCGTCGCGACCGCGAGGATGTTCGGGTCGACGATCACGTCGGTCGGCTCGAACCCGGCGCGCTCGATGAGCAGCCGGTAGGAGCGCTCGGCGATGGCGACCTTGCGCTCGACGCTGTCGGCCTGCCCGGTCTCGTCGAAACACATGACCACCGCGGCCGCGCCGTAGCGGCGGATCGTCGCGGCTTTCGCGAGGAAGTCCTCCTCGCCCTCCTTCAGGCTGATCGAGTTGACGACGCCCTTGCCCTGGATGCAGCGGAGCCCCGCCTCGAGCACGGTCCACTTCGACGAGTCGATCATGACGGGGACCTTGGCGATGGCGGGCTCGGTCGCGACGAGGTTCAGGAACCGCGTCATCGTCGCCTCGCCGTCGATCAGGTCGGCATCCATGTTGACGTCGATCAGGTTCGCGCCGTTCTCGACCTGCTGGCGCGCGACGTCGACGGCCGCCGCGAAGTCGCCGGACTCGATCAGGCCGGCGAAGATCTTCGAGCCGGTGATGTTCGTGCGCTCGCCGACCATCACGAAGCCGGTCTCAGGTGTGATCCGGAAGGGCTCCAAACCGGAGAACGACGTGACGGTCGAACTCGCGGGGAGCTCACGCGGCGGCATCTCCCGAACCGTCTCGGCGATCATCTTGATGTGATCGGGTGTCGTCCCACAGCAGCCGCCGACGATGTTCACGAGACCCGCACGAGCGAACTCACCGAGCAGCGTGCTGGTGATCTCGGGGGTTTCGTCGAACCCACCGAAGGCGTTCGGGAGGCCCGCGTTGGGGTAGCTCGCGACCGGCACCGGCGCGACGCGGGCGAGCGCCTCGACCGACGGGCGCATCTCGCGGGCGCCGAGCGAGCAGTTGACGCCGACGATCACGGGGTCGGCATGGGCGATCGAGGCCCAGAACGCCTCGACGGTCTGACCCGAGAGCGTGCGGCCGCTCTTGTCGACGATCGTGACAGAGATCCAACGCGGGAGCTCGGGCGCGACGTCCAGCGCGGCGGCCACGGCGGCCTTCGCATTGAGCGTGTCGAAGATCGTCTCGATCAGCAGCAGGTCCGCGCCGCCGTCGCGCAGAGCCGCGATCTGGTGGGCGTAGGCGTCGTAGACCTCGTCGAACGTGACCGTGCGGAACGCCGGGTCCTCGACCTTCGGCGACAGGCTGAGGGTCACGTTGAGCGGACCGACCGAGCCGGCGACCAGCCCGCCATGCCGGTCGGCGCTCGCCCGCGCGAGCCGCGCGCCCTCGAGGTTCATGTCGCGGACGGCGTCCTGCAGCCGATAGTCCTGCTGGCCGATCGTCGTCGCCGTGAACGTGTTCGTCGTCGTGATGTCGGCGCCGGCCTCGAAGTACGCGTCGTGGATCGAGCTGACGATGTCGGGCCGCGTGAGGTTCAGCAGGTCGGGGTCGCCCTTGACGTCGTGGTCGTGGCCGGCGAACCGGTCGCCGCGGAAATCGGCCTCCTCGAGCCCCCAGCCCTGCAGCAGCACGCCCCAGGCCCCGTCGAGCACGACGATGCGCTCGGCGAGGAGTTCCTCCAGCCTGCTGCGGACGTCTTCGGCCATGTGATCGAGACTACCGGAGGGTTCCGGCGATGCCGGGCGACCCCGGCGCGGATGCGCTGCGGCGCGAGCCGCTTGGCACGCCGCCGGTGCCCCGGGGTAGGCTTCGCGGGATGAGTCAGGGAGCGGCGGACATCCTCGGCCGCGGCGGCGGACGGCTCGGGACCCCCCTGCCCGAGCAGCTGCCTCGCCGGACCGTGCGTCAGAACGCGCAGTCGCTCGCCGCGGTCCCATTGTTCGCCGGGTTCTCGGGCAAGCACCTCAAGCGGCTCGCGAGCCAAAGCGACGAGCTTGCGTTCGAGCCGCGGGAGCCGATCGTCGAGGAGGGCATGCTCGGCGAGACCCTTTTCGTCGTCTTGAACGGCCGGGGAAAGGTCACTCGCCGGGGTCGGAAGGTGGGCGAGGTGCTCCCGGGCGACTTCTTCGGGGAGCTGTCCACGCTCGACGGTGGCCCCCGGTCGGCGACCGTGACGGCCGAGACGCCGATGCGGGTTCTGCGGCTGTTCCGCCACACGCTCCGCGACCTGTTACGAGACGAGCCCAGCCTGACCCTGAAGCTCCTGGACGGGATCGTCCGGAGGATGCGCGAGGTCCAGCGCGACCGCGGCGACGTCCGGGACTAGCCGAGCAGCGAGTCGATCTCGTCGAGCACGTCGGGATCCAGCGTGCGGTCACCCGCCGCCGCGTTCGCACGCAGGTGCTCGCCGCTGCGGCTTCCCGCGATCGCCGCGGTGACGCCAGGCTGCGCGATGTTCCACGCGAGCGCGAGCTCGCCCATCGAGACGCCCTCGCGCTCGGCGATCGGGCGCAGGCCGTCGACGATCCGGAACGTCTCGTCCAGCTGTTCGGGTGTCGTCCACTCGTTCTGACTGCGCCAGTCGTCGATCCGCTCGGCGTCGGCCCGGGTGTAGCGGCCGGTGAGGAACCCGACCCCGAGCGGGGAGTACGTGACGACCCCGATCCCCGATCCGCCGCACCACCGGATCAGGGCGCGATCGTCGAGCGCCAGCATGGAGAACTCCTGCTGGAGCGAATCGACGTGGTGGATCGGCAGGCATCGCTCCAGCAGCTCCTGGTCGAAGTTCGAGACCCCGATCGCGCGAACCTTGCCCATCGTCACCAGCTCGGCCATGGCGCCCCACGTGTCCTCGACGGGGACGCCCGTCTCGTCCGGCCAGTGCAGCTGATACAGATCAAGGGCGTCGATGCCGAGTCGTCCGAGCGAGGCGTCGCAGGCGGCCTTCACCTGCTCGGGGCGGAACCCCGTTCCCTCGGGCGACGGGGCGACCTTCGAGGCGACGACGACGTCGTCGCGCCGGCCGGCCAGCGCCTTGCCGACCAGCCGCTCTGACTCGCCTGAGCCGTAGACCTCGGCGGTGTCGACCCAGGTGATCCCGGCGTCGAACGCCGCGTGGAACGCTCGAACGACGTCGTCGTCGGCGGGGTTGGCGCCCCACGCGTCGCCACCCGCCTCCCAGGCTCCGAGGCCGATCACCGAGATCTCCGGACCGTTGGCGCCGAGCCGTCGTGTTCGCATGGCAGGGATACAAGCACAGATGCGGTCGTTCGACGCCCCCCGGCAGTACGCTGTCTACTCGACGGTCCCGACCCCCGGACGCAGTAGCAAGGAGTGACCCGCACCGCCCGATGAGCACCACCGTCGAACAACGAGAGCGCGTCGTCGTCCGGTTCGCCGGCGACTCCGGCGACGGGATGCAGCTCACCGGGGACCGGTTCACGAACGCGACCGCCCTGTTGGGTAATGACCTCGCGACCCTGCCCGACTTCCCCGCCGAGATCCGAGCTCCCGCCGGCACGGTCCACGGCGTCTCCGCCTTCCAGATCCAGTTCGCGTCGACGGATGTCACGACGCCGGGCGACCACGCCGACGTCCTGGTGGCGATGAACCCGGCCGCCCTGAAGGCGGACCTGTCGACGGTCGCGCGCGGCGGCACGCTGATCCTCAACGAGGACGCGTTCCAGCAACGGAACCTGGACAAGGCGGGGTACACGGCCGATCCGCGGACCGACGGCAGCCTCGACGGCTATCAGGTGTATTCGGTCCCGATGACCTCGATCACCGTGCGAGCGGTTGAACCCGTCGGGGTCGGCAAGAAGGAGGCCGAGCGGGCCAAGAACATGTTCGCGCTCGGGCTCGTCTCGTGGATGTACGACCGGCCGACGGCGCCGACGCTCGAGTGGCTCGAGCGGAAGTTCGGCGGCAAGCCGGAGATCTTGGACGCGAACGTCGCGGCCTTCAACGCTGGCTACAACTTCGGCGAGACGACGGAGCTCTTCGCGCACCGCGTCGAGGTCAAGGCCGCGCCCGCCGAGCCGGGCACCTACCGCAACGTCGCGGGCGCGCAGGCGCTCGCATGGGGACTGATCGCGGCGTCCCGCGCGAGCGGCCTGCCGCTGTTCTACGCGAGCTACCCGATCACGCCGGCCTCCGACCTGCTCCACGAGCTGTCCCGCCACAAGCATTTCGGCGTGATCACGGTCCAGGCCGAGGACGAGATCGCGGCGGCCAACATGGCGCTCGGCGCCGCGTTCACCGGCCAGCTCGCCGCCACGGGCACGAGCGGGCCCGGCTTGGACCTTAAGGCCGAGACGATCGGGCTGGCCGTCATCACCGAGCTCCCGATGCTGATCGTCGACGTGCAGCGTGCGGGCCCATCGACCGGCATGCCGACCAAGACCGAACAGGGGGACCTGCTCGCCGCGATGTTCGGCCGGCACGGCGAGTCGCCGATCCCGATCGTCTCGGCGTCGTCGCCGTCGGAGTGTTTCGACGTGGCGCTTGACGCGGCCCGTGTTGCGATCAGGTACCGCACCCCGGTGATCCTGCTGTCCGACTCGTTCCTGCAGAACTCTTCGGAGCCCTGGCGTCTGCCCGACGTCTCGGACATCGAGGCCATCGACCCCCATTTCGCACAGCCCAACGGGGCGGGGTTCCACCCGTACGAGCGGAACGAGGACGGCGCCCGGCCGTGGGCGATCCCCGGCACGCCCGGGCTGCAGCACCGGATCGGCGGACTCGAGCGCGAGGACGTGACGGGCGCGATCAGCTACGACGCGGACAACCATGAGCGCATGACCGACCTCCGCCGGGAGAAGGTCGCGGGTATCGCCGCGTCGCTGCCGCAGCTCGACGTCGATGATCCGACCGGCGACGCGGACCTCCTGGTGCTCGGCTGGGGCTCGACCGCCGGTTCGATCCGCGCCGCGGTTCGCCGCGCGCGTGATGGCGGCGACAAGGTTGCTCACGCGCATCTGCGCTGGCTCAATCCCATGCCGGCCAACACCGGTGACCTGGTGCGCCGGTACCGGCGAGTGATGATCCCCGAGATCAACGAGGGACAGCTCGCGCTGCTGATCCGCAGCAAGTTCCTCGTCGACGCACGGTCGTTCTCGCGGGTCCAGGGGCGTCCGCTGTGGGCAGACGAGCTGGACGACGCCATCGAGGAGGCGCTCCGTGGCTGACACGCTCGAACGCACCAAGAAGGATTTCACCTCCGACCAGGAGCCGCGGTGGTGCCCTGGGTGCGGCGACTACGCCATCTTGGCGGCGGTCCAGGCGTTCATGCCCGAGCTCGGGGTCGCGCCCGAGAACACGGTGTTCGTGTCCGGGATCGGATGCAGCGGCCGGTTCACCTATTACATGGACACGTACGGCTTCCACGGGATCCACGGCCGCGCGCCCGCGATCGCGACCGGGATCGCGACGGCCAATCCGGATCTCACCGTCTGGGTCGTCACGGGCGACGGGGACGCACTGTCGATCGGTGGCAACCACCTGATCCACGCCCTTCGTCGCAACGTGAATCTGAAGATCCTGATGTTCAACAACCAGATCTACGGGCTCACGAAGGGGCAGTACTCGCCGACTTCGGAGGTCGGAAAGGTCACGAAGTCGACGCCGTTCGGGTCGGTCGACCGGCCCTTCGATCCGGTGGCGCTCGCGCTCGGGGCTGCCGCGACGTTCGTCGCCCGGACGATCGACAACGACCGCAAGCACCTGACCGATGTGCTGCGCCAGGCGGCCGAGCACCCGGGCGCCGCCTTCGTCGAGATCTATCAGAACTGCAACGTGTTCAACGACGGCGCGTTCGACCTGCTCCGCGACAAGACGCAGGGCTCGCACAACCAGATCCGCCTCGTGCACGGCGAGCCGATCGTCTTCGACGAGGGCACACGCTGCGTGCGCCTCGCCGCGAACGGGCGCCTCGAGATCGCCGCGGTGACCGACACCGACCCCGGACAGATCATCACCCACGACGTGCACGGGCCGCCGTCGCTCGCGTTCACCCTGGCGCACCTGTCGCAGGGTCCGACGGAGCCGACGTGCATCGGGGTGTTCCGGGAGGTGCAGCGCACGACCTATGGGGAAGCGGTGCACGACCAGATCGCGCGGGCGCGCGAACGCTCGGGCGACGGCGATCTGGAGGCGTTGCTCACCGGCGGCGACACCTGGACGGTCTGACGCGTCAGGGCTTGCGGCCTCGGATCAACGACGCCGCACCGCCAAGCGCCGCTCCGATCACCAGGCCGGCCACGAACCCGGTCGCGTTGCGCCCGCCGGCCGAACCCACGGCGCCGCCGATCGCGCCGCCGACAACGATCAGCACCGGCGTGGGCAACAGGCTCCGGCCGTCGCTCACGCGCCGCCGTCCGGGTCCGGGGGCCGGAACCGGCCCATCGCGACGGCCGCGCCACGGGCGACGCGCTGGAGCTCCTCGGCCGCCTCGCCGAGCACCTGCACGCAGCGGGCCACGTCGTCGTCTGTGGTGTCGGTCGTGACGCCGATCCGGAACGAGGGCGTCTCGGGGTAGCCGAGCTGCGCGAGCACAGGGGAGGGGTCCTCGGGCCGGCCGCTCGCAGGCGACCCCGCGCCCAGGTGGATGCCGCGGTCGTCGAGCGCCATGGCCAGGGTCGCCGTGTCGAGGTCGGCGATCGAGAAGCACACGAGGTGCGGCACGCGATGGGTCGGGTGGCCGTGGACCGTCGCACCGGCGACGCGTGCCGCGATCCGGTCGCGCAAGCTCGCCGTCAACGACCACGCCCGCGCCGCGTTGTCGGCCATCGTCGCCTGCGAGGCGGTGAGCGCGGCCGCCATCCCGGCGATCCCGGGGATGTTCTGCATGCCGGCCCGCCTGCCGCCCTCGCGTTCGTCGCCGACGAGCATCGCCGCCGGCTCGACGCCGCGCCGGACGTACAACGCGCCCACACCGGGCGGCCCGCCGAACTGATGGCTCGACAATGTGAGCAGATCGACCTCGAGCGCGCGAACGTCGATCGGGAGACGGCCCACCGTGTGCGTCGCGTCGGTGTGGAAGGGCACGCCTGCGGCGCGCGCGAGCCGCGCCGCCTCACCGATCTGCTGCATCGTGCCGAGCTCGTGGTTGCCGTGGTGGATCGTGGCGAGCGCGACGCCCGGCGCGCGCACCGCGGTGGCGAAGCGGTCGAGATCGAGGCGCCCATCTGTGTCGGTCCCCACCGCCGCAGTGATCACCCCGCGGTCGGCGAGCCGTCCGATCGTCGCGGGAACGACGGAGTGCTCGATCGCACTCGTCACGACGGCGCCGCCGCCGGCCGCGGTCGTGACTCCCTCGATCGCGAGCGCCACCGACTCCGTGGCGCCGGACGTGAAGACGATCTCGTCCGCGTGCGCGCCGACCGCGTCGGCGACGGCCGCTCGCGCGCGCTCCAGCAGCGCGCGCGCCGCGCGGCCGGGGGCCGTGATGCGCAGCGGATCGCCGACCGCGTCGAGCGCCGTGAGCATCGCCTCGCGCGCCGGCGGCAGGATCGCGATCCCGCCGGCGGCATCGAGGTAGAGGTCCGCCATCTCCATCCGGCCCGCGCGCGAGCGGGCTGCCTCGGTCAGGGGGTCGCGGCCTCGCGACCCCGCAGGAACAGGTACCAGTAGGCCACACCGGCGATGATCCCGCCGGCGATCGGACCGACGATCCACACCCACCAGTTGGTGTAGTCGTTCGTCGCGACGGCGGGACCGAACCAGCGAGCCGGGTTCATCGCCGCGCCGGTCAACGCGCCGCCGACGAAGATGTCGATCGTGATCACGAGCCCGATCGTGAACCCTGCGGTGCGGGCGAACGCGCCGCTGCGGTCATCGACCGCGGTCCCGAAGACCGCCCACACCAGGAAGAACGTCAGCATCGCCTCGAGCACGACGGCCTTGCCCACGGCGAACCCGTCGGCGACGGCGGGGATGCCTCCCTTGACGGCGTCGAACGCGGGCGTCGGTCCGATGTACTTCAGGAAGAATGCGGCGGCGACGCCGCCGAGCAGTTCGGCGACGATGTACACCGCGGACCGGCCCGTCGGCATCTTCCCCGTCACCCACAACGCGATCTGGATCGCCGGGTTGAACACGCCGCCGGAGATGTGGGCCATGATCGAAACCATGATCGCGATCGCGAGGCCGTGCGCCAATGCGATCGCCACGAGGTCCCCGTTCTGGGTCATGACGATCGCGCCGGCTCCGAAGAAGATCAGCGCGAAGGTCCCGATGAACTCGGCCACCGCGGCCTTGCCGATGCTGTCCACGTATCCCCCCTTGGATGCAAGCCGTGCGGCGCCCACCGTAGCCGAGAGAACCTTGCGGGGCAAAGACGTGCAGGCATCGTGGTAGCCTCGCGCGCGTGGAAGCCCTGCTCATGTCGCCCGATCCTCGGACGCGGGAGCTGATGGCCCTCACGATCCGCAGCATCGAGCGGCGACTGGGCGAGGACCTCCGGTTCCGGGCCGCGGCGAACGGCGAGCTCGCGCTTCGCGCGGCGCTGCGCGATCGGCCGGAGATCGTCGTCGCGGATGAGCTCGCGTCCCGGATGGGCGCGTTCGCGCTCGCGCGCTCGCTCCGCGACGCGCAGGACCCGTACACCGGGGTGATCGTCGTCCTGTTGGAGCGCACGCACGACGCCTGGTTGGCGTCGTGGTCCGGCGCCGACGCGTGGTATGTGAAGCCCGCCGACCCGTTCGCGGTTGCGGACCGGCTGTGGGATCTGCTCGGTGCACGCGGGCTCGTCCACCAGCCCGAGGAGGAACGGGTATGAAGATCAAGGGAACGTGCAAGCGCTGCGGACGCGAGTTCTTCTTCGAGCAGGCGATCGCGGCCGGCGGTCGATGTCCTTGGGATGGGGAGTCATTCAACGCCGACTACGCCGTGGTGCTCATCGAGGCGATGCGGCACGCCGAGGAGGCCGGCACGCTCTTGGAGCAGGCCCTCGAGGACATCGCGGCGATGCGGCCGGCGTTCACTCTCGATGCATCCTCCGTCCAGGCCAAGACCCAGGCGTCGATCGCGGCGCTGAACAAGAACCTCATCACTCAGGGGTAGCGCGGTGGGCTTCAACGCGATGCAGCCGGGCAAGATCAAGCGCGGCGACCTCATCTTCCTGATCGCGGCGATCGTGGTGATCGGCGCGCTGATCGCCTGGGCCTTGTTCGGTTCGTGACCTCGATCGATGCGCTCGCGACAGCCGAGTTCTGCTATCTCACAACCCGCGGCCGGCGGACCGGCTCGCCTCACCGGATCGAGATCTGGTTCGTCGCGCACGACGGCGGCGCGTATCTGCTGTCGGATAGCGATCGCGCCGACTGGTATCGGAACCTCGTGGTGGACCCGTCGGTGACGCTCGAGATCGCGGGGCAGACGCGGACGACGACCGCGGCGCCGGTCGACCCCGAGGATCCCGCGAACGTCTCGGTCCGCCCGGCGATGGCCGCGAAGTATCAGGCCGACCATGCGGAGGACCTGGATCGATGGAGCCGGACGGCCTGGCTCGTCCGGATCGAGTGGCTCCCGGGCTGAGGGGAAGCCGACTAGCCGCGCTCGAGGACGACGGCGAGCCCCTGACCGCCGCTGATGCACAGGGTCGCGAGCCCGAGCGACGCGCCCGCGTGGCGCATCTCGTAGGCGAGCGACAGGATGATCCGCGCGCCGCTCATGCCGATGGGGTGGCCGAGGCTGATGCCGCCGCCGCGGACGTTGACCTTCTCGCGGTCGAACTTCAGGTCCCGTTCGCACGCGATCACCTGCGCCGCGAATGCCTCATTGATCTCGATCAGGTCGATGTCGGCCATCGTCAGGCCGGTCCGTTCGAGCACCTTGTGCGTCGCCGGAACCGGACCGATCCCCATGATCTCCGGCGGCACGCCCGCCCAGCTCCATCCGATGATCCGCGCGAGGGCCGTGCGGTCCTCGGCCTTCGCTCGGTCCTCGTCCATGAGGACCATCGCGGCGCCGCCGTCGGTCAGCCCGCTCGAGTTGCCGGCGGTCACGCTGCCGCCGTCGCGGAAGACCGCCGGAAGCTTCGCGAGCGTCTCCATGGTGGTCTCGGGGCGCGGATGCTCGTCGGCGTTGACGGTCCGCGTGTCCTTGCCGGCACGAACCTCGACCGGCACCATCTCGTCGGCGCGCCGATCGGCCGCAGCGACCGCCTTCTGCTGTGACTCGAGCGCGAAGGTGTCCTGCTCTTCGCGGGAGATGCCGTAGTGCTCGACCAGGTTCTCGGCTGTTTCGCCCATGATCAGGTCGCATAGCGGGTCCAGGAGACCGTCGCGATACATTGCGTCGACGACCTCGGTGTCGCCGATCCGGTGGCCGAGGCGCATGTCCGGCAGCAGGAACGGCACGCGGGTCATGTTCTCCATGCCGCCCGCGAGGACCACGTCGCTGTCGCCCAGGGCGATCTGCTGCGCGCCGAGCTGGACCGCCTTCATCCCCGAGCCGCAGGCGATGTTGACGTTGTAGCCGGAGACCTCCTGCGGGACGCCGGCGCGGATCGATACCTGACGGCCGGTGTTCGGCCCGTTCCCCGCCTGACGGGCGTGGCCCATGATCGTCTGGTCGATGTCCTCCGGGGCGACGCGGGACCGGCGCATCGCCTCGACGGCGGCGATCGTCCCGAGCTCGACGGCGGTCGTGTCGGCGTAGGAGCCGAGGAACCTGCCGATCGGCGTGCGGGCGCCTTCGAGGATCACCGCCGTGCGCATACCAGCAATGTTACCGGCGGCTCCGGCGTCGGCCGGGCCGCGCGGACGGCTCGGGCGCGGACCGGCCGTGGCCCCCGGCGTCGTCGGCCGCGCGGATCCGCGCCAACACGTCGGCCAGTTCGCGACCGCCCGCGACGGGTTCGGACGGCGCCTCGTCGCAGGCGACCACCCGCCCCGGATGCCGTCGAAGCCACGATCGCACAACGGCGAGCTCGTCGGCACGATCTCGCGGCGCGGGCGATCCGATCGGGGCGGCCGGCGCGATCCCGTCGGGGTCGTCGCACCGGAGCGCGCCGCCCACGAGGTCGAACCGCTCGCCGGTCGCGGCGGCGATGGTGAGTCTGCCCTCGGTCAGCCAGCGATCGTGGCGGCACCGCTGAAGCGCCTCGGCGAGGGCGCGGAGTCGGTCGCGGGCGAGCGCCGCCTCCTCGAAGCGCTCCTGCTCGGCGAGCGCCGACATCCTCCGGTCGAGGAGCCGCAGGAGCTCGTCGGGCGTCTCGAGACTCGCGACCATGGCCGTCACGATCGCGCGATACGCATCGGGACCGACGCGACCGTCGCACGGTGCGAGGCATCGGCCCATATCGGCGAGGGCACACGGCGCGAACCGCGTGCGGCGACCCATCGACCGCGTGCATCGCCGTACGGGGAACGCTTCCTCGAGCGCCTCCTTCGCGAGCGTCGCGCGGCCCGACGATCCGAACGGGCCAAGATAGACGACGCCGTCGGAGAGGTCGCCGCTGCGCGCGAGCTTCCATCGCGGCCAGGCCTCCGCCGGATCGAGCTTGAGGAACGCGTACCGGCGCCACCGTTTACCGTGCGCGTTGAACCGGGGGAGGTGCCGCGCGATCAGCCGGCTCTCCAACACGAGCGCTTCGAGCTCCCCGCGGGTCCCGATCGCGTCGATCCGGGTGACGGACGCAACCAGGTCCTGCACCTTCTTGCGTTCGTCGCCGTAGAAGTACGACTTCACACGGGCGCGAAGGTCCTTGGCCTTGCCCACGTACAGGATCTGGTCGTTGCGGTCACGGAAGACATAGACGCCCGATCCACGCGGCAAGCGCTCGGCGAGCGCGATCTTCGCGAAGTTCGGGCGGCCTCGAGCGCTGCAGGCGTGATACAGCTCGCCGAGCGTGTGGATACCGAGGTGGTGGCCGACGTCGAGCAACCCTTGGAACACCTCGCCGGTGGCCTCGGCGTCCTGCAGCGCCCGGTGGGTCGGCTGCACGCGCGTCCGGAAGTAGCCGGCGAGCGTCCGGAGTCGAACGTTCGGCACCTCGGGCCACACCAGCCTGCGCGCGAGCTTGGCGGTGCACACCGCGGGGGCGGGGAGCGTGGGGTACTCGAGCCGCAACAGGTTCGCGTTCAGGAAGCCGACGTCGAACGACGCGTTGTGCGCGACGATCACCGCGCCGCGCGCGAACTCCAGGAACGACGGCATCACGGTCGCGAGCGACGGCGCGCCGGCCACCGAGCGGTCACTGATGCCGGTCAGATGCGTGATCGCGGCCGGGATCGGTCGCTCGGGGTCGACGAGCGTCTGGAACGACCCGACGCGCTGAGCGCCCTCGAAACGGACGGCCCCGATCTCGGTGATCGCGTCGTCGACCGGGGAGCCGCCGGTCGTCTCGAGGTCGACGACCACGAATGACGCCTCGTCGAGCGGGATCGCCTCGCCGAGCACCGTTTGAAGGGGCTCGGCGACCACGAGCGGTGGAGAAAGGGCGCCGGACAGACCAGGACCATATCGAACGTGTGTTCGGTCGTCGAGCACCCGATGGATACGATCGGCGCCGCGGAGGGGGTTCATGCACCCGTGATGCTGAGGGCGCCCACCGACACGCGAAGGGGGCGCCTTCCGGCGCCCCCTTCCGCTCCAGACGAGCCCGCCTGGGGTCTCTTAGACCTTGAACCGCACCACCTTGGTCGTCGCCGCGGTGTTCGTGTCGCCGCCGAACGAGACGGTGAACCGGTACCTGCCGTGGCGGGGGCGCGGGAAGCTCGCGCCGTACTTCGCGTCCAGGACGCCGTCGCCGTCGCGGTCGGCGAGCTTCTTCACCGACGTGCTCTTCGTGTTGACGGTCTTCCACTTGCCGTGGCGGTACGTGGCGAGTGTCACGGTGACGCTGTTCCCGGTCGACGCGGGCTCGAGGAGGCCGCGCGAGCCGATCTTCTTGTGCGTCTTGCCCACCTTCATCGTCAGTGTCGCGGGCTGCTTGTCGTCGTTGCGGATCGTGCCCGTGGCGTGGTCGGTGATCAGGTTCGCGGTGCCGACGAGTCCGGACAGCGTCACCGTGAGGTCCTCGTTGGGCTCGTAGGTGGTGTCGCCGTCGACCGTGACCTCGACCTGACCGACCGTGTCCCCGGCGGGGATCGTCAGGGTGTCCGAGCTCGCCTCGTAGTCCGACCCAGCGGTCGCGGTGCCGTCCGACGTCACGTAGTTCACCGAGATGTCTTCGGCGCTGGGGTTGGACAGGTACACGTTGAGGTCGAGCGGCGTCGTGCCGCCGTCGCCCTCGAGCACCTGGGCCGGCGCGATGTCGACATCGGGTGCGGGGTCGTCGTCCTGGATGGTGCCGGTGCCGGACGCGGTGCCGAGGACACCGTTCACCTCGTTGGACAGGTCCAGCGAGAAGGTCTCGTCGCCCTCGTATGTGCCGTCATCCACGACCGGGACGTCGACCGTGGTGCTCGTGTCACCGGCGAGGATCGTCGCCGTGCCGCTTTGGCCGGTGTAGTCCGCGCCGTCGGTCGCCGAGGTGTCCGACGTCGCGTAGTCGACGTTCACGTCGACCGCGGCGGCGGCGTCCACTGTGATCGTGAACATCGCGGTGCCGTCGCCCTCACCCACGACCGGGCTGTCGACGTCGATCGTCGGCATCGGGTCGTCCTCGGTGATCGTGCCCTGGCCCTGGGCGTCGGAGATGACGCCGTGGACCGCGCCGGACAGGTCGAGGTTGAGCGTCTCGTCGCCCTCATAGGTGCTGTCGTCCAGCAGGGGGACGTCGACCGTCGTGGTCGTGTTCCCCGCGAGGATCGTCGCCGTGCCGGTCTGGCCGGTGTAGTCGGCGCCGTCGGCAGCCGTGTTGTCCGAGGTCGCGTAGTCGACGTTCACGTCGATACCCGCCGCGTTGTCCAGCGAGATCGTGAAGGTCAGCGGACCGCCGTTCTCGGAGGCGGCGGGGTCGTCAACCGTGATGTTCGGCTGCGCGTCGTCCTCGGTGATCGTGCCGTCGCCCTGCGGGTCGTCGACCACGACGCCCGAGACCGCGACCAGGTTCATGGTGAGATCCTCGTCGCCCTCGTACGTGCTGTCGTCCAGGACCGGCACGTCGATCGTGCCCTGCGTCTGGCCGGCGATGATCGTGAGCGTTCCGGTCACGCCGGTGTAGTCGCTGCCATCCGTCGCCGTTCCGGCCGCCGAGCTGTCGCTCATGACGGCGTCGGTCGGTGAGGCCGCGTCGAGCGACACGGTGAAGGTCAGCGTGCCGCCGTCCTCTGCCACCGAGGGGTCGTCGATCGTCGCGTGCGGTAGGTCGTCGTTCGTGATCGTGCCGATGCCCTGCCCGTCCGTGATGCCCTTGCCCACCGGATTGGACAGGTTGACCTCGAAGGTCTCGTTCGGCTCGACGGTGGTGTCGCCGTTGATCGTGACACTCACCGTGGTGCACTTGCAGCCGCCGCTCGGCAGGACCGCGGTGCCGCTCTTGGCGACGTAGTCGTTGCCGGCGGTCGCCGTCGCGTCCGCGGTGGCGTAGTCAACGCTTACACCGCCGGCGCCGGGTCCGGCGTAATTGATCGTGAACGTCGCCAGCGACGTGCCGGCGTTGCCCTCGACGACGGTGACGTCGCTGATCTTGAGCTCCGGCGGAGCGGCGTGCGCCGCCACCCCCGAACCGAGCGTCACCGCGACGATGCTCGTCGCGACGGCGACGCGGAGCAGAAGGGAACGTGCGCGCATAGCCAGATCTCCTGTCGTAAAGGCCCCCGGGCGGGGGACGGCTTCTAGCCCTACATCGGCTGCGCGGAGCGCGGACCGTATGCGCGCTGCGGGGGGGAATCCCCTACCCGGTTCCGGGTACGCGAGCGGTCAGGAGGGATCGGGATACAGGGCGCGCTCGGCGAGCATGGCGAGCAGGTGCTCGATCGCGAGATGGGACTCCTGGATGTGCGCCGTCGTCGTCGACGGCACGCGGATCGCGACGTCGGCGAGCGATGCGACGGCGCCCCCGGACGCACCCGTCATCGTGACGATCCCGATGCCGGCCTCCCGGGCCGCCTCGGCGGCGGCAAGGATGTTGGGCGAGTTCCCGCTCGTGGAGATCGCGAGCAAGACGTCGCCGGGGGTGCCGATCGCCTCGATCTGCCGGGCGAACATGCGATCCGCGCCGTAGTCGTTCGCGATCGCGGTGAGGGCCGACGTGTCGGTGGTCAGGGCGATCGCGCGCATCGCGGGACGCGCGTGGTCGAGCGTGAGCGCGCTCACGAACTCGGTGGCGAGGTGTTGGGCGTCCGCGGCGCTGCCGCCGTTGCCGCAGATCAGAAGCGCATGGTGGGCGCGGAACGCCTCGATCAGCATCGCGCTCGCGGCGGCGATGTCGTCGAGACATGCGGCACGTACCTCGACGAGGACCGCCGCGGTGTCGGCCAGATACGTGTCGGCCCGCGCGCGCACGATCTCCGCGTCCACGGTCACGACTCCTTCCCAACGAGTGCGGCGATGATAGCGACCGCGCCCGCGAGGTCGTCCGCGACGTGATCGGCGAGGTCGCCGGCGTCCGGCTCGGCCTCGGCGCCGTGGCCGGTTCGCACAAGGACCGTCGTGGCGCCGATCGCGCGGCCCATCCCGAGGTCCGCGAGGTGGTCCCCGATGACGACGGTCGCGTCCGGGTCGAACCCGAGCCGCGCGGCGGCGCGAAGCGCCATGCCCGGCGCGGGCTTGCGGCAATCGCATCCGTCCTCCGGGCGGTGCGGACACACCTCGATCGCGTCGACGCTCGCGCCGCGATCGGCCAGCAGCGCACCCAGGCGGCGGTGGATCCGGTCGAGCTCGGCCGGGTCGAGGTTGCCGCGACCGACCTCGGCCTGGTTGGTGACGACCACGATCCCGAAGCCGAGATCGCGGAGCCGCACCAGCGCCTCTGCCGAGCCGGGGATCAGCGCGACCTCGTCGGCCGCGGCGAGGTGATGGCGTTCCTCGTTGATCGTGCCGTCGCGGTCGACCAAGACGAAGCGCCGCGTCACGGCGCCGGTGCCCACATCGCGTCGCCGCGCGTCGCCCGCACACCGGCGGGCGCGAAACCGAACGGCGCGAACTCGCCGCCCATCGTCGCGAGCGCCGCACGGACGTCGGCCTGCACGTCGGGCGCCGCGGCGATCAAGAGGTACCCGCCCCCGCCCGCGCCGCACACCTTCCCGCCGTAGGCGCCCGCGTCGCGCGCCGCGGCGAGCATCGACTCGATCGGGGTGTGCTCGGCGATGAACGGGTTCATCTGCTGCTTGGCGACGAACGCATCGTGCAGCAGCGCGCCGATCGCCGGCAGGTCGGCGTGCTCGACCGCGTGGCGCATCGCGTAGGCCATCTCCTGGAGGCGCTTCATGCCGAGCAGCGTCTCCTCGCGGCCCTGCGCGTGCAGCTCGATCTGGCGGTCGATCAGCCCGACGTTGCGGCGGACGTGTCCGGTGTAGCAGAGCAGGAGTCCGCCGGCGAGGGCCGCGAGCCGATCCGCGTCGGCGACCGGCTCGACCCGCACCCCCGACCGCGAGAACACCAACAGGTTGCAGCCGCCGAACGCGGCCGCGTACTGGTCCTGCCAGCCGCCGGCGATCCGGAGGTCCTCCCGTTCGATCCGGTAGGCGGTTTCGGCGAGCGCCGGCGCGGTCAGCCGGCGGCGGCCGAGCATCGCCAGCGCGGCGACGACCGCGGTCACGAGGGCGGAGGAGCCGCCGAGGCCGCTGCCGGGAGGCGCCTCGCTGCGGATCTCGACGTCGACGCCGGCGTGCACCCCCGCGCGCTCGATCGCCGCCTTCACGAGGTCGAGCGCGCCGTCGTAGACCGGTCCTTCGTCGAGGTGGTACGCGACGAGCCGGTCGAGGTCGAGCGATCGAACGGCCACCACGCGATCGGCTCGCTCCGTCACGCGGACGCGCACGACGTGATCGATCGTCGCTGACAGGACCGCGCCGCCGTGCTCCTCGTACCAATGGGGGAAGTCGGTGCCGCCCCCGACGAAGCTGATCCGCAACGGGGCAACGGCCTCGATCGGCGTGGCCGAGGCGACGAGTGCCATCGCACCCAAGTCTATTGGCGGCCCCGGGGGCGAGGCTCAGGCGACGTGGCGCTGGAGCCGACGGCGCTGCTGCTCGGTCGTCCCGCCCCACACGCCGTAGCGCTCGCCGTTCTTCAAGGCCCAGGACAGGCACTCCTCGCGGATCGGGCACACGGCGCAGAAGGCGAGCGCCGGGCCGGCCTCCTCTTCGGAGATCGGGAAGAACACGTCGGGCTCGACGCCGAAACACGCGGCGCGCTCCTGCCAGAAATCCGGCGGCGTCGGGTGCGTGGGAAGCGACGCAACGTCGACCTCCGGGAACCGCTCGATCCTCACTGACGCCCCCTCGTGCCATCACCGGTTCAGCGCGGAACCGTTTCATAGCAGAAGTGCTGGCGCGAACGCAAGGGGTTCGTTGCCCCCGTCGCGCTGTTCTCGGCGTTCTCACGCCGAAATGACACGGATGGACTAGCCCACGTTCGACGCGTCTTCGAACGGATGCCCGGCGGCGTCGGCCAACCGGGTGCCGACCGCCTGCCATGCGATCCGCACCAGACCGACGCACGCGTCGGGAAGCGGCGCCGCGCTCGTCACCTCGCCGACCGGCTCGCGGCCTCCGAACACCGGCGCGCCGGGAACGAACGGCGCCGCGCACCGCACATGCCGTAGGACGCGCGGCGGGTGACCGAGGTTGGCGATCCGCGCGACGGACTCCTGTCCGAGGAAACAGCCCTTCGTCGTGTCGATCGTGGTCTCGAGCCCCGCCTCCGAGGGAAGCGAGCGCTGATCGAAGTCGGACCCCATGCGCGCGATGCCGTGGATGATCCGCCACGCCTCCGCAGAGGCCGCGCTCGCTTCGACGAGCGCGGCCTTGACCAGCGCGTCCTGCACCCGCCACGCGGGCTTTCCCTGCGCCGCGAGGAGGTCGAGTCCCGGCCCGAGGCTCGACGGCTCGAACCCCGGGAGCCCGATCGTGGCCGCGGCCGCGTCGGGGACCGCGAACATCGCGAGGTCGCCCGTCGCGTCCTCGAGGGACACGGACGCCGACAGGACGTACGGACCGAGGAGCAGGCCGATGTGGTCGGGCTGGTCCGGCGCCTGTGTCAACACGACGTCCTCGTCACGCCGGAGGACCTGCACATCCGCCCGGATCCGTCCCGTGGGGGTCAACAACAGCGACCGGCACGACGCACCCGGCACGAGTCCTGCGATATCGGCCGTGAGCAGATCGTGCAGCCATCCGACCGCGTCCTCGCCGTGGACGCGGACCTTCCGGTACGCGGACACGTCGACGAAGGCGCGGCCCGTCAACAGCGCCGCAAGGTCGTGCGCGAATGCGTCGTGGTCGGCCATCCCCATCGTGGGCCATTATCGGCGCGTGCAGGTGCCCAGGACGCTGCTCGTGACCAACGACTTCCCCCCGCGGATCGGTGGGATCCAACGCACCCTCGAGGCCCTGTGGCGGGAGCTCCCCGCCGATCGGGTCGGGGTGTTCTGTCCGGACTGGGACGACGCCGGGTCCTACGACTCCGCCGCGCCGTTCCGCGTGTTCCGGCAGCCCGAGCGCTTCCTGTGGCCGACGCGTGCGGTGGCCGACCGGATCGAGGCGGCCGCCCGCGACCTGGGCGCGGAGGTGCTGCTGTTCGGCGCGACATACCCGCTCGCGCTCGTCGGCCCGCGGCTGGCGGCTCGCGGCCTGCCCTACCTCACGGCCGCCCACGGCTTCGAGTACTGGCTCTCGCTCGCGCCCGGCACGCACACCCTGATGCGGCGGGCCACCGGATCGGCGACGCGCGTGCCGGTGATGTGCTCGGCGTTCATCGCCCGCACGGTGCGCACCGCCGTGCCGGCAGGCGTGCCGGTCACGGTCCTGTACCCGGGGGCCGACGTGGAGCGGTTCCGTCCCGACCTTCGCACCGACGACATCCGCGCGGCACACGGCCTCGAGGGTGTGCCTCTTGTCGTGTGCGTGAGCAGGCTGGTCAAGCGCAAGGGGCAAGACAGATTGATCGAGGCGCTGCCGTCCATCCGCGAGCGCGTCCCGGGGGCGAGCCTGCTGATCGTCGGTGGCGGCCCCGACGAAGAGCGCCTCAAGACGCGCGCGGCATCGCTTGGCGACGCCGTCGTGTTCACGGGGCAGGTGCCGGAAGACGAGCTGCCGCGCTACTACGCGGTCGGGGACGTCTTCGCGATGCCGTGCCGCACGCGGTTGGGCGGCCTCGAGGTCGAGGGGTGGGGCAACGTATTCATCGAGGCGGCCGCGTGCGCCCGTCCGGTCGTGGTCGGCGACTCGGGCGGCGCGCGCGAGTCGCTGGTCGACGGCGAGACCGGGATCCTGGTCGACGGGCGGCGGGCCGACGCCGTGGCCGACGCGGTGGCGACGCTGCTCGCCGATCCCGCCCGTGCCGCCGCGATGGGGATGGCAGGGCGCGAACGGGTCCTGCGCGACCACACGTGGCCCGAGATCGCCGGCCGCCTTGTCGAGTGGCTCGCCGAGGCGGCGGAGACGGCCTGAGCCTCACCCCCGCGGCCAACAGCGGGGGGTACCCTCCGGACGTGAGCCCGGAACGGCGGTGCCCCAACTGTGGCGCGCTCGTGAGCGAGGACGCCGAGTGGTGCGGCCAGTGCTTCACGAGCCTGCGCGAGCCCGATCCGCCACCGGTCCCCGCGCCGGCCGTCGCGGAGGCGACGACGTCCGCGGCCGAGGCCGTGCCCGCGGCGGAACAAGCCGCCGGGGGCGAGCCGGCCGGCGCGTTCTGGCCCTGCCCGGTCTGCGGCACGCGCAACCCGATCGTGTTGGAGGCCTGCGAGGTGTGCGGCACGCCGTTCGCCGTGGTGATGCGTGGCGAGACCCGCCGTGAGGTCGACGCGGACGCCGCGTTCCGCCGGTCGTTGCTGTTCCCGGGGCTCGGCCACGCGATGCTCGGGTACTCGTTGGACGGGTTCGCCCGCGGCGCCGTCTTCGCGCTGGCGGTGGTCGTCTTGATCTTCCTGCCGCTGTCGGTCCCGACGACCGCGCTCACGATCCTCGCAACCGTTCTGTCGGCGGCGGCCGCGATCGGGATCTACGCGATGTCGGCCGTCGAGACGAAGCGGCTGACGCAACGGCGCGGTCTGGTGATCGAATCGCGGTTCCTGTTGTGGGGCGCGGTCGGGTTGATGATGGTGACGGTCGGCGCGATCGCGTTGTCCGTTGCGTCGGAGACCCGACGGTAGTATCCGCGCATGGAGCACGCGGAGGGCACGATCGTGATCGACGCGCCGCTGGACGACGTCGTCGACGTGATCGAGGACTACGCGTCCTACCCCGAGTGGGCCGAGGTCCGCAGGGTCGAGATCCGCGAGCGCGGCGAGGGCGGCCGCCCGACGGAGGTCGCGTTCGAGGTCGACGTTCCTGTCTTGGGGAAGGCGTCCTACACGCTGCGCTACCGCTACGCGCCGGGCGGCGAGGCGATCTCGTGGGATTCGATCGAGGCGCACGGGGCCGTCCGCGAGATCCGAGGGGAATACCTCCTGGACGAGCACGAGCCCGACGCGACGACGGTTACCTATCGGCTTGCGGTCGAGCTCGGCCCGCTTGTCCCGGGGTTCCTGCGCACCGAGGGCGCCAAACGGGTCATCGAGAACGCCCTGGAGCGGCTGAAGCGCCGGGTCGAGATGGGCTAAGGCGGCCGCCGGGCTAAGCTCTCGCGATGCGCGTCATCTTGTTCACCGGGAAGGGCGGGGTCGGCAAGACCACGGTCGCCGCTTCGACCGCCGTCCGCTCGGCACGCGCCGGCCGGCGCACGCTGATCATGAGCACCGACCCCGCGCACTCGCTCGCCGACGCGTTCGAGGTTGTGATCGGGGACACGCCCACCGAGATCACTCCGAACCTGTGGGCGCAGCAGATCGACGCGCAGGAGCGCCTCGAAGACAACTGGCGCGAGATCCAGGACTACATGGTGCAGGTGATGAACTGGGCCGGCACCGAGACGATCCAGGCCGAGGAGCTCACCGTGATCCCCGGCATCGACGAGATCTTCGCGTTGATCGACGTAAAGACCCACGTCGAGTCGGGTGCCTACGACGTCGTGCTCGTCGACTGTGCGCCGACCGCCGAGACGCTCCGGCTGCTCAGCCTGCCGGACATCATGAACTGGTACATCGAGCGGATCTTCCCGGTGCAGCGCCGGGTGGTGAAGGTGGTTCGTCCGCTCGTGTCGCGCACGACCAACCTCCCGATCGCGGGCGACAAGGTGTTCGAGGCGGTCGAGCGACTCCATCGGAACCTCGACGCGGTCCGCCACATCCTGGCGGATGAGGCGATGTCGTCGGTCCGCCTCGTGGTGAACCCCGAGAAGATGGTCATCGCCGAGGCGCGGCGCACCTATACCTATCTTGGGTTGTTCGGCTACCGGGTCGACGCGATCGTCGTCAACCGGATCTTGCCGACCGATGTGACCGACCCCTACTTCGGCAAGTGGAAGGACATCCAGGCAGAGCACCTCGCCACCGTGCACGAGTCGTTCGAGCCGGTGCCGATCCTCGAGGCGCGCCTGTTCGACCGGGAGATGGTCGGCGTGGGGCTGCTCCAGGAGATGTCCGAGGAGATCTACGGCGAACGGCAAGCCACCGCCGTCCTCTACGTCGACGACCCGATCCAGGTCGAGAAACGGGGGAGCGGCTACGTGCTGCGGATGAAGCTGCCGTTCATCGCCGGCGGCGACCTTGACGTGCACCGTCGCGGCGAGGAACTCGTCGTGCGGGTCGGCCCGTACAAGCGGAACCTGTTGTTGCCCCAGACCCTGAAGCGACTCTCGGTCCGTGGCGCCACGCTCGTCGACGAGCACCTGGAGATCGCGTTCGAGCGCCCGCCCGACGGCGAGCCGATGGAAGGAGCCGATCGATGAGCGCACAGGCCGAGCCGCAGCCCACCGAGACGGAGCACACGCCGGAGCGGTGCCCCGTTGCCTGGTGTCCGGTCTGCATGACGCTGTCGGTGTTGCGTCCCGTGCGGCCGGAGGTCGTCGGGCATCTGCTGCGCGCGGGGACGGAGATGTTCCTCGCGATGCAAGCGGCGATCGACGCGCGCGGGGATGAGCTCCAGGACCGCCCGCAGAGCGGGCCCGTCCGGCTGGAGAAGATCGACATCGGATGACGGCGCCGACCGCAGTCGGCATCGACGTCGGCGCCACCAAGGCCGAGGCGGTTCGCGTGACCGCGGACGCGGCGGTCCAGGCGAGGGCGCTCGTCGACACCCCCGCCACCGACGTGCCGGGCGTCCTCGCGGCGATGCGGAAGGTGGCGGCCGAGGTCGCCGATCCGAGCACCGTCGCGATCGGGGTCGGTGCCGCAGGACTGCTGGAGCGGAGCACCGGCGTGATGCGGTTCGCCCCGAACATCGCCTGGCGGGATGTCGACCTCGGCGCGGAGCTCGCGTCGTTCGGGTTGCCGACGGCGATCGATAACGACTGCACGGCAGCCGCGGTCGGCGAGCTCCTCGCGGGCTCGGGCCGCGGCGTCGACGACTTCCTCTACGTCGGCGTCGGCACCGGTATCGGCGGCGGTCTGGTGCTAGGAGGCGCGGTCCAACGCGGGGCGAACGGGTTCGCGGGCGAGATCGGCCACATCGTCGTCGAGCCCGGGGGCGTCGTGTGTGGGTGCGGCAACGACGGGTGCTGGGAGACAGTGGCGAGCGGGTCGACGATCTCCCGCCTGGGGCGGGAACGTCTCGGCGTCGACGGACACGGCGTGGTCGCGCGGGCGGCCGCAGGCGACGATGCCGCGCGCTCGATCCTCGACGAGGTCGGCGCCCGCCTCGGGCAGGGGATCGGAGGTCTCGTGAACGTGTTGGACCCGGCGCTCGTGATCGTCGGCGGCGGTCCGCCGGCGGCCGCCGGGGATCTGCTGCTGGACCCGGCACGACGCGCGTGTCGCGACACGATCCAGGCCGCCGACTCGCGGCCGGAGGTGCCGATCGTGCAGGCGGCCCTGGGCGCCGACGCCGCCGCGGTCGGCGCTGCGCTGTGGGCGCTGCGCGAGGCGTCGTGAGGTACGGCCTGTTCCTCTCGGCGTTCACGTCCGAGCCGCGCAAGCCGCTGGCGGTTGCGGGCCGCGCGGCCGCCGCCGGCTACGACGCGGTGTTCGTCTACGACCACCTGTTCCCGCCCGGCGCCCCCGATCGGCCGTCGGTCGAGCCCTACACGCTGCTCGCCGCCGCCGCCGCGGCGAACCCGGGCCTCGGCGTGGGCGTCCTGGTCTCGCGTGCCGGCTACCGGCCGCTCGGGATCTTGGCCAAGGAGACGTCGAGCCTCGCGCATCTCGCCGGTGGCGCTGCCGTCCTCGGTCTCGGGCTCGGGGACCGGTTCGGACGCGCCGAGCACGAGGTCGCCGGTCTGCCCTTCCCGCCGATCGAGCAGCGGACCGTGCTGCTGGAGGAGACGGCGCGCGCGACGCGCGCGTTGCTGTCCGGCGGCTCGTGGGCGGGCGGAGAGATGACCCCGGCGGTCCGGGGGCCGTTGCTGCCGGCGGCGCCGGCGGCCGTATGGATCGGCGGCACATCGGAGCGCGTGGCCCGCTCTGCGGCGCGTGCGGCCGATGCATGGAACGGATGGGGGATGCGGACGGACGACTTCATCACTCGGACGGCGCAGCTCGCCGGATGGGCGCGCGAGGCCGGACGCGATCCGTCCGAGGTGCCACCGACGTGGGCCGGCATCGTTCTCGTCGGCCGCGACGCCGCGGAGCTGGCTTCGCTCGAGGAACGACGCGCCGACGCCGGCGGATCGCTCGACATCTGGCGCGGAACGACCAACGATCTCCGCCGGCTGCGCGATCGCGTCACCCAGGCCGGCGCGACGTGGATGGTGCCCCTCGCCGCCGGGCCCTCCGACCGCCTCGACCTGGTCGCCGAGACGCTCCGCTCGTGACGTCCGGCGAGCTGAAGCGCGCCAAGCGCGACGTCCGCCGCCGCGTGCTCGCCCGTCGCGACGCGACCGATCCCTCTGCGCGCGACCTCGCCGCGGCGAGCATCACCGCACGGGTCCTCCGGCTGCCGGAAGTGGCGGCGGCGACGACCGTCCTGGCTTTTTCGTCCTTCGGGTCGGAGCTCCCGATGCTGCCGGTGATCGAGGCGCTGCTCGGCCACGGCGTTGTGGTGGGACTGCCGGTGATCGTCGAGGGCGACATCGTCGCGCGCGCGTGGCGGCCGGGCGATCCGACGACGCAGACATCGTTCGGCGCGCTGGAACCGGCGGGTGGGGCGCCGATCGATCCGTCGGCGATCGACGTGATCCTCACCCCGGCCGTCGCGGTCGACCGGACGGGCCGGCGCGTCGGGTACGGCGGCGGCTTCTACGACCGGTTCTTCCCGCGGACGCGCGCCGACGCGCTCCGCGTCGCCGTCGTGCTGGGGGAGCAGCTCGTCGACGAAGAGCTGCCGGCCGGTGCCTTCGACCTGCGCGTCGACGCGATCGTCACGCCCGATGAGGTGATCCGCTGCCCGCAGGCGGCCGCCGGCGGCCTGCCGGCGACTTGAACCCGCGTTCAGCGGTGCGGTACAACGGCGCCGATGGCTCGGGAAACGGCGTTCCATCCGGTCACCTCGCAGACCGCCGCGGGCTTCGGCGACGAGGCCGGGTGGCTCTGGGTCACGAACTTCGGCGATGTGGACGCGGAGTATCGGGCGATCCGCGAAGGCGTCGGCATGTGGGATCTCTCGCCGCTGAACAAGTGGGAGTTCCGCGGCCCGGAGGCCAAGGAGGCGGCCCAGCGTGTGCACACGCACGACATCATCGGCGCCGAACCGGGCCAGGTCCGGTACGGCGGCTTCGTTGACGAGGACGGGATGCTCGTCGACGACGGCACCGTCTTCACGTTCGCCAAGGACCACCTGTGGGTGTGCACGAACGGCGACGACCGCGCCGGGTACTTCGCGGACGCGACCAAGGGTCTCGATGTGTCGATCGCGTACATCGCGCCCGAGCTGCCGAGCATGCAGATCCAGGGACCGCGCAGCCGTACGCTGTTGCAGGGGTTGACCGACGTCGATCTCGGTTCGTTGCGGTACTTCCGGTTCCTCCCCGAGCAGGTCCAGGTCGGTGGCGTCCCGGTGTGGCTTTCGCGGACGGGCTTCAGCGGCGAGCTCGGCTACGAGCTCTTCCTTCGCCCGGAGCACGCGCTGGATCTGTGGGCGGCGGTCGCCGACGCCGGCGCGACGCCCTATGGGATGGACGTGATCGAGCCGATCCGGATCGAGGTCGGGATGATCGTCACCGACTACGACTACGAACCGCACGAGCGCTCGCCGTTCGACGTGGGCCTGGACCGGTTCGTGAAGTTCCACGAGCTCACGATGGGCACCGAGGCGCTGCGCACGATCG